>Ga0209609_10000083_pt1 | contig 50280 bp, 44 predicted proteins | sample LakKivw325mmetaG_FD_184136 | JGI IMG/M metagenome (GOLD analysis project Ga0209609, IMG submission 184136) | Anoxic lake water microbial communities from Lake Kivu, Rwanda to study Microbial Dark Matter (Phase II) - Lake Kivu water 325m metaG... | ecosystem: Environmental > Aquatic > Freshwater... | reverse complement strand
AGGTATCCCTGACAGCTTCTTATGCTGCGGGATAGCCACATTTCTAAACTTCATAATGACACATTATAATGTGTCACCAATCCATCTGAACTAGCTCAGTGATTTAATAATCTGATTGACATGTATTTATATGAGTTTTATGCTATCACTAAAATAGATTGGGGCATGGTAAGGAGCAGGAGATGGACTTTACCCTTGGCATCGACCTCGGCACCACGGGCGTGAGGGCATTGCTCATCAACTCAAACGGAGATGTTGTGGCCTCGTCCGATGCCTCATACCCGTTGCTTACACCCAGACCATACTGGGCTGAGCAGGAGCCGGAACTCTGGTGGCAGGCCACGGTAACGTCCATCAAGGATTGCCTGAGCAGTGCCGAACAGGCAATCGGAGGCAAGGTTGGAGTAGCTGCCGTCGGCCTCTCGGGACAGATGCACGGGTCGGTATTTCTGGGCTCACAGGGAGATGTCCTCAGGCCCGCCATACTCTGGAACGACCAGCGCACGGCAGACCAGTGCGCGCAGATAACCGCGATAGTGGGAGAGGAGAGGCTGATCCGTCTAACATCAAACCGGGCACTGGCCGGATTCACAGCCCCCAAGATACTCTGGCTGAAGCAGAATGAGCCGGATATCTATGCTCAGGTTAATAAAATACTGCTGCCCAAGGACTATCTGCGATACAGGCTGACCGGTGCCATGGCTACCGAGGTCTCCGATGCCTCGGGCACCCTGCTTTTCAACGTCAGGGAACGCAAATGGTCGGAGGAAATGCTGCAGGCGCTCGAACTGCCACCGGCGTGGATGCCCGAATGCTCTGAATCTGTCGCAATCAGCGGCCATATCAGCCGGGAATCTGCTGTGCTTACTGGCCTTGCATCGGGAACACCGGTGGTGGGCGGCGCAGGAGACCAGGCCGCAGGGGCTGTGGGCAACGGTATCGTATCAACAGGCAAAGCATCATGCGTGCTGGGCACCAGCGGTGTTTTATTCTGGCACTGCGATACATACACTTATGATCCGCAGGCCAGGCTCCATTCCTTCTGCCACGCAGTACCCGGTAAATGGCACTTAATGGCCGTGACCATGGCCGCCGGCGGATCACTGCGCTGGTTCCGCGACAGCCTCTGCCAGGATATCAAGGAGCAGGCCAGAGCGGAAGGCATCGACCCTTACGAGATCATTACCGAAATGGCCGGGCGGATTGCAGCCGGCTCCGAGGGACTTCTGTTCCTCCCCTATCTTGCAGGGGAAAGAACGCCCCATGCCAACCCGCATGCCACCAGCGCATTCATAGGCCTAACGCTGCGTCACACGCGGGCGCATCTGGCCAGGGCCGTTATGGAGGGGATCACCCTGAGCCTCAGGGACTGCATGGAGCTTGGCAGGAAGTGCGGGGCGACCGCACCGGTTATAAGCTTCTCCGGCGGCGGCGCCAGGAGCGACCTCTGGCGGCAGATGGCAGCCGATATTTTGGGCGTGGGCGTACAGAGGATGAACAGCGACGAAGGCCCGGCCTACGGCGCAGCCATACTGGCAAACGTCGGCGCCGGCCTGCACAGGTCAGTTGAAGATGCGTGCGCAACGTTTATCAAAGTTAAAAATAGCCTGCAGCCCGACAGCGCAGCAGCCGAGAGGTACTTGAACCTCTACAGGTTGTACACCTCGCTCTATCCTTCGCTGCTGGGATTCTACGAGCAGAACGCCTCATTTATAAAAAGATACTCTTGATGTCGAGGGAATCTTCTCGTAGAGGAGCTGGTCTGTTACAGTCGCAATATGATGTCCTGAGAGAGTTCAACACGGCAAGATTACTTTCATGCACCGGTTGATGCCGGCCAGGTCTTTGACCAGTGTTATATCCGCGCCGGGCAACGATCTCTTTACCACAGGCATCAATCTCTGTTCCTGGCCTTCTCCCATCTCCAAAACGAGAGCACCTCCGGCGGCCAGTCTGTCGGGAGCCTGTTCAAGCAACGCCTGAATAATGTCGGTACCTTTTTCCCCGCCGTCCAGGGCAACCGGCGGCTCGTGCAGATGTATCTCCGGCTGCAGGCAGGGCAAGTCTCCCCGCGATATATATGGCAGGTTGGCCACGATCAAATCCATTTTTTGCTTAATTTGCTCCAGTAAATTTCCGTGCACAGGTATTATCCTTTCCTCAAACCCATGACGATGGATATTGATAGCGGCAACTTCAAGGGCGACCGGTGATATATCCACGGCGTACAGCTGAGCCTCCTGTATATTCACTGCGAGCGCAATGGCGATGGCCCCGCAGCCTGTGCCGATGTCGGCCGCCAGCATCCGGCGGTGGTTACGCAGGGCCCATGAGCGATGGAAATCGATGGCGGCCTCCACCAGCGTCTCTGTCTCAGGCCTGGGTATCAGCACCCGGTGATCGACGAAAAAGTCAAGACCATAAAATTCCTTCTCCCCGGTGATATAAGCTGCGGGCTCACGCTGCAGCCTGCGCTCCGCCATCCCCTCCAGCAGCGTAAGCTCGCTGCTTGTAAGCGCTCTCTCAGGCCGCGCTAGAACCTCAGCTTTATTCAGGCGCAGGGCGTGGCAGAGCAGCAACATGACCTCATCCGCCGCCTCATCGATGTACGCCTTTTGAAAAACAGAAGTATATTTACGCAGCCACTCCGCGCAGGTCACAGTCTGTTTTCCTGAAGCAGCCGTGACTGCTCCTCCGTAGCCAGCGCTTCGATCAGCCTGTCCAGGTCGCCGTCCATGATGCGCGGCAGACCGTGCAGGCTGAGATTGATGCGGTGGTCGGTCAGGCGGTCCTGGGGGAAATTGTAGGTGCGTATCTTCTCAGACCTGTCTCCGCTGCCGATCTGCGAGCGGCGCTCCTCGGTCACCTCGTCCTGCTGTTTGCGCTGCTCGATGTCGTACAACCTGGCTCGCAGCACCGCCATGGCCTTGAGCTTGTTGCGCAGCTGCGATCTTTCGTCCTGGCAGACCGCCACGATGCCCGTGGGGACATGCGTGATGCGTACGGCCGTGCTCAGCTTGTTAACGTTCTGGCCGCCGGCGCCGCCGCTGCGGAAAATATCAATGCGCAGGTCCTCCTGGTTGATGTGTACGTCTATCTCCTCAGCTTCAGGCAATACGGCTACAGTAGCCGCCGAGGTATGTATCCTGCCCGATGCTTCGGTGACCGGCACACGTTGGACGCGGTGCACGCCGCGTTCGTACTTGAGATGGCCATAGGCGCCCTTGCCTTTGACCTCGAAGATGATCTCCTTGAAACCTCCCATCTCGTTCTGGTTGCTGTCGATTATGTCGATCTGCCAGCCCTTGGACTGGGCATAGCGCGAATACATGCGGTATAGGTCCGCTGCAAAGAGCGCTGCCTCATCCCCGCCAGTGCCGGCCCTGATCTCCACTATGGCATCCTTGCCTCCGCTGGCATCTTTGGGCAGCAACGACAGCTTTAGTTCATCCAACAGGACCTCGTGGTTTGACTTTAAGGCTGACAGCTCCGCTTTTGCCATGGCCAGCATATCGGCATCGAGGCCTCCCTCGATCATGGCCTGAGTATCGGCAAGGTCCTTTCCCACCGCCTTGTATTGCCTGTATTTATTTACAGCATCCTCAATGGCAGCCCGCTCCTGCGACAGTGCCTGCACGCGCTGGAAGTCGTTATATACCTCGGGCTGTGCTATTAAATTGCCCAGTTCCTCGTAGCGCTTTTCTATTGCTTCAAGCTTCTCAAACATATCTGCATTCCATTGAATACAGGGAGAATTATAGCATCGTAGCTTGAACGCACTCAAATGGCTCTATCTCGGTCAGTTCCGAATAAGTTATAATAGGCACCGATTCCAGGCAAAAGTTATCTTGGAGGCCGGTATGAAAGATGAACAACGTCGGAGAGTGGTATTAGCAGGAACGAGAAAGGTATGGGTCTTTGTGCTGCTGGGCGCAACACTGCTACTGGCAGGATCGGTCTTCGGCATCGACTGGACCAACTACCTGTTTCAAATTAAAAGCCCATATCCCGCCATCGCCAAGCCGGGCATCACGCTGCTCTCGATGATCATCGTGCTTATCGCAGGCAAATATGCTCTTGAGAAAAAGGACTGGATCCTGCTGCTGCTGGCTTTCTGCTGCATGCTGCCCACCGATGTATTGATGAGCGTGGTGGTAGCAGTGCCGGGCATGACAGTGGGAGGAATCACTTTCATGATCGGCGGTGTACTCTCCATCATCGCACACATCTTCCTGATCATACGTGTCGGCCGCGGTTTCGGCTACTTCAAGAAATTCAAACTGTCTGAAATCTGGCTGCCGGTTGTCATTTACGGATCAGCGGTAGTTGTCATGCTGGTGCTCTGGAACGACATGGTGCGCGTCGGGCACGCCGTGATAGGGCCGGCCTATACTGCTTTCTTCTGCACCACGACCTGGCTGGCATGGGAGACGGTACGCCGTAAATTATATCCGGCGCCCAATGCCTGGATGGTGGCCATAGCAGCAACCTGCTGGTATATCACCGAGATAGTGGGCGAGGTCTATAATCTCAACCTGGGTAACATATCAGGGGTGATGTTCTGCCTTGTCTGGGTGTTCTACGGAACGAACGTGGTGCTCTGGGCGCTGAGCGGCTACAGGTGGACCAGAGATTAATTCATGTGCCCTTCATTGACCATATTTACACATATCAGGTATGATGAATCGCATCTGCATTTCCACATAAGAAGGGAGGATTGAGATGTCGTACTGCACACAGCATCCGGGGAAAGAGGCCGTAGGAGCCTGCTCCGAGTGCGGACATCTGGTCTGCAAGGCCTGCTACACCGAGGTCAAGGACAGGGTCTACTGCTCATCCTGCGCCAATAAGCTGTTTGTGGTGAAGGAGCAACCTCCTTCTCCTCCCGTGACCGGCGAAAAAAATGCGCCATCAGGTCAGAAACGAATAGAAGCTGCTCAACCTGCTGTGCCACCTCCACCGGTCGCATCACCAAAACCTGCTGTGCCACCACAACCGGTAGCATCACCACAACCGGCAGTTTCACAACAGCCGGCCGTCCCACCGAAACCGGTCGTACCACCGCAGCCGGTCGTACCACTGCAGCCTGCTGTGCCGTCTCAACCTGTCGTTTCACCTCAGCCTGCTATGTCATCGCAGCCGGTGGTACCACCATCAGCAGCACCTTCCAAAGCTGCGCCACCACCCAAAGCAGAGGTCAAGCCTGTCGTAGACAGGCCGCTGGAGATTGAAAAGCCAATCGTTAAGGCCCCTGATGCCGCCAGGAAACAACCGGCAGCGGCAACCTCCCAACCAAAGGACCTTTCAATGCTATGGTGGCTGGCGCCGGTCTTGCTGGCCTTTATCGGTGGGCTTGCTGCCTGGTTTTCCAACAAGTCCAGGGAGCCCGGCAAAGCCAGGGCCATGCTCTGGACCGGTATCGGGCTTACAGCGGTTTATGCCGCTGTCATTTTTATTTTCGCCATATTGCCCGGCATACAGACCGGAGGAAGCGGGACTATCATCTTCGACAGCTATCGCGATGGTACCTGGCAGGTCTGGGTCATGAATCCGGACGGATCCGACCCGCAGCTTTTCACCGCCCACGAAAACACGAGCAAGTACTTCAATGTGCAGTCCGGCTGGTCTTCGAGCCTGAAACGACTATCCTTCTGCAGTAGCCGCGATAAAAATTCCGAGATATACACTATAGATGCAAATGTATCGAACGACACAAACCTGACTAAAAACAACTTCGCCGATCAGCAGCCCGACTGGTCAGCCGTCAACAACAAAATAGCGTTTATCAGTAACAGGGACGGCAACAACGAGATATATGTCATGGACGCCGACGGCGGCAATCTCCAGCGGCTGACGGTGAGCAAACCTAACGATCAAAGGCCGCGCTGGTCGCCGGACGGCAATAAAATCGTGTTCTACACGGACCGCGACGGCAACTTCGAAATCTACGTAATGAACGCGGACGGCAGCAACCAGCTGAGGCTCACAACAAACGAGGCCTGGGACGGCCAGGCGCGCTGGTCGCCGGACGGCAAGAGAATCGCCTTTGTCAGCGATCGCGACGGCAATCCGGAGATATATCTCATGGACGCCGACGGCAAGAACCAGAAACGTACCACGTTCAACAGCGCCAAAGACTATTACCCCTGCTTCTCTCCGGACGGCATAAAAATCGTGTACCACTCCAATATCGCGGGAAACGATGATATCTATGTTATGAATGCCGATGGGGGAAATCAAAAAAGGCTGACCGACGATAAGGCCCATGACCAGATCCCGCTGTGGATCAGCCAGAAGCTGAAGCCTCCCGCCATGACAACGCCCCCGGTCATGAAAACCATAATACTGGGCAGCGAGGCATCGACAGCCAACAAAAACGCCAGCGGAAAGGACAACGTACACTATATTAAATTCTTGGCTGACCGCGACGGAAGCGCCGACGTCATCAGGGTCTACAGTTCGGAGTCCGGGGCGGCTAAAGCCGCCATCTACGATCACGATCCCGCATCGGACCGTCCTGTAAACAGGCTGAGCTCAAACGATCAGCCCACGGCCTGCGCCGCCAACACCTGGAACACCATCGATATCCCGCCTGTTTCAATAACCAAGGGCAGGTCATACTGGCTTGGTTTCAATACGGACACTACGGGCGTGGTTATGAACGGCGCCGGTACGCAAAAGGTCTTTTTCCTGAAAGCGCCTTTTGAGGATTTCACCTTCCCCACCAAAGCACCTTCAGATAACGGCACGTTCAAAATTAACGCATCCATCTGCGCATACGGCAATCCCTGAAGTCCCAGTGCTTATTTTTAATAGAAGTTCGGATCGGGAGTCGGTCAAAAGAGCTGTTGGGGGAGACCATCGTACATTTGTATTTATGTTATAATTCCTTCCTGCCAAATCGCATTGAGGTTTATAATACATACCCATGAAACTAACCGATGAAGAAGTAAGACATATCGCTCTGCTGGCACGGCTGGGCATCTCGGATGCCGAGGTGGAGAAGTTCCGCACGCAGCTCTCCAACATACTCGAGAACTTCGATATACTCAGCCAGGCCGATACCGAGGGTCTTCCCCCCACTGCACAGTCGGTGGCGCTGGAGAACGTTTACCGTACGGATGAGGCCAGGCCTTCCCTGCCGGCCGATGACGTCCTGGCCAACGCGCCCGGCCGGGAGGAAAACTACTTCAAGGTCAATGCAGTCCTGGAGTAATCCATGAAAGACCTTTACCGCCTGACCATACACGAGTCTCACGCGCTGCTCAAAGAGAAAAAAGTCTCTTCCGTCGAGCTGACGCGCGCAGTACTTAAATATCTCGAATCTGTCGACAGCAAGATACGCTCCTGCATGCGCATTACGGCGGATCACGCTTTAAAAAGCGCGGCGGCAGCGGACCGGGCCATCGCTAAGGGCAGGTGTAGCCCCCTGACGGGCGTTCCGGCTATCATCAAAGACAACATGTGCACCCGGGGCATAACCACTACCTGTTCCTCTAAAATGCTGGAGAACTTCGTGCCGCCCTACGACGCGCACGTAATAGAGAAGCTCAACTCGGTCAATGCCGTGATGGCGGGCAAGGCCAATATGGACGAGTTCGCCATGGGCTCCTCAACGGAAAACTCGGCCTTCTTCACCACACACAATCCCTGGAATCTGGACTGCGTGCCGGGTGGCAGCAGCGGCGGCTCAGCGGCGGCGGTCGCGGCCGACGCCTGCATCTATGCCCTTGGCTCCGACACGGGAGGCAGCATACGGCAGCCCGCAGGATTCTGCGGCGTGGTCGGGCTGAAGCCCACCTACGGACGCGTCAGCCGCTACGGGTTGGTGGCCTTCGCCAGCTCGCTGGACCAGATCGGACCGCTGGCCAAGGATGTCACCGACGCCGCTCTGATAATGAACGTCATCTCCGGATATGACAGGCGCGATTCCACTACGGTGCCGCTGGAAGTGCCGGACTATACCGCAGCACTCAAACATAATATTAAAGGCCTGCGCATCGGCATACCACGCGAATACCTGGTGGAGGGGATGCAGCCCGCCGTCCGCCATGCCATAGAGGCCGCAGTTAAACAGCTTGAGGAGCTGGGCGCTAAGGTCGACTGGAAGGTCTCACTGCCCAATACCAGGTTCGGACTGGCCGCCTACTATATACTTGCCCCTTCGGAGGCGTCAGCCAACCTGGCGCGCTACGACGGAGTGAAATACGGTTACTCCTACCGTGAGACCACCAGCATGTGGGAAGCCATGGAAAAGACCAAGCAGTTCGGCTTCGGCGCCGAGGTCAAACGGCGTATCATGCTCGGCACCTACGCTCTTTCCGCCGGCTACTACGATGCCTATTATTTAAAAGCGCAGAAGGTCCGCACCTTGATCAGGCGCGATTTCGATCGGGCCTTCGAAAAATACGATTTACTGGTCACGCCCACATCGCCCACTGTGGCCTTCAAGATCGGCGAGAAGGCGGACGACCCGGTGCAGATGTACCTCAGCGATGTCTGCACACTGCCCATCAACATCGCGGGCGTCCCTGCCATTTCCATACCCGCCGGATTCGTGGACGGCCTGCCGGTGGGCATGCAGTTCATCGGCAAGCATTTCGGTGAGGAGACCCTGCTTCGCGCCGCTTACGCCTACGAGCAGGCCACAGCCTGGCACAAACAGAAGCCGGCGATCGCCTGACAACACAGTCCCGCCATACGTCATCGCAGGGCCATTCCTTTCACGTCATTGCAGACCCATTCCTTTCACGTCATTGCAGACCCATTCCTTTCACGTCATTGCAGACCCATTCCTTTCACGTCATTGCGAGCCCGAAGGGCGTGGCAATCTGTTATTCCCGCATGATGGTACAAGATTGCCGCGTCGCTCTGCTCCTCGCAATGACCGGGTGAGAGCGCCTATGCAGCATTATTTGATGTTACTTTATCCACTTCTTTTGTTATAATACGGTTTACCCGAAAATTCAGGCTGTTCGAGGAGGCGTTATGGAGAACGAAAAGAAGATCTTCGAGGCACTGGAAAAGGATGCCAAGCTCACCCACGACCAGATCGCAGAGATGACCGGTGTGCCCGTCCATGATGTACAGAAGATAATCAAGAAAGCGGAAAAGGACGGCACCATCGTCAAATACAAGACGGTCATCAACTGGTCCAAGCTGGGCGAGGAACAGGTCTGGGCGCTGGTAGAAGTCAAGGTAGTCCCGCAGCGCGACACTGGATTCGGCGCCATCGCCGAGCGCATCTACCGCTTCCCCCAGGCCAAATCGGTCTTCCTGGCATCCGGCACCTACGACCTTGCCATCCTCATAGCCGGCAAGACGATGCAGGAGATAGCCGTTTTTGTCTCCGAAAAACTGGCGCCCATGGAGACTGTACAGGGTACCATCACCCATTTCATACTCAAGAAATACAAGGAGGACGGCGTCATCCTCGAGGATGACGGCGAACCGCGGCGGCTGGGCGTCGTCGCCTGACCGCGATCGGTCCTCCCCTTACAGGAGACTCCATATGACGCATCATAATAAGAAAGACCAGTGTAAATATATATCGAAAAAAGCCCGTGATATCTCTCCCTCGGGCATCAGGAAGTATTTCGACCTGCTTTCCGCGATGGACGGCGCTATCTCGCTGGGCGTGGGCGAGCCCGATTTCGTCACCCCCTGGCCTATGCGGGAGGCCGGCATCACGGCCATCGAGAAGGGCTTCACCATGTACACCTCCAACCGCGGGATACCCGAGCTAAGGGAGGCCATCGCAAGATACCACTCCAAGTTCTATAACCTGACCTACGACCCGAAATCGGAGGCGCTGGTCACCACCGGCAGCAGCGAAGCGCTCGACCTGGCCTTCAGGGCCATTATAGATCCGGGCGACGAGGTCATCATGTCCGACCCGCATTACGTGGCCTATCCCGTTTGCGTATCCCTGGCGGGCGGCATACCGGTGCCGGTTCCCACCTACGAGAAAAATAATTTCGAACTGATGCCGGCCGATATCCGGAAAAAGCTGACCCACAAGACCAAGGCCATTCTGCTCAGCTTCCCCTCCAATCCCACCGGCGCGGTTATGCATAAGAAGCTGCTGCTGGAGATCTCCAAAATAGCCATTGAACATGACCTGCTGGTGGTGTCGGACGAGATATATGCCCGCCTGACCTATGATATGGAGCATACCTGCATGGCCGGCCTGCCGGGTATGAGGGACAGGACGATACTGATCGGCGGCTTTTCCAAGGCCTTCGCCATGACGGGCTGGCGCGTGGGTTTCACGCTGGCCAATCCCCATATCACCGAGGCCATGCTCAAGGTGCATCAGTACACCATGATGTGCGCTCCCATTATGGGCCAGCTGGCCGCTATCGAAGCTCTCAAGGACGCCAATAACCAGGAGGTCGAAGATATGTTGGCCGAGTACGACAGGCGCCGGCACGTCATCGTCAAGGGATTCAGGGATCTGGGACTCTCCTGCTTCGAGCCGAAAGGAGCTTTCTACGCCTTCCCCAATATAACCTCCACAGGCATGACCTCGGAGGAGTTTGCCGAGGAGCTGCTGACGGAGGAAAAGGTGGCCGTGGTGCCCGGCTCTGTCTTCGGAAAATGCGGAGAGGGATATGTGCGCTGCTGCTATGCTACTTCCATGCCCGAGATCGAAGAGGCCCTCAAGAGGATCAAGAAATTCCTGGCTCGGCGCCGCAAAAAGTAGCTACTTTCTCTTCAGCCAGTTCCGGAATTCGCGACCGAGGCGTGGATTGGCTGCGATTATCTCCCTATCATGAATAGTGGCAGCTCTTCCCCTGTAGTTGGTCACCTCTCCACCCGCTTCCCTGACCAGCAACAGGCCGCTGGCCGAGTCCCAGGGATAAAGGCTTCTGTGGAAATAGAGGCTCATCCGCCCGCCGGCCACGTAAGCCAGCCCCAGGCTGGATGAGCCGATCAACCTCATGCAGTGTATCTTCGGCCACAACCTGATCGCCGTCCCCAGTAGATCGTCGCTCCTCTGCGCGTCGTAGCCGAGGTCCACACCGACCGCGGCATCGTTCAGGTCTGCCACATCCGCCACAGCAATTTTTTTATTATTCAGATAGGCGCCTTTGCCCCTGACAGCCCGGTAGAACTCATTGCGCATGGGATCAAAGGTGACGCCCAGCAATACGTCATCTCGCCGGGCCAGGGCGATGTTCACACAGAACAGGGGTATCCCGTAGTGGAAGTTATTGGTGCCGTCCAGCGGATCGATTATCCAGGTGTATTCGCTACCCTCCCGTCTGTTCCCGGCCTCCTCCGACATAATGCCGTGGTCCGGAAACGCAGCGGTGATGATTTTGAGTATGGTCTTCTCCGACAGCAGGTCCGCTTCCGTCACCAGGTTGCGCCTGCCCTTTACCCTGGTTGCATTGTGCAGGCCGAAGCGCCGCCGCAGTATTTTACCCGCCTCAAGGGCGGCCTGCCTGGCAACATGGTAGGAAGATTGACCCTGTCTGGATATGGGCAGTGAAACGGGCCGTTTATCAGTCATGCCTGCTGAGGCCCATTTTGAGCTTGACTTCACCGATGGTCTTGCGTGCTATGCCCTGGGCGCGTCCGGCGCCGTCGGCCAGTATCTCGTAAATATGGTCGGGGTCTTTAGCAAGCTTCGTCCGCCTTGCACGGAAATCCTTGAGGCTGCTGTTGATGCCGTCCGCCAGCAGCTTCTTGCAATCGACGCAGCCGATGCCCGCCACCCTGCACTGCGACTCGATCTCCTGGACGCGCGCTTCACTGAAGAACTTCTGCAGGCTGAACACGTTGCAGACCTCTGGATGCCCCGGGTCGTTGCGGCGCTGCCTGGCCGGATCGGTCACAGCCGTCTTCACCCGTTCCAGCGTCTCCTCGGGGGTTGCCGCCAGCTCGATATGGTTGTTGTATGACTTGCCCATCTTCTGCCCGCCGTCCAGCCCGCGCACCATGGGGAAGTTGGTCAGCTTGGCCTGCGGCTCAGGGAAGGTATCGCCGAAGATGTAGTTGAAACGTCGCACTATCTCCCTGGTCATTTCCAGGTGGGGAAGCTGGTCCTCGCCTACCGGCACGGCGTCCGATTTGTACAGCATGATGTCGGCGGCCATCAGGACGGGATAGCCGACCAGCCCGTAATTTACGTTCTGTGGCTGCATCTTAACCTTTTCTTTAAAGGTGGGGACGCGCAGCAGCCAGCCCAGCGGCGTGAGCATGCCCAGCAGCGTAAAGAGCTCGGTCACCTCGGGGACGTGCGACTGCACGAAGACTATAGATCTCCCAGGATCGATGCCCGCAGCCAGCCAGTCGAGCGTCATCTCGAATATGTTCTGTTGAAGCTCGGATGTATTCTCAAGCGTGGTCAGCGCATGCAGGTCGACGATGCAGTAGACGCAGTCATACTCGTCCTGCAGCTTGACGTAGTTCTGAATGGCGCCGATGTAATTGCCGATGTGCTGCCTGCCGGTCGGTCGGGCCCCGGAGAATACTCGTTTTCTCATAATCAAGCCAAGAGTTTAACACAAATGAGTCGCAGCTACAAAGCGATAATCGGTCATTGCGACGAGCCGCAGGCGACGAAGCAATCCTGTCAATGACTATTGAATATTGGATTGCCACGCCCTTCGGCTGCCACGCCTTCGGCTCGCAGCTTCGGATCACCGCAATGGCCAGTTGATTACATACTATCCGGCGCGGTCATACCCATCAGGTGGAGCGTTTCTGCCAGCACCGTCCTGGCGGCCTGCACCAGCTTCAAACGTGCCGCCGTCAGCTCGGCGTCCTCCGATATGACCCGGCACTGCTTGTAAAACGAGTGGAAGACCGTTGCCAGGTCCTGGGCGTAAAACGGCAGGTGGTGCGGCTGGCGCGAAAGAGCGACGGTCTCGATTATCTCCGGCATCCTGACCATGCTGCGTATGAGCGTCAATTCGGGCTCGGTGGTCAGCAGGCCCGTGTCGCCTTTGCTGAAATCGATGCCTTTCTCATCGGCGTTGCGCAGTATGCTGCTGATGCGGGCGTGAGCGTACTGCACGTAATACACTGGGTTGTCGGCTGATTGCTTAATAGCCAGCTCCAGGTCGAAGTCCATCTGGCTGTCGGCCGAGCGTGAGAGAAAAACGAAGCGGCAGGCGTCGGGGCCCACCTCTTCCAGCAGTTCGCGCAGCGTGATGATATCGCCGCTCCTCTTTGAAATCTTGACGACCTCTTTGCCGCGCCTCAACGTCACAAGCTGGCATATGATTATCTCCAGCCTCTCGGGATCGATGCCCAGCGCATTCAATACCACCTTCATGCGCTGCACGTGGCCCTGGTGATCGGCGCCCCAGATGTCGATCACGTTATCGAACTTCCTGACGGCGAACTTATCGTAGTGATAGGCGATGTCGGTGGCGAAATAGGTGGGTGTGCCGTCGGAGCGCACCAGCACATTGTCCCTGTCGTCACCCAGCGTGGATGATATGAACCAGGTGGCGTTTTCCCTGTCGGCTATGTAGTTTCCGTCGCGCAGCATCTTCATGGTGCTGTCGTACCTGCCGCTCTTGAAAAGGCTCTGCTCGCTGAACCACGCATCGAACGTTACGCCCAGCGTTTTCAGGTCATCTTTTATCTGCTGCATCTCCCGCTCAATGCCGATGCGACCTATCTCCGCCAGGGCGCGGTCCTCCGGCATAGTTGCGAATTTATCGCCGTACTGCGCGACCAGCTCCCGTGCCAGGTCAATCAGATAATTGCCGTGGTACCCGTTGGCCGGCACCTCATTTTCCTTTCCCAGGGCCTGCAGGTAGCGGGCATACAGCGACCGGTAGAACGCCTCGAGCTGGCTGCCGGCATCATTGATGTAGTATTCGGTGCTGACCCTGTAGCCGGCCGCCTTGAGCACATTGGCCAGCGTGCTACCCAGCACGGCTCCCCTGCCGTGCCCCACATGCAGGGGCCCGGTCGGATTTCCGCTGACGAACTCGATCTGTATGCTCTTGTCCTCCATCTGTATGTTGCCGTATGACTCACCAGCCCGGCAGATAACTTCCACCTGGCCGGACAGCCATTTTTGACTTAATGTGAAGTTGATAAATCCGGGCGGGACAGCCGCGACTTTCTCGAAATCGCCATCCCCGGGCAGATCATTGATTATGGCTGCGGCGATATCCATGGGCTTGCTGCCGGTCAGCCTGGCCAGCTTGAGCGGAAGGCTGCTGGCATAGTCTCCATGCTCCGGCCTGGCCGGCCTCTCTATGACTATCTCCGGCAGGCTGGATTTGCCTACCAGCCCTTTTGCACAGGCGCGGGCGAATGCCTGCTCCAACATTTCAGCCAGGCGTTTTTTGAAAATCATTTAATCCCCCGAATAAATCCAGTATATTTGCCATGGCGCCGCGGCCCGGCAAGAAAGTTATATTTTAATTGTTTTCTATGCTTTTGTGCCAGATTCTATTGTACTCCAGTGCTAAAAGCCCGTTTTCGGCAGCAGAAAGACCGGGGTCTTTTTCAAATATCATGCGGGCTTCCTTGCGTGCCGTCTCCAGCAGACGTGTATCCGATAACCGCGCCATCTTAAGGTCGGGCAGGCCGCTCTGCCTGGTCCCGAAAAATTCGCCGGGCCCGCGCAGCTCCAGGTCCTTTTCGGCCAGCGCAAATCCGTCTGTCAGCTCCTCGATGGCTTTGAGCCTCTCCTGCCCGTATTCCGAGGGATTCTCGGATAGCAGTATGCAGTAGCTCTGACTTCCCCCACGTCCAACCCTGCCCCTGAACTGGTGCAGCTGAGACAGGCCGAAGCGGTCCGCCGCCTCGACCAGCATAACTGTGGCATTGGGCACGTCTATGCCCACCTCCACCACAGACGTGGAGACCAGTATATCCAGCCGGCCGTCCTTGAAATCGCGCATGACCGAATCCTTGTCTGCATTCTTCATCCTGCCATGCAGCAGCCCCAGCTTAAGATCGGGAAAAACCTCCCTCGACAGGCGCTCATATTCGGCCACTGCCGCCTTGACATCCAGGCTTTCCGATTCCTCGATCAGGGGACAAATAATGAAAGACTGGTGTCCCTCGGCAGCCTGCTTTCTGATGAAATTATATGCGCGCTGGCGCTCATCGGGCTTCAGCCAGCGTGTTTTAATCGGGCGTCTTCCCGCCGGCATCTGGTCTATCGTGGATATATCCAGGTCTCCGAACAACGTCAGCGCCAGGGTCCTGGGTATTGGCGTGGCGGTCATGACCAGAAGGTGAGGATTGTATCCCTTCTGCTTAAGGGCTGAGCGCTGCAGCACACCGAAGCGGTGCTGCTCATCTATGACAACCAGTCCCAGACCGGCGAATTTCACCTCTTTCTGCACCAGCGCATGGGTGCCTACCACGATGTCCACCGATCCCCTTTTTATCAGCCCGTGCGTCCTGGCTTTGTCGCCGGCAGCCAGGCTGCCCGTCAGCAGCACAACCCTGATCTCCCGCCCCAGTATCCCTTTGAAGACACAGATGTTCGACTCCTGGCTGGTCTCACTGGAGATGGCTGACAGCAGCTTCTGAAGCGTCGTAAAATGCTGCTCCGCCAGTATCTCCGTCGGCGCCATCAACGCGCCCTGGCATCCATTGGAGACCGCGGACAGCAGCGCCACGGTGGCCACCACCGTCTTTCCGCTGCCCACATCGCCCTGCAGCAGGCGCGACATGGGCACCTCGCGCTGGAGGTCCCGGCTTATTTCATCGATAACCCTTAACTGGGCTGAGGTCAGTTTAAACGGCAGCGCATCGATAAATCCCTGAATGTCTTCCGTCCTGATACGGAATCCGCGGCCGGGCTGCTCCTCCTGCCAATCGCGCTTCTTGTTCAGTACGCCGATCTGCAACAGGAAAAGCTCATCGAAAGCCAGCCTCTGCCGTGCCCTGTTCTGCGAAGCATAGTCGGAGGGATAATGCGCCTGCATGACCGCATCCCGCAGGTCCATCAGTCCACAGCGTTGCCTGACGGATGGCGGAAGGAATTCAGGCAGAGCCGACAGGTATTCGTCCAGCGCGTTTCTCACCACCGCCCTCACCTGCCTGGGGAAGAGACCGCCGGTCAGAGGATAGACAGGGACCATCCGTCCCGTGTGCAGGAGCTCGCGGTCCTCGATCACCTCCCACTCGGGATTCTCAAACACCCTGCCGTAGTTGAATTCACCAACCCTCCCGCTGACGGCAATCTTAGTATTTACCTTGAGCTGTTTCGCCACCCAGGGCTGATTGAACCACACGGCCCTGATGCTGCCGGTCTCGTCAGCCAGCACGGCTTCGCTGCTTTTCATGCGGCCCAGCATGACCTGGCGCGCCTCCCACACATCAACGAAAATGGTCTGCTCTTTGCCTGCTTCCAGCGCAGACACTGTGCAGCGCCGGCTGAAGTCCATGAACCGCCGCGGGAAAAAGTAGAGCAGGTCCCGTATGCTGGCCACGCCCAGCTTGCCCAGGCGTGCTGCGACGGTCTCGCCTACACCTTTGATTTTTGATGCCGGTAATTCGAGAGATTTAACAGGGAGTGCAGGGAGCCCCGCCTTCCGCGAGGCCGCCTTCATTTTCTGCACGGGAGCATTCACTGCGCGTGCTTTTACTTCAGGAGGGATCTCCCAGCGGTCAAGTTCCTTCAGTATCTGTTCCACCCATGCCCGCCTCTCGTCGATGTTTCTCCCGGCGTATGAAGGACTGCCGGCCAGCAGCGTTTTAAGCCGCGGGTGAGACAAAAAATAATCGTGGCCGGGCGAGCCTTGCGAGACCCACCTGGCCACGAACCTGTCCAATCCCCCGATAACCGCGCGGTTGGCGAAACCGCTCCTGGCTTCCAGATTCAATACAGTTCTGAAAGTGGCTGTACTATCACCGGAAGGCTGAGTCATGGACGCCGTTTTAACTCGCTGTATTCACAGGAGCTATTTGCCCTCGATGAAATTCACGCAGAGCACATGAGGCCCGACATGGGCGCCGATCACCGCATTGACCGTACTGAAAATGGTTTTCTCCCTGGGATAAAACTCGGCAACCCTCTTGGCCAGTATCTCCAGCTCGTCCGGCGTAGTGGCATGCTGGAGCATCAGGGCCTCGATCTTGTTGGCGCCTTTCACCAGGTTGACCAGGGCATCGATGGCCTGGGTCCTGCTCCTTGTCCGCTGCACCGGCGTTACGATGCCCTCTCGCAAGGTAAGGATGGGGGTAATCTTGAGCAATCCGCCCAGCAGGGCTTGCGCCCGCCCGATCCTGCCGCCCTTGCGCAGGTACTCGAGTGTATCAAAGACCATATAAGCGTGCGCACGTGAGCACATATCTTTCACGGCTGAGGTCACATCAGCCAGCTTGGCGCCGCCCTGGATCATCTCGGCCGCCTTGAGAACTGGCAGGCCCAGCGCGCCGCAGGTCTGCAGCGAATCCACAATCTCGATTTTACAGATATCGCCCACCAGGGCCTTGGCCTGGATAGCGCTCTCGTAAGTGGCGCTGATCTTGCTGGAAAACAGTATCAGTAGAATCTCGTCGGTCTCTTTGGACATCCGGGTGAACAGCTCCGAAAAGTATCCCGGTGACTGCGCGGATGTGGTGGGGTGTACCTTCGATTCGACCAGCTTCTTATAAAACTGCTCTGCGTTGATATCTATGCCGTCCCGGTAGGTTTCGTTGCCGAAAAGCACGTTGATGGGGACGATAGTGATACCGTACTTCTTGATAAGGTCCGCCGGAATATCACAGGTGCTGTCCGTGATAAGCTTAATCATGCCTAACCCTCCCTTAACTTATTCGAGAGACACTATATAGAAATAGTGGGGCTGTCCGCCGCTGACCAGTTCGATCTGTTTGCCCGGATACTTTTCTTTTAATTTGTTAACCACCTCCTCAGCCGTCTCCGCCTGCAAATCAGCACCATAATATATTGTAATCATCTCGACCGAACTAATGCCACCTTTATCGAGGCTGCGCATGAGCACATCCTGGACATCATCACCGGCCGCCACCAGCTCTGTGTCGTCGATGATGCCGATGGCCTGCCCCTGCTGCACTTTCAGCCCGTGTATCTGGGTCGACCTGGCCGCCGTGGTGACCTCGACGGTTTTGACCGATTTAACTGCCTCGCTCATGGACTGAATATTCTCCTCCAGCGTGCTCTCGTAATTAAAAATCATCAGCGCTGTGACGCCCTGGGGTATCGTGCGGGTGGGTATAACCTCCACCGACTTCTTGGTCAAATCTTTGATCTGGGAAGCTGTCAGTATTATGTTTTTATTGTTGGGCAGCAGTATGACCTTGTTGGGTTCAACAGCTTCTACAGCCGCCAGTATCTCCTTTACGCTGGGGTTCATGGTCTGCCCGCCTTTCACCACGATGGCGCCCAGGCTCTCATACAGCTTGATCATGCCCGGTCCGAACGCAACAGCCACCACCGCTATATCCGCCGGCATGGCCTTCTGCTTCTGCATCTCCTTGAACCCGACGTGCTGGTCATCCATATTCTGGATCTGTATCTGGTGAAGAGTACCCAGCGAAGTGGCATAGGCCAGTATGCCTCCCGGATCATATGAGTGGATATGCACGCGCACCGCCGTCTCGTCGCCCGCCACGACCAGCGACTGCCCCCTGTCCTCGAGCTTGCGGCGTATCTTCTCGGGGTCCAGGTTATCTCCCTCCAGCAGGAAATTGGTGCAGTAACCGTAAGCTTCTTCCTCGTCCGCTGTAATCACATTTACATTCCTGGTTGCCGTTATATTGGCGCTGACCATCTGAGGTTTGCGGTACTGCAGGTCTTCCAGCTCGCCTTTCAGATATCTCAGGGCGCCGTCCAGCAGTATATACAATCCCTGGCCGCCCGCATCAACCACGCCGGCTTCCATTAAAACGGGCAGCAGGGTGGGTGTCCTGGCTACCGATTCGCGTGCCTCCTTGACCGTCTCATCGATAATAGCCACCAGGTCGTCCGGGTGCTGGTCTGCAAACTGCTGGCCCGAGCCGGCAGCGTCCTTGATAACGGTCAGTATGGTGCCGTCCACCGGATTGGAAAGCCCTTCCCTCGCCGTCTTGGCCGCCTGAGTGAGGGCCGCGGCCCAATCAGTGCCTGTGAACTGGGCTTTCCCGTCGAATCCCTTGGCCATACCGCGGAAGATCTGAGACAGGATAACCCCTGAGTTTCCCCTGGCGCCGAGAAGCGCTCCGTGGGCCATGGCTTTGGACATCACGCCCACCGTTGTATCGGAAGCCCGGTCCGCCTCTTCAATGACCGATCTGAGTGTAAGCAGCATATTGGTGCCCGTGTCGCCATCGGGAACCGGAAAGACGTTGATGGCGTTGACCTCAGCGACGCTTTTCTCCAGCCAGTTGCTGCCGGCCGCAAACATATCTCTGAGGTCTTTTCCGTCCCAGGACTGTTTCATCTGTCTCCTTTCAACATTTTGAACGTTGTGGTATTATATATCATTCTTACTCGGAATTCGTAAAGTATCGGAAAGAGGTTATAAATTGGCTATCAAATGTGATATCTGCGGAAAAACGCTGCGCTTCGGCAACAGGATAAGCCATTCTAAACAGCATACCAGGCGGACATGGCAGCCCAATATTCAGCCTACTACGTTCAACATTAACGGGACAGCCGTCCGGCTCAATCTGTGTTCCCGCTGCATCAGGACCAGAAATAAGGTCTCCCGCTAACATATCGATTTCCTCAATTCTTTTACAGCTGCTCTTATACCCAGATTTGAATTAAGAATGGCGGAACCTGCTACCAGGACATCCGCGCCGGCTTTTACAGCGACAGGGGCCGTAGTGGCGGTTATACCGCCGTCAACCTCGAGTTCGGCCCTGGATTTTCTATTATAGAGTATTTGCCTCAGCCTGACTATTTTATCAACCACACCCGCTATGAACTTCTGTCCGCCGAAGCCGGGGTTAACTGTCATCAGCAGTATTAAATCAGCCAGCGGCAGGACCTCATCCAGCGACGACAGGGGAGTGGCGGGATTGATCGAAATGCCTGCTTTTATCCCCAATTTTTTAATGTTGTTCAGCGTACCGTCCAGGTGTGTGCAGGCTTCCACATGAACCGTGAGAATATCGGCGCCTGCCTGGACGAATTTCTCGATATATAATTCGGGCTTCTCGATCATCAGGTGGACATCCAGAGGCAGCTTTGTGATCCTGTGCAACGATTCAACCACCGGCAGCCCGATCGAGATATTGGGCACGAAATGGCCGTCCATCACGTCCACATGTATATAATCGACACCGGCGGCGGAGGCCTCGCGCACCTGCTCACCCAGACGGCTGAAATCCGCCGAAAGGATGGACAGGGCAATCTTAACTCTGTTCTTTTTCATAACCTCTAATGGCGTCTCTGGCTCTCTCTATGCTCTTCTTGACCTGGGCGGTAGCCGTGCCGCCCTGGGACGAGCGGGCCTCGACGGATTTGTGCAGGGTAATGGCCAGCACATCCTTCTCAAACAACTTCGAAAATCCCCTATACTCCCTTATATCGAGTTCATTTAAGTCCCTGTTGTTGTCAACGGCATATGAGACCACCCTGCTCACCACATTGTGCGCCTCGCGGAACGACAGGCCCTTGTTCACCAGGTAATCCGCTATATCCGTGGCCAGGATATAGCTCTGCATGGAATACTTCATCCTGGCGGCATTGACCCTGATCGAAGCGACCAGTCCCGCCATGACCTCCAGGCTGGAAGCAAGCGTGTCCACCGTATCGAAAAGGCTCTCTTTATCCTCCTGCAGGTCACGGTTGTAGGCCAGAGGCAGCCCTTTCATTACAGTCAGCATGGCGATCAGATGGCCGTATACCCGGCCGGTCTTCCCCCTGGCTAACTCCGCCGCGTCCGGATTCTTTTTCTGCGGCATGATACTGCTGCTTGTGGCATAGGCGTCGCCCACCTCAATGAATCCAAACTCTGTCGTAGACCAGAGTATGATCTCCTCCGCGATTCTCGAAAGGTGCATCATAGCAATTGAAGCGGCCGACTCGAAATCAATTATGAAATCGCGGTCGGATACCGCATCTATACTGTTGGCGCTGACATCATCGAATCCCAGCCTGCCCGCCACGAACTCCCTGTCCACCGGGTAGGGCAATCCCGCCAGCGCCCCGCTCCCCAGCGGCATGATATTGATCCGGCTGAGGCAGCTCTCAAATCTCTGAATATCGCGGCTGAACATCTGGAAATAAGCCATGACGTGATGGGAGAAAAGCACCGGCTGCGCCTGCTGCAGATGGGTATATCCCGGCATGATAACCTTGAGGTTTTTCTCGGCGATATGCACAAGCAGTGAATTAAACCTCTGCAAAGCCCTGATTGCGTCCCGGGCTGCCTCACGGGTGAAAAGCCGCATATCGAGCGCCACCTGGTCATTGCGTGACCTGGCCGTGTGAAGTTTACCCGCAGTATCGCCGATCAACTCGAAGAGGCGGCTTTCGATGTTCATATGGATGTCCTCCAGTTCAAGCTTGAACTGGAAACGTCCGCCCTCGATTTCCCTGCTGATGGAATGCAGCCCGTCCCTGATTTTCGCGTAATCGCCTTTGGTTATGATCTTCTGCCGCGCCAGCATCTCGGCATGGGCCAGGCTGCCTTCGATATCATATTTGTGCAATCGCCAGTCATACGGAATTGAAGCCAGGTAATGCTGCGCGGCTTCATTGATATCCTCTTTGAACCTTCCCCTTAACCTTGCCTCTTTTTTTACTCCCATCCTTCTCCCACCATATATTTATTTCTTTCTCTTATTTTTCCTTTTCCCATTACCGCTCTTGGGCCCGGTGAAACCTATGACCTGCGCCTGCGCCTGTATTTTAAGCGGCAGGCCCCAGATGCGGATAAAGCTCGCTGAATCGCTCTGGTCGAATAGATCGCCACGGTCGTAGGTCGCCAGCTGGAAGCTGTACAGGGAGTGAGGCGACCTGCGTCCGACGATGATGCAGTTTCCCTTGTGCATTTTAACCCTGATGGTGCCTGACACATATCTCTGAGAGCTATCTATGTAGGCATCCAGGTCTTCCCTGTGGTTGGAGAACCACAGGCCATTATATATCAGGTCCGAATATTCCTGGGCTACCCGCTCCTTGAATCTGAGCTGGTGCCTGGTCATGGTCATGGCTTCGAGCGCGAGGTGTGACTTCAATATAACCATGGCAGCGGGAGCTTCGTAGTTCTCCCTGGATTTAATGCCAACCAGGCGGCTCTCTATATGGTCTATCCTGCCTAGGCCGTTGCGTCCGGCCATCACGTTGAGCTTATCGATCAGGGGCAATCCCTCCATCTTCTTGCCGTTAAGGCTGACCGGTATGCCTTCTTCAAAGCCGATCTCAACATATTCAGGCCTGTCGGGCGCATCTACCGGCGACTTGGTCCATTCGTATATATCCTCGGGCGGCTCATTCCACGGGTCTTCGAGTATGCCGCATTCGATGCTGCGGCCCCACGGATTCTCATCGATGGAATAGGGACGGTCCACCTTGACCGGCACAGGTATCTTATGCCGGTGGGCGTATTCAATAGTCTCGTCTCTGGTCATGCCCCATTCCCGTGCGGGAGCTATGATCGTCAGGTCCGGCCCCAGAGCCAGCACACTCACATCGAAGCGGACCTGGTCATTACCCTTTCCGGTGGATCCATGGGCGACGGCTGCGGCGCCTTCCATATGCGCCAGATCCACCAGCAGCTTGGCCATAAGCGGACGGCCCAGCGCAGTGGCCAGAGGATACTGTCCCTCGTACAGCGCGTCCGCCTTAACGGCCTTTAAAACGTAATCCGCTATAAACTCATCTCTGGCATCAACGGCAAATGACTTAATCGCTCCCAGCTTCAGGGCCTTCTGCCTGATACCCTCCACGTCTTTGACGCCGCCGATATTGACGCAGAGCGTGATGACATCCATCTTGTAGTTGTCGGCCAGCCACTTGATGGCCACGGATGTATCAAGCCCGCCGCTGTAGGCCAGGACAACCTTTCCCCGTGCTTTTTTCGCCATTTCTATTGCCTCTCTTTTAAAACTTTGTCGAGTACATCGAGCGCCCTGTCGATCTCTTTCTCGGTCACGATGAGCGGTGGAATTAGACGAATCACGTCGGCTTTCACCTTATTTACGATCAAACCCTTCTCCAGACAGGCCAGTACGACAGGCTCTGCGATCTCCTCTTTAAACTGCACCGCAACCAGCAGGCCCTTGCCCCTGACCTCCCTGATAATTCCATAGTTGGCCGCCAGGGCTTTGAGCCCACCCTGCATATATTCGCCCACACGCTGCACATGGCCCGCCAAGTCCTTCTGTATCACGTAGCTGAGGACATCGAAAGCAGTGGCGCATACCAGCGGATTGCCGCCAAAGGTTGTGCCGTGTTCACCAATCTTAAAAACACAGGCCTGCTCCTTTGCCAGGAAGGCGCCGATGGGAACGCCCCCGCCCAGCCCCTTGGCCAGCGTCATGATATCGGGCTCCGCGCCGTACTGCTGATATGCATAGAGCGTGCCGGTGCGCGCGATGCCTGTCTGCACCTCGTCCAGTATGAGCAGCAATCCCTTTTCATCGCACCAGGCCCTTACTTCTTTCAGGTAACCACTGGAGGGAACGTTGACCCCTCCCTCACCCTGTATCGGCTCAAGCATCACTGCACAGGTCAACTTATTGGTAGCCGCTTTGATAGCCTCCAGGTTGTTGTAGTCCACGTTGACAAATCCCGTGGGCAGCGGGGTATAAGGCTCCTGAAACTGGTTCTGTCCCGTGGCAGCCGTGGTTGCCAGCGTCCTTCCATGGAACGACTCGTGAGTGGTGATTATCTCGTAAGCGCCGTCGAGCTTCAGCTTACCGTAACGGCGCGCCAGTTTGATGGCGCCCTCGTTCGCCTCAGCTCCGCTGTTGCAGATAAAAACGCGGTCGAGGCAGCTCGTTTTAACCAGCAGCTCAGCCAGTTGCAACTGGGGTACCGTGTAGTACATATTGGACATCTGTATCAGCGTTTTGGCCTGGCGCGTCAGCGCCTTCACTAAAACAGGATGGCAGTGTCCCAGGCTGGTCACCGCGATACCGGCCACGAAATCGAGGTATTCTCTGCCCCCGTCATCCCATACCTTCATTCCCTTGCCGCGCACTATAGTCACAGGCCAGCGCTTGGCCAGCTGCATATAAACCTTTTTTTCCAGTTCTTTCCAGTTGCTATTTTTGGTTGACAATTGTTGTTCCTTTCCCTTTTCCTTCAATTTCGTCGATCAGTGCATGCTCTACACGTCCATCTATTATACGTGTGAGAGATACCCTGCGGGCGGCGATCACGCCTGCTTCAAGCTTGGCCACCATGCCGCCCGAGGCAGTGCCGCTCTCGATCATATTCCTGGCCCTGCCGATATCGATATGCGTTATCACCTGCCTGGAATCATCGTAAATCCCGGGTACATCGGTTAAAAAGATCAGCTTGCGCGCATTCAGCGCCGCTGCGATCTCTGCGGCGATCGTATCGCCGTTTACGTTCAGCAGATTGTTATCGTCGTTGTCGCCTGCCCGGGCGTTGATACAGACGGGAGCAATCACCGGCATATAGCCGCTGTTGAGCAGTACCTTCAACAGGTGCGAGTTCACCGTCAGTTCTTCGGCCGTTAGACCCAGCTCGCGGTTCTTGTTCTTTCCCATAACCAGGGCGCCGTCGGCGCCGCTGATGCCTACGGCCTTGCCGCCTTTGCGGCCGATCTCGGACACGAGCTCCTTGTTGATCAGCCCGGCCAGCACGGCCGTGACTACCCTTAGTGTGTCTTCATCGGTCACGCGCAGGCCCTGCACGAAACGCGTGGAGATATGCAGCCTGCTCAGCCAGTCCGTGACGGCGTTGCCGCCGCCGTGTATAACTACCACGGGGACCTTTTTTTTCTGGAGTGTTACAAGGTCTTCCAGTGTGGTATCGTGCTGGCCCAGGGTGCTGCCGCCGATCTTAACCACTATGATTTTCGATCTCAACATATGCAATCAAGGGAGGGATCAGGTTGTGTAATCGCTATTTATAGTAACATACTCCTGAGATAGATCGCATCCCCACGCGACTGCATTTCCCGTTCCGATATTCATACATACTTTGATCTTAACCTCGTCGGATTTCATGCGATGGCTGAGTTTATTCTTTTCAAAGGGCAGCGGATTGCCCGAGCGCATAACCTGTTCACCCTGTAGATAGACATCAAGCGCCCTCTCGTCCATATCGGCTCCGCTGCGCCCCAGGACAGCCACAACACGGCCCCAGTTGGGATCGTTGCCGTGTATGGCGGCTTTAACCAGCGCTGAAGCGGTGACCAGCCTCGCCACCTTCCTCGCCTGAGACCTGTTTTTAGCGCCCTCCACACATACTTCGACCAGTCTGGTCGCGCCCTCGCCGTCGGCAGCAATGCTGCAGGCAAGGTAACGGCATACCCTGGCCAGAGCCTCCCTGAACATCTTGCCGGTCTCAGCTGTGATAAGATCATTGTCGGCCTTGCCGTTGGCTATGATCGATACCATGTCATTGGTGCTGGTGTCGCCATCCACGGTAATCATGTTGAAGCTGTCGTCGACGGCGGCCTTCAGCGCCCTGGCCAGGAACGCACTTTCGATCTTTGCATCGGTAGTCAGGAAACTCAACAGCGTGGCCATATCCGGATGTATCATGCCCGCGCCCTTGGCTATACCCCCGATGGTGTAATGGCCATTCGGCTCCATGACCCTGACGGCGATCTCCTTGGGACGTGTATCCGTGGTCATTATTGCCCTGGCCAGTTTATGGCCTCCATCCTTGAGCAGTTTAATTTTGCCGATGCTGTTCTGAACCCTGTCCATTGGCATAACGGTGCCGATAACGCCGGTGCTGGCCACCAGGACCTGGTCAGCCCGGATACTGAGTTTTTTCGCAGCCAGAGCGGCCATATCCTGCGCATCGCGCAGTCCCCCATCACCTGTACAGGCATTGGCACAGCCGGAGTTGACCACCACGGCGCGCGCCCTGCCTTTTTCATTGTTCTTCATACTGAGAATAATGGGAGCAGCCTTCACCGTGCTGCGGGTGAAAACCGCCGCGCAGACCGAGGGCGCCTCGGAATAAAGCAGGCCCAGGTCGAGGCGTCCCTTGTATTTAATGGCTGCCTCCACGGCGCCCGCCAGGAAACCCTGCGGTGAAGTAACCGTTCCCTGTTTGAGCTCTTCTATTTTCTCTTTCATGAGGTTAAGACTATAGCACTTTTCTATGGACACCGCTATTTTCCGTCCGGATGATAGACCTGCCTCTCAGGTGAAGCTATTTATCGCGCTCAGCTTTCTTCCTGAGCTCATACAGCTTGTTTATTGCCTCGATGGGCGACATGGAATCTATGTCGAGGCTTTTCAACTCACTCTCGATCTCAGATGACTGGCCGAATATGGACAACTGCAGGGCCCGGGCTTCTGAAGGCTCCTCGCCCGCACCGTCCCTGCGCGAGGCCTGCTCCTCCTCCAGCTGCTGCAATATCTGTTCTGCTCGCCTTATCACGGCCCTGGGCAATCCGGCCAGCTGGGCTACGTGTATTCCGTAGCTGCGGTCCGCGCCGCCGGTAATTACTTTACGCAGGAAGATGACCTTCCCGCCCTCCTCGGTCACAGCCATATTGTAGTTTTTCACCCGCGGCAGGCTGGCGGCCAGCTCCACCAGCTCGTGATAGTGTGTCGCAAAAAGTGTTCTGGCCCTCAGCCTGGCGTTGTTGTGTATGTATTCGATGGTGGCCCAGGCGATGGAAAGCCCATCGTAAGTGCTGGTGCCGCGTCCGACCTCGTCCAGTATCAACAGCGACCTGGTGGTGGCATTATTGAGTATATTGGCCGCCTCGATCATTTCCACCATGAAAGTTGATTGCCCGGCAGCTATATCCTCCTGTGCCCCGATGCGTGTGAAGATGCGGTCGACCAGTCCGATTACGGCTTCATCCGCCGGCACATAGCTCCCGATCTGCGCCATCAAAACGATCAGCGCCACCTGTTTGAGATAGGTTGATTTGCCCGCCATGTTGGGACCCGTCAGTACGATCAACTGGTTGTCTCCGCTGGAAAGCGTGGTGTCGTTGGATATGAATTCACCGCTGCCCAGCGACCTTTCCACAACCGGGTGCCGGCCGCCCCTGATCGCGATGGAATCCCCGTCATTCAGCTGCGGCTTCACGTATTTGTTGCGCACCGCCAGCTCCGCCAGGCTGGAGTAAACATCCACCCTGGCCAGCGCGCTGCCCGATTCAAGTATCCTCTCTCCTCGGTCGGCGATCTGGGCGCACACCTGGTTGAAAAGAGACTTCTCCAGTTCGACCATCCTCTCCTGCGCATTGAGTATGAGCGACTCATATTCCTTGAGCTGCGGAGTGTAAAACCGCTCCCCGTTGGCCAGCGTCTGTTTACGTATATAGTCGGAGGGCACCGATCCCAGGTTGGATTGAGACACCTCGATGTAATATCCGAAAACCCGGTTGTAGCCCAGTTTGAGCGACTTTATCCCCGTCCGCTCCTTCTCCTGTTTCTCCAGTCCGGCCAGATACTGCCGCGCATCGGTGGCCATGGTCCTGACCCTGTCGAGCTCATCTGAAAAAACCTTGCGGATGACGCCCCCGTGATCGAAGTTCGAGGCGGGACTATCGGCAATGGCTTTGGAGACCAGATCTATTATATCCGGACAGGGCTTTAGGCCCTCGCAGATGTGTGCAGGGCAGTTACTCTCATCCAGCGACGCCTGTATCGAAGCCAGTTTATCCAGGCCGGACTTGAGAGCCACCAGCTCCCTGGGAAGCGCACTGCCGCTGCGCACCCTGTTGATTATGCGCTCTATATCGGGCATATCGGATAAAAGGGAGATGACTGTGCCGCGAAGCATGCTGTTGCTGTAGAACCAGCCCACGGCCTGCTGGCGCTGGTCCAGTGCTTTCAGATCGAGCAACGGCTGGCCGATGTATTTTTTCAGCAGGCGTCCCCCCATGGATGTTTTAGTCATATCGACAACCGACAGCAGAGATCCCTGCGCCGCACCCCAGCGAAGGCTGCTGTACAGCTCCAGATTGCGTATGGTCTGCATATCCAGCGTCATGAAAGATGAGGTGGAATAGGTGGAGAGATGTGTGAGCAATCCCAGCGCAGTTTTCTGATTTTCCCTCAGATAGGCAACGATCGCGCCGGCGGCGCCCACCGCCAGCGGCAGATGCTCGCAGCCGTAACCTTCCAGCGATGAGGTTGAGAAAAGCTCCAGCAACGATCGGGCCGCTGCCTCACGCTCAAAGAAATAGGCTTCAACCTCGGTCACGTTGCGGGCAGCGTCTGCTTCAATGTATCCGCATGATTTCGGAACGATGAGCTCGGCCGGATTCAACCTGGCCAGCTCGGCGGCAGCGCGGTCGCGGTCCATCTGGGTTACGGCAAACTCGCCGGTGGTGATATCTGCAAACGCGATCCCGGCCTGGTCCTTATGCATCAGCAGACTCACCAGATAGTTATTGCTTTTCTCTGCCAGCAGGCCGGGCTCAATCAGCGTGCCGGGTGTAACCACCCTGATCACGTCTCTCTCGACCAGCCCCTTGCCCGGGGGAGTCAATTGCTCACAGATAGCCACTTTATAGCCGCGGCTTATCAGGCGCGCCAGGTAGTTCTCAAGGGCATGGTAAGGTATTCCCGCCAGCGGTACCTTGACACCCTTGCCCATCTCCCGGGAGGTGAGCACGATCTCAAGCTCACGGGAGGTAATCCTGGCATCCTCGTCGAAAGTCTCGTAAAAATCACCCAGCCGGAAAAATACGATGGCTCCGGGGTGTTTCTGCTTGATGCGCAGGTACTGTTTACGCAGCGGTGTGTGCGCTGTTTCCCTGGCCGTCATTTGACCACCCGCCAGATATAGTTGAATGAGACCGTACGGCCCGGCTTCAGGGACAGGGGCAGCAGCATTACCAGGCAACTGCACTGGTAGACCTTCTCCAGTCCGGCTTCGGAGTTGGATATACTCTCCACAGGAAACCGCCAGACTGTCAAAGGCCGCTCGATCTCCAGCTCGAGCTCGAATCCCAGGTAGTTGTTTCCCAGAACCAGCCGGTCCACATCCGTGATCTCACCGCTGGAATCCAGATGGGTATCTCCGATATCTCTGCCATCAACACGATAATAAGCCGCCTCATTGTGCCCGCCCCCCAGCAGGTTGATATTCCATTCACCGGCGAAAATAGTATCTATCGGAGCATTGCCCGTATTGATAAATTTATAGCCGATTCTGAGGCTGCCGTCATTATGAACGAGAGTGATGCTTTTACGCAGCGTCAGGTTGCACGGGCCCTGCGATGACTTTAGCGTGCCCTCACGCTCAAGTTCGATCCTCAGTTCGTCGTCGCCCGGCACAACGCTGCCGCAATAATTCTGCCCGGCGAAATCCCCTCTGTCTTCAAACCGGCTCTTGCGATAGTCCATCATTCCAACGTGCGGGTCTAGGAAGCGGTCGGTCAGGCTGGAGCGTGGCACATCATCATAGATCAGCCAGTCCGCCACATCACTGTCCTTTATCTTTATCCCATCGTGAATGCTGCGCACTCCCCCGTCACCCTGACATCCCCGCTGCGCATTTTCGCCCGATGTCAGTGCGCTGTGGTAGGCCTCGGGTTTGCGCGATACGGTGCTGAGCACGTTATAGGCATGTTCGCGCAGGTCCCACTCAAATATGCTTCCGCCCTCCGCGGGACTTATATAGAGATTGAAGTCCCGTCCTTCGACTATTATCTCTTCCCGGCCGTCGCCGTCGAAATCGACATGTTCCCAGCGGTATCGCTGATCGGCCTCGGTCAACAGCGCATCCGCGCAGTTCTCCGCTTTAATTAAATTGCTGAAGGCAGCCGTCCTGATGTCCGGCAGATAAACGCCCCCGAAGACTCCATGCCAGTAGGGGCAGTTGCATTGCGCTTTCCACAGGTATTCTATCCCGCAATCAGCCTCGTCTATTCTGCGCGCCTGATGGACCCTGGAGCTGGCTGCCAGCATCTTTTTCTGCATTCGGTTTATCTCGGGGTACTTGACCAGGAAGTTGCGCCAGTATCCGCTGAACATATTATCCAGAATAGCCATGCCTCCTTCTTCATGCGGCCGGCGCTTTAATTCCATATAGGATTCAGACATGCCGGCGGGCAGCGACCATTCCAGCATCTCGTCATAGGACGAGCACGGCAGATATATGCGGCCTGCCGGACCATGACTCTGCGCATAGTCACCGAGTTTTATTGTAGACAGCCAGTCTCCGTTGTTTTCGATAGCCGAAAAAAAATTATCGATCCAGCCGGCTTCCCAGCAGAGTTCCGCAGACTGAGGCCAGACGCCGAATTTCTCGCCGTCGTCACCCAGCACAACGATTTTTTCACCGCCTTCCGATGCGTTCTCTTTTAAATAGGCGATTACATCGCACACATCATGCCAGGGTATGGCATAACGCAGGTACTTGCTGATGGAAAATAACTTGATGTACCTGCCCTGCTCCTCTGTGGTGAAATAGCCGAAAAGGTCTTTCTCAGACCTGCCCACCATTTTAAAAGCCGTATCGTCCACCAGCGTCCACTCGATTCCGCAGCCGGCCAGAACCATGGCCAGCGAGGGCTCCCAGACGCGTTCAGTCAGCCAGAGGCCGCCCGGCCTCGGTCCGAACCGCCGGTGGATATAGTCGCTCATCATGTCTATCTGCCCGCTCTTGTCAATATCGGGGATCATAGAGAGGATAGGCTCATAGTAGCCGCCGCCGATTATCTCCGCCTGCCCGCATGAGGCCAGCTTCTCCAGCAGGTCCAGAAATTCGGGATGATGCTCCTCCATCCAGTCCAGCAGGCACCCGCTGTAGTGCAGGGATACGCTGATAGCAGGATGCCGTTCCAGCGCCTGGAGCATGGGCAGATAGGCACGATCATAGGAATCCTCAAAAACCCAGGAAAAATTGCCGAGGGGCTGGTGATTGTGTATAGCCAGGCCAAGATAAATACGCTTCAAATATGCACCTTTGCATTCAGGCTTTGCGTGCCTTGTCTATAGATACCTTGAGCACGACCTTGTCGCCGACCTTGTCGATATCACCCGGCAGCAGAGTCCTGGTACGCATAAATCCCGTCGAGACAACGATGCCCGTAACGTTCCATTTAACTGTATCCACCTCGACATCCTTCACTCGTCCGACGATACGTGCACCGGAGTCGATGACCTCTTTTCCGACAATCTCCCGGGATCTCATATCATTCCTCCATGAACAACGGCAGACCCGATCTATACCTGGTCCATGAAAAGGTAATCGGTAATCCGGTTAAATACGTGCCTGGCCGCCATTGCACCGTAATTAGTGTCCTTTTTTTCCTGCTGGCTGCATCCGCTCAGCGATACGGATTTTACTGCATTTAACATGGCCTCCCGCTGCATGATGAGGCCTTTATCTATCATGTTGATATTCCACATGGGCTTTCTGCTGGCCCACCAGAACTGACAGCTGTGCAGCGCGCGGTCCAGTGCGTTTCTGGCCAACCCGGCGTACTCGAGACTGTCGGGATTGTCCCCCACCTCCACCGCCTTGTGCACCGCCTTGATGGTCAGGTCCAGATGTTCCCACTGCATCCTGTGCACCGGATTGTCCTTGTCTTTCCACAGAGGGTAGTAGTTGCCTGCATCGATATCGCCGGCTGACGTGCTCCAGGATGAAGGCCTGGGGCTGATCTTCTGGCCTGCCGGGAAAAGATTGAGGAGCTGGCTGATAGTCACGATCCTGATTTCATCTGCATCCTGTGAACTATCGTAGCCAAACAGCTTGCGATGCTGCTCGGCCAGCGGTTTCTGCTCGAGCATAACAGCCTGGTTGTCCTCGGCCGGTACCAGTGTTTCATATACCTGGGATAAGAACAGCCTGTCCCAGTGCTGTATATGATGCCCGAACGTCTCTGCGTCCATGGCCGTTATTACATAGATGTCTCCTTCGCCCTGGTGCAGCTGTTTCAGATGCTGTATAAATCCCTTGCCGTCCACATCTTTAAAGCTGATTTTATTGCTCAGTATATCGTCGCGGAAAAACACGGCCAGCGTCTGGCCGGCATAATCGATACGATGAATGACATCCATGGGCCATCCCACAGGACATGCGATGCCGCTGACCAGTATCCACTCATGGCGGGCAGCGCTGACAGGTCCGGCTATATCCCTGGAATAGCACATCTCCGGAGGGAAGAAGCCCTTCGGCTGGTAAACTTCGCCCAGGTACTGCCGGTTTGTGGTCTGATTGAGCATGATCTGCCTGGCCATCTCGTCTTCCGGTATCAGAGGCAGTATGGGATGGTATTTCCCCGAGCCGGTGAATTCTATCTGCCCCCTCTCGGCCAGCTTGCGCATCTCGTTCAGCACATCGCTGTACCCGTACAGGCCGAGCATCTCGCTGAGAACACCGTTGATATTGAACGTGGCCCTGGCCCGGGGGAATTCGTCAAATACCTCCAGAACCGGGCGGTATGACTCGTTGGCTACTTTCATCAATACGGAAGGGGTTTGAGTCGGAGGCTGATAGAAATGGAAAAGAGGCGCCCAGTAAATCATGCTTTTGCCCTCAGCATATCGCGTGCATACAGCGCGGCGCCCGTAAGCTCCGCATCCACACCCAGCCGCGGCCTGACCAGGCGCACCGACCGCGCGGGCAGCTCGATTGAGTTGGCTTTCATCGACTTCCTGGTTGGACTCAACAGCATCTCGCCCATCTTCGATACGCCGCCCCCGATTATTATCATCTGCGGGTTCATCAGGTTCACCAGGTTGGCCACCCCGATGCCGAGATAGCCCGCCGATTGCTCGATGACAGCCAGGGCCAGCTCATCGCCCTGGCGGGCGGCATCGGCGACTGTCTGTGCATTCACATCGCTGACTTTGCCCCTGACCAGCCCGGGCATGATGCTCCCCTCACCCCGGCGCAACCGTGATTTTGCCAGCCGGGCGATCGCCGTGCCTGAAGCCATAGCCTCGAAACACCCGCGCTTGCCGCATTTACACAGCGGGCCGCCTATCTTGATGATCATGTGCCCGATCTCGGCAGCGCTGCCGTCCGTGCCCTGATACAGTTCGCCGTCGATAATCATGCCCCCCCCGATGCCGGTGCTGACGGTGATATATATCATGTTATTCAGCCCCCTCCCGGCGCCCAGCCTGTGCTCCGCCAGGGCAGCGGCATTGGCATCATTCAGCACGTAAATGGTCCCGCCCAGAGATTCCGCCAGCCTGTCCCTGAGAGGTATATTGTGCCAGTGCGGTATGTTGGGCGAATCGCCTACCAGCCCTCTATTGATATCTATCGCCCCCGCGGCCGCAATGCCGATGCATCCCACCTGTTTTCTTTTCAGCCCGGCCTTCTCAATGGCCTGAGTTATCGTAGTGCAGAGGCGGTTGATCACACGGTCCGGCCCCTCGCTGCCCAGCGTCAGGCAGTATATCCTCGACAGCATTGCGCCATCGGCATTAAAAACAGCGGCAATTATCTTTGTGCCGCCGATATCAACTCCGACAACAGGCATTTTAGACCGGTCCATCTGTTTTCAACTCCATTGCCCTTTTGTAAAGAGACTGATAGCGCTGGGCCGAAGTCTGCCAGCTGAAATCCAGTTCCATCACGCGTTTTATCGTCCTCTGCCAGGCGGTCTTATTGCCGAATGCCTCAACCGCCTTATTAAGCGCGAAAGACAGCGCCTTTGCCGAGTATTCTGAAAAGACGAAACCGCTCCCCTGTTTAAGATCGCCGCTCAAATTATTTACCGTGTCGGCCAGCCCTCCGGTGTTGCGCACAACCGGCAGCGTCCCGTAGCGCATGGCGATCATTTGACCCAAACCGCAGGGTTCCCACAGGGAAGGCATCAGAAATAGATCCGACCCCGCATAGATAAGATGGGCCCTGGCATTGTCGTAGGTGATATAAGCCCTTACATTGTCCGGGTACCTTGATTCAAGCTGCAGCAGGGACTCTTCGTAATACTCCTTGCCGCGCCCCAGGAAAATGAATCTCGCTCCCGTAGACCTGATTACTTCAGGGATGGCATTGATGATGATATCCAGTCCTTTTTGCTCATCCAGCCTCGACACCATGCCGATCAGCGGAGCCTCGGGGCGCTGCTTCCAGCCGGACATTGTCAGCAGTTTCAGCCGGTTCACCGCCTTGCCCGTGGTATTTTCGCTGCTGTAATTGGCCTCTATCAACGGGTCGCTTCCCGGATCGTACTCATCATATCCTACGCCGTTAATGATGCCGAAAAGGCTGTTCTTGCGGAACTCGATGAAAGACTGCATGCCACACCCGTATTCGGCAGTCAGTATTTCACGCGCAAAATTCTCGCTGACCGTATTGATAACATGTGCCCAGAGTATACCCTGCACGATTAGATTCCAGGGCAGATCGCTCAGACCGGCCACCTGCCCTAACCAGTACTGGCCTATCCCCGAGCGATGCAGCGTGCGATCGTCGAAATTGCCCTGGTACCGCAGATTATGTATGGTGAATACCGTACGGCAGTTAAATCCCCCTGTCCTCAGCAGAAGCGGCAGCAGGGACGTGTGCCAGTCATGGCAATGGACTATCTCCGGCTTCCAGTCCAGATAAGGCAGCGACTGGCTGACGCAATCGCAGAACACCCAGAATTTCTCGACCTCATCGCCTCCGTAAACGGCTTCGGACCTGGAAATGATGTCCGTCGACAACAGGTAGACCGGGATGCCGTCGACTACGATCTGCTCCACCACAACTTTTCTATATTCCCTGAGAGAAAATACTATAAGCTCGCGAACAACGGGAACTGCTTTATAAGGGGAATAGTCCACGAAGCCGTATTTAGGCACTATGACACGGACCTGGTGCCCCATTTTGATCAGCTCAGCTGGCAGAGACCTTACCACGTCCGCCAGGCCCCCCACCTTGGTCAGCGGGGCGATTTCCGCAGCTGTAAAAAGTATCTTCATGATTAAGTCTGGATATACTTTGCTTAAATAATGCGGGAGCAGCCTTATCAGACCTGGTATTTGCGATGGCCCTTGCCCTTGATCGTCTCGCCGCTGGCTATGATCTTGGCAGTGAAATCGGCGGCCTCCGCCCAGGGCTCGATCTTGCAGTTTTTACCGATAATTATATCCGCGGGTATCCTCGCCCCCTTGCCCACCATGGTTATGCCTGAGTCCAGATGTTCGGGCTCATCTTTGTTGGCAGTGAAATCGGTCCCCGCCCCGAGATGGCATCCACGGCTTATCCATACCTGCTTATCTATAATGCTCTTCTCAATGATGGCGCCTCGGCCGATGGTGGTGTCTTCGAAGATTATGGAATTTCTGACCACCGCTTCTTCCTCGATAAAAACCCGCGGCGATATGATGGACTCAATAACGGTGCCGTTGACGATTGCCCCGTTGCAGATCAGCGCCCTGTTTACCTGCGCATGAGGACCCAGCTTGACAGGCGGATATCCCTGAGTGATGGTCCTCACCTCGTTCTCCGGATTGTAAAGGTTCAGCTCGGGCAGGTCCACGATCAGGTCCATATTGGCCTGCCAGTAAGCTTCCACCGTGCCCACATCGCGCCAGTACCCGTGGAAGCGGAATCCGAATACCTCGTATTTGCTTATCAGGTTCGGCAGGACATCGTGCCCGAAATCATAGCCCTCCTGCTTGCTGGCCATCTCCTCCAGGGCATCGACCAGCACCTTCTTGTTGAAGATATAGATACCCATCGATGCCAGCCTGCTCTTGGTTGTCTTGGGCTTTTCCTCAAAATTTACGATCCGTTCATTATGATCGATGGTGATAATACCGAACCTTGACGTATCCTCCTGTGCGACTTCATAAACCGCCACCGTCACATCGGCATGACGGTTGCGGTGAGAGGCCAGCATCTGGTCGTAACGCATACTGTAGATGTGGTCCGCCGACAGCACAAGTATCTCATCTACCCTCTGATCGACTATGTAGTAGAGGTTCTGATAAACGGCGTCGGCGGTACCCTTATACCACGTCCGCTGTGAACGGCTGAGGAACGGCTGCAGCAGAACCACCCCACCCATTTCACGGTCCATGTCCCAGGACCTGCCCACGCCGATATGCCTGGCCAGCGACCGCGGATTGAACTGCGTCAATACGGCCACGTTGTAGATGCCCGAGTTGGCGCAGTTACTGAGGGTAAAGTCAATGATGCGGTATTTTCCACCGAAGGGAACGGCAGGCTTGGCGCGCTCATCAGCAAGGACGCTCAGCCTCTCGCTGGCACCACCAGCCAGGATAATAGCTAGTACCCTGCGCATATTAGATATCGCAACCATACCTCGACTCAATTTTAACCAAATGCGCGGTAATTGTCGATGGCTACGAATCATGCTTCATGTGGGTTCGACTTCGGAAATACTGATACGTATTATGAAAAACAGTAGGAATAGCCCAACTAGATTTGTCGGACGGATGTGTGGGAAAACCCGGCGGGTGTTGTTATTTACACAGCTCGATTACCAGCAGGTCGAGCGCCAGGTCGTCCTCGTATTTCCCCGTTTTGATGGCTATATCGGTATCCAGCAGGGAGTGAAACGCCTTGCGCAATTTGGGTATGCTGAATGACCTGGCCTGTCGCAGTGTTTTCTCCAGGGGATATCTGGGATGCAGGCCGAGGCTCTCACGGATCTCCTGCTGGTTGCTGTGACTTAATTCTTTCACCCTGAGAATAATGACGAGCTGCCTCTCGATCATGGCCAAAATCTGCTGCGGCGCGGTCCCGTATTTAAGCATGCGGTGCAGCATAAGCTGCGCATCCTTGATTCTGCCTTCCAGCACGGAATCGACCAGTGCGAAAATGCTCTCCTCACGAGCAAAGCTGGATATCTCCCTGACATCGCTGTCGTTTATCTCTCGGTCCTCACAATAGGTCATCAACTTGTTAAGCTCACCCGTTAGCGACCATAGATCCCCGCCGATATAGTCGGCCAGCAGGGAGACAGCGCCCGGACTGATCTTGCCCTTGTTCTTGACCGTGTAATCTTTTATCCAGGCTGCCAGCTCCCTGCCTTTTATCTCATTCATCTGGAAAACACGGTCAGCCGAGGACGCCACTGATTTCAGCAATTGATTGGCCGCCTTTGGATCAAGGTCCTCGTCGAAAAGTACCAGCACGGTTGTCTGCGGCATGGTCCTGATGTACTCGGATATGCCCTGCCATTCCTTGAGTGCCTGCCCGGCCTCCTCACCGCCATTGGACTTGGTCTGCCTGTCACCGGGCTGGAAACGCCTCAACAGTCCTTCTACGATCACAAGCCTGCCGGAAGACATAAAGGGGACTACGCTGCATACATCCATTAAGGCCCTTATAGATAGTCTACGCCCGTCCAGTACTGTGGTATTGACCTCCACTATATCCGGGCTGCCCATGCCGGCTTTGATCTCATTTAAGGACTGACGGCACCTGTAACTGTCATCCCCGTGTATTATGTAAAACATTATCCTCCGGTTGCCCGGTAGATTTAATGGGTCTTCTTGCCGGGTCAGGTAATAATTGTATAATAAAGAACAAAAATGCAATACCGTTAAGTGTGGAAACGCGGAGGTGACATGCTGGTAAAAAAGTTGCTGGGTAAAGAGGTGATCGGCTCGCGTGGAGATAAAATCGGCAAGATGGGCGATCTGGACATCGATATCGTCACCGGAACCGTTAAATCCGCCATTATTAATGCCGGCCTCGGCACAAAATACAAGATTAAGCTGGACGATATTGTCACGGTAGGAGACACCGTCATATTAAGATTATCCGGCGCCGATCTGAAAAAAGCCGCCAAAAAGTAGCCGCCTGAAGAAGAACAACCTGTATCGGTCAACGGATTAGTCACTTATCCGTTTACCGATTATTATTTATAAGGCATCTAATTTATCCGGAGGAACCCGTTGCTGAGCGAAAAAAATATTGCCGATGCACTTTCAGACGTGCTTGTCCCGGGGGTAACACGTAACTTGGCAGATATGAACCTGCTGCAGGAAGTCGCTCTGACAGATAATAAAGCCAGGATTACGGTGGCATCGACCGCGCTCGATGAGAATGCTCAGAACTGGATACGTGAAAAATGTGCCGGCGTGATCAAGGAGCTGGAAAGCGGCCTGCAAACCGAGGTCGTCTTCGTCGATAAAAGGCCGGTTGAAATCAACCGTGTAAAAAATGTAATAGCCGTCATGAGTGGAAAGGGCGGCGTGGGCAAATCGCTGGTCACCGCCCTGACCGCAATACTGCTGAGATCGCGTGGACTGAATGTGGGGATACTGGATGCCGATATCACCGGTCCCAGCATTCCAAGGATGTTCGGCCTGACCGCCCGGCCTCGAGGGAGTGAAAGCGGTATCCTGCCGGTGACGTCGGCTGGCGGAATCCAGATCATTTCGATAAACCTGTTCCTGCCCGAAGAAGAGGACGCCGTAATCTGGAGGGGTCCGCTGATCGGCAAAGCTATCACGCAATTCTGGGAGGATGTCCTCTGGGGCAATCTGGATTACATGGTGGTGGACCTGCCGCCGGGTACGGCTGATGCGCCGCTGACGGCCCTGCAGGTACTGCCTGTCAACGGCATCATCATAGTCTTCACCCCGCAGGACCTCACCACTATGATAGTTAAGAAAGCCGTCAGGATGGCCGGCCAGATGAATAAGAAGGTGCTGGGTGTGGTCGAGAATATGAGCTATTTATACCTTCCGGAGCTCAAGAAAAACATTGAGATTTTCGGCAAAAGCCGCGGTGAAGAGATGGCCAGGGCGGCCGGCGCACCGTTGCTGGCCCGAATACCGGTTGATCCCCGCCTTGCCGCTCTCTGCGACGAGGGCCACATCGAGCGGTACAGCGCCGAAGTGATGGATTCCCTCAAAGAGGGGCTGCTTAAAGTGGTTCCGGGCGCCGACTGACACCTGCCGTCTCTTGATTAAAAACGACTGAAAATATATACTTTTTAGGCGATTTTACCAAGACGGTAGAGACTTTTTCCAGGTTGATACCCTGTGTGGTTTTGCTCCCGGAGGATACTATGGCATTTGATTCTTTCGAAGAACAGGAGGAAGTAATCGAGAGTTCAATGGACCTCGAGATGATTCGCGATGACCTGATGGCCGAGCTTAAATCAATTAACGAGTATGAAGCTCAGGTTGAGATGATCGAAAATGAAGATGCCGCCGACACCATTGAACAGATACTCGAAGACAAAAAAACTAATGTTGCAAGACTTCTCCACATTCTGAGCTTGCTGGATCCCGTACAGGCGGAAAAACTGAATAAAGAATTAAGGTAGTGAGAAAATGGCACACAAACCAAAGCTAAAGGCCGCTAAAAAAAACCGCGGCAAAACCAAGAGCAGTAAACGTAACGTAGTCAAGAAAATAACTGCATAGATTGCGGTGGAGACTCCGGTTTGAAGGTACTGGTTATCGGCAACGGGGCGCGTGAACATACCCTCGTATGGAAGATTGCCCGTAGCCGCCTCGTCGACTCTATTTACGCCGTTCCGGGAAATGCCGGCACCGGCAATCTCGCCAGCAACCTGGACATCCCTCTTAACGATATCCCCGCCATAGTTGGTAAGGCCCGCGAGCTCGGGATCGGACTGGCTGTCGTCGGCCCTGAGGCTCCCCTGGCTGCGGGGATTTCAGACCTCTTCAACCAGGCCAGCATACCTGTTTTCGGCCCATCCAGGGCTGCTGCACGCCTCGAATCCAGCAAAGCCTTCGCCCGCGATATCATGCAGAGAAACAACGTTCCCTGTGCCAGGGGCAAAACCTTCACCAGCTACAGCGAGGCCGAAAGGTATATTAGAACACAGGATATGCCCATAGTGGTTAAAGCTGACGGGCTGGCTGCCGGCAAGGGCGTAACCGTGGCAAAAACCCTGGACGAAGCGCTCTCCGCTCTCAACTCGATTATGAAAGAACGGGCTTTCGGCGCAGCGGGCGATACGGTTGTTGTCGAGGAATGCCTGATTGGAAAAGAGGTGAGCTTGCTGGCCTTCAGCGACGGCATAAACGTGATTCCCATGGTTCCGGCCTGCGACTACAAAAGGGTCTGCGATGACGACCGTGGCCCCAATACAGGGGGAATGGGCAGCTACAGCCCGCCCGGTTTTTTCGATCAGGAGATGACCGCTCAGGTATTGAAAAATGTCATCCGTCCCACCGTGGCCGCCATGGCTAAAGAAGGCGCCCCCTACAAGGGCGTCCTCTACACAGGATTGATCATGACGCAGCAGGGGCCCAGGGTGCTCGAGTTCAACGCACGTTTTGGCGATCCTGAAACGCAGGTGATACTGCCGAGGCTGAAAAGCGATCTGGTGGAGATAATGCTGGCTGTACTGGAAGGCGGTCTTGACCATGCAAAGATCGAATGGAGCGGTGATGCCTGTGTGGGTGTGGTCATGGCCTCGGGCGGGTACCCGGGCAGCTACCGTACCGACCTCCCCATCAGCATATCCGACAAACTGGATAAAGACATCAATATATTCTATGCGGGAGCAACAGAACGCGCTGGAGGCAAAATAGTCACCAGCGGGGGCCGTGTCTTAACGGTAACGGCCACCGGCCGCTCTATGAAAGAGGCCCGCGAAAAGGTGTACCACAACATCCCGTACATCAATTTTGAGGGATGCCATTTCCGCAGGGACATTGCGGCGAGGGAGGTAAACTGATGGCTCTGGTTGGTATCGTAATAGGGAGCAAGACGGATGAGGAGTATATAAAACCCGCCCTCGAGGTATTTAAAGAATTTAAAATAGCGTACGATATCGATATTTTGTCCGCCCATCGCAAGCCGGACAGGGTACGGCAGTACGCCCTGGAAGCAGGTTCCAAAGGCTATGAGGTGATCATAGCCGCAGCGGGCAGCGCCGCCCATCTGCCGGGCGTGATCGCTTCGTGGACGACTCTGCCGGTCATAGGTGTGCCCCTGCCCACCAGCGATTTAAAAGGTATTGACTCCCTTTACTCAATTGTGCAGATGCCCGGCGGCGTTCCGGTTGCCTGCACAGGTATAGGCACGGCCGGAGTAAAGAATGCCGCCCTGCTGGCCGTCCAGATCCTGGGAGTTAAATTCGAAGAGATTAAAAAGGCCTTTGCAGAATATAAACGCAGGCTGGCTGAGGTGTAGGCAGGTAGATATGATTGAACGCTATTCGCGCCCCAAAATGAAAAAAATCTGGTCGGACAAAAATAAGTTCGATAAATGGCTGCAGGTCGAAATTGCCGTATGCGAAGCCTGGTCGGATGCCGGGCGCATACCCAAATCAGCCCTACCCAATATCAAAAAGGCCAGGGTTGATTTCGACCGTATGGCGGAGATACTCAAGGTTACACATCACGATGTAACCGCATTCCTGAACGCGGTAGGCGAAACCGTGGGCCAGGACTCGCGTTACATCCACCTCGGTCTCACTTCATCGGATATTATAGACACCGCGCAGGCGCTGCAGTTTCGCGAGGCTGCTGACCTGCTTATGGAAGATATAGCGCAGTTGATCGCGGTGCTTGAGGACAGGGCGGTTTCCAATAAGGACACACTCATGATAGGTCGCACTCATGGTGTTCATGCCGAGCCGATAACGTTCGGGCTGAAGATGGCCCTGTGGGCACAGGAGATGAAACGCAACTATGCCCGGCTGGAAGAAGCCAGGAAGGCTATTAGTGTGGGTAAAATTTCCGGAGCGGTAGGCACATATGCCACGGTCCCGCCGGACATCGAGGCCGCGGCCTGCGCCGCGCTTGGACTGGCCAGCGCGCCGATCTCAAACCAGATCATCCAGCGGGATCGCCACGCCCAGTTTGTGACCACACTCGCTGTTGCAGCGGGCTCTCTCGAAAAGTTTGCCACCGAGATCAGGTCCCTGCAGAGAACGGAGATTATGGAGGCGGAAGAGCCTTTTTCCAAAGGTCAGACGGGTTCATCCGCTATGCCGCACAAGCGCAATCCCGAGCTCTGCGAAAGAGTATGTGGACTGTCCCGTCTGATCAGGGGTTATTCTGTAACCGCACTTGAGAATATAGCGCTCTGGCATGAACGCGATATCAGCCACTCTTCCAATGAGCGCGTCATTCTCCCTGACGCCTGTTTCGCCCTTGATTATATTTTGAACCTGTTCACCGGCGTCGTGAAAGGCCTGCAGGTTTACCCGGACAATATGAAACGTAATCTGGAGTTAACCCAGGGGCTGGTGTTTTCCCAGAATGTGATGCTGGCACTGGTGAACAAAGGCCTCAGTCGCCAGAAAGCTTACGAGCTTACACAGCTCAATGCCATGGAAGCATGGAAAACAAGGACCCCTTTCCTCAAACTGCTGAAAGCAGATCCCGACGTTTCCGGCCGTCTGAGCGCAAAGGAACTGGATGATCTATTCGATTACAGGCGTTTCCTCAAACATGTCGATACCGTATTCGAGCGTTTGGGACTGCTCAGGAAAACGCGTAAATCGCAGACTAAGAGATAGGAGTTATATCTTGAACATTTTATTCGACAGCTTATTGAAACTGCCGCTGTACGGGAAGGGCAAGGTCAGGGATACCTACCAGATTGGAGACAGGCTCCTGATAGTTGCCACCGACCGCATCTCGGCATTCGATGTTGTGCTTCCTAACGGTATACCCGATAAAGGGATAGTGCTCAACCAGGTATCTGCTTTCTGGTTCGGAAAAACCTACCATATCATACATAATCATATGGTCGAATCCATTGAGAGCCGCAGGGCTCTAACCAAGTATTCCCCCTGGAAAAGGCCTCTGCCCGAATTTCTGCTCGGCCGCTCGATGGTTGTGCTGAAGGCTGAGCGAATACCTGTAGAATGCGTCGTAAGGGGATATATTGCCGGTTCCGCTTGGGCCGAATACCAGAAAAAAGGCACGATCAACGGTAGAAAGGCGCCCAGGGGGCTGAAGGAAAGCCAGGAGCTGCCGGAGCCGATTTTTACACCTACTACCAAGGCCGATGTCGGCCATGACTTGCCCCTGTCGATCGGAGAACTGGTTGATATGGTTGGGGAGAGAACGGCCCGCAAGATCGAAACCAAGAGCCTGGAACTGTATAATTACGCGCGTTCATACGCTCTGGAGCACGGTATTATTATCGCCGATACTAAATTTGAATTCGGTTTCCACGATAAGGAACTGATGCTGATAGATGAGGCACTCACACCCGACTCAAGCCGGTTCTGGGATGCCAGCCAGTATGAGCCGGGGCAATCCCAGCCAAGCTTCGATAAGCAGCCGGTAAGAGATTGGTTGATTGCCTCCCGCTGGAACCAGAAAAAGGCAGCGCCGGCGCTGCCGGCGGACGTCGTTGCAGCCACGACGGAGCGCTACCGCGACGCATATACACTGCTGACCGGGAGGAAGTTTAAAAATGTATTTATCTAAGGTCTATATAACGCTCAAGCCGACGGTGAACGATCCGCAGGGTCTGACTATCAAAGGCGCGCTTCATACCCTTGGTTTTAAAAACGTGGATGAGGTCAGGGCAGGCAAATATATCGAGATAAAAATCGAAGCCGCTAACATGGAAAAGGCCCGGGCCGAGATACAGGATATGTGCAAGAAGCTGCTGGCCAATCCTGTTATCGAGAACTTCCGCTTTGATCTCGAGGAGATCAAATCCGCCTGATACTCAGGGCACCCTGTACGTTATCCTCAATACGGCCCTGTCCAGGCAGACCATATCGGCCACGCTGTCCCAGTTGGTAGATGTAAAAAATCCCAGCCTGAACTGGCACCTTCCCTGAGCGCCGGCGAGCAGCTTCTGTATTACATTGCCGCCCTGGTCATCCAGTGTCACGTCGACCAGCAGCGGGGCAGTCTCCTGTGCACCCGTCAGCTTAACGCTGCCCACCTCGGGAGCTGCAGACTCGTATGCCAGCCTGCCCAGGCTGCCCATCGAGCCGTGCTGGTACTGGTCTATCTCAAGGGCTCCCATATTTCCCCAGTGGACGCCACTATACATAGGATTGCCCAGGATAGAGTAGCCCGTAAGATCAAGGACAGCCTTGCTGACCACGGCGGTAGGAGGCAGCGTTGTCAGATCAAAGCTTAAAAATGCCCGCACAGCCTGGTTCTGTGGATTATCGCCTGCACACACAGCGCTTGAACGGGTGTAGCTCGCGCCGCTCTTGGTCAACGATCCGCTTTCATACGGAACTATATTCAATACTAAAGTGTTGTCGGTTCCAGGCTGCACTTGAAGCCTTCCCAGAACTGCTACCGTCGCACTTGCCGTGCTGCTTCCGGACAGGTTCGAGGCAGTGAGCGTATAGGTCGTGGTTGCATACGGTGTGACGGCTCTGGCGCCGCTCAACGGCACCGGTCCGATCTCGTTATCTATGCTGACCGTCTGGGCGCCCGTCACAACCCAGCTCACAACAGTATCCTTCCCCTCATCCACAATCGCCGGACTGACCGCAAAAGCTGCCACGACGGGTTTGCCCGCCGCCCAGAAGGCAACCGGCGAATTCAAGCAGCCCGTGATCAGAATTAATGCGAATGACAAAGATATCAGCAGGTTTTTCATGATTCATTCTCCCGGAGTCAAATCGTCTCCATCACAGAAGAATAACGAAATAAAGGGGCTTATGTTTATTTATGGGCGGCGTTACTCGGGAATTACGTAGCGAACAATCAGCTTCGCATTGCCCGCGCTGATATCAAGGTAATTGTCGCTGCTTGCACCGCTTTGAACCGTGGTCGAACCCCCGTACCCCGGTTGGATATAGTCGCCACGGCTGTAGTAATAATACTTTTCGAACTGCAGCCGGATCTGATAGCGGTCGCTGCCTTCATCGAGCTGCTTCTGCATAGTGGTAACGAAACTCGGTGAGGTGAACGGCGCGTTCGGCATCATGGTTACTATAGCATTGTAGTTCCAGCTGTACAGGTAGCCCGCAGGAACTATGATCATGTAGTCGCTTGGCCGCAGGGCGCTGCCATACTGCTGGTTATATATATTTAACGAGCCCTGCCAGGGGAATGGTGAATTGACCACTGTCGATTTCGAGATATCCAGTTCCACATCCTTGATAATTGCGTTGCGCGGAATAGAGGATATATCAAAGCTCAGAAAGCCCTGCATCGGTATCTGCATATCGTTCTGCCCAACCATGACCTTGTCCAGAACGATTTTGTCCTTTCTGACCGTGCCGTCTTCGGCTGCCACGGAATACAGGGTTGTTGTATAAACATGCAGCGGGGTAACAAGTATCCTGGTATTGGCCGTCATGGTCCCTTCATCATTTCTGGCAAAGATGGTGTAAACGGTATCCACCTTCGGCTGAACCGACCGGCTGCCCGACATGGATACGCCGCCGATATCAGGATCTATGTTGACCATGCCGGTCCCGCTGACGTCCCATGTGAGTGTAGACCAGTCCCCCTCCTTTATCTCAGGCGGCGTGGCCGTAAACACCCTGATAGCCATCTTCTGGGGGCCACCCGGGATAAGCACGTTCACGTTGGTGCCGACTTCAGTCGACCAGGTGCCGTAGTTATCCTGCGCCCTGAACCAGATGGTGTGCTGACCTGCCGTAAGCGAATTGGTCTCGAATGAGGCCAGCTGGCTTAGATTGCCGTTGACACTGGAACGCCAGTTATAGCCCACTATCTGGCCATCCGACGAGATAGCATGCCCGCTGAATTTTATAGTCTCTCCGACGTAAATCTGCGGCGAAGACACGGAATCAATATAAGCAAGGGGAGCCGATTTGGTTGTGCTCGCCGACCTCACGCATCCCGTAACCAGTATCGCCAGCATCAGGATGGCTATAGCAGCCTTTTTCAAATCGACACCTCCGTGTGCGTTGTATTTATCACAATCTAACATTGTATTACTGGCTTGTCAATATAATCACTTGTCGATTATGCCTCTGACATGATTCATTACCCTGCCCATCACCTCGCCGGCCTTTCCCTCGACGCGTACGGCCGCCTTGGAGTCCATTGGCGTGTATCCTATATTGATGATAACGATCTTGGCCCCTGCATTGCATGCATATTCCGGGATATAGGCTGCGGGGTATACGACCAGAGTGGATCCGATTACGATGCAGAGGTCGCAGAGGTTAGCCCTGCGCGATGCTTCGCTGAGGACCGCCTGCGGCAGCATCTCCCCGAAATACACTGCATCAGGTTTGAGTATGCCGTTGCAGGACTCGCACTCCGGCAACTCCTCACTGGCAAGTCGCGCAACTATCTCTTCCATGGGAAAGCGCTTCCGGCAACTCAGGCAGCGGACATACTGCATATTGCCATGCAGCTCAAACACTTTATCATCAGGTACGCCGGCCATCTGATGGAGATTATCGATATTTTGCGTAACCACGCAGTCAAGCTTGCCCAGCTTATGCATCTCGGCCACAGCATAATGGGCGGCATTCGGCTGCACGTTTTTGGTCAACCCGCCCTCGGCCAGCAGCTTCCACTGCATCTTCCTGACCTCGGGTCGCGCGACGAACCTCTGAATGGTGAAATCCTCCGGATCCAGTTTCGTCCATATGCCGTCTTCACCGCGAAAGTCCGGTATACCCGATTCGGTGCTGATGCCTGCACCGCTGAAAACCAGGCACCGCTGCGAATTAATAATGAGCTGGGCTATTTTCTCGGCCTGCCTCTCGATATCATCTCCTCCCATAGCTTAAACTCCTCCGGCATTACATCTCGTTAAATCGATCTTGTTCGATAATTATACATGGTTCAATCTGTTTGATATATTAGTATGGCTTGATATGGATGACATCATCGATTATCTGGGGAAAAACCTGGCTACCGGCTTTATGGGTAGAAATCTACGCTATCTGGCAGTTACGTCCTCGACACAGGATGTGGCCAAAGATATGGCCGAACGGGGCGCCCCGGAGGGTACGGCTGTGATAGCCGGCCTGCAGAAATCGGGCCGCGGCAGGCTCGGCAGGTCGTGGCTATCTCCCGAGGGCGGACTGGCCACATCGATAATACTGCGTCCCTCAATTTCAGCGCTTCCCCTCCTGCCGGCAATTTGCGCACTGGCTGTTTTTCGCACGATGAAGGCGCTGGGAATCAGGGCTGAGATCAAATGGCCTAACGATATCCTGATCGGCGGACGCAAGGTCTGCGGTATATTGATAGAACACGGGCTGAAGGACGGAGCGGTACGATACAGTATTGTCGGCATAGGTATTAATATAAATTTCGATACCTCTCTATATCCTGAGATAGCCGGCTTCGCTACCAGCCTCTCGGTTGAACTGGGACATGAACTGCCGGTTCATCAAGTGGTCATGTCCCTTTACACCGAGCTGGAGAAACTATATCTGCAATGCCATAAGCCGGATCTTATACTCACGGAATGGACAACCAACATGGTCACAATCGGCAAACGTGTAAAGGTCAAATCGGGCAACAACGAAATCGAGGGGATTGCAGAGCGTGTTGATGCGTCCGGTCATTTATTGCTGCGCGCCGATGACGGCAGCTTGCAGGAGATCATGGCGGGAGACGTATCGCTCATAGCTGCCGATAACAACAAATAAGGGCGGCTGCATGGCCGCCCTTATTTTAAAATTCCGGGGCCGCTATCAGGCGCCGGGTTTCTTCTTATCTGTGAATTGCTTCTCCAGAATGGGCTGTATGAGTTCGATCGGCAGCGGGAACACCACGGTATTGGTTCTATCTGATGATATTGCCACCAGAGTCTGCAGGTAGCGTAACTGCAGCGCCATCGGCTGCGCTGAAATAATGCGGGCAGCCTCGGACAGCTTCTCCGCTGCCTGCGCCTCGCCCTCGGCGGCGATGATCTTAGCCCTTCTGCCTCTCTCCGCCTCTGCCTGAGCAGCCATGATCTTCTGCATATTGTCAGGCAGCTGGACATCGCGCACCTCCACCATGCTGACCTTGATGCCCCATGGTTCGGTGCTCTCATCGATAATATTTTGCAGCTTGGTGTTTATCTTTTCCCGGTGTGCCAGCAAATCTTCAAGTTCCGATTGTCCCACCACGTTCCGCAGTGTCGTCTGACAAAGCAGCGAAGTAGCTCTGATATACTGCTCCACGTTCAGGATAGCCGACTCCGGCTTCATTACACGGAAATAAACGACAGCATCCACCTTTACTGTGACAGTGTCCATGGTAATGCATTCCTGCGAAGTCACGTCCATGGTTACCACACGCAGCTCGACTTTCACCATGCGTTCAATGAAAGGGATGAGCAAAATGAGTCCCGGGCCCCTCACTCCCACATATCTGCCCAGGCGAAAGACCACGCCCCGTTCGTATTCATTGACAATCCTGATAGATGCCAAAAGCACTATCAAAACGAATACCGCCAAGACTATTATTCCCCAAATCTGCATTGCTGCCTCCTTATTATTTTCTGCTGACTTTTAATTTCAGATTGTCGACTTTCTGTACTATTACCTCTTCCCCCGGATGCGCCTGGCCTTCATCCAGCTCGGCTTTCCACAGTTCTCCCTCTACCAGCACCATGCCGCTGGGTTTGAGTGCCGTCTTAACCAGTGCCACCTGGCCGATCATGCCCTCTTTGCCGGTGGTAACCTTCCTTTTCTGACCCCTGATCACCGCCCAGATGAGGAAGGCCATAAAGGCGGCCAGGAAAATAGCTACGTACACGATCAGACTTTTATCGAACTGCATGGATGCCTCGCTTTCGCTGAAAAGAATAAGCGAACCGATGACCAGTGATACTATTCCACCTGTCGTCAGTATACCATAGGCAGGTACAAAAATCTCAGTTATGAAGAGCCCGAACGCAAGCAGTATGAGCAGCAGTCCGGCCCAGCCCGCATTCAGTACACCCAGCGAGTAGAAGGCCAGGAAAAGACATATGCCTCCGATCACGCCGGGAAAGATCAGCCCCGGGTTGGAGATCTCCGTGATCAGCCCTATGGAGGCCAGTGTAAGCAATATATAGGCCACATTGGGATGGCTGATTACCTGCAGTATTTTTTCCACCAGCGTCATATCGCTTTTATTTACCGCTGCTCCTTCCGTGTTAATAATAGCCTCTCTGCCGTCTGCCAGCTCCACTTTTTTGCCGTTGATCTGTTTTATCACGCTGTCCAGGTCATCGGCCTGAAAATCGACAAGCTTTTTCTCAACTGCTTCAGAAGCAGTAAAAGACCTGCTTTCCTTCACGGCAGCCTCAACCAGGGCCGGGTCCCGTCCCCGTTTCTCTGCTATGCTCTGTATCCACGCCGCCGAATACTCGGTTGCTTTCTTCTGGACATCCTCGGGCATTTCCTCACCTACGCTTACGGGATGCGCGGCCCCCAGGCTGGTGGCGGGAGCCATTGCAGAGAGGTGGGCGGATATGGTGATGAAAGTGCCTGCCGAGGCCGCCCAGGCCCCATGAGGCGAAACATAGACGACAACCGGCACTCTGGCATTCATAATGCGCTCAACTATCCTTGAGGTGGAATCCAGCAGCCCACCAGGAGTATCAAGCGTAATAATGCAAACAGTGGCGCCGCTGTCCTCGGCCTCACCTATGCCACGATTGATATAGTCTGCGACTACCGGTACTATGTTGCCCTTTACCTGCAGCACGTGCACGCCCCCAGTCGACTGACCAGCGCTGCAGCCTGCTATGGAGAAAGCCAGGCCGACAAGGAACAGCGAAACGTATATTGTCCGGATGATCTTTCGTACAGTCATGCACATATTGTATAACAGACAGGGGTAGAAATATGAATAATTGTTGAGAAATCCAATCCGATTGTAGCTGTGATACCATTAGTGTAGAATTATCCCGTTTTACAGGAAGGGAAAATAGTTATGGAAAGTCAGCGATGTAAAGGGGCGCGCGACCTGCTGCCGGATGACATGGAACGTTTCCGGCAGGTCGAAGATGCCTTTCGCAATTCTTGCTTGAACTGGGGCTACCGCGAAATAAGGACGCCTACCTTGGAATACATACACCTGTTTACTGCGGCGGGGACATTAACGCCCTCCATGCTGGGACGGGTCTACTCATTCCTCGATTGGGACGGCTGGGGAGGCGAGCGTGTGGTCCTGCGTCCCGACGGAACCATCCCTGCCGCCCGTCTTTACAGTGAGAACCTGGCGAACCAGAAAATAGCCCGCCTCTACTACATCACCAACGTCTTTGCATTTGAGGAAACAGGCCGCGAGAATCGGGAAAAATGGCAGTGCGGCGTGGAGCTCCTGGGCGATTGCGACCGGGCTTCGGACGCCGAGGTGATAGCCCTGGCATTGGAGATTGCAGGCGCGATGGGATTAACACAACCTGAACTGAAGCTGTCGCACGCCGGGATACTAAAAGCT
>Ga0209609_10000082_pt1 | contig 50374 bp, 46 predicted proteins | sample LakKivw325mmetaG_FD_184136 | JGI IMG/M metagenome (GOLD analysis project Ga0209609, IMG submission 184136) | Anoxic lake water microbial communities from Lake Kivu, Rwanda to study Microbial Dark Matter (Phase II) - Lake Kivu water 325m metaG... | ecosystem: Environmental > Aquatic > Freshwater... | reverse complement strand
GCGCCAGGGCTTCCAGTGCCGCCCGCACCTCCGCCAGGTCGGCTCCAAACTTCTTCAGCAAGTAGCGCTCCACACTCTGCGGGTCGATCGCCTCACCCTTGGCCGTGGCGCGCAAGCCCTGCCCGGTCTTCACCGCTGGCACCGCCCTGCCCACCACCTCCACGAGCAGCGTCTCGCCCACCTTGCGCTGCTTGGCTTTCTCGCCCCGCTTCTCATCCAATTCTTTTTCGGCCGGCGTATAGATACCCAGCCGCTGTCCCTTTGATTGGGCGTTCAGCCCTGCCACGGCCTTCCCCAGGGTCAGCGCTTCATCGTGCTGGTAGCCCAGCCTTTCTGCCACGATCACGCCCCACAGCGTGAGCACCGGGGCGCGGTTGATCTTGATCGTCTCTGCCATAATGCAATCCCTCCTGATGCAAGCTTTTACCAATTATACTTTTAGGTGGCTTCTAAAAATGGAGCGTTACCGCAAGCTCCTCGAAAATAGCCGCAATGAACATGGTGATGGGGATGGTGAGCACCCAGGTGGTCAGCATATCCCTGCTCACCTGCCAGTGCACTTTGCTCACCCGCTCGGCCGACCCCGCCCCCACCAGCGCCATGCTCACCACCTGCGATGTGCTCACCGGCGCGCCGATTAGCGCCGAAATGAAAATCACCAGGCTGGAGCCCACCTGCGATGCCAGGGCATTCACCGGGCGGACGACGTAGATTTTCTGTCCCAGGGTGCGCATTAGACGCCAGTCGCCGCGCGATGCCCCAAAACCGATCGCCGCCGCACAGGCCAGCACCACCAGCAAAGGCACGTCGAATGAGCTGATCTTTCCCGCCAATATCAGCCCCAGGGTGATGACCCCCATCGACTTCTGGGCATCGTTGGCGCTGTGCGAAAGCGCCAGCCCGATCATGGTGACGATTTGCAGGTGCCTGAAGTGGTTGTTCACCTTCGGGGTGGCGTGCATCGTCGCCAGGAAAATGAGGTTCATGATCACGTATCCCGCCGCAAACCCCAGGATGGGAGCTAAAAACAGCGGCAGGATCACCTTATACAGCCCGCTGTAAATGATGGCCTGCGGCCCGTCCACCAGCAGCACTGCCCCCAGGATGCCACCCACCAGCGAGTGAGAAGATGAGGACGGGATGCCGATGAGCCAGGCAAATATGGTCCAGATCAAGGCCGCGGCGATGGCCATGGTGATGGTTTCAAGAGAGATGATACTCGGGTCGACCAGATCAGTGGTGATGGATTTCGCCACCGCAATACCGAACAGAAAGGGCGCTGCGAATTCCGCCACTCCACAAATGTAGCGTGCCAGGCGCGGCGGCAGCGCGTGGGATGATATCACCCCCGCCATGATGCTGGATGAATCGCGGAAACCATTAATGAACGCAAAAATCAGCGCCAGACCGATCAATACCCAGAGCAAAGTGCCTGTTCCTTTTTTGAATATAGTAGCCACTTCCCCCCTGCTCAGCAGCCCTTTCCTCGATACCCACTTGGAATGGGTTCCAGGTACCATAAAATTATAATCCTAAAATAACATCACCCACCTATGGATTGCCACCAGCGATCTTTTTATATCATCCCATTCGCGTATCTCTGCGGTCATCTCATTCCATCACACCGCCCGCCTGATCATGCTCATCTCGGATGGGTTGCGCCTGGTACTCACCATGTGCTATCTGCATTCATCCTCACCGGCTGGCTCCACCTGTGGTACCTGTAGCTGCTGGCCGTACTGTTTGGGATCATCAGCGGCTTCTTCATCCCTGCCAGATTATTTCATGTTTTCCGAATTACTCTCAGGATTTCCCCCCCAAAACGCTGCTGGCGCCACGGCACATCTTGCAGGCATTCCACCAGGGCTTGCTCGCCTTGCGGGTTTTGCGCTGCCAGCCTGTGCAGCAGGTCGCGCGGCAGGATAACGTCTGACTCGACCCCCAGCTCCTGGGCCTTCCTCTTGCGCCAAAGCTTCAATGCCTCAAGCCGCCCCAGGAAGCGCTCATCCGGGCGGGCATTATGCGGGCGATGCACCGGCGCGGCTTGTATCCCGCGCTCTACCGCTTGCAACAGGGCCTTGCCGTGGCGGTTCAGCAGGTGCTGGGTCATCCCCGGCAGGCTTTTGAGCTCATCCAGGTCGCTGGGTGAGCGGCTGGCGATGGCATGCAGGGTATGGTCGCTGAGCACCTTGAATAGCGGGCGGTTCTTCTGGCGGGCCACCTCATCGCGGTATTTGCACAGCTCCTGCAGCACCGCAGCCTGCTGCGGCGATAGCTGGTGTGCGCCGTTCACCCTCCAGCAAGCCGGCTTGCCGTTATCGTGGTTGTTTTCCACCAGGCACAGGCGCCTGAAATCCTCCTCGGCCAGGGGCAGCAATCCTTTTTCTTCCAGCTGTTTTTGCAGCTTATCCTTCAGGGCAATCAGGTGATGGGTATCCTGGCGGGCGTAATCCAACAGGTAATCGGGCAGGGGCCGCTTGCCCCAATTGGCGCGCTGGTGGCGTTTATCCACCATCAGGCCAAATTCAGCTTCCAGCAGGGCACCCAACCCCACCGCCTTTCGCCCCAGGATGCGCGCCGCAATCATGGTGTCGAACAGGTTGGTGAAGCTGAAGCCGAAGTCGCGCTTCAGGCACAGCAGGTCATATTCACCGGCGTGGAAAATCTTCTGGATGGCTGGCTCGGCGAAGATAGGCCCCAGCATCGATAAATCGTCCAGGGCCAGCGGGTCTACCAGGGTATCAGCCTCAGGAGTGGAAAATTGTATCAGACACACCTGCTCGTGATAGGCGAACAGGCTGTTTGATTCGGTGTCCACTGCTATAACGGGCTGGTTTGATAAAATTTGCGCCAGCTGTTTCAGCCCCCCTGGTTTGGTGATGGGTTGGCTGAATTCGGGTTCAGGCATGCGTTTATTATAGTCCAATTCAGCCGAGGTTTCCTTTTTTTGCCCATGCGGGATCTATACACCCCTCCCATGGAACCAACCTGTGCGGAAATCCCCTCACCACTCTCATTGCCATACGGCCGTATTCACCTTCCACTCAGGTTGCTAAAACTGGCAGGTTTGATCCCCAGTGTATAATGACCTTATGGTTCCCGCTTCTCCCATATCATTTCTAACCATCTCACCCGCTCTCCATCGTGGTTATCTCTTGCCTTCGGTAGTCTATTCAATAGAGGAACCAATTAACCTTCAATCGCCTGCAGGAATTTCGGTTCACAAGCAGTATACATTCAACATCTTTTGTTGTGCATGAGGTGTTCACATGGCAGATATAAACGAAACCCAGGCAAGCGCTGGCATAAATCCTGAATTGGCGCGGGAGACCGCGCCTCAATCGTCATCATCCAATGCCTCAGCCTTGCAACCGTTTGCGGAAAACTTATGGATCGTGGAGGGACCCCTCGTGCTCGATATGGGTATCCTGTTTCCCACCCGCATGACGGTAGTCAGGCTTCAAAATGGTTCATTATGGATCAGCTCTCCGGTGAGCGTGCCTTACGAAACCCTCAACGCCATCACTTCCCTGGGGCCGGTAAAATATTTAGTGGCTGCCACGCCAAGGCACGTGTGGCGCCTGGAAGCCTGGCATGCGTTGTTTCCGGATGCACAATTATGGATCTCACGCATCACACCCTTTACCCTGCGCAAGGTACGCCTCTCGTATGCCGGAATATTGAGTGACAGCCCGCCACACGATTGGGCCTCTGACTTCGAGCAGACCATCATGCATGGCAGCCCAATCATGGAAGAAGTAGTTTTCTTTCATAAAAGCTCTCACACGATCATCCTGGATGATCTGATCCAAAGACACCGCCCGAAGAATAATCAACGTATAAGCAATGCCTTGCTTAAATTGTTTGGAGTCGAATATCCTGAAGGTGGGGTGGCCCGCGATATCAGGCTGGGTTTTACCAATCGCAGGCTCGCCAGGCAGTCGCTGAACAGGATTCTGTCCTGGGATTTTGACCGGCTGATTATCGCCCATGGCAATTGTGTTGAAAAAGATGCCCGGGCTTACGTTGAAAAAGTCTTTAAATGGCTGGCAAAATAATCGCACAAAAGGGTGGGGCTAATCTGAAGCAGCGTTATGTCTACGAAGACCTGGTTATTGGCCCCTTCTGTATCTGTTCTGGCTGCGACGATCCGCCCGATCGAGATCGCCAAGGGATTAGTTAACCAACCGATTGCCCGCCAGCCGTTTGCCTCCAGGTTATCACTGGCGGGGATGATCTAGAGCAGCTCATCGAAGCTGCAGGCTAGATGACGCGTGTCTTCTCCATCACCAGGGCTGATTCGCCGTCCTGGTAATACCTGCTCCACTGACCCACCCTCTGATAACCGGTTTTTTCGTACAACCGGATGGCCTCCTCATTCGAAAGCCTCACGCACAATCGAATGCGATTCACCTTGAGCCGCACCTCGCACGCTTGCAACAGGGCTGCCCCGATGCCCCTGCGACGGAATTCGGGCAGCACTGCCAGCGTGGCAATCCACGCCACCCCTTCCAGCCGGCGGATGTCACCAGCGATGAAGCCCACCATTTGCTGGCCCACTGTCGCTTTCAGCCGCACCACCCCGGGGTAGGTCAGCACGCCCACCAGGTCGAGCAGCGGCCAGGCATCCCTGGGAAAGCATAATTGCTCCAGGTGGCGCAGGGCCCCCAGGTCGCGCAACGAAGCCTGCTCGACCACCACACCCGCACCAGCCATTGCATCAGTGACAGTGTTCATAGACATGCCATTATAACTTGCTTCTGCCATGAATTAAAAAACACGCAATACGGGATGCACGCTGGGTTCATCCCGTATTGCGCAAAATTTGAGAATTACAGGTTACTTCTTCTCTTCCTTTTGGTCACCCTTCAGGTAATTCGACACCATGCTGGTGAACTCCAGCGGGAAGATGTACTTCGTTGATGGGCTTGTGCCAATGGTCTTAAGGGCTTCAAAGTATTGCAGGGTCATGGTCTTCTGGTCGATGGTCTGCGCCACCGAGAAGATTTTATCCAGAGCCAGTGAGAAACCTTCTGCCCGTAATATCTGCGCCTGGCGCTCACCTTCAGCCACCAGGATGTTGGCTTGCTTCTCCCCCTCGGCTTTGAGGATGTTGCTCTGCTTGTCGCCGTCTGCCACATTGATCGCCGCCTCGCGCGTACCGGTGGACTCGGTCACCACGGCCCGGCGGATACGCTCTGCCGACATTTGGCGGTTCATGGCATCCTGGACCTCACGCGGCGGGATGATCTCGCGGATCTCCACATTGGTCACCTTGACGCCCCAACGCTCGGTTACCTCGTCGAGGCGTGTGCGCAGCATGTTATTGATATGCTCCCGCTCCGAAAGCACCTCATCCAGCATGATCCCGCCGATGACGGCACGCAGGGTGGTGGTAGCCATGCCCAACGCTGCAGCTTCAAACGACCCAACCTGCAAGACACTGTCCATCGGATTCAATACCTTGTAGTACCACAGGAAATCGATGCTGATGGGAGCATTATCTTTGGTGATCGAGGTCTGGTGGGGAACCTCACGCACCTGCTCACGCAGGTCGACCGGCACGCCACGATCAACGATGGGGATCAGGAAGACAATCCCAGGGCCTTTCGAGCCGATACAGCGCCCCAGACGGAAGACCACCAGGCGCACGTACTCCGGCACCACCCGGATGGCCATGGCCAGGAGAATGATCGCCAGGACGACCACGCCTCCAGCCAGGCATGCAATTATGGTTGTATCTGACATACTTTACCTCCTCACATTGTATATTGTTCTTAATATTTTATTCTTCCTTGGGTTGGACCAGCTCCACATCCAGGATAAAACCATCACGATTTATTACGCGAACCTTGCTGCCCTGAGCAATGCGCTCACTGCAGCGGGCACTCCATAATTCAGAGCCAATTTGGACACAGCCATCATCGAGGATGTCGGTGGTGGCCTCGCCCACTTCGCCTATCAGCGTGGTAAGGTCGTGCCGGGGCATCAATTTTTCGGTTTCCAAGACCCGGGAGCCGGCAATCCACAGGTATCCGACGGCGAACACCGAGGCAATAATTGCCAGTATGGGGTTGACACCCGGCTCATACCAGGTGGCACCCTGGAATAAATAGGCTGATCCTATCACAAAAGCAGCCAGGGCGATAGCCAAAAAAACCAGGCGGTGGGACTTTCTGACGGCAATGATAAAGGGAATAACACCCAGGATCAGCAACACCAATGCCCATACATTGATAGCTTGCTGGCTGATATCCCAACCTGCCAGGATCAGAAGGATCAGCGCGCTGGCTTCCAAAACCCCCGTGCCTGGAGAGAAAATTGCCATGATGGCAACAACCACACCAATCACCAAGAGTAAGTAAGCGACATTCGGATCAATGAAAATGTTCATAGTCCTGTCCTCCAGGGGCAATTTGATTATACATCATAATAGAATCACCTCCATGATTATATTATGCCTTTAAATGGATTGTGCCCACTAAGAGAATCTCAGGATTTGGTATGATTAACAGATGCAGCTATTTTCGCTCTGGCTTGGTTTGGGTAGCCTCGCCGGCTTATTGATGGCGGCGTGGCGTGCTCCTCAAAAAGAGCAGCTTCGCTATATCGACAGCGGAGTACTGGCATTATTCATCTCTATGCTGGGCAGCCGTGTATTCTACGTGGCAGCAAACTGGGGGTATTACGGGATCCATTTGGGCGAAATCGTCAAGGTGTGGAATGGGGGGTTATCAGGCATTGGTGCGCTAGCCGGGGGATGCCTGGCGGTGATACTCATTGCGGTTATGTGGAAACTGCCCATGGGCATGCTAGGGGACGTGCTGCTGCCACTGGCGGGAACCCTGGCGATCGGCGCCTGGATTGGCTGCTGGTTCGACCGCTGCGCTTATGGTTTTCCTTCAGAAGCATGGTGGGCGATACCACAACAGGATGAGTGGGGAATACTGGCCAAGAGGGTGCCGGTGCAGTTTATGGGAGCCATTTTAACCCTGGTGCTGACCTGGATTATAGACCGCGCGGCAAGAAAGCCGACCATCCAAGGCTTGAGCGCTGCTTTGGGTGGGCTGGGGATATCGGCGGTGATCTTCGCCCTATCTTACCTGCGAGCCGACCCCGTTCCCATATGGAATGGCTTGCGCCTGGAGGCATGGGGAGCATTGATCCTGATGGCCTTCTTTTCACTGCTGGCGGTGGTATTATTATTGCGCTGGAAATTTCACCCGAAATTGACCCCGGGTATTAATACAATCAGCGGGGGAGGGAAAAATGAAAGTTAACATTGCACTGGCTCAAATCAACACCCGCCTTGGGGATGTGCAAAGCAACCTGGACAAGCACCTCGACCTGATTCACCAGGCCACCTCGGCAGGCAGCCAGCTGATCGTCTTCCCTGAATTGTCTCTCACCGGTTACTGTCTGCAAGACCTGACATCCAGCGTGGCCCACGAGGCCACCGCGGATGACCCAATTTTCAAGCCCCTGTTTGAGGCCAGTGAGAAGATCGATATCGTGGCTGGCTTCGTTGAAGAAGATGCCCGCCACCGGTTTTATATCGCTTCAGCCTATATCTCCTCCAGGCAGCTTGTACACATCCACCACAAAGCCTATCTGCCGACCTATGGCTTGTTCGATGAAGGTCGTTTTTTTGCTGCGGGAGATGCGGTGCGTGCCTTCGATACGCGTTTTGGGCGGGCTGGCATCCTGATCTGTGAAGACTTCTGGCACGCCTCGCCTCCCTACCTGCTCTGGATGGATGGGGCAGACCTGTTTTTATTGACTTCCGCCAGCCCAGGGCGGGGGTTGGGCAAGCTGCCAGCCCTCGAATCGGCACGCTGGGTGGAAGATATCAACCGCGGCTACGCCAACCTGTTTACCTCGTTCGTGATGCATTCCAACCGGGCCGGCTTCGAGGATGGCCTGAACTTCTGGGGGGGCTCAACCATCTATAATCCGAATGGAGAGCTGATCGCCAGGGGTGCGTACCATGAAGAAGCACTAGTGATGGCTGAAATTGACCTGGAACAGCTGCACCGCACCCGCGCACGCCTACCATTATTGCGGGATGAGCGCCCAACACTTACATTAAGTGAGCTGCAGAGAATCATGCAATGCAGGGGAAGCAGCTAACTGGCGTTAACTGGATCAGACCCAGGATGTATAATAAACTGGCACAGCCAGGCATAGAAATGAGTGAAAAATCTCATGGGACATGAAAAAATCGACCTCACGATCCATACGGATACAGCCCGCAAAATCCTCACCAGCTTTATCCGCACAGAGATCACGCGGGCCGGCTTCACCAAAGCAGTGCTCAACCTATCGGGCGGGCTGGATTCTTCGCTGGCCTGTTACCTCAGTGCCGAAGCACTGGGAGCTGACAATGTGCTGGCACTCATACTGCCATACAAATCCTCCTCGCCGGATTCAAGCGAGCATGCGCGGCTGGTGATCGAAACCCTGGGCGTGCAATCCATTACCATACCCATTACTGACATGGCTGATGCGCTGATCGAGCGTTTGCCCGATGTGGGCAGGGTGCGCCAGGGGAATATTATGGCTCGAATGCGCATGATCGTGCTGTACGACCAGTCGGAGGCGTTCCACGGGCTGGCTGTCGGCACAGGCAACAAAACTGAAATCCTGCTCGGATATACCACGCAGTATGGCGATTCTGCCTGTGCCATCAACCCTTTAGGCGACCTATACAAAACCCAGGTGCGGCAGCTTGCCAGGGCGATGGGTGTGCCGCAGACCATCCTGGACAAACCACCCAGTGCTGACCTGTGGCTGGGGCAGACTGATGAAGGCGAGCTGGGATTCACATACGACGAAGTGGACCAGCTGTTATTTTTACTGGTTGACCAGCGCTACCGCCCCGAGGATTGCGTGGAGCTGGGTTTTGAGGAGAGTTTTGTACGGTCAGTGATGGAAAGGGTACGCCGCAGCCAGTTCAAACGCCTGATGCCACCCATTGCCAAGCTGACCAACCGCACCGTGGGATACGATTTCCTGTACCTGCGGGATTGGGGGACATAACCGAGCAATTGCAGCCGGATAAGGCAGACTAACTCACGACCCCTGAGACTGTGCTGATTAGAGGTATTTTTAGTGTGCAATGAGCGAACCGAAGCCAACCATCCTCCAGCGTAAAATTCAACCCCCACATATCCCACCATCCTTACATCACCGGCGTTTCCTGCTGTTGTGGTCGGGGCTGCTAATCTCCATTGCCGGCTCGCAGATGCAGCTATGGGCACTATTCTGGCACATCCGTACGATCACCGACCAGCCCATCGCCCTGGGCATGGTGGGTCTGGCACGCATCGTGCCGGTGATCATCTTCTCGCTGATTGGCGGGGCGGTAGCTGATGTACTCAACCGCAGGCGCATCCTTTTCTTAACCCAGAGCGGGATGGCCCTGGTAGCTTTAGCCCTGGGCTGGCTGACCCTGACCGGGCAGATCGACTTGTGGCACATCTACCTGCTGACGGCTTTACAGGCAATCGCCCAAGCCTTTGATGGGCCTGCCCGCCAGGCGTTGGTGCCCAACCTGGTGCCCAAGCAGGACCTGCCCAACGCTTTCAGCATGAACTCCATCGCCAACCAGGCGGGTGCCATTGCTGGCCCGGCGATCAGCGGTTTCATCATTGCAGCCGGAGGACTGGCATACGTGTATATCTTCAATGCTGTCTCATTTTTGGCGGTGATCGCGGCATTGGTTTTCATGGGTTCCGTTGAGCAAATAAAGTCCTCCTCGGTGCGCAACAGCGTGGTAAGTTTGCCAGCTATACAAGAAGGGATTCGATTTATCATTAATAGTCCGTTGATCATATCCACCATGATCCTGGATTTCTTCGCCACTTTCTTCGCTTCAGCCAATACGCTGATGCCGATCATCGCCCGTGATGTGCTGCACGTGGGGGCAGTGGAGTATGGCTGGCTCTCGGCAGCCCAGGCTATCGGGGCGATGATCGCCGCAGTGGTCATCTCGCAGCTACGCGAGATAAAAAAACAGGGAGCTGTGTTCATGATGGCGGTGGTGGTATTTGGCATTGCCACCACGCTATTCGGAGCCACGCGCTACCTGCTGGTGGCCCTGGCGGCCCTGGTGATTGTGGGAGCCGCGGATACGGTGAGCACCATCATTCGCAATACCATCCGCCAGCTGGCAACCCCCGATTATATTCGCGGGCGCATGACCAGCGTCAACCAGATTTTCTTCCATGGCGGGCCCCAGCTGGGAGAGGTGGAAGCCGGCGTCGTGGCCCAGCTGTTTGGGGCACCGCTTGCGATCATCAGCGGGGGTATCGGTTGTATCCTGGCCGTAATCTGGATTGCGCGGCGCTGGCCAAACATCCTGAAGTACCGTGGGGATGAACCCATGCTGGCTGGCAATCTGGCAAGCTGAGCATATCTGCTATAATGTCACGATGATGAGCCTCCTTGAACAGCCTGATACCTACATTTGCGTGGATGTGGAAACCGCCGGGCCCATCCCGGGGGATTATTCATTGCTCTCTATCGGGGCATGTACCACCGATGAGCCAGTGTCCACCTTCTATATCGAGCTACAACCGGTGAATGAAAATTCCATCCTTGAGGCTGCCAATATTCACAAATTATCTATGCAGCGGTTAGAAAAAGAAGGTGTGCCAGCGTATGAAGCCATGCAGCGCTTTGAAAGCTGGCTTACCAGCCAGGTGCCTCAAGGAAATCAGCCTGTGCTGGTGGCATTCAATGCTCCTTTCGACTGGATGTTCATAAATTATTATTTCATGCACTACCTGGGCCATAATCCATTCGGACACGCGGCGCTGGATATAAAAGCCCTTTACATGGGGGCTGCCAGGGTAGCCTGGTCAAAAACCTCGTGGCACCACATCAGCCCCAAATACGAAGAAATGTCCAACCTGACTCACCACGCCCTGCAAGATGCACTCGACCAGGCAGAACTATTCAAAAAAATACTGCATGACCTGCAAGGAATAAAATAAAACAGGAGAAACCCAGACATGAGCACAAACGACCCCACCACCCCGAGCCAGGACCTATCACGTATCATGGAATCAGCCCACCGCCTGGGTATAGAGCTGGATGAATCCGAAGCCCTGCAATGGATGACTGCCATGGCATCCTTTGAATCGTCTGCGGAAATTTCGGTTGACATGGATAGCGGTGTTTTCGGGAATAAGATCGTGATGCTGGATTTCAGCCCCAAGGAGCTGGCGCACTTCCGCCAGGTGGGTCGCCTCGTGGAATTTTACGACGAGCCGGATGTGGTGGAAACAGCCCTGGCGCTATCCGGGTCATCAGCACAATCAAAGATTCAGACATATCCCGGGGATTGCGATTACTTCGAGCGGGTGAACATCATTGCCGGTACCAGGCAACAGGCGTGTGAAATACTCTCCAGGCTGATCCGCGAGAAAGCGCTCAGCACGCTGAAAGGACCCTCCTACCAGCTGCTGGAGGTGAAATTCGGCAGTTATCCCCACGATGTGTTGAGGGGAGAAGTGCTTATTAAGGCAGGTGCGCCGGTATCGTGGATGCCGGAGGAAGTCAAAAAAGGACAGGTCGAGGCGCACCTACCCGATGGCACGCCAGCGATGATACGCTGGCAGGATGTGCAAGACAACCCGGGCTGGTGCAAGCTGGATTGGGTCATCGCCGACGCAGCACACGGGCAGCTTTCGAATGCCAGCAACATGCTGGACGTGACCTGGGAAGCGCCGGATGGATCGATTACGCCGCTGGATGGATACCTCGACCCATATTTTCAGGAAGTGTATCTGGATGCAGAGTCGATCCCCATATTCTCCAAGCTTGCCAAGCACGTGTCTGCCGATGCGCTGGATGACTACGTCAGGCAGCTGCAACACGAAGTGAATAAATACCTGACGAAGGACGTCAATTACGGCAAGGTCGCCAAGCGATTATATAACATCTTCAGACTGACCGGGCAATACCAGGAGGCGGCGTTTCTGCGCGAGCTGTTCGATGAGCCAACCACCATGCTCTACCAGGTGTGGTCGCTGATCCGCACCATCGATGATGCCAGTAAGCCGGATACTGAAATCACCCTCGACCAGCTCCTGTCTCAGGCAGACCAGCTGATCATGGCAGTAATCAGGGTGCTGGAAGGTGATGAGGAGGCCGAGATTGTACGCCTTCTACTAAGGCTGAGGGACGCGCTAAGCAGGCAGATTATTGGGCAGCCACTCGGCGCTCCTGCCGAAGCCGCCCGGGCGGAAGTAATCAATGTGGTCAATAATTTCTTTTATGATAAGCTGGTATCGGTACCAACGATCAAAGCCTATATGGATGACATCCGGGCTGCAGGTTAGCGTTGAGGCGATGAAGAGGTTAATATGGCAAGCCTGACAGACCAGGCAGGTGGTAAGCAAGTGACGGGAGGTGAAGCCATCGAAAAGGCCCACCAGGCCTGGCAAGAGAGTATGTTACGCCAGCTGGATGTGCTGAGAGATACAATCCGCACCACCCAACCTGGCAGGCTGGCAGCCAACTGCGGCGCAACATTGCAAGGCCAACAAATCCGATTCACTTATTGGGGAGAGACAGCTGCCATCTCGCTGCCTGATTTACAGGCTGTAAAACTAGCGGATGGATCAGAGTACCCGGTATATGATGCCGGCATGCTGATGTATTACCTGCAGGTGGCGGATGGCACACCGCTGGCAGAACGCTGGATCGGTTTCCGCGAGCTGCCGGGGGGGAGCTTCTATAGCCAGGCTTTCCAGGGTTACACTGGTGATCGACTGGCGAAATTCTACGGGGAAAACCCTGCAGGATATGAACAATCTGCGCACGTGCTGGATGGAGTATGCCTGGATGGGTTACCCGGGATCGCTTTCGCCTTCCTACCCCTGCCGCGCATCCGCCTGGCAGCCATCCTTTACCCAGGGGATGAGGAGTTCGCTGCCAGGGCTTCGGTGTTGTTCGATGGCGCGGCGTGGCATTACATGACCACCGACGGCCTGGCATTACTGGGGGCAGGCCTGGTGGGAAGGTTGATCCAGGTGGGTGAAAAAGGATAAAATCGGAAAGTTATCATTGATTAATCATTGCAGGGGCACAAAATTTCGTGCCCCTGCTGTTTTTACCCAATAACCGGAGCTGAAACGCCAGTTAATAATCCACCTAGAACCCTTCTAATTTGGACATATCCGCCACACTACTGCCCAAGGCCACGATGCGCTGCAGCAAAGCCAGCCGGTTTTGGCGCAAGGTTACATCGTCGGTCATCACCAGCACCTCGTCGAAAAAGCGATTGACAGCAGGGATCATAGGCAGGAAGGCGGTGAGGAAGCTATTGGCGGTGGGGATGCGAGCCAAGTGCAAGGCTTTCTCGGCCTGCAGCAATTCGGCATATAAAGCTTGCTCGGCTTTTTCGGCGAACGCTTCCGCATCCACCTCAAAGATCTGCTCGATGTCCCTGGTGATACGCACGCAACGCGCGTAAGCAGGCAAGATGGAAGGCCAATCGACCCTCGCCACCCATGAGTAAAGCTCGCTGACCGAAAGATGCGTGAGGGCGGGATTGAAGCCTTGGGCGCTAATCACCGCATCCACCACGTCAAAGCGGAATCCATTCTCAAGCAGGAAATTACGCAAACGTTCGACGATGAAGGACTGGCAGGCTGCCAGTGTTTCAGGATCAACGAGTATGGGAAGGAGTTTAGCTGCGGCTTGAAGCCCTACACGAATGTCAAAGTTCACATTCTGGCTGATCAATGCCAGCACCAAGCCAAGTGCCGCCCGCCGCTGGGCGAACGGGTCGCGCGCACCGCTGGGCGCCATGCCAGCGGCGAATAGGCCGATGAGGCTATCCAGGCGGTCTGCCAGGCCTACAATGAGGCCAGGACGGGTTTTAGGCAGCTGGTCGCCGGCGAAGCGCGGCAGGTAATGCTCGAAGATGGCTTCAGCCACCAGCTCGTTTTCACCCGAGGCAAGCGCATAGTAACGTCCCAACACACCCTGTAAGGAGGTCATCTCGATCACCATCTTGGTGGCAAGGTCGGCTTTACACAGCTCGGCTGCGCGGTGAGCAAGCTCACCTTCATCCTGGGGGAAGGTCAATACAGGAGCCAGCTGGTCAACCAAGGCGGTGATGCGGTGAGTCTTATCCAACATTGAGCCGAGCCTGGTTTGAAAAACCAGAGTGCCCAGGCGGGGAAGGAAATCTTCCAATTTGTGCTTGCGGTCATCGCGGACAAAAAAGTCGGCGTCGGCAAAACGCGCCCGGATGACATGCTGGTTGCCCTCGGTAATCATGTCTGCACCGGGGATAGATCCATCCGCCCGTCCGGGATGATTAACCACAGTGATGAAATTAGGCAGCAATTGGCTTCCACCAGTAACGGGTTGTTCGGGCAACAGGGTAGAGGAGCGCCCCAAGGCAGACGTGATGGCTTGGAAAACCGGGAAGTAACGCTGGTGCTTTTTCATCACCGAGATCAACACTTCGCGCGGTAAATCCAGGTGCTGGCGTTCAAAAGAGCCCAACAGCGCGGTTGGCGCTTCCACCAAGTTGGCCACCTCGGATAGCAGGTCGTCATCGACCAGGTTCATCCCACCCACCTGGGCAACCAGGGATTCTATTTGCGCCCTGATGGTCTCCAGGCGCTGGGCTTTTTCAAATATGATGCCCTGCCCGCGCAGCTGGCTGAAATAATCCTGTGGGTTTTTCACATCGATTTCCGCGGGTTCCACGGTGCGCAAGCCCCTGGTTTTATTCCCGGCCTGCAAGCCGGCGTAATGAAATGGAATCACCTGCTCGCCGAACAAAGCCAGTAACCAGCGGATGGGGCGCGAGAAATACACGTTCGAGCGGTTCCAGCGCATGGATTTATCGAAGCGCAAGGAGGCGAGCAGGTTGGGAAAGGCTTCGACAAGCACTTCTGTGGCGGGACGCCCCGCCTGCCGCAGCGTGGCTGCCACGTAACGGCCGCCATCCATCTCCACCACCTGGAGGTCATGCACGCCAAGGCCCTTGCTACGAGCGAAACCTTCGGCGGCCTTGGTAGGCGCGCCGGAAGAGTCGAATGCCCGATCAGCAGGGGGGCCTTTTACCAACTGTTCCTGGTCTAGCTGGCGCGGGGTGAGCTGCTCGACATGCATCACCAGGCGGCGGGGTGTGCCCATGACGTGGACCAGCCCATGCGCAAGCCGCAAGTCGTCCAATACTCCAGGGAGGCGTTCGGATAACTGCTCAATGACCGAGTCCAGGTCAGCCACGGGCAGCTCTTCGGTGCCCACCTCTACCAGCAGGTCTGCGGGCTCTGCTGGCGCTTTAGCAGTGGGAATGCCGCCGGCTGGCAATGATGGTGCGTCAGCGGGGGCGGTTTCATCCAACCAGGGATATTCCAGGCGCTGGCGCTGGTGCAGGTAAGCTTCAGCCACCTGGCGCGAAAGCTCGCGCATGCGCTTGAAATAAGCCTGGCGCTCGGTGATGCCGATGGCGCCGCGTGAATCCAGCACATTGAAGGTATGCGAGCACTTGAGCACATAATCATGAGCGGGAAGCACCAGATACTTCGCCAGACATGCATTGGCCTCCTGCTCGTACAGGTTGAACATGGTTTTCAGCCGCTCGACATCGGCTACTTCAAAGTAATAGGTGCTATGCTCCTGCTCGGCCTGCAGGTTGATGTCTCCGCTGGTGAGGCGGTCATTCCAGCGGATGGCGGTGAAGCTACCCACCCGCTGGAGCGAAATGGCGATGCGATCCAATCCGTAAGTGATCTCTACGGAGACGGGATCGCATAATGCCCCGCCTGCCTGCTGAAAATAGGTGAATTGGGTGATCTCCTGCCCGTCCAGCCACACTTCCCAGCCCAGCCCCCAGGCACCCAAGGCCGGCGATTCCCAGTTGTCCTCCACAAAGCGCAGGTCGTGCAGCTGTGGGTCAACCCCCAACGCTTTGAGCGAATCGATGTAAATCTCCTGGGCGTTGCCGGGGTCGGGTTTGAGGATCACCTGGAACTGGTAATGCATCTGCATGCGGTTGGGATTCTCACCATAGCGGCCATCGTCCGGGCGGATGGAGGGTTCCACGTAAGCCACGTTCCAGGGCTCGGGGCCAAGCACGCGCAGGGCGGTGGCTGGGTTGAGCGTGCCGGCACCCACCTGCTGGTAGTAGGGCTGCCAGATCAGGCAGCCACGCCCGGCCCAAAAGCGCTGCAGGGTCATGATGATGGTTTGGAAATCAAGAGGATCGGTCATGGGCACTCAATGCATCAATCAGGATTAAGTCAGGCAGATTATAACCGTAATTATGGGGTGAAATGGCGGGTAAAATTTAATCCCAGGATCGTGCTAAAATTATACGCCTGGTGAAATTGCAGGTCTAAAATCATAATACCTTAATGAAAATTTATATCCGATAAAAACAAGGGGGGTAAAATAATTAATCAGGTTGGACATAGACACGAAACATGGATTACAGGCAGGATGAGTGAATTCATAACTATGCTATACAGGTGGATATGAGTGATATTACAGCCAACGACGGAAACACAACAAATATCCGCATTGATCAAGGACTTAAAGGATTAACCAGCCAGGAAGCCAAGCAACGCCTGGCTCAATATGGGCTGAATAATATCCCAGAGGAGAAGCAACGCCCGCTGCTTGCCCTGCTGAGAAAGCTGTGGGGCCCGGTGCCATGGATGCTGGAGGTAACTATCATCCTGGAATTATATTTAAACCGGCAGGTTGAGGCGTTAATCATCGGCATACTGCTGGTCTTCAATGCGCTGCTCAGCTTCATCCAGGAAAACAGGGCCAAGGGAGCCCTGTCGTTACTGCGCAAGCAGCTCACCGTACAAGCGCGCGCCTTACGCGATGGTCAGTGGCAGTTGCTAGATGCCCAATACCTGGTACCCGGTGATATCATCCATTTACGGATGGGAGACATCATCCCGGCAGATGCCACGCTGAAGGATGGCCATGTCCAGATGGACCAATCCTCCCTGACCGGGGAATCTTTGCCAGCAGATGGAGTGGTTGGGGGAACCGCATACGCCGGCGCAGTCGTCAAACGCGGTGAAGCGAACGGAGAGGTGACAGCCACCGGATCACATACGAATTTCGGTAAAACAGCCGAGCTGGTGCGCACCGCCCGCACAGGCAGCCACCTCGAAGAAATCGTCTTTGCGATCGTCAAGTACCTGGTTGTTGCGGACGTAATCCTGACCGTGGTCATCGTGTTGTTTTCCCTCCTGAACAACATTGCCTGGCCGGTTGTCCTGCCTTATGCGCTCATCCTGCTGGTGGCTTCCGTTCCCATTGCATTACCAGCCACCTTTACCCTAGCCACGGCACTTGGTGCAGCCGAGCTAGCACACAATGGCGTGCTGGTGGCAAGATTGTCAGCTATCGAGGAAGCTGCCGCCATGAACGTGCTGGCCAGCGACAAAACGGGAACCCTTACCGAAAACCGCCTAACCCTGGGAAAAGTGCAGCCGTACGACGCTTACACCGCGGATGAGGTGTTGTACAGAGGTGTACTGGCATCCGACGAAGCTACCCAAGACCCGCTTGACACGGCAATCATCACTGCGGCGAAGGAAAAAGGGTTGAAAATGATGGATTCCGTCCTGCATTACATCCCCTTCGAGCCGGCCTCGAAACGCTCAGAAGCGCTGATACAGCGAGTAGATGGCGATAAATTCCGGGTGACAAAGGGCGCGCCTTCAGCCATCGCAGCGCTGTGCAATGAAGACAGCAAAATTCAAAACGATGTAGCGCAGCTGGCAAGCGGGGGTTACCGGGTGCTGGCAGTGGCCGAAGCAGCCGTTGAGGGGCCTTACCATCTGGCAGGCTTGATCGCCTTGCATGACGAGCCGCGCTCCGATTCCAAGCAACTGGTGCAAGAATTGAATGGCCTGGGAGTGAGGGTATTAATGGTAACCGGTGATGACCCGCTGACTGCTGAGGCGATTGGCAAGCAGGTGGGGATTACCGGAACGATATGTGATTCGGTAAGCTTACATGGGGAGATCAGTGATGAGGCTTTGAAGTGCGATATTTTCGCCGGGGTGTTTCCGGAGGATAAATTTCACCTTGTGCAGGCATTGCAGAAACAGGGGGTTATCTCTGGGATGACCGGGGATGGGGTCAACGATGCCCCGGCATTGAAGCAAGCCGAAGTGGGAATAGCCGTTGCCAGCGCAACCGATGTGGCAAAAGCAGCTGCCAGCCTGGTACTCACCTCCCCAGGACTGCGCAATATCCTCAGCGCGGTGGAAACAAGTCGCAAGATCTACCAGCGCATGCTCACCTACACACTCAACAAAATCATCAAGACCTTCCAGATTGCCCTCTTCCTCACCCTGGGATTCCTGATTACCAGGGAATTCGTGGTAACACCCCTGCTGATCATCCTGCTTTTATTCGCTAACGATTTCGTCACCATGTCGATCTCCACCGATAATGTGTCATATTCCAAGACGCCTGATCGCTGGCAAATCCGCATCCTCATGCAGGTGGCTTTTTTACTGGCAATCCCGGTTACGATCCTGTCTTTTGCGTTCTTATTCGCAGCCAATGACCTCTTCCATCTACCGCTGGTTCAAATGCAGACCTTGATGTTTGTCATGCTGGTGTTCACCGGTCAAGTGAACGTGTACCTGGTGCGCGAAAGACGCCATTTCTGGAGCTCACCTCCCAGCAGGTGGATGCTGCTGGGCACGCTCATGGACGTAATTCTCGTATCGTTGCTGGCTACCCAGGGCTGGCTGATGGCTGCCATCCCGCTCTACCTGGTTGCGCTAACCCTGCTGGTTACGAGCGCATTTCTTGTGCTGGTAGACAGCTTGAAAATCTTCATCTTTCGATCCCACCACATGGAATAAATGAATTCGTGGAAGATTTTTCAGGGCTTCGGTGAGTTGCACCCGACGACTCGCAGGCTGTTAATCACCCGCGCCCTACGTAGCATAGGACAGGGAGCGCTGGTGGTGGATTTTACCCTTTACCTGAACGCCTTGCAGTGGAGCGCAGTGGAGATCGGAGCACTATTGAGCGCAGGAGGCCTGGTGGGTGCGGTGCTCAACCTGCTGGTGGGGCTGACCAGTGACCGGTTGCGGCGCAAACCCACCTTACTGGTTTATGAAGGCATCGCTCTGGTAACCAGCCTGGCGGTATTGTTCAGCACGCATACCTGGATCCTGGCAATAGCTGCCATCTTCGGCGGGTTTGGGCGGGGTGCCAATGGCGCAGCGGGACCATTCTCGCCCGCCGAGCAGGCTTGGTTGGCAGAGGAGGTGCTTCCCCGGCGACGCGGCCGGGTGTACAGCCTGAATGCTGCATTGGGATTTTTTGGCATGGGCCTGGGAGCGCTGATTGCCATTCTCCCTGCTTTTTGGACGGACCTCCTGCCCGGGGCACTGGCATATCGGCCTCTGTTCGGGTTGGTGGTGCTGGTGGCAGTCGGCGGATTTATCCTGCTGGGAGGAGCGAATGAGAATAAACCTGCAGCAAAACCCGTTGAAAATGCGCTAGAAAAACAGTTAGACAAAACGATCACTCACCAGGAAAACCAGATACTAACTAAAATGGTGTCGATCAATTTATTCAACGGTCTGGCCATCGGGCTTACCGGGCCGTTGATATCTTACTGGTTCCTGGTGCGGTTTGGGGTGGGGGCTGAGTCCATCGCGCCGGTGATGGCAGCTACATTCATCATAACCGGAATCTTATCCGTCTTCACCGGGGGGTTGACCGAACGCATCGGCATCATCTCATCGGTGCTCACCGAGCGCTTTATCGGGCTGGGATTATTGGTGATGCTGCCGCTGATGCCTACATATGCCCTGGCTTCGGTGGTTTACCTGTTACGCTCGGTGCTCACCAGGGGCCCGGCGGGAGCTCAACAAGCCCTGACGATGAGCCTGGTGCGGGATGAGCGCCGCGGGCTAGCCAGCAGCCTCAGCGCGGTGTCGAACCAGCTGCCCCGCTCGATAGGCCCCACAATTACCGGTTTTTTGCTGAGCCTGGGGCAATTCAGCCTGCCCTTCTTTATGGGGGCGGTATTTCAAGGCATCTATTTGCTGCTTTATCGCAGGGTATTCAAGAATTTTGAGCCTGCGGGTGAGAATCATGATCCATGATGGTAAGGTGATCAAATGAAAATTCTGGTAAGCGGAGCGACGGGGAATATTGGCGGCAGGCTGGTGCCCAGGCTGGTGGACGTGGGGCACCAGGTCACCTGTATGGCGCGCAATCCTTTGCAACTTAATCGTTTTGATTGGCCGCAGGTCATCATCTTGCAGGCAGACGCGCTAAATTTGGATCACATCCGGGAGGCGATGCGCGGGATCGAGATTGCATATTACCTGATTCATTCCATGTCGGGTGGAAAGCGCAGATATATCGAGCACGATGAAAAAGCAGCCCAGAATTTCAGCAGCGCAGCCCGTGAAGCGGGAGTGCAGCGCATCATTTACCTGGGAGGCCTGGGCCAGTGTGATAAATTTCTATCTCCACACCTGGATTCACGGCAAAAAGTTGGGGATATCCTGCGCCGCTCAGGAGTGCCTGTCACCGAGTTTCGCGCTCCAATTGTCATTGGCAGCGGCAGCATGTCATTCGAGATGATCCGCTATCTCACCGAACGCCTGCCGCTACTGCTCACGCCAACCTGGATCGACACCCTGTGCCAGCCAATTGCCATCGAAAATATACTTGATTACCTGACCAAGAGCCTGACAGAACCCCTTTCCATCGGCAATACATATGAAATCGGCGGGCCTGAAGTGCTCACTTATCGGGAAATCATGCTGGGATATGCAGCGGCCCGCAAGCTCAAACGGCCTTTACTGACCTTACCGTTCCTGAGCAGCTCCCTGCTGGCACTTGGAGCGGATGTGATCACCCCGCTCCCCACGCCATATCTGCAAATTCTCATCGAAGGCCTGCGCAGCGAGGTGTTGGTGAACGATCCCAGCGCAAGGGATGTATTCAAGATCGAGCTCATCCCTTATGCCGAGGCGGTTACCCGCTCATTGATGCGTGATGGTTCAGGAAAAGTGGAAAGCCTGTGGGCCGGGGCACGAGTGGAGCCCGAGCCTGGCACCAGCCACATGGATACCGAGGGAATGTTTATCGAGCAGCGGCGTACTGCCTCGTCGGCCAGCCCGCAGGCAGTCTATTCGGTGATCGAGAAAATCGGTGGGAAGCAGGGCTGGTATTATGCCGACTGGCTATGGTGGCTGCGCGGCTGGCTGGATGAGCTTGCCGGCGGGGTGGGAATGCGGCGCGGCAGGTCGAATCCCGGCAGGTTCGAAGTGGGAGATATCGTGGACGGCTGGAGGGTGGAGGCAGTACAAGCGGGGCGCATGGTGAGGTTGTGGTTCGAGCTGAAAGCGCCCGGGCCAGCCTGGCTGCAATTCGAAGTCCTGCCTCGCACAGGGGGAGGGTCGCTGTTGATCCTCACCGCGTTTTTCGAGCCACACGGCGTGGCGGGGTTGTTATACTGGTACAGCCTGTACCCATTTCATCTTATGATTTTTAAATATATGTCGCGTGCCATCCTGGCACATGCCGAGGCCGCAGATCAGGCATAAGGTGCGGTAATTGGACGATCAGGACGCATCGTATGAGCATCTATATCTCACTGCTAAGAGGCATCAACGTTGGTGGTCAAAAGAAGCTGAGCATGGAAATGCTGCGCGAAATCTGCCAGGGACTGGGTTTCAGGCAGATCAGGACTTACCTGCAAAGCGGGAACGTGATATTCGAAAGCGCGGTAGCCAACCTGGAATTGCTCACCCAGCAAATCGAAGTGCAAATTGCGCAAACGTGTGGCTATGCTGTACAGGCCGTCGTGCGCCAGGTGGATGAGCTTCAATGCATCGTGAGGGATAACCCCTTTTTAAGGGACAGCGACATCAACGCCAGCAAGCTGCACGTGTCCTTTCTATATCGGCAACCCAGCGAAAGCGCCTGGAGCAAAGTGGTGATACCTACCAACATCGCAGATCAGTTCGCCCGAGGCGAATCCGTAATATACTTGTATTATCCGAATGGATATGCCAAAGCGAGAATCCCAGCCAGCTTTTTTGAGAAGAGGCTAAGTGTGCCATTGACCGACCGCAACTGGAACACGGTAACTGCCCTATATAATATTGCAGTTGAGATGAAAGCCACGTTAAAAGAAAGTAACCCCGGTGCTGCCTGAACGTTTTATCGAGAACCACCTAGAATATCTAAAACCTGCACTGCGCGACATCGTGCTTGAGATTCGCAACATGGTGGCGAGTGTGGCGCCCGATGCTACCGAGCAGCAGCATAACCGCGGCTTCAATTACTTTCACAAGGAACGCGGCGGCCCGGTGAGCGCCGGCATCTGCCAGATCGGCATCTACCCCGACCATATCCGCCTGGCATTCATCCACGGAGCCTTCATCCCCGACCCCAAGGAGATGCTGGTGGGCAAGGAAAAGGCCAAGCGGCATATGCGCATCTATACATACGAAGAGGTGCCCTGGGAATACATCAAGAGTTTGATCGAAGCGCATTCACGTTTTGATCCCCACACTTTGAAGGCGCGCAACGAATGAGCAAAAAACGCATCACTTTACTGTTGGCGGGGTATCTCCTAGTGCTGTTATTATCGGCATGCAACCAGGCAGGTTTACCATCGGGCCCGTCCCCATCTGCGCCGCCCACTCTCGATCACACCCCAGCCAATGGCCTAGCGACGCCCTATGCCATGCAACCGGCAGCCGGCATTTGCGCCACATTTGACGAACAAATCGTCTCGATCACGATCAATACCGACATGCCTTCACCGCGCTGTACAGTCATCCGGCCCGACCAGACACTCAGGGTGATCAACGCAACGAGCAGCACTATTCGCGTTTCCATTGGCAGGTATTCACTCAGCATACTACCAGGTGATGATTATTCAATAGACGCATCCTTTGGAGAGTATCTAGCAGAGGGCGTCCATCTGATCTCAGTGACACCTTACTTCGGCGCTGAATTATGGCTGGAGACCGGTAAATGAAGCTTTGCCCGAAAATCATCCTGGAAGGCACCCGCCTGACACACAAGACTGACATTGCCTTTGCCTTGAACGAGCACCCGCGCATCGTTGGACCGCGCAAGTACCGTTATCACTCACCGCTCATCTCGGCGGAATGGTGTGGCTTCACCAACTATCCCTGGGGGCGCGGCCTGATCAACTTCGAACCACACGAGGAAGCGCTGGCGATGGAGACCTACCATACTTGGGCCAGGTTGTTTGGCGAGCTGCGTTACTACTCGTGGATCATCGATCGGTTTCATATCTCTACCCAGGTGCACCAGTGGCTGCAGCGGGGGGTACCATACGACTTTTCGTGGCTGGAACAAATCCTGGCAGGGTTGCACTTCCGCCTGGTCTTTTGCACGCGCAGCCCTGATTCGTTTGCCCAGGCCAGGGCTGAGCGAGTGAAGGTGTCGGGCAAACCCTCCCAGTATGATGACCTGCAAATCTTTATCCACGAACAGGAGGTAATGCAGCGCTTCGTGGCGTCTTCCACCCTGCCCACATTGCAGCTTGATATCTCCGATGATAACATCGGTCTTGCAGTAGAAAGCATCGCAGATTGGATGGAAAGTACCGGCGGCCTGTATATGCCGGAATGAATTGCCTGCCATGAACAAACGCTTGCCTTTCTCTTTCTATATTTTCTACTTCGCCGCGGCGTCATTTTCCATGCCATTCTTCGTCCTCTATTACCAGGGCCTGGGATATAACGGGGCGCAGATTGGACTGCTGGCTGGCATAGTTCCCCTGGTTATCATGATAGGCGCACCGATATGGACCAGGTTTGCAGATACGCAGCACAACCATCGCCTGGTGATGAGCGTCACCATCGGTATGACCATACTGATCGCGGGGGTTTTCCCATTATTCAAGACCTTTCTGCTTGTTCTCCCGTTAAGCATCCTGTATGCTTTTTTCGCTGCGCCTATCATTCCGCTTGCTGATAGCGCCACGATAAATATGCTGGGGGATGAAAAAAACCTGTACGGCAGGGTCCGGTTGGGCGGGACGATTGGATGGGGACTTACTGCGCTGCTGGCAGGATATATCATCCAAACCTACGGTACCCGCTGGATTTTCTGGGGCTACGCGCTGATCATGGTGGTTGTGTTCTTCATCAGCCAAAAATTCATTTATCCAGCCAGGTTGGAAAAAGAATCATCCACCGGCGACCTGAGAGGGGCATTCTATAACCGGCAGTGGGTGGTGTTCTTATTATTAGCGTTCATTGCCGGGGTGGGTCTTACCACCATCAATAGCTTCCTTTCGCCATACCTGCAAGAATTGAAAATCAGCCAATCCTACATGGGGATCGCCCTGGTGATCTCGGTGATCGGCGAGCTGCCCGTAATGTTCTATTCCAACCGCTTGCTCATGCGCTATGGAACCTTCCCACTATTAGGCATCGCCACCGCGATGAGCGGGCTGAGGTTGTTGCTTTACGCTGCGGCAAATTCCATTCAGGGCATCCTGGCCTTTCAGCTGCTTAACGGGCTGACCTACCCGCTATTCATGGTGGCCGCGGTATCTCATGCCAGCGAGATAAGCCCGGAAGGGATGAAAGCCACCGGGCAAGGCTTGATGAATGCTGCCGCAAGCGGCATCGGATCATCGGTGGGTGGATTTTTCAGCGGGTTATTGATGGGATCCATCGGCGGACAGCCCATGTTCTTCTCCATTGGCTCGATCATGCTGGCCGGCGTGATTGCAATCTCTGGTTTGGAGCGCAAACGCTATGCCAGACCACAGCGCACCACCGGTTAACTCTTCGCTTATTAAGGAGCTCAGACCACCATTGGAATAGCGAGCAGATCACGGCGCACGCCCGGCGTGCCTGCCTGGGCTGCTGTTTTGATGGCATCAATTTGGAAAGGTATTTAGTTGATCGTCACGCGGGATATGCCTGGAACGAAATCAGGCCGGGGCGATCTGGATATCGGTGCGCATCTTGATCGTTGTTGCCTGCGCCAGCCGCATGGCTACATCTTTCAAGCGCTCACCACCTGCTGAAAGATAACCCGGCAGCAACTCTGCCACGGGCACTGCCCGATGGGCGTGATGCCACAAGGCCGGGTCGATGACCTGACCATCAAACAGGATGATATCGAGGTCAATTGTGCGCGGAGCGTTTTTGTCGCTGGTGCGCACCCTGCCCATGCGGGTTTCCAGCGGACGTAAGACCTGCTGCTTGAGCTGCCTGGCATCCAGCCTGGTGGCGACCAACACAGCCATGTTGAGAAAATCCGGATAACAGCAGTCAACGGAGGCTGATTCCCAGATGGAAGAAGTTTCCAAAATGGTCAGCTCGTGCCTAAGCAGCTGAATGGCAAGCGGGATGTTTCGCTCAGGATCAATATTCGAGCCGAGCAGCAGGCAGACCTGGTGGGTAGAATCCTTCATCACAGCGTCACTAGATCAGGTGGCGCCCGCCATCAACGTGGATAATCTCCCCGGTGATATAAGCAGGGCCATCCAGCAGGAAGAGCAGTGCCTGGCATACTTCATCTATGGATGCCCACCTGCCGCTGGGGACGTTTTTAAGGATATTAGGCGGGGTGCTACCCTCGCTGGGAGGCAACACAGCGCCAAGCGCCAGACCGTTCACCGTGATGCGGGGTGCCAGGCTTACGGCGAGCGAATGGGTGAGGGCTACGAGCCCGGCTTTGCTGATGGTATATGGAAAATGGTCTGCTGAAGGACGTAAAGCACGCCAATCCAGCATGTTTACAATGCGACCATTTTCATCTTCCGGAAGCTGCCAAGCAAACGCCTGACTGAGCAGGAATGGAGCGGCCAGGTTGACCATCATGCTCTGCTGCCAAGTCTCAATAGTGGTATTGGCCCAATTGAGGGATTGGAAAATGGCTGCGCTATTGACCAGGGCGAACAGCGAGCCATGCTCAGCTGCCCTGGGTACCAGGGATTGGGCTTCTTCAGCATTGGCGAGGTCGGCATTAACCAGGTAAGCTTCTCTACCCATGGCGTGGATTTGCTCTGCCAGGCTTTGGGCATCCTCTTGAGAGCGACCATAATGGATCACCACATCCCCGCCTGCCTCGGCCACTGCCAGGCTGAGGGCACGTCCAACCCGGCGGGCAGCTCCGGTGATGAGCACCATTTTTCCATCCAGCGGCACTGTATCCCCTCCAAATGTCGATCACGCGGCGAAGCTCAATGCATACCCTGTCGTCGCCCAGCGCACCTCACCAGCTTATTATAATAGCTTTAACCCTTGTAAGTCAGAACTCTACCCCACAGGCTCTTGGTGCCCCAAATTCCCGCTCTCAAAGCCTCCAACTGGACAACCTGGCTATGGTCGACAAATAGGTTGACTTCGGCGCTGTAATTTTTGATATACCAGGCGAATACTTCAGGGTCAGCGGCTTCAAACATGGGCTTTTCAAGGCCGATAGCATTGATGATTTTGGCGACGACATCCGTTCGCCAGGTGGTGACATTTTCAGTGATGCCTTCTGATTCGATCATGATCATGTACGCCCCGGCGTCCACGAAGCGCCTGGCTTGTTGGATAGCCCACTCAGGGTCACGCGTGCCTTCAGCAGCCAGTTCAGTGGTGGCGGTGGCGCCCCCTGCCCCAAATTGGATGCCGACCTCAGGCTTAGCCTTCAAGCCGGCTCGCTGCACTTTCTCCACCAGGCGCAACCAGTCGTCCATAGGAATGGAGATGAAACCGCTGGAGATCTCGATGATATCGAAGCCCAGCTGCTTGCACTCCTCTATATACTGGTCAACTGCCTGCGGTCCCAGGGTGAGCACATGCTCAATAAAACCACCGGTGGAAACCAGCACATCGTAACGGTGACACAAATCCAACAGTTCTTTCACCGCTTTGCGGGGCATCAGGCTGAAGGAGCCGCCTGCAAATTTCAGCACATCCACATAAGCTCCAACGGTCTCAAAGATGTCCTCCAGGTAGCGCTTGCCCATGGATGAGTAGTAGGGGCCGCGCATCTCGGTGACACCAATTTTACGGGGCTTTGCCTGGCGCTGATTAATCCTTAAAAATGAAAACGCCCGCTCCTCATCCGGATTACTTGGTTTGTTCATATTCAATCCCTCCTAAGACGGTATTATTATATTTCCCAACACCCTCAACAGCTCGCCGACAGTCAAGTTTTCCAATTCCTTGACCATGTCTTCAATCCTGATTTGTTCTGCAGTGGAAATATAACCCTGGGTGAGCTCAGTGAATTTACTCACGGCTGTCTCCCACTGCATGGGGCGGGTGCGAAAACCCTCATAATCACGCTTCACTTTGCTGTGGACACTCCCATCCTGCATCATAATGGTGATGCGGCAGGGCATTTCATCCGGGAAAAGCCGGCTGAACTCTGGCAGCGGTCTGACCTCCACCTTGCGCAACAATGCCTGTACATCAACCGCGGCGATGCGTTCCGGCAGGTACTGCGCAGGCAATACCTGTCCATCCAGCAATGCCACCGCCACGATGTACGGCAGGCTGTGATCGGCCTCTTCCTTGGTGCGCACGGTGAATTTTTCACCCTCCTCACCACCGCCGATGATGTTATAGGCCACATCGAAAGTTTCGACCTTGATATGCAGGATATCCGCCGGGTTGAAGTGCTGTTCCTGTTTCAGCTCCAGCACACCCTCCACGGTGGCCTGCGAATGGATTTCAGCATTAAAGCGCTTGACTACCGTTTGGGTAATCTTCTCCAGGTCTTCCCTGGACCAGTCCAGCGTAAACCGCCCGGCAATGGCATCCATGAATCCCTTGTTGCCTTCAAAAACTTCAACCGGGCCGGTGATGCCGCGCATGGCCAGGAAGGCAGCATGGGTGGCGGCGAAAGCCGTGTTGGGATACGCCAATCCCTTCCAATTGGAAAGCGCACCGGTGCGGGTTACGCGCAGGGCATTATTGGCCGTGCCAGATATGGCAATGGCATTGGCCGTTTTTTCCTGGTCTAAATGCAAGGCTTTGGCAACCCCGGCCGCCACGGCGTAAGCACCCTGCGTGGTGTGGTCAAAGCCCTTTGCCCTGACGGGCGCCACATCGCTCAGGCGACACTGCACCTGATAAGCAACCGCCAGGGCAGTGAGCAGGTCTTTGCCGCTCCCGCCGGCGTACTCACAAGCCGCCATCACCGCCCCCAGATTGTCACTCGGGTGGCAGGTCTCTCCACTAGCCAGGTAGCTATCGTTAAAATCCAGGAAACGCACCAGGGCGCTGTTATAAAATGCTGCCCGGTCAGGTGCATTTCGCCCGCCTCCAATGAGCGTGCACAAGGGGTTGCCGCCAAAATCTTCATTTTGGCCGGCAATCTTCTGGATGGGGTCAGCATCCAAAGCGGCGATGGCGCATCCCAAAGCATCCAGGATGCGAATCTTGGCTTGCGCCCGGGCTGCTTCTGAAAGCTGCTCGTAGCGGGCGGAAACCACAAAAGCAGCCAGGTCATTCACCAATGCCATATTGCCCTCGCTTTTACAAGCGTCCCTTGAGGTCTGAGGCGATGAAGGGACCCGGCTCTGCCAGAAGCTGGCGCGCCTTTGGCACCGTGTCCCACACGTCCCACAGCAACACACCGCGCACACGCCCAGCGGCTAAATAATAAACCACGCCTTTCTTAGATGGCTCCTTCCAGTCGATGTAAGTCTCAAGGCGCGAATCCAGCTCGCCTACAGCCTCATAGCCCAGCTCGAACAGGTCAGAGTAAAAGTAAGATAAGTGATGGTAAGGGTCATGCGCTCCTGCCATGTTGCGGCCAGCCTGGGTGCCCATGGTGTTTGCGTTATCCTCATGCTCGATGCGCAGGCGTTTATTCAAGACCGGATTGGCGAACTCGGCCACGTCACCGGCGGCAAAGATATCCACCTGGCTGGTATGCAGCAAATCATCCACCCAGATGCCGTTGCCCACCTTCAAACCAGCAGCCTGAGCAAGATCGATATTGGGCTTGATGCCAATGCCGGCGATCACCCCATCAACCTGAATTTTTCGCCCGCCGTTAATCAGCAGGCTGTACCCATCACCCTGCTTCTGGATATCCTGGACCAGCGTCCCTGCCATCACATCCGCCCCTTTTTCCTTGAAAAATGAGCTCAGGGTATCAGAAATCTCCTTGGGGTAGATGTTGGCCCCGATGCCGGTCTCGGGGAAAAGCATGGTGACTTTCTTCCCATTCATACACAGGGCAGCGGCGATCTCCGAGCCAATGAAACCCCCGCCAATCACCCCGAAGTGCCCGGCCTGGGTGGTCAACTGGCGCAAATGCTGATAATCATCCAGCGTGCGGTAATAAATAACCCCAGGCGGGCCGAAAGGCAGCCTGCGGGGTGTGCCACCGGTGGCCAGAAGAAGCTTATCATAGTGGTATTCCACTCCCTGGTCATCGCGCACCTGCTTATTCTGCGGGTCGAGGGAGATCGCCGTGCGCCCGAGGTGCAGGTCAACCGAAAATAGCTGCGTACGGCGCCAGATGCTGTCGAGGGTTTTTCCTTTCCACAAGCCCTTGGTTAATGGCGGGCGGTTATAAGGCGGGTTGGCGTCATTGCCGATTAAGCCAATCTCGCCCTCTTGATCCAGCTCGCGGATGCCTCGCACTGCGGCATCTGCGGTCATGCCTCCACCGATAATCAAGTATTTGTAGGTTGCCATTTACACCTCCCGGTGGCTTTCGATGATAGTGTCCCCTCACATACTGCAAGAGAATTATGATAAAATTGATTATATATCGTATTGCGATGTAAGTCAATCTTTTGGGAATCTTTGGTGCTAACTGGCCCAATCAAGATTAACAGCAGCAAGCTTATGACAGACTTTCCATATTTCTCTAAAGCAGATTACGAAACCCTGGCTGAGTTTCGCTACGCATTACGCTGCTTTTTACACTTCAGCGAGAATGCTGCTGAAAGCGCCGGGTTGACCTTGCAGCAGCACCAGGCGTTGCTCTTCATTATTGGCTACCCCGCGCGCGAGCAGGTGACCATCGGCGAGCTGGCAGAGAGGCTACAGGTGCGACATCACAGCGCAGTGGGGCTGGTCAACCGGCTGGAGGAACAGGGGTTGGTGGAGCGCATCCATAACAGCGAAGACCGCCGCCAGGTGTTCATCAAGCTAACGGACAAAGGAGTGGGCGTGCTCGAAGGACTGGCCAGTGCTCATCGCGAAGAGCTGCGCCACATTGGCCCAGACCTGTGTAGCATGCTCGAGAAAATTTCGCCTTTGACCCGAAAACAAAGGATAACGCGAAATAGAGCGAGATATGCGAGATGAGATTAATTAAGGATTATCGCCTGGATCAAACAGGCATACTTGATATTCATAGGTGAGCGGCTAGAAAGCATGCTTCATCGCACCTGATCGTAACGGAGCCTAAAATACCAGTCACCATATGAAGGGCAATCACCCGCGGTGGGTAAATTTTATAATCAATAGGAATCAGCCAATCGCATCCTGATATATCTTTATCATTCTGGTGGAGAAATCCAATGGCGAATGATGGGATTTAATATTTAAAATTGACTGATCACCCTTCTTAATGATCACAGACCGATCATGATAAATATCATGCACGATTTTTTCCAATCCCGCATGAATCGCATCACTGATCATTTGCCTGTCATTAGCGGTGGTATATAGAGCTTCACCCAGGCTATTTTTCGGCACATCAATCACCCATCCTCTTTCATTATCATTGATCTCGGGTAAAGCCCGAACATTGGTGGTGATGACCGGGCAGCCACTGGCTTGAAATTCGAGCACCGAGTAGCCATATGAATCGGCATAAGTGGGTAATAATCCAATATGAGCTTGTTTCATCAAGTTCAAGACTTGGGGATTGGGGAGCCGAGGGTAGTATTTAAGCCAACCAGGAGGTTCTCGTAAGATTGCCTCAACCATATTTATAGATTCTGCACTGGCGGGGACAGCATAACCATCGGGGTGGATGTCACTGACAATAATCAGCTCCAAGTCGTAATGATATTTTTCTCGAAGTAATCTAAATGTATCTAAAATTTCAAAGCCCCCCTTTCGAAAGAAGGCGCTCCCCACGAACATAAACCTGAGTGGACCGCCAAGATCCACCTGTTTATCCTCAAATCGCGAAACAAATAGCTCCTGCGGGGGATGTATCACGATCAATTTACCTTCAATACCTTCCTTTTAATCGCTGAATTTTTCCAGCAGCACCCGCTGAATATTTGCTGCACAGCCAGACATTGCAATGATGCGTTTACATCTGGGGCCGGCTAGGGCTTCAAAAGCAAAGTGTAGTTTCCAATCGGTGATATAGCCTGGGTGATATTCACGGGTAACATCGATAATGCTGCTGAACCTGGGTAGGATCGTTTCAAAAGTCGAGACCCATGGTGTGTGGCCATAGCTGATACCATTGAAGAGATGCAATAAATCTATTCTGTTCAGATTAAAATCAAAAAACTGGTTATTAAGATCGAATGTTGATATAACCTCTCGCCCAGCAATGCGATTGAACAGGCGTGCAGTTGCATTGATCCTGCCGAAAAGATCCTTGGCTTTCTGGTAGCGAATACCAGGAACCATATCTATAATATTTCGCCGATAAGAATAATGATTGAATCGATAAGCTACAACCCCAATTTTCATTACGAATCTGCCTCAATTTTAAATAGCAGAAAGCTTTTGCGGCTGCCGCACCTATTCACTAACAATATTCTTACTCTTCACCTGAGCCAATGCAATGATGGAGAACAAAAACATCAGCCCATAGATGCTGAACAGCAGCACATAGCCCAGGCCCGGCACCTGTGGCACCTGGGCTGATACGAAATCGGCGATCGGACCGCCGATGTACGCCCCCACTGCACCCGCACCCGCACCCGCCAGGTTGGAGATGCCCAGGTAACGCGCCGCCTGCTCCTTTGGAACCAGCAGCGTGCCAAGCGCCCAATTGGCTGTGTAGAAAAAGCCAACGCCGACCCCGATTACACTGCCGCCAATATAGATGACCGTCAGATTGGGTACGATGAGGGCTCCCAGCGTGCCAATCACGGCAATCACCCCCGCAATGGCTACCATGCGCTTTTCCCCGAAGCGGTCGCTCAGCCAACCGGCCGGCAGGGTGGAAATCAAGATGAACAAGCCGACGAACAAGATCAGCCGGCTCGCCGGGCCGGCGGCAGTCACTTTTTCGTATCCCAGACGCGCTTGCAGGAAATATACGGCGAACGTGGACAGGTTGAAGGCGCCTACCAGGAATGCCAGCCGGTTGATGACCCACCAGGTGAAAGAAGGATTTTTACCGGCCGAATTCCCCAGACTTATACGCACGCTGAGCCACACCCCCAGGGCTACCGCAAACACCATACCGACCAGGCCAACCAGGCCCATCACGATGAATAATAACGTGGCGGAAGAGATATTTTCCAATAACGAGCTGACCAGGTTGACCAGCTTGCCCGCCCCCAAAATAATGATCGTGAAAGCAACGGTCATGACCACTAAGCGGATGAAAGGCTCCCAGTTAATTTTTGGAGGTGCCTCGGTTAATGGTTTTTCAGGTACGAGCATGGTGATGAGCATTGCAACCACCAAAACCACGATGGCAATGATCAGGGCCAGCCACAACTGGTTGTTGCTCACCAATTTAGCCACCAAGACGGCCACAATGATCAACGGCAGGGGAACTTCAAACAAGGCTTTCACCCCCGAGAAACGCCCGCGGGCTTGTTCAGGTACCAGGTCGGGGATGATACCCTGCTGGGCAGCCTGCGAGGCATTGGAAGCGATGGGCTGCACCAGCCCGATGGCAAGCAAGACCCAAAAGCCAACCAGCCCAACCATGCCAATGGTAAAGCCAATCGCGAAGGTTAAAACGGCAGTAAGAATGGTGCCAACCAATATGTATGGTCGCCGGCGTCCCCAGCGGCTAGTGTTGCGGTCTGAAAGCATGCCCATCAAGGCTTGCGCCAGCAGCGCAACCATCAGGGTATACAGGCGAAAGGTGCCATAATAGGTTCCCTGCTGGGCTTCACCTACGAACTGCTGGACGAGCAGCGGGGTGATGAGTCCCATCGTTTGAGAAAGCGTGGTAAGGCCGAAGAAATAGATGTTGAAGGTAATATAATCGTACCAGTGAAAAGGACGGGGCGGGGTGGCTTCTAGGGCGGTTGAGGTCTGCATGTAAATTACCCTCATTCAATTTTTTGGGTATGGATGCTTTCCAGGAATTCGATGGTCAGCTGGGAAGCCAGGGCGCGTTCTTTATCCAAAATTACGCAGTGGCTGGAATTTTGCAGCCAGTGTAACTGCTTCACCTCCGAGCCAACCTGGTCAAGAATCAATTGCGGCGCCTGAGGGTGGACCGTTGGGTCAAGCCTGCCTTGAAGGATGAGGATGGGCTGGTGAATCTTCTGGAGCAGGGGAATGACTGCCTTTTGTAATTTAATCAATTGTGAGGCCCCCTTTAATGGGTTCACGTTATAACCCTTCCAAAGGTTGTCATCTGTTGAGGCAGGTTTGGGAATCGCGGTGACGAAAGGTACCAACAAGGATAGCAATGATACTTTCAGCGGTGAAAGCAGCAAGCGTAATGCCGGGGCGTAGCATAATATGGCGAAATCCTCAGGGTGCTGGGCAGCATGATAAAGCGCCAGCAATGCTCCCGTTGACTCACCTCCCACCACCACCCGCCGGCATTTTTGCGCCAACTGCTGGCAGGCTTGCTCAAAGGCCACGTACCAATCCTGCCATTTAAAGCGATTGCAATCCTCGGGGGTGGTATTATGACCTGGCAATAAGGGAGCAGCAATGGAATAACCCTCTTCGTAAAGAGCATTGGCTAAAAGGAGTACTTCAGTGGTGGTGGCGGTAAAGCCGTGGCACAGCAACACTCCCACCGGGCCGGCTTCCCAAAAGAAGGATGCGCCATCCAGTTGAGGGTTGCGGAAAATGGAAGGGCTGGACATCGGATTGAAAGCCTGTTTGGTCAGCCAATCAACCTGTTAAAGATGAACGATAAAAGCACTACGAGCAGCGTGATTACGATAATTCCGCCCACAATAAGCATGGTGATTTTAAGCGTGTCAATCGGCTTTTTACCACTTACCTTGCCGGTTTGGCCATTCACCAGCAGGTGGTACCATTTTCCCTGGAAGAGATAATTGCCCATGTAAACGGGCAGCAAGGCCAGCTTGTAAGTCATCCCGCTCCACTTGCCGGCCCCGGTGCTGAAATTACGCTTGGGATGAGTGGTCTCCACCAGGCTCGATAGCGTGCGCTTGACATCATTAACCACAGCCTGGCGGGCTTGTAGTGAGGCATCTGCCAGGGGAAGATCATAGGTGAGCGCCGGCCAACCGGCCAGGAAATCAGGAGAGAATTCAACCAGCGAAACCAGGTCGAACGGTTCAATGCCGGTGATTTCATCTACCGGTAATTTACGCAGCCCCGGGACGAGCACATCCTTGAAATTCTCAAACTGTGAGCCAGTGTGCGCTTCCCATTGCGGGGCTTTGCTGGGTCCCACATTAACGTCACAGAACCAGGGCACTTCCACCGTGCCCTCAAAGAGCCAAAATGGATAATAAGCCGGGTGAAGTCGCATGCCTCCGTGTTTAATCGCCAGGTCATCTGGGGTTAACCAACCTTTGCCCAGCCAGGCCTTGATGCTTTCTCCAGCTTTCTCCAGGTCAACCTTGAATGGGCCGATCGCTTGAGGATCAATTATTTCCTTGAGCTCGGAGGAAGTGATGAAATGATTGGCACCACAATAGGGGCAGCATTCGGCAGTCTGCCCGGGCGGCAGCAGCAGGACCACACCACATTGCGCACAGGTGAGGCGTGACTGGCTTTCCACCCAGCGGTGGGCGCGCTCGGTGGGCAGGCTGGCATCCAGTAACTGGTCGGTGCTGGCGTCAATCACGCGCTGGTCTACCCTAGAAGTAAAACCGCAGAACTGGCATACCAGGGTGGCTTCGTGGATATCATACGAGATCGAAGCCCCGCAGTTCGGGCAGGTGTACGTCTTGGCGACGGCTTCCTCTACAGGTGTGGAAGTCTCGAGGACATTTTCCCGGCTATCCGGTGACTCCTCCGGCTCGCCCGACTCCTGGATGAGCGGCTGCTCCGGCGCATATGTCTCAAAAGCATCACCGGTTTCTCGCGGCGCAACCTCCGCCTGCCCTTCGTATGGGGCAGGTGGTGGAGCAGGTTCGGGTGACCTGGGCGTGTAACCAGCACCTTCGGACATCAGCTGGCTCTTATCCAGCTGGCCATTGATGATTAACAAGCCGCGCCTGGCAGTGGCATTGGAAGGGTCGCTGGCGATGGCGCGCTCCAGGTATGTTTTTCTCTCCTGCAGGTCGTTAGTGGTGGCGGAAAGCCAGATCCAGATACGCGGATCGGCACTGTTAATCAGCGCGGCTTGATTTAATAATTTTCTAGCGAGTGAAAGATTGCCATTTTTGACAGCTATCATGCCGTCTTGGATAAGCTGCTCAAATTCACGCGCCTCAATCGAGTCGGGCTCGCTGGAAAATGCAGGGGGAAGCATATTTAAATTATATATCGAAAATCCGAAAAATTGTGAATTATTTTTGAAAGACTCAATAATGTTTGCGCCAGGTTATCCCTGGTGGATGAAAAATCCGCTCAGGAAGTGACGGATGGGAGGCAGGCGCAGTGCCAACAGGAAAATGATCACAATCAACCACAGGTAAGGCTCGATAACCCCCGCTTTTACCACCAGCAGGTAGTGGATCACTGCTAAAATATCGATCCCATAAACCAGGCTGTGCAAGCGTTTCCAATTTTTACCCATTTTTTTCGGCCAGGGTGAAAATGAAGTGATCGCTATAGGAATCAGCAATATCCCGGCGATCAATCCAATCATGGCATAGGGCCTGAGTAGTTCGAGACCGATAAAATGCAGGTTAAATCTAAAATCCAGTCCCATAAAAATGGCAAAGTGAATGCAAACGTATAAAAATGCATAATCTCCCAGGAGGCGCCGCACCCTGAGTGCCGGAGTGAATCCGAAAATGGTGTTGAGGGGCGTGCATGCCAGGCTCAACACCAGCAGCTCCAGGGCAATTTTCCCGGTACGTAGGATGGCCCCCATGATTGGATCGGCAGTCAGATTACCCTGGTAAGCATTCAGCAGCAGCACCGGGATGGGGACCAGGCAAGCAATGTGCCCCAATATTGGGAACCAGCGCGTGAAAAAATTATTTTTCAGGTTCAAAAGTTCTTTGACAAATCCATCCCCGTATAAAGTGATGCCACTTCTTTTCCATACCCGTTGAATAACATGGTGTTAATTCGCCCTACCTCTCCAATGCGGCGCTCCGTTGCCTGTGACCAAGGCGTGCGGCTCACATTCGGATTGACGTTGGAGTAAAACCCATACACAGTCGGCTCAGCTGTGTCCCATAAAGTAGCCGGCTGGGAATCGACCAGCTCGATCTTTTCGATGGCCTTGATACTCTTGTAGCCATATTTCCACGGAACCACCAGGCGCAGCGGGGCGCCGTCCTGCTTGGGTAAAGTCTCGCCATACATCCCGGTAGCCAGCAGGGTCAGATCATTCATGGCTTCATCCAGGCGCAGGCCCTCATGGTAAGGCCAGGGCAGGAAATTTGAGCTCTGCAGGGGCATATCTTTAGGGTCATAGATGGCAGTGAACTTGACGAACCTGGCCTGTGATGTGGGCTGCACTTCTTCAAGCAAGCGGTTCAGCGGGAAGCCCATCCAGGGGATCACCATCGACCAGGCCTCCACACAGCGCAGGCGGTAGACGCGCGTCTCGGGGAAAAATTTCTGCAGGTCGTCAATGGTGTAAGTATGGGGCTTGCTCACCAATCCCGACACTTCAATACTCCAGGGAGAGGTGGGGAAATTGGCAGCCAGGTCGGCAACGGCTGTTTTGCTGGTGGAAAACTCATAGTAATTGTTGTAATTCGTGATATCGTCCAGCAGGGTCAGCGGGTCTCCCAGCTCATCGGTGGTTGGCCCAGTGTAAAAGGGTGGGACGGTGCCTGCAGGTGCACCTTGCCCCTGGCAGGCAGCCAAAACCAGGGCACCGACAATGGTCGCTCCAGCCGTGCCAATAAATTGCCGCCGCGAAAGATACAGCCTCTTGGGAGTTATCTCAGATGGATCAATTTTTTCCATATCAAGCCTCCTGAATTGGCCACGGTGCAATTTTACCCATAACGATAACCAGTGGCCATTAAAAATGATTAGGAGATCATAAGCCTGAAGCGCAACTTCCAAGCTGGGAGCACGTAGATATAATAAACACCCAGGAGTGAAATATGATCGATCCCAAGAAAACCCCATGGCTGCTCAGGCCATTCATCTGGATATGGAACTTCATTGCTTATATTGTGGGACTCACCGGCAGGTTGGTGGCTGTGATATTAGGCCTGGCACTGGTGATCGCCGGAGCTGTGCTGACGATCACGATAGTGGGAGCCATCGTGGGAATCCCGCTCATCATCATCGGGATACTCATCATGATTAGAGGTCTGTGGTGATGTAAATCAAAAAGCTGCCGTCAATGAAAGCAGCTTTTTGAATTCAAGGGGGAAATTCGAGCGAGGTATTGTCAGGTGCAGTCAACATCGACCGAGCTGGATACAGTCACCTTCGAGACCTGCTGAACAACCGGCTCTCTGGCAAAGCCGGATGATTTTCCCTCAGTAACAGCCTGGGCACCCGAACGGCCCTGCTCAAAGTTCATGATGGCCGGGATGAAAAGCCCGGCGATGCCCATACTAAAAGTCACAATCCCGCCAATGATGAACCAGGTTTGAACACCGAGCCTATCAGCAATCGGGCCTGCTATAATCAGCCCCAGGGGTGACATGGCGCCAGCCATGGTGTTGATCAGCATGAATACGCGTCCCTGCAATTCAGGAGCCACCGCCGCCTGTACGGCTGCCAGCAACGGGCCATTGACGATGGGGCTCATGATGCCCAGGAACATCATGGTACCAACCGCATACACAAATGCCGTGGGTGGCAGCAGGCCCATCACCAGACAGCCCAATCCCATGGCTAACAGACCCGTGAGGGTGGTGAGGATGCGGCGCTTGAAACCTCCCCAGGCGCTCAGAATTAACCCACCTGCAATGAAACCGATACCGCTGAATGATTCCAGGGTGGCCAGCTGGAAAGCCTGGCCATGGAAATGGCTGGTGACCAGGATAGGCATTAAAGAAAACGCTGGGGTGAGCAGGAAATTGATCACCGTAGCCATGACCCCGATGAGCATCAAGCCCTTCCAGCCCCAAACATACCTGAAGCCAGCTTTAAAGTCCTGCCAGAAGGTGGGTTGCGCCTGTGCCTCGGGGCTCACGTCCAAACGCGCTGGTTGGGGCACCTGGAAGAAAAACAAGGGTGCTATGGCCAGCATGGCAGTAAATACGTCGATGGCCAGGATACCTTCCATGGGTAGCCAGGCCAGCAGCAATGCTCCCAGGGGCGCTGAGGCAATGCTCATGCCGCCCTGTAACGTCTGGTTAATCCCCTGGATGCGGGCATAATGCTCTTTGGGCACCATGAGCGTAGTGGAAGCCTGCATGGCCGGCCATTGAAAACCTCCACATACCGAGCGGACGAAAAGCAGGGCATACACCTGCCAGATTTGCACATGACCCAGGGCGAATATAACCGCTAACCCGATAGTTGCCACAGCAGTTATGCCATCTGCCATGATCATGGTGAGGCGGCGGTTCCAGCGATCCACCAGTGTGCCGGAAAATGGTCCCAGGATCACCTGGGGCAATAACCCCACCAGGGAGGCAGTGGCCAGGACAGTAGCAGAGCCGGTGGTTTGGGTGAGCCACCATATTACGGCGAAAGATACCAGCTGGCTGCCTAAAAGTGAGAATGCCTGGCCCGTCCAAATGGTGAAAAAGCGGGTGGCCCAGGGTTTTGGCTGTTCACTTACTTCGTTTACATTCACACTGATTTCCTCAATTGATTTGTCCGAAGATATTGATATTATACATAAATATTCAAAGTTGTCAATGAATTATTTTTATTATTTTATATATAATATTAAATAATTTCAATATCGAATTAACTTTTTGGATATTTCAACAATTCATGCGTGCGCCCAAGCCAGCCACCCGAGCATTTTCCAATCCTCGGGTATAATCATCCCATACAGCCAACATTACGTGGAGGAAGTTTATATGGTGATGCCGGTTATGCAATATGCTCCAGAAACATGTGCCTGGTGCCAGGGTACCGGCAGATATGGTCAATATCACGATATCTGCCTGGTTTGCAATGGCCAGGGAAGTGTGCTGGTGGCCCAGCCATCACGCAAGTGCCCACACTGCGACGGCACTGGCGTGCAAATGGTGGGAGAATTTCAAGATCGCTGCAAAATTTGTGGAGGGTCTGGCTGGTCGCACGTATTTAAGAACACATCTTCTGTCCGCTAACCGGCCTTATGCGATTACAAAACAAGGTTGCCCTGGTCACCGGGGGAACATCCGGGATCGGGAAAACCACTGTCGAATTATTCATCTCCGAAGGGGCGCAGGTGGCATTCACCGGGCGGCGGAGACAGCTGGGTGAAGAAATGGCCCGCCAGACGAGCGCTTATTATATCCAGGCGGACCACCGCTGCAAGGATGATTGCCAGCGCTGTGTGTCTGAGACCATCGCCCGGTTCGGGCGCATCGATATCCTGTTCAATAACGCGGGGATTGTGGTGAGCGGCACTGCCGAAACCACCACCGATGAAGACTGGGATGACACCATGCAACTCAATGTGACCGCGGTCTGGCGCATGTGCAGGCTGGTGATCCCCATCATGCGTGCTCAGGGCGGCGGGGTGATTGTTAACAATGCTTCTGATTGGGCCTTCGTGGGTGCCCCAGCGGTGGTGGCCTACTGCACATCAAAAGGGGCGGTGTTGCAAATGACACGTGCCATGGCCATTGACCATGCTGGCGAAAATATCCGCATCAATGCGATGTGCCCCGGCGATACCTTTGTGGAGCGCTGGGTGAAGGAAGGTTTTTACCGCAACTCGGGCAAGGTGAGTGAAGCTGAAGCCCGCCAAACCGACCTCCCCATCGGCCGAGTGGCCGAAGCCATCGAGATCGCCCGGGCAGTGTTATTCCTGGCCTCGGATGAATCGAGCTTCATGACGGGCTCGGCGTTGCTTGTAGATGGGGGTAGCACAGCCCGCTGAGGCAAGTCTCCCAAATTCAGCCCAGCTTATCGAAAATTGCATACAGCATCACACCGCTGGCAATCGCCAGATTCAGTGATGTTGCCCTACCCTTCATGGGGATGCTGAGCGTCACATCACATGCCGCCGATTGCGCCGGGGTGAGCCCCTGGCGCTCGCTGCCCATCAACAAAACCAGGGGGCGTGTATAGGTTTTAACCTGGCGGTAATCCTGGGCGGCGTGAGCCGAAGTGCCATAGATGGTAAACCCATTGCCTTTGGCCCAATGTGAAAATTCCAGGAAAGAAGCTGATACCAGCGGGTACCAAAAAATGGCTCCCATGCTGGCCCTCACCGAGCTGGGATGGAAGGGATCGGCGCTATACTGGTCGCTATCGGGGTCGTCCAGCAGTAACAGCCCGCTGGCACCCACCGCATCGAGGGTGCGCAGGATGGTGCCGATATTGCCCGGGTCTTGAGGAGCCACAAGCGCCACCCCAAAAGGGAAATTGCCGGCAGAGAGATGCTCCAGGCTGGTATGGCGTTGATGAACCACAGCCAGGATCCCCTGCGGGTTATCCTTGCCTGCCAGGCTGGAGAATGTGTCGCTGCTGACCGCATAGCACACCGTCCCGTGATGTGACTGCTCATCGATAAGCTGGCGGGCAAATTCGCTGCTCAGCAGCTGAGGCGCGTAACAAATATACTCGACCGCGGCGTGCGCCTCGATCGCTTCTCCCACGTGGTGGATGCCTTCCACCACGAACAACCCGGAGCCAAGGCGTTCTTTCCGGTGGTTGAGCAGCTGCCTGATTTGTTTAATCTTGGGGTTTTCGCGGCTGGTCAGCGTGGCCATTCTGGTTCAAAGGTATCCATGTGAGCACGGAAGTGCCTCTGCCGGGCTCAGATACAACCTCGATATCCCCGCCCATTTTACGCGCACGCGTGCGCATGTTCGCCAGGCCATGCCCCAGAACAAGGTTCACCTTGTTCACATCGAACCCCACCCCATCATCGGTGATTTCAAGCAAAATGCGCCCTTTTGCCTGCCACAGGCTGACCTTAGCCTGGTGGGCGACGGCATGTTTGGCGATATTGGCCAGCGCTTCCTGCGATATGTGGAATAATGCCGTTGAAATTGCCGTGGGCAGTATCAAGCTTCCTTTTTCAGGCCCGTCCAGGCTGATTTTCAAGCGCGTATGGGTGCGGGTATCATCGATCAGGCGCTGCAAGCTGTCTATGAGGTCTTCACCGCGCAGCTGGAACGGCCGCAAATCCATGATATACGTGCGGATATCGCGAATGATGCCGTTCAGGCCTTCGATGGCCTGCTCGAGCTTTTCCAGCGCCTGCTTTGGATTGGTTTCCACTTCCATGCGGGCATAATCAAGCGCCAGGCCAATGGCATAGATAGATTGTATGATGCCGTCATGCAGGTCCATACCGATACGCTCGCGCTCCTCCAAAACCGCCAGCTTCCGTGCCTGCTCGTTCAGGCGCACATTTTCGATGCTCGTACCTGCCCAGGTGCCGATGGAACATAACAAATTGATCTCGCGCTGCTCCAACTGCTGCATTTTGCGCGTGGCCACCCCCAGCACGCCGATGACATTCGTATGGGCGACCAGCGGGATGCAAGCCAGGCATTGAAAACCTGCGTTAACCACATCGTGCCGTAAAAATCTCACGTCGTGTTGCAGGGAATTAGTCACCATGGGCCTGGCGCTCTCCGCCACCATTCCCACGAAGCCCTCGCCCAGCCGGAACTGATCTTTGGTCCAAAATGCCTCGGCTGCTTCACCGCGATGCATCGCCATGCGTAAGGACTGCCCATCTTCCTCGGTAAGGAAGATTTCGCCGGCCTCCACTCCCAGGTACGACATGACATAATCGAGTATCTTTTCCAGGAGTTTATCGATCTCGCTGGTATCGGCAAGCATCTCACCGACATCATTCAGCAATTTCAGGTCTTTATTGCGCTGGGAAAGCGATTCGTCCCTTTGCTTAAGTTCTTCGTACATGCGGGCATTGGTTATTGCCACTGCCGCGTATGCAGCCAGCATCTCGATCACGCGCTCATCATCACGGGTGAATTCGGTGTAGTCTTCCTTGTCGGTCAGGTAGATTTGGCCGAGCAGCTGGTTGCCGGAAAGAATAGGCACCCCCAGGAAACTGGTCATGGGTGGATGGTGATCAGGGAAGCCGACGCTGCGGCTATCGCGCGAAATATCCGGGATGCGGATGGTGCGGCGCTCTTTGGCGATCGCCCCAATCAATCCCAGGCCGACAGGTGGGTGATCAATCTGGTGTATCTCATCAGAGGTCATTCCAACCGGGATGAACTTGACCAATACCCCTGTTTCATCCAGCACTCCCAATGCGGCGTAACGTGCACCCGACTGTTCACGCGCCAGCTGGGCAATCCGTTCCAGGACGATATCCACAGATAGGTCGCTAACCAGCTCAAGACTGGCGCGATGGAGTGCAACCAATCGGGCTTCTATCTCTTCGCGGGTTAACAATACCATACAGGATACCTCAATACACTAATATTTTACCTTAATTGGTAATTTTTGGCACATATAGCTTCTCTCGCGATGCCTTTAATGCATAGCACAGCAACGTGCCCGGTGGCAGGCAGACCAGCGTTATATTCTACAACATCGAAAATGACTTTAACATCGCCGGGAGCATCGATATGTTGCATACTTTTCAAACCACGGGGATGTTTGAACATTTTTAATCCATGCCAAGTAATGGTAATGGAGCTTACACCCGCGTTCCCAGCTGGCGAGGAGATATTTTTGATGGATCATGATCGATCTACCGAAAAAGCTGAACAAGCATTAGGCTGCATATCCGCAGGGCACATCCTGGATGTGGCCACGGGTAATGGAAGCTTCATCACCTTCCTGCTGGACAACCTCAAAGACTTTACCGAGATCACCGCCATCGACTTGAATGAGCGTCCACTGCAAGCAGCCCGCGAGGTGTATCCGCAGGATAATATTCACTTCCTGTGCATGGACGCCGCCTGCTGCGACTTTCCAGATGATCATTTCGATACAGTCTGCATCGCCTTCTCCCTACATCACATGGACGACTTAGCCGGTGTGCTGGCCGAGATGCTGCGGGTGTGCAAACCGGGGGGATATTTCATCATCAATGAAATGTACCGTGATGCCCAATGCGAGACCCAGCTGACCCATGTTTTGTTGCACCACTGGTGGGCGGCAATCGATACCGCAGGGGGAATCAGCCACCACGAGACCTATACCCGCCGGCAGATTATCGAGATTATCGATAAGCTGGGATTGAGCTCAACAGATTATTATGACCTGCTGGACCTCGACACAGACCCAAAGGACCCCGTGCTCATCCAGGAGCTGGATAAAATTATCGACCGCTACCAGCAGCGCATCCAGGATTTGCAAGGTGAAGCAGCTTTATGCAGGCAAGGTGAGCGGTTGCGCCAGCGTGTCCACCAGGTGGGGTTCCACGCAGCTACCAACGTGCTGATGATCGGTAAAAAATAGGTCGCAGGAGGGGATGCAATGGTCAAACAACACAGGCTCTTATCGATGATCCTGTTGGTGAGCCTGCTACTCGCGGGTTGTGGGGTACAACATCTCCCCAGCGCAAGCCAGCCCATTACTGTAGCGCCAACGGTCGATTTTGACAGCTTCGTGGAAGATTCCTACCGCAGCCTGCTCAGCCGGGACCCCGAGACAGTGCTCGAGCTGGGGCTCTCAGAGGCTTTCGGTACGCCCACCGACCAACTGACCAATATCTCAGACGAATATATCCGCCAGACCCACGCGCTGGAAACGGGGACCCTGACTTTACTCAAGCAATATGAACGTTCGACACTGACAGCCGAACAACAGGTAACGTATGATATCTATGATTGGTACCTCGCCGACCGAGTGCAAGGTCACCAGTTCATGTATGACGATTACCCGGTCAACCCCACCGTATTCAGCGTCCACCTCGACCTGCTGCAATTTTTCACCGATCTGCGCCCGGTGACCAACCTGCAGGATGCCCAGGACTACATCGCCTGCCTGTACCAGGTGGATACCAAGTTTGCCCAGTTGGTGGATGGGCTAAAGCGCCGGGAAGCCAGCGGGGTGACACTACCGCTTTTCCTGGCCAATTGGATCATCCAAGACTTGAACGGCATTGCCGAAAGCGATGCTGCTTCGACCCCTTACTACACCGCTTTCGCCGCCAAAGTAAATGCCCTCGATCAAATTGATGCTGCGCAAAAACAAGAACTGCTCGAGCAGGCCATGGAAGCGATTATTGGCGCGGTGATTCCGGCGTACCAATCGCTGGTGCGATATTTTGAGCATCTAACTACGGTTACCAATAATGATGCGGGGGTATGGAAATTCCCCGGCGGTGACAGCTATTACAGCTACTTGCTCAAGCATTACACCACCACTGAGCTAACTTCCGGGCAGATCCACCAGGCAGGACTGCAAGCCCTGGAGCGCATCCACGTTGAGATGCGCACGATTTTTGACCAGCTGGGTTACCCCCAAAGCGAAAGCCTGCCCCAGTTATACACGCGCGTGGCCGTCGATGGCGGCATCCTTTATGGGAATGCTATCGTCAGCGGGTATGAGCAGATCATTGACCAGGCCAATGAAAATATCGCCTGCGCTTTCGACCTGCGCCCGGAGATAGGCGTGATCGTGGTCGGCGGACCTACCGGGGGCTATTACGTTACACCCGCCATCGACGGCTCGCGCCCCGGCATGTTCTACGCTCAGGACAGCGGTGCCCAGCCTAAATTCAGCATGCCCACCCTGGCCTACCACGAGGCCATACCCGGGCATCACCTTCAATTAGCCATCGCCCAACAGCTGGACCTGCCTTCCATCCGCCGCAATGCAGAGTTTACCGCCTTCGTTGAAGGCTGGGCATTATATGCCGAGAGACTAGCGCTTGATTTGGGTTTTTATGAGAATGACATCTATGGCAATCTCGGGCGTTTGCAGGCCGAGGCTTTTCGGGCCGCGCGGCTTGTGGTTGACACAGGCATTCATGCCATGCAGTGGAATTTTAACCAAGCGGTGAAATTCATGGTTGAAAATACCGGAATGCCGCAATCTCAGCTGCAAGCTGAAGTCAGCCGCTATATTTCCATCCCCGGCCAGGCCACTGCTTACTATTTCGGATATACTAGGATCATGGAATTGCGGCAGCGCGCCATGCACCAGCTGGGTGAGCAATTTGACCTGAAGGAATTCCACAACCTGCTGCTGGGTAATGGTGGCATGCCGCTGGATGTGTTGGAGGAGGTGGTTGAGCGCTACCTCCAGCAAAAATTGAGCGGAGGGTGACCTGCCTATGAAGGATTTGATCTTTGCATTCATGCTTGGATCGGGGGAAGCTGAAAAGGATGCCTTGAGGTTGGCGAGCAGCATCCGCACATTCGGCGGGGAGCTGTGCTTTAACCCCATCTGGCTGGTCAGCGGCAGGAGGGAAGAGGAGCTATCAGAGGCAACCCGCCAGAAGATTTTCTCGCTTGGGGCGCGCCTGGTCACGTTCGACCCACAGTCCATCCAGCCGAAAGTAGCTTTTTCAAGCTTTGTGAGCGCAGCGGCCATTGCAGAGGGCATGGCACAGGGGGAGGCAAGCTTCCTGGCCTGGTTGGCTGCCGACACAATGGTCCTCCAGCCGCCGATTGACATGCTTTTGCCGGCCGGGAAAAGCCTGGGAGCCTGCCCGGTGCACCTGAAATTACTCGGCTCGCAGTTCAACGAGCCCATCGATGAATATTGGGGGTTGGTTTACCGGCACTGCCAGGTGGAGGTAGCCGATATTTACCCGATGCAAACAGTGGTGGATGAGCAGCTGGTGCGTGCTTACTTCAACGCTGGACTGCTGGTGGTGCGCCCCGAGCGCGGCTTGCTACGCGCATGGCAATCACGCTTCGAGAAGCTGGCCGGCTTGCCGGAATTTGGCGCATTTTATGGACAAAATGAGCTTTACGAAATTTTCATCCACCAGGCGATCCTGGCAGGCTGCATACTGGCCTTATTAAAACAGGAAGAATTGCAGTTGTTGCCATTCGAGATGAATTACCCCCTGCATTTGCACACCAGGGTGGCTCCATTCCACCGGCCTAAGAACCTGGAGCAGCTCATCACCTGCCGTTATGAGGAATATGGCGGGTTCTTTGGTAATCCCAACCTGGATAAACTGATCCACATCGAACAGCCGCTCAAAGATTGGCTACAAGCCCAGAGGTAATCGCCTCCGCCCAAATTTCCAGAATAATGTATGGCGGCAAACAGGCATTCCAGGCTAAATATTCGCAGCATGAGGCAAGCAGATTTAGCCTTTGCCACACAATGCACAGCCGCCGAGGGCTGGCTCAGCGAAAACCTGCACACCCTGGAGGGGTTCTTCCTGTATGATCCATATGGCTGCCTGGTCGCAGAGCAGGATGACCATCCCGTCGGAATTTGCATCGCCACCTGCTATGGCGCCAGCGGCTTTATCGGCGAACTGATCGTGAGGCCGGAGGCGCGCGGGATTGGGGTGGGCACAGCGCTGTTGAACCAGGGGGTCAGTTACCTGAAGAACCGTGGAGTGAAGACGGCTTACCTGGATGGCGTGATTAGGGCCGTGGGCTTATATGAACGCAATGGTTTCCACAAGGTGTGCCGCTCATGGAGGTTTAGCGGGCAGCTCGGTGGTGAGTCCAGCCGGCATACACGCCGCATGTCCGAAAGCGACATGGGCGAGGTGCTGTCGCTCGACCAGCATGCATTTGGAGAAGACCGGGGTTTCTTCCTGCGGTGCAGGTTCGCCAGTTATCCTGAGCTGAGCTACGTGCTGGTGAGGGCAGGCCGCGTCGCTGGCTTTATGTTGGGGCGTAGAGGCCAGGATTGGGTCTCGGCGGGCCCGTGGGTCATCAGCGAGCAGGCTGAAAAACCCGCCGCGCTGCTCAGCGCCTTTGCCTACGGGTTGGGAGGCCAGCCGTTCAGCCTGGGGGTATTGGATTCCAACCCTAAGGCCTGCAACTTATTACGTTCGCTCGGTTTCGTTGAAAGTGAGGACAGCCCCTGGCGCATGGCACTGGGCGCCTCAGAAAACCTCGGCGCCCTCCCGCATTGTTATGCGGTGGGCTCAGCCGCCAAAGGGTGATACTGCCCCTACTCAACAAAAAAATATAGTTATGGTTTGCCTGGCAGGTGGGCTTCTTCGAGGCTGGGCTCGAATAGCTCGACGGGGTTGCCCGACGGGTCCTCCACGATGATCTGCCTGCCACCCACACCAGTGACAATCTCGTTGCGGAAGCTCACCCCGGCTTTCCGCAACCCCTCCACCATCGTATCCAGGTCACCCACCTGGATGGCAAAGCGATTCCAACCCCCCGGCTGCTGCTGCCGCCCATCTGGCATGGGCTGCCCTCCACCACCCTGCGGGTTGGGTACGCTGAGCACCAGGCGCAGGTCACCGCGCGAAAGCATGGCGAAGGGAGGTGCCGGGTGCATGTTAAGTTGGAACCCCAACTGCTGGGTGTAAAAGGCGATAGCCGCCTCGATATCGGTGACAATGTAACGGACCTGGACCATGACTAGTTCCCTTTCAATCCAGCCATATTTATTCGTGGCTGAATTTCTCCCCACTTTGAAAAGCTATTATAACAGGCTGGAGGGTTTCAATGCCCAAGCAAAAGCACTTGTTTTCACCAGGCCAGGTATCGAAATTATCGCCTCACCGGGTGCGATTATCCTGCCAGATCAGCTGCTTGTTCGTGCGAGTGATTAAGAAATCGGGGCATTTGCCATCACCCTTACCGGTAATGCCGCCATCCGGCGAGCACAGCACCGCACCCTGGGAATCGTACACAACGCTGGCAATGTCGCAGCAGTGGGCGGGTACGAAATACACACTCTGTCCGTTATACTGGTAGCTCCAGATGGATAAGGGCGGGTTGCCCACCGGGTCAGCCAGGAAATTTCTGATCAGCTGGTCCACCCAGGCAGGGTTGCCTGATTGGCTTGCCTGGGCGCAGCCGGCGAGCAATACGACGATGATGGTGAGCACAAAATAGGTCTTTTTCATTTTCCATTCCGAGGCTCCAGCCAGTAGCCGGATGAATTTAGATTACTATGATGAATAAGACGTCCAGCTCGACCTTTCAGTTCCAAATGATCATCTTCATGGCAGCCAGATCACCTGCATCACCCCGTCGCCCAGGTCTCCCAACGATTGCTTAGTTTATCCGGTGTTGTCTCTTCTGAGGGCACCTACAGGATTACGGACAGTTATACCTGATTTTTGCGATTATTGTTACCTGGTTTACAGGTTTTTGCTCAGGTAATAGCGTTGATGGCCGGGTGGAAAATCTTCCAAGACCCCGAATACCTGGTAACCGTGCTTCTTATAAAACTCTGGTGCCTGGAAACTGAACGTGTCCAGGTAGGCGTGAGTTGCCCCACGTTTTCGACCCTCTTCTTCAGCTGCTCGTAGTAGCTGGTGCCCATATCCCTTGCCGCGCAAGCCTTCTTGGATCCACATCAGGTTGATGAACAACCAGTTCCAATGGGTCTCACCGATGATGCCGCCTAAGACAGATCCATCGGGTGCATACAGGGCGTAACATAACAAGACAGCCCGGCCATCTCCCGCCTGTTGCGTGTTGTATTCGCGGATGCCTCCCCCGATGATCTCCCAGGCTGGTGGGTCGAGGTATTGAATTGTATAGTCGTCAGGCATTAGGTACTCCTTTTATTGAATATTCATCGATACATTATATCGATTAAACCGGGTATGTCAGTGATAAAAACCAGACCCAAATTGTGGAGACAGCCTGCAAATTTCGGATATCACCATGTCGGTATGAGTTGATCTTAAGACCTGGCGTTTGAGGCTGCACCTCTGTAAGTCATAATGACAGCCTGCAGCGACTTTTTTAGAATCGCCGAAAACGGGCCAGTGAGTAAGCAAATTTAAATCTGCCTGACCCAATCTGATAGCTTTTGCCAGCCCCTGCAGATAGACTATAGGGGGTTGGTTCGGTACACTTATTTCAGGCTAACTGGTGAGAATGAAATGGAATTGGAAACTAAAGGATCGCGCATTCCCGGTTTTTATAACCTGACCCTGAAGCAACGCCTGGCTGGATTGGCCCAGCGTGGCGAATTATCCGCAGACGAGATCGACGTGTTACGCGGCAAGGCCGGCTTAACCGCTGATCAAGCTGACCACATGATCGAAAATGTGGTGGGTATCCACGCCCTGCCGCTGGGCATGGCTTTGAATTTCCTGGTCAACGGGCGTGAAGTGCTGGTGCCCATGGCCATCGAAGAGCCCTCCGTGGTGGCAGGGGCATCGTTCATGGCCAGGCTGGCACGTGCCGGGGGAGGCTTCATCGCCCAGGCTGACCCGCCCGAGATGATCGGCCAGATCCAGCTGCTGTGCCTCACCGACCTCACGGCTGCCAGGCAGGCCATCCAGGAGCAAGAGGCATCCTTGCTGGCCGAAGTTGCTGAGCTAGACCCAGTGCTGGCACGCCTGGGAGGTGGCCCGCGCCACCTGGAAGTGCGTACCATCGCCGAATCGCCCATCGGGGCCTTCCTGGTGGTGCACCTGATCTACGATGTGCGGGATGCCATGGGCGCCAATGCTGTCAACACCGCCGTGGAGCGGCTGGCCCCCCGCCTGGAGAGCATCACGGGCGGCAAAGCCCACCTGCGCATCCTCTCTAACCTGGCCGACCGGCGCCTGGCGCGCGCCAGCTGCACCATCCCACTCAACCAGCTGGCTTTCGATGATTATCCCGCTGAAGACGTGCGCGATGGCATCATCTCTGCCTGGGCCTTTGCCGCTGCCGACCCCTACCGGGCAGCTACCCACAATAAGGGCATCATGAATGGTGTGGACCCGGTGGTGATTGCCACAGGCAACGACTGGCGTGCCATCGAGGCCGGAGCGCATGCTTATGCCGCCCGGCACGGCTGGTACACCTCGCTCTCCACCTGGGCCCAGGATGAACAGGGAGACCTGGCAGGCAGCCTGGAGATGCCCATGGCAGTGGGGATTGTGGGCGGGGCCACCCAGGTGCACCCGGTCGCCCAAATAGCTATAAAATTGATGGGGGTTACAACTGCGGCGCAGCTTGCGGAGATCATCG
>Ga0209609_10000079_pt1 | contig 50791 bp, 44 predicted proteins | sample LakKivw325mmetaG_FD_184136 | JGI IMG/M metagenome (GOLD analysis project Ga0209609, IMG submission 184136) | Anoxic lake water microbial communities from Lake Kivu, Rwanda to study Microbial Dark Matter (Phase II) - Lake Kivu water 325m metaG... | ecosystem: Environmental > Aquatic > Freshwater... | reverse complement strand
AATGCCGCGCTCTGGTTGGTATTGCTTACCACGCCACCGCCCAGCAAAGTCCCGAAAGAAAACAGGACGACTAACGACAAAAGACAGATCGTTTTCATTTTCGTTCTCCTTTTCTTAAGCGTTAAGTGTTGTTTTGGGTAATTTTTTTGAAGAAGTTAGAATCCCTCATGCTCACTACCCCAAAATCCAGTTTGAAAAATAGCTATTTTTATATATACCCTAACCGATATGGCGCTAATGTAAACAAAACCCGTCGAAAACAAAATTTATTTTTTATTAAGCGGATAAAGGTAATAGCCACTGCTGATTTTCTGAAAAGGCGTGGCTTCTGCAATCCAGGTCGCCATTAATCCTCTGAGATCCGCACCAATGTCAATCATGGTCCGCAAATCACGACCGCCAAACCATTTATCGCCGGCTTCGCCATCCTCCCATCGAAAGTGGCGCGGATACAGCTGGGCGACTTTTTCGACCAAACCGGCACCGACCTCGAACGGATTGACTTGCTCCTGAGAAAGAATCACCAACTCCACCCCGGCGCAATCTTCGGCGCTGTAACGCGGCGCTGTTTTAATGCTGACAGACGAAGCGGGCTGAAAGGTAGTCGGATTGAATAAGATTCCCTGCAGGTTCTTGGTGTTCATGACCCCGGCTAATTCCGGCCCGTTGATCCACGGCGCACCGACATAACCAAATTTGCGATTGGTGCCCTCGCCGTAACTCAGATTGGTAAAACGCAGAAAATCCAATCCGGCATATAACAAGGCTTCCTTCGTATCCCAGATGTCGGCGATCGGGAACCTGAATTTAAACCCATTGCCTCGCAAATCGGCGGCTCGGGAATAGTTAACCATTGGGATGATACTCAGGGAAGCCGATTTACCGCCGGTAAAATAGCGCTCTTCATTGATCAGCAACGCCAATTCAGCCAGCGTCAGGCCGTAGCGAATCGGGATTTTATGGTCAGTTCCGGATAAAAGCGTCAAGGGGCCTTCGATGTCCCGGGCATTGAGCGGATTGGGACGGTCCAGGATGACCAGAGCTGTTTTGTTGTTGCGACAGTATTCCAAGGTCATGATCAGCACTGCCACATCGAGTCCGAAAGCCGTACCGCTGTTCTGCAGATCGAAAACAATCAGTCCGGCTTTGCCGACTATTTCCGGGTTCAGGGTCAGGCTGGCGCGATTGACGACGCTAAAGCGGGTTTTAACGGTCGAGTCGCTGATTTGCCAGACCTGTCCGGCGGAAGTGGATTCGATGATTTCTTCCTCGACCTGAATAAATGCCCGGCACGCTCCCTGATACTTTTGCTGAAACAGATCGAAAATATGTTGGCCCCGGCGCGTGTAACTCCCGCAATTGCCGATGACGGCAACCGGTTTTTTACCAAGCGCCCGGAAGTCATGCTGAGCCAGCAAATCCAACCCCGTGTGCACCGCCGTCGTGTCTTCGATTGGTTTCAGGCGCAGCACTTTAGAAGACTTCCACGACGATGGTTGGCCTACGGCTGGCACCAGCATCCACAGTGCTATGAATATGGAAATAATGAGGCTCCTCAAATTCAAATCCTCAGCGGTTCAGTTTCGGAATTTTCGCCGCCACATTCCCGACGATCAGAGTGACCAGACAACCAATCAGGGTGTACCAGGTCCAGTGGACGACGGAGGCGTGCCTGGTAAGGAACGGAATTACAATCAGGGCAATCATGGCCAATATGCCTGCCGAAAACCCCCAAAGTGCAGCGGTTTGCTTGACCTTTTTGAAAAGTACTCCCAGCAGGAAAGTGCCTAAGAGCCCGCCATAGGTAATGGAAGCGATGCTCAACGCGATTTCGACCACCGACTGCAAAATCCGGATAAACAGGAAGGCCACCGCCGTTAAAATCACCGCCCAGAAAATCGTCAGGAGCCGCGAAATTTTCAACTCCTTGTGGGGAGGTAAATCGCTTTTCAGCGCCGGTCGAATCAGATCCAACATCGCTGACGAAGACAGTGAAGAGATCGAACCCGCCAGTGTGGAGAGCGCCGCGGCGAAAAGACCGGCGATAATAAAGCCCCGTACGCCCACCGGTAGGTAATGAATAATGAAATAAGGGAAAATCTCATCCGGTTTGCTAAAAGGCGCGCCTTCACTGCCCACCCCAATCCCGTTGAAAAAACCGAACAACAGTAAGCCCACCACCAGGAATAAGGCGAACTGTACGATCACAATCACCCCGCTGGCAATCAGAGCTTTTTGGCTATCTCGAACGCTTTCGGTCGTCAGGAGCCGCTGGACTATCAGCTGATCGGTGCCGTGCGACGCCATAGACAGAAAAATGCCACCAATCAAACTCCCGATCAGTGTATAGGGTGCGGCAAAGAATGTTCTCAGGCTGTCACCAAAATTAAGGTTAATTATCTGGAATTTGTGCACTCCCTGCGCACCGCGACTGACACTCTGCCACCCATCGGGAAGGTGTTGTAGCAAAATAAACAGCGCCAGTAATGCACCGCCCAAATATATCAGCATCTGGAGTGCATCCACCCAGATTACGCCTTTGACGCCGCCCGTATAGGTATAGACCAGTGCGACCCCGGCAATGACTAAAATCGCCGGAATATAAATCTCTACCGGCGAATAGCCCGCAAACGCCGAAAAGGTGCGAAAAATCAGCGCTAAGGGAATTGCTGTTGCGAACAACCGCACCCCGTCCGCCGCCACTCGCGTAAATAAAAATACCACCGAGGCATAGCGGCGTACCGGTCTGCCAAAGCGCGTTTCCAGCAAGGCGTAGGCCGTGACCAATTCACCCTTTTTATAGGCGGGTAGGAAGAGAAAACTGACAATGATTCGGCCTAACAGATAACCAATTGTTACCTGCAGAAAATTCAGGTTGGTCACGTATGCCAGACCGGGAATGCTGATAAACGTCAGGGTGCTGGTTTCGGCAGCCACGATCGCAAAGGCCACCGCCCACCACGGGATGCGTCCGCTGCCTAAAAAATAATCGCGCGCAGTGCGCTGTTTGCCACCCGATAGACTACCAATAATGGCAACGACCAGCAAATACAAAACAACAATGAGAATATCGAAAACAGAGAATCCCGATGATAGCGACTGCAAGGCGGCTCCCCTCTTATTTAGTCCGCGACTTTCTTCTTGCCAAAGTTCGGATCGATGTGCGCTAATCCCGCTACCAAGAAACTCGGTATCGTGCAGAACATGATATAGATAAAGAACCACTGATAACCCATTAAATCCTGCAATTTCCCGCTGATCATTCCGGGCAACATCATGCCCAGCGCCATGAACGCCGTGGTTATCGCATAATGCGAGGTCTTATATTTGCCCTCGGCAAAATAGAGCATGAACAACATATAGCCCGTAAAACCAAATCCGTAACCGAGCTGTTCGATGGCCACGCAGAGCGTGACGATGAAAAAATTGTCCGGCTGGATACACGAAAGATAGACGTAAACGAGATCCGGAATATTGATCGAAAGCGCCATCCACACAACCCATTTTTTCAAACCATCCCGCGCCGCTAATAGACCACCGACTATCCCACCGACAGTCAGGCAAACCAAGCCCACCGTACCATAGACAAAGCCAACCTGCGTCGTCGTCAGCGCTAACCCTCCGACTTCCTGGCTATCCAGCAAAAAGGGTGACGCCATCTTGACCAATTGGGATTCCGCTAAACGATAAAACAGCAGGAAAAATATTCCCGAAACGATACCTTTCTTACGGAAGAAACTGGCAAACACCTCCAGCCAACTGCTCGCTAGCTCACGGGTTTTTGCCTTGACCGTCTCCAGGCCTCTCGGGATGAATACCTTATGGTAAATTCCGAAAAGCAGAAAAACCACGCCCAGTATGCCGAAGGAAACCGCCCAGCTGAAAGGAGTATCACCTGCCGTGGCTTCAAATTCTGCGATTGTTGATTCCTTTACCCGGTGGTCTACTTTGAGCGTTACCCTGACCGGCTGATTCCAATTCTCTGCCGTAAACGTCAAACGCCCGCTGGTCGCCAGAAATATATCCTTGCTCCCCTTTTTACGCCCCAAATTGACCGTGACGGTTTTACCGCTCGCGGGCGGTGAGGACAGCCTGACATATACATTCGCCGAATCGCAGAGCGTCCGAGTAGTGTGGTAAATGGGTATTTGGACTGTCGGAGGTTCGACGATAATGCGAACAGCATCGGTCTTTTCCAATTCACCAGTATTGATGACGTGCGTAATTTCCGTCGCCGGCACTGCCATCGCCGGAAGACTGACCGGCTCCAGACCAGTGCGGCTCATGATGAAACCGGCTAACATGACAATCAAACCTTGACCGGTGATCATAGCAAAACGGTAAAAAGTACTGCGAATTCCGACAAACCAGGTCTGCTGGTGTTCATCGAGTCCAATCATGTAAAAGCCATCAGCGGCGATGTCATGCGTCGCCGAGGCAAAGGCCACTATCCAGAAAATTATCAGGCTCAGCGTGAACCAGAGCGGCAATTGAATAATCAGCGCTACTCCCAAAAAACAGCCGCCTAACAAAAACTGAGTAAGCAGTACCCAGTTGCGCTTGGTCGAGATAATGTCAACGAACGGACTCCATAAGGGCTTAATGACCCAGGGCAGGTACAGAACGCTGGTCCAAAAAGCCAGTACCGTGTTGGAAACCCCCATGGTTTTGTACATGATGACTGAGACAGTCATGGCAATGACGTAAGGTATGCCTTCAGCGAAATAAAGGCTTGGCACCCAGAGCCAGGGTGAGCGTTGTTTGGGTCGAATCATACCGGTTTCCTGTGACATATTACCTCAATCCGATTAGTAGATTTTTTGCAGAACGGCCGTGGGAAAGTAATGCTTTAAAATAGCCTCGGTGGAATAGCCGCGCAGTGCCATCCCCAGGGCACCGATCTGGCAATACCCGGCGCCGTGTCCCCAACCGGCACCTTTGAGCACAAACATCGTCGGTACCTGTCCACTCTCGGTCAGTTCATCAATTACGAAAGCCGAGCTGTATAAAAACAATTCATGAAACGTCTCCCGAATGGTGTATTGATTCTGCACCGTGATCGCCCGTTCTTTTCCCTGATCGTCTAAATAAACAATTCGGACCTCGATCAGTCTTCCCGATCTTCCGCGTTTCAGCGGCTGGATATGCTTTACGGCCTGAGCGTTCAAATTCAGTTTCAGGTTGAATAAAGCGGTGATCTGTTTCTGCGGATACCGAAAAGTCCAGCGGAAATATTCGCCGTTCTCGTCAACTGTCCCTAAATATTTCCTCAGCTCCCCGGCCGGTACAATCCGGGTACTGCAAAAGGTCTCCGGCGTGGCTTCAATCCACCGGCGAACGCGCCCTTCATCGGTCAGGGGCAGAACCGGTGACTGAAAACCTTCCGGAGCGTCCACCACCGAATAGATATAGGGTACTGCCGGATCGCCGAAAACGCTTTGAAAATCTTCGGTCACCCCGCCGCAGCTTTTGGAATAGCGGGTATCACAGATTTTATTCGCATAAATCAGCACCTGACCGGCCGTCTGCTGGGCCCCCGCAACCGACTGCTCCGAAAGAAAAGTCGTGCCCTGGTAGCGCTGACAACAGTCATCGTTGCATACATCCATATCACAAGCACGGTGTTTCATCTCCACATTGGCCAACATCCAGCTGCGGGCGACGATGGTCTGGGATTCGATCAGGGCCGGCGGACAGTCGGCGCCCATCTCCGAAGTCGCCACACACATCAGGTATTGCTCGATAGGCAACTCATTAATCAGCACCAAGTTGTTGTTGAACATGCCGATTTCCAAAATCCCCGGCAGGTAAACGTCAATAAATTTTCGCCAGTGGAAACCGCGTCCGGCAATCACGTTTTTAACCCTGATCCCACTTTTATTGGTCATGGAGTCGCCGTCAACAGGTGCTAACCGCCATTGGCGCCGCTTTTTTTGCGCCTCATCGTTCAGCATCAAGCCAATAAGCTTCTCACAATAGATAAACTCTACCTTGGTACGTGCGGCAAGGGTGTAGCTCTCCCCCTGATCGGAAAGCAGACGATAGACCGGACGCTCGGGCAGATCAAGCCGGATGGACTTGGTTTCATCCGCAGGCAGAAATATCCCGACCCGCAAGGTCGGTTCGTGATCGGGAATGACGTTAGGTTCTAACAATTTTTCCTCCAGGTCAAATAGGCATCAATTCCGGCTCCGAGCGCCGGTGCTTCCCGCAACCGGGAAATCTGGATTAGTTCCACTTTAAATTGACCATTATTGCAGTAATGCTGTTTGGCAGTCTGATCCAGTATAGTTGAATCGTTAATTAAGCGGGACAATTCGGCAATAAACGGCACCCAGAGCACGGTGTCACCGCGCGCCTCGAGCAGTAAATCGCCCAGCCGTTGTCCGATAATGATATTATCGAGCCGGATACGCTTATAAGCATGGGTTGTGGATGGTGCCGGACGGTTCGGATTGACAAACTGGAAAAGGCCCTGCCACCCGGCGTATAACGAAGTGATGCGTTCATAAAGTAAAAGCGCTAAATAATGGGCAACCTCGTGCATCGTCATGACGGCTGCTTTTTCGCCTTGCAGAGCCTGGCGGCGAATCTGTGGCGGAAAAATCCCGGCACGACTCAATTCGTCCACTGTCCGTTGTTCGTGCTCACCGTAGATGGCCTGAATCCCTTTGGAAGAAACGTAGCGTTCGACGGAGTGCCCCGCCGGGCATTTCATTTCCCAGGCCTTTACGAACCAGCCTTTGGTCTCGTCCAGGGGAATGACGCGACCGTTCAATTTCAGGGCATCTGCCGCCCCCGTCCCGCCACCGAGATAATAGGAATTTTGCACGGTGCGGAACAATCCCTCGGTCGCATATTCCTCCCCGATTCCGCAATAATAGGCGTCACTGCCGATGTGGCTGATCGGTGTAACCAAATTAATGCCTTTTACGCTTAATTGCTCTTCTATCCGGGAGGCGTAATCTGTCATGCGAGGCCCATTCTTCAATACCGCGATGCCGCGCTCATTACGGGTTTTAATCCCGGGCATCCCGATACCCAACAGAACCTGCGCATATCCGCTCTGCGTGACAATCTGTTCGATGGCCGCCACCGCCGCCTTAATGTAACAGTGCGCCTGCTGATTTTCCGCAGCGGTCGGTCTGATATTATCCGCTTCCCATTCCGTTAACTGAACATTCAAATCTACCGGCTGGAAATTTTCGATATAGCCTGCTATTTCGCAATAGGATTTCTGGACATTGAAGTCGCCCAGTCGAAAGGCGTTTTCGCTTTCAACGACAATCGACCAAGCGTTGACTTTGGTTGCTCCGCCATCGATACCAATCACCAAAAATTCAGACTGCATTAATCACTCCCTGCAAGCTACTTGTGCAATATATCTACCAGTCAGCGCCGCGCCTGCCGCCGATTCAACCGGATGCGTCGCTGAATCGCCTGGAGACGCATGTAATCCTTAGCTTCGTCGTTGCGGTCAATCGTGGCCTGGTCAATACTATGATCGGTGCCTCCGGAATGCCGCACTACCTCATAGATCGGTTCCCAGACCCTGCCGACCCGGTATTTTTCGCTGATCTTCAGCACCAAATCGTAATCTTCACCGTAGTTGCGGGCATACTGCTCGTCATTGATCCCGAAATAGCCCATTTCCCGAATGATGGCGATGGGAATACAGCGCGGGGCCCCAGCTCCATTGATATGCAATAAATTGTTACGCCCGTTTTCCTCTGTCCATTCGTCATGGGTAACGACCGGAATCTGGGCCATGCGCACGAAATCGCCGTCACTTTTCTTTTCCCAGACCTCGTATGACCCAATCACGATGCCAATCCGTTCATCCGAATTGAAAACCTGCAATACTTTTTCGATCGCCTCCGGCTTCAGCCGATCATCGGAATCCAGCTGAACATAATACTGCCCCCGGGCAACCTGAATCCCTAAGTCGAGTGACAATCCGATATTATTGATGTCCGCCACTAGCAGACGGACTGGCGGCAGATCCGCCCGATACAGCTCGCCGTCCGGCAGGTACTTTTGTACCTCGCTGATTGTCGGATCGTCTGCACCACCGTTAATTACGACGATGATCTCGATCGCCTGCACGGTCTGGTTAAAAATACTGTTCAAAGCCGTGCTGATGAACTCCGGCCGGCGATTCACGGGAATGATCACCGAAGCCAAATATTGATAAGGAGCGTGAGGAGTGGGACGTTTATGATGACCAACGCCGGGAGCGAGATAGGCCCCGATGCGTTTGAGATGCGCGGTCAGAACTGTTTCGGCTTCGATCTGGGCTTCCCGACCGGCTAAAAGATAATCGAAAACGTTATGCACCTGACTTCCGGCGCTGACGCTGTAGAGCGAGCCGTGGAATTTATTGGCGACGTGCACGAGTTCTGCGACCTCTGACAGTTTCAGACGGGTATCGTAAAGGGTTTTATATTTCAGTCCGCAATCAAATCCGCCGATCCTGCTTAAGGCTTTTGAACTAAAGAACATGACGCGCCCATAGTCCTGATTGTCGCGCAGGCGTCCGGCATGATGTTTCAGCAGGCGTACTTCTTTGATCTGCCCGTCGGAAATCAGTTCGTAGTCGGCATAAAACATTCCCAACGTCGGATACTTCAGCGCCATCAGACTGGCAGTTGCCAGGTAACTCCGTTTCAATTTGACGCTGATTCCGGCATTATCGAGATAAAGCAGATAGTCGCCGACGGCTTGTTTTCGTGCAGTTTCCAGCCATTGTCCTAAAGTCTTAAAATCACCACGGATGACGCTGATCGGAATCGTCCCGAGTGGGTCTCCGGGGTAATTACAATTAGTCAGGATCAGGAGTTCCGCCGGCGCAATCGTCTGGTTGAGTACCGCCGCCAGGTCATTTCTAAATCTCTCATCTCCTCCGGGTGCTTCTCCGTCATAATGCATTATTACGGATACTTTGAATTGCCCGGTACTCCGCTTCATATTCTGGTTCCTTGCAGGTTAATTGTTCCGCTTCCGATTCCAAATTTCACGCGGTAAACTACACAATTTTAACCAATATTTCTATGGTTTCCCGCTTCGGGCTCGGGAATAGCTCTTCCGCTAAAAGCAACCGTCCAAAGGGCGGAAATTTTTACTTGCCGGCCCCTGCTTCTATTTTTTTTATTTCATTCTCCAGGTCTTCGAATCCGAGACTGGCTTTGGCTTCGTCATAGAGTGCTTTCTTGCTCCGGGCGGCATTAAGCGTTTCCTGGATCAGTGAATTCAAATTGTATTCGGCCAGCGCAAAAGCATGGTACTGATTGTCCTTAACCTTCATCTCGCGTTTGATGATGCGGGCGCCGCGCAGAGTCGTATTGGCCACCTGTTTGCTCACAACCGACGTGAATTCCTGTGCCTGGGTATCCTTGCCGATCCCACTTTCCTGCATGAAATCTTTGATCATCGTGGAGACCTTGACTTCGATGGTGCGGGCAATGGCATCGCGTGCGCGGGCATCGGCGGCATCCTTGGCCAGCGCCATACTCAGTTTGACCGCATCGCCGGCGGCGTAAAGCACATCCTCAGCTTGGGGCGGATTTAAGTACCAGTCTGGAATGTCGCTGGGTTTGGGCGTCGGTTGTGTAGCACATCCGAGCATCAGCCAACCGCACATTCCCGATATAATCCACACTGAACTCTTGCTCATGGCTCAACCTCCTTGTACTCTTAATATGTTAATTTATTCATAATCGTGTTTATCACTTTCAGTTCCCCTTTCTCGATTCGAAAGACCTGCCAGTAATTACCGGGAATTTTGCGGGGAATGCTAATGACTTGCAGCAACTGATCATTGCCAAAGACTTTCACGACAGCCCGTGAATGGGATAAATTATCACTGTTCACCTTGCCAAAATTAGTAAAATCATGGACGAAATACACATAAACGGCATCATCATCAACTTTATTGGCGGTAATGGTCTCCGGTCCATAACCATCGGTGTCGTCCCGATCGAGCCGGGCCAAGCGGTCATCGGAAATGCGTTTGTCATGAAAGGAAATGTGGTATTTCCCGACTTTCACTAAATGCGCATCCAAATCGCGCGGACTGGCCTCCCAGTCCAATACGACCCGCAGGGCACCGAATTCCAATTTGGGCGAAACCGAAAAGCGATTGAAAAAAATCGTGCCGGCCGCGATTTCGATTTTGAATCTGGACTCCACGAAACCTTCTTTGCTGAAACTCACGTCGTAGACACTATCCGGCGGAATCGGAAACAGCGCCCGTCCGTTCGCGTCGGTCGCGAACTCGCCTACCCCCTCAATCACAACAGCGGCGTCGGGGATCGGTTGCCCGTTCAAGGCATTGAAAAACAGCAGAGTGAGTTTGCCTTCAAGTTCATCAAACGCTTCGAACATATCGGGTTTGGGAATTTGCGTCCATCCGATTGTCAACATCAGAATCGCAGCAACCGTAATTTTCACACTATGCATTTGGGCACCTCCTGGGCGGGGTAATTCCCCGGTTGTAGTTAAGGTCTGCATCGTTTTTATCCGCACGGTTGAATTTTAACAGATTGCATGAAAAAAACAATGGCTTTCTATCAATATTTAGACGTTCCCCGTACCCAGACGCATTACTGCAAATTCCTCTTGATAATTTCCCATGTTTATTTCTATAATCCCTGTGTTATCGGACAGCATGCGGATGGATACCAAAGAACTCAATTATTTCTATAACAAATTCAAGTACGGCGAGGATTGCTATCATTTCCTGATGGCCAACAAAGTCCGCGATATTCTGTTAGTATCCACGTTTTATGATGCTTTTATTATCGAACAGGATGGGCGCCTGTCCGAGCAGATTTTTGGCGAATACCGGCAATTGAACCTCAGCACGGCACCGATGATCACCAGCGTTCCCACCGGCGAAGATGCCCTCAACCTGCTCCAGGAACGGAAATTCGAGTTGGTAGTGACCATGCCGCATATCGGTAAGCTGACCCCTTTTGAGCTCGCTCAGCAGATAAAAAGTACGCATCCCGATCTGCCGGTGCTTTTACTCCTGAACATGCTCTCCGATACCAAGCTGACCGAAAACGAAGATAAACTGAAATATTTCGACAATGTCTTTCTCTGGAACGGCGACACCAAACTGTTTCTGGCCATGGTCAAGTCCGTCGAGGACAAGCGTAACCTCGAATTTGATACCCGCATCGGATTGGTACGCGTGATTTTATTGGTCGAGGATTCCGTCCCTTTCTATTCAATCTTCTTACCTCTGCTTTACGAAGAAATTGTCAAACAGACCCAGCTATTAATCAGCGAAGAACTGAATGACATAAACAAGCGCCTGAGGATGCGTGCCCGGCCGAAAGTAATTTTGGCCCACAATTACGAAGAAGCTTTTGAGATCTATAACCGCTACCAGGAATATATTTTAGCGGTGATTTCGGACATCAGTTTCAATCGCCGCGGCAGGTTAGATCCGGAAGCCGGTATCAAATTAATCGCCAGGGTCAAGGAAAATGAATACGACGTTCCGACCATCCTGCTGTCTTCCGAAGTCCAAAATGCCGAAAAAGCCCGGGCGCTGAACTCGACTTTCATCCACAAACATTCCAAACATCTGCTTCAGCAACTCCGCGAATTTATCAAGAACAACCTTGGATTTGGGGATTTTGTCTTTCGCAACGCCGCCGCGGAGGAGATTGATCGCGCCCATACGCTGGTCGAATTCGAGGAAAAAACGCGCACCGTCCCCGAAGAGTCGATTATTTACCACAGCAAGCGCAATCACTTTTCCGCCTGGCTGATGGCGCGCGGCGAAACCCAAATCGCCCGCAGTATGCGCCTCCTAACCATCAAGGATTTCGCTACCACGGCCGATTTGCGGAACCATTTAATAACGGCCCTGAAAACCATCCGTAAGGGGCGCAACAAAGGCAAGATCATCAATTTCAGTCCGGACGCATTGTTTGAGAACACGGAAATTTCCCGTCTGGGCGAAGGCTCTCTGGGTGGCAAGGGGCGCGGGTTAGCTTTTCTCAACGCCCTACTGGTCACGATGGAATTCGAGAAACAATTCCCCGATGTCCGCATTTCCCTGCCCGCCACCGCGGTGATCGGGACCAACGAATATGACGACTTCGTCACCCGGAATCATATCAACGAGCAAACGCTGGAAGAACAAACTGACGCACAAATTGACGAACTTTTTCTAAGCGGGCAGTTGGCGGATGGGTTGGCGCACAAACTCTGGATTTTTCTTGATCTGATCCGCTACCCGCTGGCTATCCGCAGTTCCGGCCTGCTCGAGGATTCCTATGCCCAACCCTTTGCCGGCATCTATCGTACCTATATGTTGCCTAATAATTCTCCGGACAAAAACGTCCGCTTCCGGCAACTGACCGATGCCATTAAATTGGTTTTCGCTTCGGTTTTCATCAAAAGCGCCCGTAACTATATCGAAAACCTGAATCACCAGGTCGAAGAGGAAAAGATGGCGGTCATCATCCAGCAACTGGTTGGTTCGGAGTTTGATGAGCGTTATTACTATCCACACATTTCCGGCGTAGCTCAGTCCTACAATTTTTACCCGATCGCTGACCTGCGTAACGAAGACGGACTGGCGTCCATCGCGGTCGGGCTGGGCAAATCCGTGATAGACGGCGGGCGTAGTTTCCGGTTTTGTCCGCGGCGACCGGAAATGGAGTTTATCCAGCCCCAGGCACTGGTCGGTAATACGCAGAGGAATTTTTTTACTCTCGACCTGCAAAATCAGGACTTCGACCTGCGTACCGGTGAAGATGTCACGATCAAAACCCTCTCCGTCGCCGAAGGCGAGCGACACGGTACGCTGACTCATTGCGCATCGGTCTGGGATTATCAGGACAATCGCTTAATTCCCGGCTTGTGGCGCAGTGGTCCGCGCGTCATTAGCTTCGACAATATCCTGAAGTACAAATATTTTCCCCTGGCCGAAATTATCAATCGCCTGTTGGAAATTGGCGAAAAGGCCTTCGGTACGCCCATCGAAATTGAATTTGCGGTCAACCTGACTTCCAATCCGCAGAACGACATCGTCCCGACCTTCTATATACTGCAAATCCGCCCCCTGGCGGTGGGCAGTACCGACTTGGAAATGGCGCTTGATGAGATTCCAGCGGAAAAACTGCTCCTGAGAACGCATAAGGGCATGGGCAATGGTGTGCTCAAAGGTTTGCGCGATATTATCTACCTCGATCCGCGCCGGTTCGATAACCTTAAGACGGTCGAAATGCAGGTCGAAATCGAGGCTTTGAATGAGAAACTTAAGCACCTCAATCGCAATTATATCCTCATCGGACCTGGTCGATGGGGTTCGCAGGACAATTTTTTAGGCGTACCGGTAAAGTATGTGCAGATCAGTAATGCGCGGGTGATCGTGGAAACCGGCATTGAGGGTTTTTATATTGATCCATCTCAGGGCACGCACTTTTTTCACAATATCGTGGCGATGCGGGTTGGTTATTTCAACGTGCCGTTCGGGAGTCAGGACGATTTCATCGACTGGAACTGGTTGTATGCTCAGAAAACAGTGGCAGAGACAACCTACTTCCGACACATTCGCTCCTCACGCGACCTGACTGTGTACATGGACGGAAAAACCGGCACCGCCGCGATCGCCAAATAAAAATCCACTAATTATAGAATATTCAGAATCGCCTTTTCCAGCTGGGCTTTGGGAAGCGCACCAATCTGCATTTGCGGCTGATCTTTGCGGGGAATAAACAGCAGAGATGGAATACTCCGAATGCTAAACAGGCTGGCTAATTCCGGTTCCTCGTCGGTGTTAACTTTGTAGACTTTGAGTTTGCCAGCGTATTTCTGCGCCAGCTCTTCCAACACCGGTGCCACCATCCGACAGGGGTAACACCAATCGGCGTAGAAATCAATCACCGCCGGCAGACTGCCTTTGAAGTTCCAGGTTTGCTCCTTTTCATAATCGAAGACATCTTTGATGAAAACAGATTTGGTCAATTTTTCGGTCATAACTGCTCCTATTGTTTTTTATTGCTGCTATTCAGATGATTAGTGCGCCATTCGGTTACAAAAAATCGGTTATTTTATTGTTTTGATTTTTCCAGCCGTCTGATTACTTTTCCGCGTCAAAAACCGGGAATATCAACATGAAGAAGCACGAGATCAGTTTTATCGAGACCCTGCGCGAACAGATTACCAACTGGAGCAAAACCGAGATTGCCAAAGTCAATCGCTGGAGCAAGTATATCATTCACACGCCCGATCTGATTCACCTTGTAATCAAGTTATCAAATGAGGAAGCGATTCCGGTGGATAGCCGGGCAAAATTAGCCGCCGTTATTTCCTATTTCATGTCGCCGATGGATATGATCCCGGAAAGCTACTGGGGCGCATTGGGGTATGTTGACGATATTGCCTTAGCCGCTTATCTGCTCAAATTTATCCAGAATCAGGTTGGTTCGGAACTCCTGAACAAACACTGGACAGGGCAAACAGACCTTACGGAGTTGATCACTGGTATTGTCGCCGACGCCGAACCCATGGTTGGCAAGGATTACTGGCCGAAGCTTAAAACCACACTCAAGCTCCCCGAAAATTTCTGATCGAGATTCAATTGGGCAGACGCCGGTAAATCCGGTCAATATACGGCAGGACCCGATTAAAATTGCCAAAGCGGTGTCCGCCGTAGGTGTAAATTTTCATAAAACAACCACACGGCTGAAAATAGGTTTGCGTCTGGTGAGAATCCAGTATTTCATCGTTGCGGTTTAAAAACACGTACAGGTTTTGCGGATTGATCACGGTTGGTGAGCAGACCAGCTCCCGCAATTGCGCCACATAGGTTCCGCGCCAAGCACTCAAAGCCTGCGGTTCGAAATGCCGGGTAAGTTTGTCCTGATCCAGGGCTCCCGCAGCAGGATTGACCGCTGGATTCAGCAGTACTGCCGGTACGTTCTGCTCCTGATGCAACCATAACGCATAAAAGCCACCCAGGCTACTGCCGACCAGTAGCATCGGTTCATTGGCGGTCCCGACGATAACGGATTTTATCTTCGCAAGTGCCTGGAAAGGTTCCGGCGGCAAATCTGGCGTCTCGACCTGGATATTTCCGAAATATTTCCGTAATTGGATAGCCTTGGTGGCCTGTCCGGAACTCCCGAAACCATGACAATAAATGATCATTTGGTTTCCAGGGCTGTTTCGCGGTCAACGGGATGAACCGTCCAGTCGCGGGCTGGTTCAATGATTTCAACTGTCCGATCCAGCTTGCGCTGAATGACGCGCTCGATGCGAGCATTGGCAATAATCGCTTTGCACTGGTCACAGATGAACTGATGCCCGGCAACGTAAATCGTAGCTCCATCAGTTGTATGACCGTTACGCGCCGCTAATACCACGGCATTTGATTCGGCATGCGAACCCACTGCGCGACAACGTTCCAACTGCGTCCCGGACTTAATCTGGTGCCGGTCGCGGTAACACCAACCAATTTCCAGACAATTCGGCTGATAGGATGGTGCTCCATTGTATCCGGTCGAAATGATCGCCTTTTCGCGGACGATGACCGCTCCAACCTGATTGCGGAAACAAGTGGAACGACTGGCAACCATTTCGGCTATATCGAGAAAGTATTCGTCCCAGGATTTGCGTGTCCGGGCCCTGCGCTGTTCCGCCTCTGCCTGCATTGTTACTCCGTTGCATTCATTGCTTTGGCCAAATATAAGTCATTCATCGCGATAAATGAAATCACCCGGGCGGAGTGCTAACGGCGACGTGACTAAACAATTTAAAGTTTAACCACCAACATTTGGCCAGAATGATTAAATTATTTATGTTTTCAGTTGACATTTCTTGATTAATAACCTTTAAGCGAGGATCAGATGTTCACGACGTTCCGCGAAATAATCGACTATATCGAAAAAGAAACCATTCAGGCCGTTGACCTGAAATTCTGCGACCTGTTCGGTACCTGGCATCACATTACCCTGCCCACTAAAGCTTTTAATCAGCAGACCCTCGAAGAGGGAGTCGGTTTTGATGCTTCTTCGACTCCCGGTTTTAAGAGCATCGAAGCTGGTGACATGGTGTTACTGCCCGACCTGACCACCGGTTTCCGTGATCCGTTCTGGGATCTGCCAACGCTCAGTTTGCTCTGCAACATCGCGGAAGCCGACACACGCCGACGCTTTTACCGCGATCCGCGTTTTATCGCCCAGCAGTCGGAAGCATATCTTGAAAAAACCGGCATTGCCGATGAAAGTCGCTGGGGACCGGAATTCGAGTACTATATTTTCGATCGGGTGGATTTCCGGAACGATCCCTACTATACCTACCTGAAAATCGAATCCGAGGAAGCGATCTGGAGCAATTATCTGAATTCCAGTCCCCATTTCGGTTATCAGATTGCCGACCATCACGGCTATCACGCCATTCCGCCTCAGGATGTCCTGTATAATATTCGGGCGGCGACCGTCAAAGCCATGGAAGAGTGCGGAATCGCGGTACGTTATCACCATCATGAGGTCGGGGCATCTGGTCAGGTAGAAATCGAGGTTCAGACCGGTTCGCTGACCCGTATGGCGGACGTGGTCATGCTGACCAAATACATCGCCAAAATGGTGGCGCGACGCTTCGGGAAAACCGCCACTTTCATGCCCAAACCACTCTATCGTGAGGCCGGCAGTGGAATGCACTTTCACCAGCACCTTTTTAAAAACGGCAAGCCGCTATTCTACGACCGCAAAGGATATGGTGGCTTGAGCAAAACCGCACTGGCTTACATAGCCGGACTGCTCAAGCACGCACCGGCGCTCACCGCTCTGACCAATCCCTCGACAAACTCTTACCGCCGCTTAGTGCCCGGCTATGAAGCGCCGGTCAACCTGTTTTTCAGCTTAGCCAACCGCAGTAGCGCCGTGCGTATTCCAAAATACGCTACCAGACCCGCCGAAAAGCGCATCGAGCTGCGCACGCCGGATGCCACCTGTAATCCATATTTGGCAATGGCTGGTATGCTATTGGCCGGACTGGATGGCATCCAGCGAAAACTCGATATCAGCAAGGAAGGTTTCGGGCCGTACGACGTCAACCTGTTCGCCAAGAAAAACGGCAAAATCCGCCAGTCTATTACCGCGGTCCCGGACGCCCTGGACAAGGCACTCGAAAACCTGCGGCATCAACCCTCTTTTCTGACCACCAATGGCATCTTTCCCGCAGATTTGATCGAGACCTATGTGCAGGAAAAGTATACTAAGGAATACCTCGAAAACCGCAACCGTCCGACGCCCTATGAGTTTCAGCTGTATTATGGCGTCTGAGACTCCCGGCCAGCGGAACTATTCGCCATTGAAAATATCTGCATTGGTACTCCCGGAAAAAATCATAAATTGCGTTAACAATTTTTAGGAGCATAAATGAAACCATTAATTATTACAGGAATGCTAACCATGTTGATTCTGTCCACTTCCCAAACTGTCCTGACCCAGACCCGTGAACGCGCCCAGGTGCCCGAAAAGTACACCTGGAACCTGCAGCCAATTTATCCGAGCGACGAAGCCTGGACTAATTCTAAAAACGCATTAGTCAAACGCTTCGACGAGGTCACTGCCTATAAGGGCAAATTAGCCCAGTCCGCCGCTAACCTGCTAACTTGCCTGCAAGCCAATAGTGCCATCGCCAAAGAGTTCAGCCGCCTGCGCTCGTACGCCTCGATGAAATATGATCTCGACACCCGCGATTCCAAATATATGGGTATGCGTCAGGAACTGACCCAGCTGGGCGCCGATTACAATTCCAAGACTGCCTTTATCGAGCCGGAAATTCTTACCATCGACCTGCAGAAAATCGAGGAATTCATCAAAGCGCAAAAAGGTCTGAAAGAATATGAGTTTTATCTGCGCGACCTCCAGCGCACCAAACAGCACCTGCTCTCCGAAAAAGAGGAAAAGATCATCGCCGAGACGGGATTATTCGCCGGGGCGTCCGCCACCATCTACGGCGTGTTCAGTAATGCCGAATTCCCGTTCCCGGAGGTCACTTTGAGCGATGGATCGCGGGTCAAACTCGATCAGGCGACCTTTTCTAAATCGCGCACCCTGACCAACCGCGCGGACCGCGAATTAGTATTTAGCACGTTCTTTGGCAAAATGTACGACTTCCGCCGCACTTTTGGCGCTACCATGGATGCCAATGTCAAGCGCGATATGTTCACCGCTCGCGTGCGTGGTTATAAGAACTGCCTCGAAGCCTCGCTCGATGCCAACAATATCCCCGTCGAAGTCTATTACGCGCTGATTAAGAACGTCAACGCCAATTTGGCCAGCTTCCATCGCTATCTGAAAATCAAACAGAAAATGCTGGGTGTCGAACAGCTCAAATACACCGACCTCTATGCTCCGGTCGTCAAGGAACTCAACCTCGACTATCCCATTGAAACCGCCCAGCAAATGATCCTCACCGCCCTGCAACCATTAGGCAAGGATTACACCGCTGTCGTCCAGAAAGCCTTCAATGAGCGCTGGATTGACATCTATCCGACCACCGCCAAACGCAGTGGTGCTTACTCCAATGGCTCGGTCTACGATGTCCACCCCTACATCCTGCTCAACTACAATAACCAGTACAACGATGTCTCGACCCTCGCCCATGAACTCGGACACACTATGCAAAGCTATCTGTCGAACAAAACCCAGCCCTATCCTTTATCCGGCTACCCGATTTTCGTCGCCGAGGTTGCCTCGACCTTCAATGAAGTTCTGCTCTTCCACGACAACCTGAAAAAGGTCACCGACAAGAATCAGAAACTGACGCTGTTGATGGAATACCTCGACGGCATCAAGGGCACCGTCTTCCGCCAGACACAATTCGCCGAGTTCGAATTACGCATGCATGAGATGGCAGAACGCAGCGAACAACTCACCGGTGATTCGCTGACCGAACTCTACAAGCAAATCGTGCGCGCTTACTACGGCCATGATAAAAACGTCTGCTTTGTGGATGACTGTATTAATATTGAGTGGGCTTACATCCCACATTTCTACTACAACTTCTACGTCTATCAGTACGCGACTTCCTTCACCGCCGCTACAGCCCTGGCCAAAAAAGTCCAGCAAGGCGAAAAGGGTGCGCTCGAAGCCTACATTGGCTTCTTATCCGCCGGTGGCAGCGACTATCCCATCGCCCTGCTCAAAAAAGCCGGCGTGGATATGACCACCGCCGACCCATTCAACCTCACCATGCAGGAAATGAACTGGGTTATGGACGAAATCGAGAAGGTGTTAACGGAGAAATAGGATCAATTATCTTGGAGCATGAGCTAAATTAAAGCCTCGCTCCGTAAATAACTGAGCGTCGTCTATTCTTGGATTCTAATAGAAGGTAGAAAAGACGCCAGCAAAATTTCTATCTCGATTGGCTATATCGCATTAGTCAAAGCGCCTTGATCTCATCGAATGCAAAAAAACAGATAAGATGAAGAAATATGCGCTTGCACCGCCGCTCGCCATTATCAGTGTTTATTGATGATCAATTCCTTGCTGAAGGTGTACTTTCGGGCGCCGAGGCGCGTGGCGTCCCAGACCGTGATCGTGACCTTGAACTTACCGGTTTGCGCGTAGGCGTGCTTGACGACGCGTCCGGTCGCCGTAGCGCCGTCGCCGAAATCCCAGTGGTAATTGAGCAAACCGATAAAGCCGCTGGTATTGGCGATGAAGAAGACCTCGTCGCGTGCTCCGCCGGCAAAGATTTTCTCCGGACGGGTTTCAATGACGATTTGCGGCACGGGATTTATCTTGACCGGAATCTGAATCGCTTTCGGCTGACCGTAGCCAATTTCTCTGTAAAAAATGTTCAGAGTGAGTTGATAATCACCGGCTTTAGGATACTTATAGGTAAGATTGGTTTGCTCGCTGGTAGCGCCGTCACCGGTCAGCCATTGCAATTTGAATGGCGTGTTGAACGGATTGCTGATGACCGGGTTAATAATCAGGTTATCGCCGAGGTCTAAACTAATGCTTTCCGGGATGCGGATGACCGGCATTTCGTAGATGGTGATTTGGTGCGCCATGCTCAGGTGGTTGTTGCTGGTGACCTGCGCCTGATATTTACCTGAACTTTTGAAAGTCTTTTTGACATTAACGCCGCTGAGTGTTTCGCCATCGCTGAATATCCAGCTGGTGTTGGCATCGCTCAGAGCAGCAATTTTTTCTGCGCTGGTCTTGAAATCAACAGCTTCGTTGACGAAAGCCACGGCCGGTGCATTTACTGCGACCAACGGAATATCCTGCACGTTTATCTTAAGTGAATCGGTGTGGAAATTACAGCCGGTTTTGCTGTTGTCCTCGACGGTCAGAGTCGTCCAGAAAGTGCCGCTTTTTTTGAACTGGTACTGGGCGGAGATGCCGGTCGCTTTGCCGCCATCGCCGAAATTCCAGGTATAGCGTCGCAGGCGACCATCCCGATCCAGACTGCGGGCGCCATTGAAATTCAACAGAGTTCCGGTGCGAGTTGAATAAGTTTCCGGAATGGTCGGTGTTTCATTGGCGGCATAGACTTCGATGACTGCTTGCGGGGGATCGTTGATGACGACCAGGTTTTCCGCCTGTGCGGTATTGCACCCTTTGTTAGAGTCAGTGCGTACTTTGAGCACGGTCAGATAGCGGCCGGGTTTGCTGAATTTATGTTTAACAAGCCGACCTTTGCCGGTGGTCGCGTCACCGAATTCCCAGCTGTATTCACTGATATTGGCATTTTCGGCAAAGGAGCTCGCGGCGTCGAAAATGAGTTCTGCCCCGACACATCCTTCCGAGGTGACAGTATATTCGGCGAAGGGGGCGGAAATTACCCTAACGACCATGATATCTTCCGAGGAATTTTCGCAATCACCTATATCGGGGACGGTAATCGTCAGCCGTACGTTATAGGAGCCGGGTTTGGCGTAGGCATGAGTGGGATTGACGCCGCCGCCCTTTTCGCCATCACCGAAATCCCATTCGTAGCTCTTGATTAGCCGTCCGCCGCCCACAGATTTGGAGGCGTCGAATTGCACCACGGTGTTGGCGCAGACTTCCTGGTCGGCGCCGGCATCGGCAATGGGCGCGTCTATGACATAAACCAATTTCTCGGCAATACTCGTATTGCAGGGCAAATTGCTGTCGTCAGATACTTTGAGCCGGACGATATAGCCGCCGCCTTTTTTGTAAGTATGAATCTGGTTGATGCCTTCCGCTCCGGTGCCATCGCCAAATTCCCACAGATAGCGCAAAAGTCCCTTTTCATTGTCAAAAGATTTAGCCGCGTTCAGCATCAGCGGTTCACCGGCACAGAGCGTGTCACGATTGCCTTCAATGAAAGCCTGCGGGGCACTATTGACATGCACTTTGATGATCGTCTGCCGGATGGAATTAGCCAGATTCTGGTTGTCATCCACGCACAGGGTTACGGGATAGATGCCAGGCACCGCGTAAGTGTGGACGACTTTCTGGCCACTGCCGGTTCTCCCGTCGCCGAAATCCCAGAAGTAGCTGAGAACGTCCTTATCGGCATCGGTGCTTTTGGAAGCGTCGAAACTGACACTCTGTTCGCAGGTTAGGATGTCCTTGCCAGCGTTGGGTTCGGGAGCATAATTCACCGCAATCGGGTGAGTCGTCGAGATAGTATTGTTGGTTGTAGCAGTATTATCACGTACGGTCAATTTAAGGATATAACGTCCCGGTTGCATATAGATGTGTTTGACTTTCAGACCGGTAGCAGTGGGGGTGCCATCGCCAAAATCCCATTCGGCATAATCAATTTTACCATCAGTATCAAATGATGCCGTACCATCACAGGTCAGGCTCTGGCCGGGGGCGATGCGTGGAATCGGGGCAATCAGCGGCACGGGTGCCGAGTTGACGAACACGGTAACGTAATGAATATCTTCGGCTCCGTCGTTATCGGTGACGGTCAGCGCCACTTGGTAAACGCCCGGTTTTTTAAACTGGTACTCCACCGTCTTGCCTTCCAGAAAGACGCCGTTCGCGAGTTCCCACTTGTAAGTCATGATTTTCCCGTCGGGGTCACGTGAGAAGCCGCCATTGAATTTGACCTTCTCGTTAACTGCCACGTTCTGCTCGCGGCCGGCATCCGCGATGGGTGGATTGTTGACTACCACCTCGACAGTATTCGACTGGCGCGCGGACAGCGTTCCGGATTTATCGGTAACGAACAAGGTAACGCGGTAACGACCGGGGAAAACATAGACGTGGGTGAGCTGCGCTCCCTGACCCGTTTGACCATCACCAAAATCCCAGAAATAGTTGATGATGGCGTCGTCTGTGTCGGAGGATTGGCGTCCGTCAAATTCCACCACACTACTATTGACCAGGCGATTGCCGCCGGCGTCGGCGATTGGCGGATTATTGACGCGGATTGAACCGGTGATTGCGGTATTATTATTCGCGACCGATGTATTATCGATGACCTGCAATTTGACGGTATAGGTACCGGGTTGGGCATAGGCGTGGGTTATGCGGCCACCTTTTTTCACCGTGCCATCTCCTAAATCCCAAATAAATTGGGTGATGTAGCCGTCGGGATCGGTGGAAGCCGCGCCATCGAATTCGATTTTCTCCTCTGCGGCGACGACCTTGCGGAAATCGAATGCCGGCACGGGTGGGGCATTGACTGTCACGACTTTCGACTCCCAGACCATGCTGTTAGTGAGGCGAGCGTCGTCGTACACTTCGAGGCGGATGGTATATTTTCCGGGTTGGGTGTAGGGATGGGTGACACTCAATCCTTCAGCGGTTGAGCCGTCGCCAAAATCCCAGAAATAACGTACGATATCGCCGTCGCTGTCAATCGAGCCGGTGGCATTCACTTGTACTGTTTCGGAGATAGCGACTAAATTTTTCAGCAGGTTGAGTTTCGGCACGGGTGCATCGTTGATCCAGATTTTGCGAGTCACCTTGTGACTGTTGCAGACCGCCTTACTGTCATCCTCGACTGTCAGGGAAATCGTGTAGGTGCCCGGGCGAGTGAAACTATGGCTAGGTTTCTGGCCGACGTCCTTTTTGCCGTCTCCGAAATCCCATAGATACCGGATAATACTACCATCCGCGTCAGTCGAGCCAGAGCCGTCGAAACTGATATTTTCGCCGGGACAACCCTTATCCGGACAGCTGACTTTTGCCACCGGACGATGGTTGATCACGACGTTTTGCGTCAGGCGACTGGTATTCGCGACGAAGCCGGAATTGTCACTGACTTCCAAAAGCACATCGAATTTGCCGGGTTGACCGAAATCATGCACGATACGGCTGCCGGTAGCCGTTTTGCCATCCGGGAAAATCCAACAAAAGCTTAGTTCGTCGCCATTGGCATCGGTAGAAGAGTTGGCATCCAGCATAACTGAGTTACAATCCGATAATGGAGTTAGCGCGATTTTGGGTTCGGGGAGGCTGTTGATGGGTGCGATCAAAGACGGATAAGTGAGTTGTACCAGTTGTCCTTTGTCGTCGTAAATCCAGAACTGGATATTGTTCGGTTCGGTATTGCCTTCCACGACGATGGCGCCTTCCTGACCTTTCTCGGAGTTTAACAGGTTGATCTCGCTGATAGCGGAGCGTCCGTCCTGCGAAAGGGGCAAAACAACCGCCGGTCGCTGGTTGGTCGTAAATTTTATCGTATTAGGACTGCGCACGTCGTCGGCGTCGAAATTGACAATCCGTAACGTCTGGGCGGTGGCCGGTATGGTAAACCGTATCTGGGTCGCCAAATCTTTCTTTTCGGAAATTCGGATGGATAGCGCGGGGGAATAGATCTTTAGACCCGGTACTTCTTCGTTTTCCTTTTCCTGCGCCGAGACCACCACCTGGTAAATGTTCAGGCCGGCGTCCTCTTGACCATCCACTATCAAACGGAATTGATACTGACCGCCCCTGAGTTCGCCCTGCTCTTTACTCAGACTCGCCAGCGTCCGCCAGCGATTGTCGTAATAGCGGTCATCGCCCAGGGTGATATCCATCAGCGGTTTACTCCCCGGCAGAGAATCATTCTGACTGAAAACGGGACCGAGCAAGCCGCCTTGGCCAAAGAGCCTGTAGCGGGTCTGACCGACAGGTGCAAAAGTGTCGAATTTGCCGCCGAGATCAGCGTCAAAAACACGCAGAAATACTTTCTGAGGATAGTTTTGCGGTATCCCGATAATGAATACCGCCCGGTACAGACTGTCACCTTTGTCAAAGCCGCCTAATCGTCCGGCCGTCATTAATAAATTCTGATTAGGCGACTGCGCCAACAAAGTACCAGTCAATCCTAAAACCAGAAGAATTTTGCTCGGTCTCATATTCAATCCTCTCATATAAATTGCTTACTAACCGATATCAACAACCACTAAGGTGACATCATCCTCGAAGCTCTCCTTCCGCCCGCCCCATTCCGTCAGGTGGCTGACCAGCAGATCAATGAACTCGCCAGGTGGCATATCCGCGGCAGTTTCGATCAGTTGACGGAATCGATCCTCGCCGTACAGTTCACCCTGCGGGTTCGGCGCTTCCGTGACTCCATCAGTATATAAAACCAAGCGATCGCCCTTCATCAACTTTGCCTCCAAAGTCGGAAATTCAATATCCGGCATGAAACCGATCACTATCCCTGTGGGTTTTACCGCGACGATTTCACGACTCTGTCGGCGCCAGATGAAAAGCGGAGGATGCCCGGCATCGGCGATTGCCAGGCTATGTTTTTTGACATCAATTAAAACGTCACAGGCCGTCAGGAACTGATCTTCCGTTTTGCCATACAAGGTGTCATTCATCCGTTTTAGCACCTCAGCAGGCTGGTCAGCCACTCCGATCTGCTGGGAAAAAGCCACTTTGACCATGGCACCGATCAGTGCCGCCGGAATCCCGTGCCCCGAAACATCCGCGACCAGGACGCCGATTTTGGATTCGTTAATGACATGAAAATCGTAAAAATCACCGGCGACGCCCGCCATTGGGATGTATTTTGCGGCAATCGTTAATCCTTTGATTTCTGGTAGGTTCAGCGGAAGAATTGATTGCTGGATGCGGCTGGCAATTTTGACTTCCTGCTGGATGGTGAAAAGTTCTTCCTTCACCCGCACGGCATCCTTGAGACTCAGCGCCATTTCCTGCAGAGAATGCCCCAACTGCCCCAGTTCATCCCGTTGCGGAACATTGACCACTACATTAAAATCACCACCGCCAATTTTCCGCGACAGGTCAGCTAAATAGCGGATCGAATTGGAAAATGATCGGGCAAAAAAGGTCGAGAAAGCCAGAGTCAGCAGAACGGCTAAAATCACCCAGAACAAAATATTGCGCTTCAATTGATTGAGCAGAGCGTAGGCGAAGCTGGCACGGTCAACAATGATGATGCCCCACTCAATATAACGCGATTTGGCGTAATTGCCCAAATATTGCTCGTTTTCGAAAACAAAGGGCTCCACCTGCGCGGCGCGAGCGGTGCCTCCCAGACTGAGTTTGAACTTGTCCACGATAGGATAGGTCAACAGCGTATCTGCGGCAAAGCGCGCATTTTGATTGCGGAAGAGGATCTTGCCTTCGCGATCAACGATGTACAACTCGCGGTGCTCACCCGGATTGGTAGCGGCGATATAATTCAGGATAGCCCCGATGTCATACACCCCGCGCAATACACCTTTCGTCGGGCGACCGAGCGCCACGCTAAATTCGATGGGCAGGAAGTATCGCTGACTTTTGCTCAGAAAAAGCGGTGCTAATACCCCTTCTTGGGGAGTGCCTTGTGGAGTTACCGGCAGCTGAAAAAGCTGTGCCACTGCGTCACCATCCTTCTGAAACAGCTCATTGACCTTCTCATTTTTCATAAAGTACAGGGGCTGATCGGTGTCCGCCGGGCGGTACGCCAGTAGTAGCAATTCTTCCGTCTGGTTCAGGTTGCCGTTCAGCAAAGCGACCAGGGTTTCCTGATTGAGATAGGGGTTATCCGTCAGATACTGGGCCAAGGCATGCAGACTCGACAGCCAGCGTTTGATAAAGATTTCATCAACTGTGCGCTGAACCTGACTGACCGTACCGTAGTATTCTTCATTCAATTTGCTGAGCAGTTCCTTCTCGGATTCTTTTAAGGTGTAATATTCTGCAATGATCAGGGGGACCAGCGACACTACCAGAAATGCGACTAAAAATTTGCGCAAAAGTGTCGGCCTCAGTAGTTTTTTCAAGTTCATTTACCCTCCTGGACCTCGCCTGGTTATTTGTTCACTACAGCTTCATTACCCAAGTAATCGGAGATCCGGATTTCGCGCACCTTGAGCGTGCCCTTGACGCCTGGCGGAATCAGGACATTGCCGATATACTCACCGCCGGCAGAGGTGAGGCTCAGCATACCAATAAACGGTCTGGCTCCGGGATTGAGCTCTAATATAAATTTTCCGTTGCGCGCCAGACCGACACCAAGATCGCGGGCCTGAATATTCAATCTGACTAATTCCCCGCCTTTTACCTCCTGGTGTGATAACTTCGTGGCGAGCACCTCTGGAATGGTAGTGTCACGGATTATCTCAAGTTCGGTCCCGGTCTGGTTGCCGGCCAAGTCGGTCGCGGTTATTACAAAGCGGTTCTGTCCCTCACCGAGTTCGAGTTCGGTACTGAAACTGGTCTTATCCACCGTGAGGTGCTGACTGTTGACTATTACCTCGCCGGCTTCGCTGAGGGTGCCGCTGATCGTCAGCTCTTTTTCTTTGGTAAATGGGGGGAACTCTGCAAGTTCCAGTACAGGAGCAGTTTTGTCGATGCGCACTTCAAAAGTCAATTGCTGGGTTTTGGCCCCGGAACGCGCTTTCAGAACCACCTGATGCAGACCTTCCGGCAAATTCAGCAGGTGCCGGAACCGATTGTCACTGATCTGCACCGGCTGGCTATTGATTTCAATGCTCGTCATAGGTTTGGTGCGACCGAAAATGGTGACTTCGTTCTGGTTGACGGTCAGCTGGTCGGGCATTTCCGGAAAAACCAGTTGATCGCCAATGTTGTAATTGATGGTTTTGATATTCTGGGAGACATTACCTGCCTGGTCAATCGCTTTTATCAGCAGGCGGTGTGTCTCGGATTTGATTTTAATTTCGGTGCTGAACCGCCCGTCTTTACCGACTTGTACCGAATCACCGTCGATCAGGACGCGGGCCTTATTCTCGCTTTGACCACTGACCCTGACTAAGCCGGTAAAGGTCGTTTCAAAATCCCGCGGCGTTTCAATCGACAGGAATGGCGGAGTGTTATCCACTTCGATATAAAACTCGACTGGTTCGGTACTTGGGCCAACCAGGTTTTCTTTATCCACGCTTTCGATGCGTAAAAAATAAATTCCATTGCCCGGCACTTCCCAGCGCCAAGTTTCCTGTCCCCGCACATCAACTGTGGCGATCAGTGGTGAGAAATTGTGATTGCCGGCAATCTCGATCCGATAGGCCACGGCGTTTTCCACCTTTTTCCACTGGCAGTCGAGGTACGCACGAAAATATTTAGAACCATCGGTCGGTATGACGATTTGGGGTGCAGGAAGCAGGGATTTTGGTCGGGAAGGCTTCTGCCCTTCGGCAATTACCGTACCTTCGTTTTGCTTGATCGTCACGCTGGCACCGCTGGCTTTGACATCTATTTCACCGTCATAGTTGGCGAAGCGGGAAGTGTTTTTCTCGTCACGGGTCGCCCGGAAATTGCGGGAACGGATGTCCGTTTCCACACCTGGTGTAGAGACGTTGACCGCATTTTTCTTGGACTGGGCGGACAGATAAGCCAACACATCGCCTTGCAAAAGCACTACATTGGAGGTTTGAGTGTTTTTCACGACGTCCTGCTTCATGGCCTCGATGACGGCGAGTGCATTGGCGCCCAAGTTCAATCTACTGCCATCTACGAGTGAGATTTCGCCGCCACTGTTTTCCAGCGTGCGGATCCGCTCTTTTTCCTTGAGTTCCTGGTCTTTTTCAGCATCGAACCAGACGGTTTGTTCCTGAGATTTCGACTGGACTTTGCCCTTCTTTTGAGTCAGGAGCGCTGAAATCGCCCGAACTCGCTTATCGCGAGCGGTCTGGAGGGCTTTGCGGGCAGACAGCAGAGCTTCACTGAGGGTTTTATCCGCCTGCTCGAGTCAGCCGTTTTTTTTCAATTCTGTGGATTGTTTTTGCAGGCTGATTGCTTGTACAACATCCTCCCGGGCAAGAATGTTGGCGCCCTCACGATTGGCTTCATCAATGGTCTTTAGAACGCTGGTGTTTTTTTGCGTTACAGACGCGTACAATTTAACCGGGATCGTCAGTACCGTGGACGAACTGACTTCGCTCGGCGAATTTAGATTATTATAGCGCAAAATGATTTCCCAGTCGTTGGGTTCATCGAAGTACTTTTTCGCTAACGTCCGCAGGGTTTCATCGCCCTGCAATTTGACTTTGACTACCTCGGCTGTTTGAGCCCAGAGTGTCCCACCAATCCACAGAAGGATAAATAAATATCGCCAATTGGATAACGCGACGCCCTGCCCTTTCCGGGCACCATGATCGTTTGCTTTCACTTGTTTAAAATCCGATCCAGTCAATACGCTACCCTCACATTTGTTGCCCTGAATACTAACGAACTGCACTCAATACAGCAGTCACCGCTTTGACTTATCTTACCAATAATTCAAATTATAACTGCTCCACGAAAAAATTTGCCGATAGCGGTAGGCCGGTCGCGCGCCGGATCATTTCATCCCATCGCCAACGCTTGCCGGGAGCAAATACCTTCGCGGTAAGCCAGTTGCCGAGTTCCATATTGTCCACAAACCGGAGATCCGTTGTCGCACTCAGCTTTTGCGCCTTCGCGATCGCATCCAAAAGCTGAGCGGCAAAAAGGGCCCCCAGCTGATAGTTGTGATAATAGACAGGGTAGGAACAAATGTGGATTTTCGCCGCCCAGTCGGGTTGGTTGCGATTCTCGGGGCGCCTGATCAATTGATATTTTTCGACCAGATTCCACCAGAGGTCATTCAGATTCTGGTCGGGATTCTCGTACATGCCCTTTTCGAAGTTCAGCATGACCAGCGACCAGCGGGCGAAGATCAGTTTTTCGTTACGCAGGGCTTGGGAAGTAGCTTTGGCAATTTGGATTTTTTCCTCATTGGTCAAACCTAACATGCTCTGCATCCACTCCGGATTCTTGGACAACCGCTCGAAGAAGATCGCAATGGCTTCGGTGGTAAAGGCGTGCGCTTCTTCCCGCAGTAAAAACGGCAGGGTGCGGTCGATATTCAATGCGTAAACGCCATGTCCCATTTCGTGCAGCGTGGTGCTCATCCAGCTTTCATTATTGCGTACGTTGAGCATGATGCGGACGTCCCCCGCCCGGTCAATGTCGGTGCAATAGGCATGCGGATATTTACCGGGTCGTTCGAACAAATCACTGCGGGCGACCAGATCGTCAACGTTTAAGCCGATGCTGTTCATGAATTTCCGCCCCAGCTCGACCACGTCTTTTTCAGCATAAAACCGATCGAGGTCTATATCAGAAATGACTGGCGATTCCTGGAAAAAGGGATCAGCATAGTGCCAGGGTTGTAATTTCTCCGGTTTTACCTTCAATCGCTGCGAGAGAACTGCATCAATGCTGTTTTTCGCCTCGGTAAATGGGGCCTGGGTTGCATTTTCGAGTTCCTTGAAAATGCGCATGATCTCCCCCGGCTCCTGTTCATCGGTCACCAAGCGCATCTGCCAATAGTTATCGAATCCCATCGAAACTGCCGCCTGGTTGCGCAAACGAATCAGGGTGTGCATGTCTGGTTCAACGAGGACGCCGACCTGTTTGGAAGCCTCCCAGGCCTTCTGCCGCAACTTGAGGTTGGTGGAGTTCGCTAAAATATCTTTGACATCGTTGCCCGTCAGTTCGCGGCCGTCCACCTTTGCCCGGAATTTGTTAAATGTCGCTTCGACCTTGGTCTCTAATTCTGTGATCTGCCGGAGCAAAGCCGTATCGGTTTGATTTGCCAGAAACTCCAAATAGGTGATCTCCAATTGCCGTTTCAATAAACTGTCCTGGACGGCAAATTCCCGGAGCCTTTTGATGCGTTGAAAACCTACCGGATCAGCAAAGACCGTCTTATAGGCCGTGTTAAGCCGGGCATATTCATCGTACAACTCGTCCTTACCAGTGGCGGTAGCCTCCCAGTAAGCCTGACTGATTTTGGTTATTAGTGGTTCGACCACCGTCGTCAAACTATCCATGAATGTGGCGGCGGCTTTCTCGTTCTTGACGAGCTGGCTTTCACACCCGATTTGGGTAATTACCAAGACCGCCAGTGTCAAAATTTCTGCAGATGGTTTCATATGCACTCAGTCTCCATAAAATTTATTTTTTGTTACAATTGCTCGATAAAATAGCGCGGATTGAGCTTTTCACCGGTGGCTTTTTCGATCTGTTCGTTCCACGGTTCGAGCTTGCCGCGGCTGAGAATTTTTTCCCGGAGAAAATGACCAATACGCGGATTGTCGAGGTAGCGCAGTTGGTCAAGTGTCACTTTCTGATCTTGGGCGATAGCATTAGCCAATTGCGCCGCAAATAAATCACCCATAATGTAATTATGATAGTATAGCGGCAATAACAACAAATGATAATTCGCCGCCCAATCCGGCTGGTTGCGATTGGCCGGCCGCCGGATCTGCTGATATTTTCCCACGTAATCCCACCAGAGTCGATTCAGATCCTGATCGGGATTTTCATAAAGCGCTTTTTCGAAGCGTGACAGCACCTGGACATAGTTCAGGTAGCTGAGCTTCATCAGGCGATTCAGAAAAGTGGTATTGGCGCGGAATTCCTCCCGCTGAGCATCCGACCAACCGAACATTTGCTGGACCCAGTTTGGGTTAAGGGTCAGGTCTTGAAAGAAAGCGGCGACTCCCTCAAAAATGAGCATCTGAGCGTCATTACGCAAGAGATACGGCAGTTCCTTATTGACATAGATTTTATCCTTGGGTGAGTGCGCGGGATAGGGAACGTCTAAAAGTAAGTAGGGTAGTTCGTAATTCAGGCTCTGAAAATGAATCGCATGACCCAGTTCATGCAAAATGCTCCGCATGCCGCTTTCATCATTGTGGATGGTCGCCATGATCTGGGCCGTGCCGTTGTGGCTAATATCAATGGTAAATGCCGCCCGGTACTTATTGTCACGCTCGCCCAAGTCACTGCGCTGCAGGATCTCGTCGACGTTGAACCCCATGCCATTAAAAAATCGGCGGGCGGTGGCGATGACATCCTGATTGCGATAGTAATCGTCCGGATTAACGGCGGAAATCAGCGAGGTCCCCCGCATATACGGTTCTAAATAATGCCACGGTTGCAGTTGATCTGCACGAATATGGAAGCGCCCGCATAGGATCGAGTCGAGTTGCTGTTTCACGGCGGTATAATGCGGCTGGGCTAAGGTGTGGAACTGTTCGATGACGGCTTCAATTTCCGCCGGTTCTTCCTCCTGCAGGATCAACCGCATTTCGTAATAGTTACGGAAACCGCTGGAATGGGCCAACTGGTTAAGCAACGTAACCTGTTTTCGGAAATCGGCTTCTATCACCTTGCCGAGCGCCTTACTGGCTTCCCAGGCCTTTTGACGCAGGACTGGATCGGAAGATGTAGCATTGATCTCCCGCAGACGACCCGGAGAGACCCTGACACCATCGAGCATGCGCTGAAACTGGTTGTATTCGCGCGATAGGACTGCATACTGGCGAGCGATGTCATGCAACACACTGGTGTCGGCGAGGTTACTTCGAAACTCATTGTAAGCAATGGCCACCTGGCGGTTGAGTAAATGATCCCGGAAAGCGGTTTCATGGAAATGGCGAATTTTCTGAAACGCCACCGGATTGGAGAAGATTTCGGACTTCCTGATTTCCAGTTGCGAGTATTGTTCGAAAAGTGAATCACTGTTCTGGGTGGCCGCTTCCCAATAGGTCTGCATAGCCTGGCGTTCCAAAGGCTCCAATAAAGCAGTCAGGCTATCTAAGAACAACTGCGCTTCCTGCTCAGTACGATAGGCCTTTCCGCATCCCAGCATTAAACTGCAAAATAATCCGATGACAATTATCTGGCGCATATGGCTTTGACTCTCTGCTTTTTACAACCGGATTGAATTTTAAACCGTCGTTTCGATTTTCCAAACCCCGTCATTTGCGTTAATATTAACAAGAAATGTGGAATAAATCGAGACATTTTTTGTATATTATTTTTGAAATAAAATAGAAGAATCCGATGAACAATCCGCCTGTTACGCATCGTACAATTTCTATTGGAGGTCTGGTGTTAGTGATTTTGGGAATTCTGCTCTTACTTGAAAACCTTGACCTTTTCGACTTTGATTTTGGACAACTGCTCCACAACTGGTGGCCGCTTATTTTTATCGTTCTGGGCATTAATCGCTTACTCGTTGCTGAGCGCGCATCCGGCTCAATGCTAATCATTTTCGGTCTTCTGCTATTGGTTTGGACAAACGACCTGATCTCTACCGGGATGCTCTTCGCCCTGGCGCTGATCGGGCTCGGAGTGGCCATAATCGTCAGACCACGCCATGGTTGCTGTCAACCTGCTGGCGAATTTACCACCACTACCGGTGACACCGTAAACATTGAGACGATTTGCGGCGAAAGCCGTCGAAAAGTCACCACCGAGTTCAAAGGCGGGACGACGGAATGCCTTTTGGGCAATCTCATTCTCGATCTGCGTGAAGCGCTTTTCCTCCCGGCGAGCGCGACTCTGCGAGTGCAGAATATTTTCGGGAAAACGACCGTCCTGATACCCAACAACGTGTCTCTCGCAGTGACCGGAACGCCGGTTTTTGGCAGTATCAATAATCACGCGGCCGGCGCTTCCGGAGAAAGTCTGCCGAAAATCGTCATCAACGCCCAAGTCGTTTTCGGGGAACTGGAAATCGGCAACTAAATCAGCGAACCCGATGACAAAATCCCCCGCTAAATCCATTTTGGCTGGTTTGCTCGTGGCAATTGCAGTGGGCTGGCAAGCGCCGCTTTATGCTCAGAAAACGATCGAAAGTGATTATTTCGGCCAGCGTCAGCGCATGGTCACCGAGCAAATCGAGGGGCGTGGTATAAAATCACCTGCGGTACTCAGTGCTCTGCGCAAAGTTGAACGCCATCGCTTCGTACCCCCGGGGTACGTTGCGGCCGCTTATAGCGATTTCCCTCTGCCGATCGGCTACGGACAGACCATTTCTCAGCCCTACATCGTCGCCCTGATGACCGAACTTTTAGCTATCAAAGCCGGAGATAAGGTACTGGAAATCGGCACCGGCAGTGGGTACCAGGCGGCGGTATTAGCAGAATTGTGTGACAGCGTCTTCAGTGTTGAAATCGTTCCGGAATTAAGCCAGACGGCTGACCGCTTGCTCAAGCATCTTGGCTATCACAATATTTTTGTCAGAACCGGTGATGGCTACCGTGGCTGGTCGGAACATGCCCCGTATGATGGCATTATTGTGACCTGCGCCCCGACCGCTGTGCCGCTTCCGCTCCAGGAACAACTTGTCGAAGGTGGTCGAATGGTTATTCCAGTCGGCGAATCTTATACTCAGGAATTAATCGTCCTGACCAAACACAGGGGCAAACTCCAGCGCCAATCGGTCATTCCCGTGCGCTTCGTACCGATGCTCCGTGAAGACGGGAGGAAATACTAAGCCCCTTGCCTTTATTCTAATAATCCTTTCTGTTAAAACCCAAATCCTGACGCTTGTACCAGATTCAGCCGACAGCAATTGCTGCGATAAAGAAAATTTCCCGCGTATCTCGAATTTCTTTTACCCGAAAACCTGTCTTTTGCAACAGCTTGATAAGTTCTTTTTTCCGGGGAAGCAGATCACGACTGACCGGAAAGCCGATGGTCCGATGCTTGTGATTGGTTCGTTGGCGACCGCCGGGATGAATGATTAAAACCGGGCAGTTCGATTTGAGAACGCGGTGATATTCGCCCAACGCCTGCTCCGGCAGTTGGATATGAGGAAATACACAGTAGTTGATAATCACATCGAGGCTTTGCGCCGCGAACGGCAGTTGTTCACTGTAACTCTGAATTGTACCCTGCAGCTGGGTTTCCCTGCGACAGCGGCGGAGCATTTCAAAAGCCAGGTCAATCCCATAGACGGTTATGCCCGGACTACTTCGGGCGATTACTTCGGTTACCGCGCCCGTTCCGCAACCGACATCCAGCACGCGCATTCCCGGTCGCAGATTCATTTTATTCATCAGGTTCAGGATTTGCTGACGGTCTGCCGGGGGCAGGTGCCATCCGGCGGCGCGTTCGTCAAAAAACCGGCGATGATGCTGATAAATCTGCTGTAACACGCTCATTAATGTCTGAATGTTAATTCCATATGAAAATTGCGCCCGGGCATCGGAAATCCGTACATCGTTTCATAGCGGACGTTTCTTAAATTTTCAATGCCGACAGCGAGCTCCAGGTTTTTACGGATCGTCCAGCCGATTTGACTACCGATAACAGTATAATCCTGCAGGCGTCGCAGAACCGGCGGAGTGTAACTATAGGGATTCTCCACACTGTACAGACCACTGACCCATTGCCAGTGGAGACGCAAACCAAACCCCGCCGGCAACTGCCAGCGACCGCCGAGATCGACTTTTTTCTCGGGATAACCGACCAGCGTCCGGGAGAAAGTACTCCAACTTCCGCCATAATTGATACAGAACTGCTTAATTGGATAGACCAGACCGTCCCATTCGACACCCTTAATTTTCACTTTACCCGTGTTTTGGTACAGAGGTCGGAAATTACCGGCAATAGCCACGACATTCTTCTGAATCAGATTTTCGCCTACGATCTGAAAAACCGTCAGTGCAGAGCGAAACACTCCGGGGCGGGATTTTTCGAGGCAGAATTCCTGATTGCGGGATTTTTCCGGTCGGAGGGCTGTGGTGGAAGGTGTGAAAAGAAACAACTCGTTAATCGTCGGATTGCGATATCCCTGACTATACTGGGTTTTAATCAACCAATCGGCGGGAAGTAAAATCGTCGCCCCCAAAGCCGGCACCCATTGTTCTCCCACCACACTATGGTGACTGTAGCGCAGTCCACCCGTCAGGTTCAGGGTTCGAACGGGTTTCCAGTGCCCCTGCGCAAGCACACTGCGCTCGCTCACTTGCTCTTTTATCCAGACATTGCCGATCCAGGCTCGCCCGCCATAAAGCCGCCAGTCAAAACCCACAAGGATCTGACCAGCATCCGTAATTTGTATCGTTTCGTTCAGAATAAATCCGCTCATCTGATCATAGGATTCATAGAAATAGGGATCGTGAACGCGGTGATGTCCGGCATTATAGTGCAATTTCAGGTCGGTCGTCAACAATCCTTGCAGATGATTGATGGACAAATCCCCGCCGCGACGCTTCAAATTGAAAACATGGTCGCTGAAGGGACTGGTAACCTGACCGGGATCATAAAAATGCAGATTCGAAAAATAACCGTTGACAGTCAGGCGCAGGGTTTTCGTGAAAATGGCGTGCAATTCGGCATTGCCGCCTAATGATTCATAGTCATCCCGTCCGTCGGTACGGTAACCGCCGCTCTGGCGCCAGGTAGTACCCGCACTGTACCCCCAGTTCTCGTGCTGGAATTGATTGCTGAAACCGATCTGGCGAGTCCGGTAGTTGGCAATATGCAGTGGAACTTCGAAATGCAAACCGTGCGCGGGCTTATGATCGGTGATGATATTGACAGCGCCACCCATGGCATTCGAACCATACAGGACGGCTGATGGTCCGCGAATTACTTCAATCTTCCTGACATTCTGTAAAAAATATACATCGCTTAGTGGATGCCCGAATAGACCCATGACATCCGGACGCCCATCAATTAACACCAGGACCTGGGTGTTGGGAGTTCCCCCGAGACCGCGTAGATTGATCTGCCCACCGCTACCGCTGCCGACTCCAAATCCCAGATTCGTGCGCTGGGTGATGAACAGACCCGGTACATTTTCCGCCAATACTTCGTACAAAGCCCGATGCTGATTCGCCTGGAGTATGCGTTCATCAATGATGGAGATCGAGAGCGGTAACTCCCGCACCGGCAGAGGCACCCGCGTACCGGTTACGACCACGGGATCAAACGGGAGCACTTTGAGCGTATCGGTGTAATTCAGAGCGTGCGTGAGGTTGATATTGATGATAATTAGAAAAGACAATTTCAAAATCTTAGATTGCATTAAATCTCCTTTGGATTTAGACTCCGGGCAGGTCTTTACCGGTGGAGGTGAAGGTCAGTTTGCCGTGCTTCACCCCACGTAGACCAATCAACCGGTCAGCCACCTGTTGAATCAGTGAACACTGCCCGCGCAGAACCACCACCTCAAGGCAGTGGTGATGGTCAAGATGGAAGTGAATATTGGACAGGATCATTTCGTAATATTCATGCTGGAGCGCTTTCATTTTTCCGGAGAGGTCGGCGGTATGATGATCATAAATCAGCGTCAGCGTACCAACGACCTCGGCATCCCGATCCACTTCCTGGCGCACCAGGTATTCGCGAATCAGGTCGCGCAGGGCTTCCGAGCGGTTAGGATAACCGCGCCGGGTGATTTCACGGTCAAAGCGCGTCAGTAAATCCGCCGGCAATGACACTCCAAAACGTTGCAGACTGTTCATTTTATCTCCGTAGCATATTTTCTTTTTTCGTGTTACTCTAGGTTAAAAAAATTTCAGCCCTGTCATTCTGCATCACGACGCGGCAGGACAACCGTAAAAGTAGTGCCCTGACCGATCTGACTCGCCACGTTAATCTGTCCTCCGAGTTTTTCCACGATCTGTTTGACTAAACATAACCCCAGACCGGTGCCTAAGCTTTCCATCTCGCGGGCGTTGGCGCTCCGGAAAAACTCTTCGAAAATTTTAGGGATATCTTCGGCGGCAATGCCGATCCCGGTATCGCTGACTTCGAATCCAAAACTAGCCGTACCGACAAAGGGTTTGATAGTCACACGCGCGCCTGTTGGACTGTAACGCAGGGCGTTATTAACCAAATTGGACAGTACTTTTTCCAGGCCTGTCGTATCCATGGAGATGGTGAAGGTCGGCTCTAACGGTAAAACCTGCAGGTTGATTTTCTTTTCATCGGCGTAAGCTTGTTGCTGGCTGATGATCTGACAGATCCAGTCCCGGAAATCCACGGTTTGCTCATGGTATTCAGCCAGGCCATGTTTGTACTGCGTCACCTCGATCATTTCCTTGACCATCATGAGCAGCTGGTCGGTCCGGCGCACGGCGCGTCCCAACATTTCCCGAACACTAGGTTGCAGTGAATCAGTATACACTTCGTCAATCACGGCCAGCATACTGCGCAAGGTGGTCAGGGGCGATTTCAGTTCGTGCGCAGTAAAACGGAACATCCGGTCACGTTCCAAGATAGTTTGTTCGAGGAGCGCGCTTTTTTCGTCAATCACGTGCTTCAAATGCCGGTAGCCGGAGATGATATCCTTGATGATGTAGGCCGCCGTGTAGATCAACAGGTAAAACGCCATCAGCGAGATCAGATACATACGTCCGGGCATCACGAGTCCGCTGAAGGAATAGATATTGACGACCCCGAAATATTCCAGTCCCGACCATAAAGTAAGGAGAAAAGCCGCCACGGTGGCATTCAGATACGGCCAGTAGCTGTGGAATAAAATCCCTGAAATGATGATGTGTACAATGTACAAAAAGTAAAATGGATTGGTGATGCCACCGGTATAGTGGATGAGAAATGAAAGGATGATGTAATCACCCAGCACCTGCGTCTCGGTGAAAAAAATCTCCTGATAAAATGACTTGAAAGGCAGATATTTGCATAAAAAGAAATAGATGATATTAAGTACGGTCAGGAGGGCGGCTAACAGGTAGATGCGATCGAAAGCCAGATTGAAGCCCAGCAGGCGCTCGGCAATGGGAACCGCGCACAGCAACCCGATGATGGCAATCCAGCGCAGATTGACGAACCATCCGATGCGCAGACGAAGCGATTCAAGTGTATGAAAAGGTCGGATCAGATCGTATGGCTTTTCGGTAATGGTCATATCAACTGAAGAATTTATCAATGCTGTCGCGGGTTTCCGGAGACATTTCTGTCCCCCATTGCGTGGATCGCGGTTCTATTCCCAAATAAAAAACCTTGACCGGCCGTTGGGAGTTTAAGTATTCCGCGACGGTGCTGATGGAATAGGTATGGGTGCTGAAGCCGGAAGCGTCAATCTTATCTGCTGGTAACCATTTGATCGTTCCCGGTGGAGCCTGAAAACGGGCGGCATCTACAAAAACGATGGCTTGGGCGCCCGTGTCCAGAATTTTCTGCAAGTAGTTTTCGGGATTGGTGCCGGCGTAGATCAGATGGGCTCCCTTTAGGGTCTGCGTCTGTCGCAATTTAGCGAGAAAATAGTCGCCGGCGCCGTCATCACCGCGCATTTCGTTCCCCAAGCCGACAAAGGCAATTGCACTATTCCGGAATTCGATTAATGCCTGACGCAGTTCCTCAAAATTCATCTTGCACGACGATCTTGTGTCGGCAAATAGCACAGACTTCCTTGATTTGGTCTTCGCGCCGGATACGGTCTTTGATCTTGGTAGGGGTTACCTCCGTAAACTGCCGCTGGGTAGCCAGTAGCAAATTGGGATGGGCGTAGGCTTTGGCCCCTAAGCGTTCCTTGATGAATCGAAAATGATCCCGACAGGCGATGACCGCCCCGCAGGCTTCGCACAGCGCCAATTCTTTTTCCACGCTATTGTAAACTTCCGGCGCTTTGACGCTCGTTACCGACAATAAATACTGGTCGGAAAGCTGGATACCTTTACCGGTAATACACTTTTCCTGACATTGTCCGCATTGCGCACAGGAAGTGTAATCCACCCGTAAGGTTCGTTTGCGCCCTTCGGGATTGTCAATCACTTCGATGGCCTTGGTCGGACAAACCTGCGCGCAGGTGCCACATCCAACGCAGAACTCTTCATGGTATTTCGGGAAACCACGAAAGGCCGCCTCCGGCTGATGAGCAACTTTCGGAAATTTCGAAGTATATGGTCGCGAAAACAGCGAGCGCAATGCCTCAGTCAGTTCACGCACTTTTGGTAAGAACATAGCCTTATTCCTTCAGTTCTTTGTCTTCCTGGTATTTATCCACCACCGACTCGGGCGTCAATTTGACTCCGGTACGATGGGCGGCGCGGGCGATCGTGTGAGCGGCGACCGGCGAAGTCAGGAAAATGAATACGATGCCTAACAGCACCTTGAAGCCGAAATTGTTGAATCCCTGGATGAAAAATATACCCAATAAAATCCCCGCTGAACCAAATGTCACGCACTTGGTCGCCGCTTGGAGTCGGTTGTAGACGTCCGGTAAGCGCAGCAGACCCAGCGCTCCGAGAAAATCGAAAGTTATCCCGATCAGAATCAGCGCCATGCCTATTGTTTCTCTAATCATCCAGCGACCTCCCTTCCAAGATTTTGGCGAATGCCAAGGATGCCACAAAACTCAGCAACGCCCAGATCAGACCGACATCCATAAAAAATGATTGATTATAATACATGCCCAGGAGTGCCAGTAATCCAATTATCAGCACCCCCAGAATGTCCACGGCAATGATCCGATCCGCCGCGGTCGGCCCGCCGATGACCCGGAAAAGAATGAACAGCGCACTAAACAACAGGACATTGATCAGTTTGAAATCAATATGCCCGTCGTAAATAAAAAAGTTGCCATACATGAAGGCGCCGATCAGCACCAGGCCGATCAGCCAGCGCACGGTTTTCATTCGAACACCTCCGCAAGCAATTTTTCAAATTTACCGCCAATCGTGCGGGTATTTTCAGCAATGTCAACCGAATCCACCTCGATGCAATGCACATAGATTTCATGTGCCTCCGGGTTGATATCCACCGTCAGCGTTCCGGGGGTCAGGGTAATGGAATTGGTCAGCACGGTAATGGCGGAATCTTTCGTCAGATTGGTTTTGATCTTCACAATACCGGGACGAATCGGTAACAGGGGATTGATGACGATCGAGGCCACGTGCAAATTGGCTTTAATCATCTCCCACACGAATTTAAAAAAGTAAACAATGAAGAGCAGGAGACGATTGAGCGGATGCGCGCTCTTTTCGGTTGTGATTAAAAATCGTCCGGCGACCCAACTGACGATCGCGGCTACGGCCAAACCTGCAACGACCTCCTGCCAGTTGCTGATACTCGTTAGTGCCAACCAGACTAAAAAGGCCAAAATAAAGACTGTCAATCGGCTCCGGTTTTCAATTGTCATAAGCCACCTCCCAATACCTGGTTGATGTATTGTGTCTTATTCTCGATAACGGTGACAACTGGCCCCAATATTGTCTCCTTGATGCCGGGTAAAAACAGCACGCTTGTTGCCAGGCACAGCACCGCTAAAATGATCATGGCAGTGCGCATGCCCCAGCCGATGCGAACGCCTTCCTTATCTATCTGCCGTTCGCCGTGAAAACCATAGCGCTGGACTTTCAGGAAATAAACCAAGGTGAGCAGACTACCGAAAATGGCCAGCGCGGCGTAAATCGGATGTCCGGCATGCACCGCGGCAATAATGATGATCAGCTTGCTGAAAAAGCCATTGAACGGCGGAATCCCCGCCACGGAGAGCGTTCCGACCATGGCCGTGGCGGTCGTATAAGGCAGGCACTTCCGCAGATTACCCATCTGTCGCAAGTCGCGGGTGCCCAAAACCATTTCCACGGTTCCGGCATTAAAGAACAGCAGGGCTTTGAAAATCGCATGATTGAGGATGTGAAAAACCGCCCCTAAAATCGCCCAGCGCGTACCAATTCCGACTCCCAGGAGAATGAAGCCAATCTGGCTGATACTGCTGTACGCCAAAAGTCTTTTCAGGTCCCATTGCCCCAGCGCTAAAAATGAAGCTACTAAAATCGATACCGTACCCAATACCATGAACAGGGTCAGGAAGATTGGGGGTGCGCCCAGGACATTATAAAAGAATCGAATCAACACGTAGACGCCGAGGGTTTTGATGAAAACTCCTGACAGCATCGAAGAAATCGGCGCGGGCGCTGAAGAGTGCGCATCGGGCAACCAGGCATGGAAGGGCATCAAAGCGGCTTTGAGCCCGAACGCCGCCAGGAAAAGTCCGCCAACCCAGTTCACGACCTGCGGATTCTGGGGCAGGCGCTGGGCAATCGTCGCCATGGTCAGCGCCGAAGTCGCACTGTAGATAATGGCGATGCCGATCAGCACCATCGACGAGGAAATCGAACCCATGATGGCGTACTTGAAGGAAGCTTCGAACTCTTCCGCCTTGGCACCATAAGCGACCAGGGCAAAGGCAGCAAACAATCCGATCTCCATAAAAACAAACAGGTTGAACAGGTCACCGGTTGCCACAACACCGTTCATTCCCGTAATCAACAGCATGAACAGCGCATAATATTTCCAGGAGGCCGACAGATGCCGGATATAAAAGACGGAAAACATCAGGGCGGTCAGTCCGATGACGCTGACAATGACCAACATGAAGGCGGAGAAGGCATCCAGCACCAGGCAAATGGTGTACGGTAATTTCCAGGCGGCGGTCTCGTAGACCATCGTGCCGTTCCTGATCGTCACGAAACCGAACAGGGCTAAGGCGACCAGAGCGATCAGCGCAATTACTGAAATGATAATCGCCCAGTAGTCGCGATCGCCGGAAATCAGAGCGATCAGAAACGCCGCTAAAAGTGGAATAATAATGAAAAATGGGAGGATCATCCTGACAGCCTCCTAATTTTGGTGATGTCGAAAGTTTGGTGTTTTTCGTACAAGCGGATCGCCAGGGCCACTAACATGGCGGTAATGCCCAGCTCGATCACGATCGACGTCAGCACCAGGGCTTGCGGTAACGGATCAACCATCATCTGGCTGGTGACCATTTTACCTTTCTCCAGGATCGGATAATGTGCACCTTTCCGATAGGCGAAAAGGATCAGCATTAGATTGGTGGCGTAACCTACGATCCCGGAAGCGATGATGATTTTTATCAGGTCGCGCTTGGTGATCAGACCGTAAATCCCGACTAAGAAAAGCGCGAAACATAGCAAATAGACGATCATTTGTCACCTCCTTGGTACAGGCGGAAAACTGCCAGTGTCCAGACCACTGTAAACAGCCCCATCGCGACCTTGATGCCGATGATGATATTGAGAACTAAAATATTACCGGAGCTCCAGAGGTCGAACAGCGTGCCCTTGGGCAGAAAATTGGCCAGAAACCGGCCGCCAAGCGCGATACCTAACACACCTATCGCCAAGTACAACGCGCCGGCCGCCGGTTCCAGGTCGTGCATGAATTTGAGGCTCAGCCAACGGGTGATAGTCTCGTGCCCGTAAGCCAGCATCACGTTCAGAAAAGCCAGGGCAATGATCACGCCTCCCGCAAATCCACCGCCGGGACTCAGATGCCCATGCAGAATGATATAGAAACCATACAGAATGATCAACCAGACACTGATACGCGTCACGGTCTTAACAATCAGGGTCATGCCAGGATTCGTTTTCATACATTCCCCTCCCCTTCCACATGGGCTTTATGCTTGGTACGCAGGATGGTCAGCGCGCCCAAAATCGCCCCAAACAGAACCGTGACTTCGCCCAGGGTATCATAACCGCGATAATCCAAAACAATCGAAGCGACGATATTGGCCGAACCTGTCTGGCGCGCACAATTATCCAAATAGTATTGGGCGGTCGTCATCAACGGCTGACCGAATACCGGCAGACTGTGGAACATGCCGATGCTACTGATGAATACCCCGATCAATACGATAATCGTTGCGACAATCAGCACTTTATTGCGGCGGGCGGGTTCCTGCACATGGTACTCGCGTTTCAGGAAGGCCCGCACCATGATCACGACCGAAAAAATCTCGAACAGGAACTGGACAATCGCCAAATCAGGAGCCTGCAACAGCAGGAAAGCCATCGAGACTCCCAGACCGACTACGCCCACGGCAATGATCGCCGAGAGCAAATCTTTCATCTCCAGCGCCACAATCGAGCCAATCAGCATAAAACCGATGATGAAAATCAACCACGTTTCAACTGGCATCTATACCTCCACGCTTGGGTAATAAGTGAACCGTTTTCTACGCCTCATAACAGGATCACCAGTCCGATCAGAATCAAGGTCCCGGTCACAATCCACAGGTTGTAATCCTGCAGATGACCGTTATGGATCTTACTGAACAGTCGGCTGAGTCCGGCGGCACAGTTATTACCTATATCGTAAACATCAAAATACTTCCGTTCCGCCCAGTCATAGATTGACCGCAAGGGTTTCATCCGGCGAACCTCATTATAAAATTCGGTACCGGCAATGCGGAACTTCTCCAACGCCTCCATACCACCCAGATAGATCGTATCGTACCGTACATTTTTAATCAATAGAAAAACCACCAGCCCTAACACGAAAGTCGTCCCGAACAATCCCAAAATGCCCAGCGGCAGGTAGTTGCCGATAAAATCGGGTACGGCGATATGCAGATCAGTCAGCACCGGCCAGAAAAATTTCTTCAGCGGCAGGGGCACCGCCAATAATCCGAACGTAATGCATAGCACCGCCAGGGCGCCGGTGGACAGCCACTGATTCAGGGGCGCTTCTTTGACCGCCTGTAAGCGTTCCGGGCGGCGGCCAAGAAACAGCGAGTGGATGAATTTCATAAAGCTTGCCAGGGTGAGCGCGCTCCCGAACACCGCCGCAAGCAGACAAACCAGCAACCAGATCTGATACCCCGGACTGGTCGTTTTGGCCATTTCTAACATACCCTGATATATCATCCACTTTGAAAAAAAGCCGTTCAGTGGCGGGATGCCCGAAATGGCCAATGCTCCCACAAGAGAGGCCATGAAAGTGAAAGGCATGTTCCGCCCCAAACCGCCCAAATCATCCAGCTCATTCGTACCGGCCCGCTTTTCGACTGACCCGAGAGTCAGGAAGAGATTCGATTTATAGATGGCATTGTTGACCTGGTGAAACAGTCCCCCGATTATCGCCAAGGGATTGCCGCTCCCGGCGCCCATGATCATGTAACCCACCTGGCTGACCGCGTGATAACCGAGCAGGCGCCGCCCGTTATGCTGAATCATGGCCATCATGACCGCAAATAATACCGTCATCGCCCCCAGTGTGATCAACAGCATGTGCATATTAATCGTCAGCACAAACAGTGACAAAGTCATGCGGGCTAAAAGGTAAATTCCCACCAGTTTGTCTAATGATGCGGGCAAAAAGGCGACGCTTTCAACCGGCGCATCCTTGCCGAAATCCGGTACCCAGCTGTGGAACGGGAATCCGCCCGCTTTGGCGAAGGCCGGTATCAGGATACAGAAAAACGCGACATAAGCCAATTCTCCGCTGAGCGCAATTTTACTATTCCAGAGTTTCCAGCCGTTGGAAGGTTCCAGGTACCAGACCAGGATCAGGCCCAGAATCAGAAAAACATCCGTGCCACCGACCAATACAAAAGTCTTTTTAGCACTTTCCGGTGCTTCGGCCGTCTTGCCCATTAATCCAAAAAAATACAGCACGATCCCGGATAATCCCCAGAAAACTAAAAAGACCATCGAATTCACGCTCAACACAATGCCATTGCAGAAAGCGACCGTCAGCGGATACAGAAAGAAAAACATCCGTTCACTTTCTCCCGCGACGCCCTTCAGCGTAAAAATGAAGATGATAAAACTGAGTACCTGGATGAAAATGAGCGTATACAGGCTGAGACTGTCCAGCGCCAAAACCTGTTTATCATAAATGAAGGTCATCTCACTCGGTGCCTTGTAGACCAAATAACACAGGTAGACGAGATAACTCAAACCGGCGAACGTCAGCAGTTTGCGCAGAATACCGGGCAACAGCAGATTCAGACAGGCTATCACAACCGGTATGACAATCAGCAATGTCAGGTTATTTACCATAGATTTCTCTCCGTATCTGCTCGGTTTTGGTACGCGACAGGCGCTGTAAATCCAGTTCGAACGGCCGGTCGTGCGCATCCACAACCCGCAGGGCGCGTTCGGTACAGCAATAACAGGGATCCACCGCGGCCAGGGTAATCAGTACATCCGCAACCGGGATGCCTTTGCACGAAGCCACGAACGAGGGAATATTGACATAACTGGGCGCGCGTACCTTGTGGCGAACGGGACGATTGGTGCCATCCGAACGAATATAATGAAAAACCTCACCGCGCGGTGCCTCGTAACGTCCAATCCCCTCCCCCGGTGTAATTTCCTTAACGTTGTTTAATATCGGTCCCCCGACCGTTTTCAGCTTCTCCAAGCACTGACGAATAATTTTGTTGGATTCGATTGTCTCCAATACTCGTACCACCAATTTATCGTAGACATCCCCGTTTTTCAGCACAATCTCATTGAAATTGACCAAATCATACGCATCGGTTGGTTCGTCCTTGCGCACATCGATCGCCACACCGGAAGCCCGCGCCGTCGGTCCGACCACACAATGCGCGATGGCGTCTTCCTTTTTCAGGACGCCCACTCCGACCAAGCGTGATTTCAGGACGGGATCATCTTTAGCGGCTTTGGCAATCATCTCCATTTTGCGATCAATCTCATCGAGAATTTTGAGCAAATCCGGAATGATCGCCGGATCCACGTCTTTGGCTACGCCGCCGACGCGCATCATTCCGTAGTGATTGCGGTTGCCGGAAATCGCTTCGAACATCTGCAGGGTCGGTTCCCGGTACTTCCAGGCCCACATCCACAGAGTATCGTATCCGATAAAATGCCCCGCCAAGCCCAGCCAGAGCAGATGACTGTGCACCCGTTCGAGTTCTCCGACCAAGGTCCGGATATAACGGGCCCGCAAGGGGATTTCGATGTTGTCAATGTCTTCGATGGCATGCACACAGGCTAACGGATGCGAAGTGGAGCAGATGCCGCAGATGCGCTCTACTAAGTAAATGGATTGCGTAAATGTTTTCTGTTCGGATATGTATTCGTGACCACGGTGCATCCAGCCGATTTCCATGTCAATGTCCACGACCGTCTCGCCATCAACTTTCAGCTCGAAATATTCGGCTTCCTCCAGGAGCGGGTGAAACGGTCCGACCGGAATTTTATTGCCTGTCATGCCTGCCTCCCGAAACGCAAGGGTTGGTTTGGATTTTCCGGGCTGTTCAGCGTCAGGAGTTGCTCCATGCGCGGGTGCCCGACGAACTCGATGCCCCACAGGTCGAACATCTCCCGCTCGATCCAGACGGCTCCGGGTACGAGCGCCGTGATGCTCAGTACTTTGGGATTCTGCTTGTCGGAAATAACAATCCGCGGGCAGAAATATATGCCGGCCTTGTCCAGTGAGAAATGGTACAGAATCTCGAGCCCGTGGTAGGTTTCCTGCGCCGTGGCCGTCGAGAGCCGGCAACCGATGCCGTCGAACAGATATTTAACGATCTCCAATAAATGCTCTTCTTTGACCACAAAAAACAATCGGCGCGGTTTCTGGATTACCTGACCGATCTTCGTCCCGAATAATTCCCGAAATTGTTTGAATTCATCCATTGAGCACTCCAATCAGTTTGGCCACCGCTTCGATCATCGCTTCCGGCTTCGGCGGACAGCCTGGAATATACATGTCTATCGGAATGACTTCCTCCCGTACCGGAACCGTGTTGTAACTTTCTTTGAAACAGCACCCCCCCGAAACACAGGTTCCCACCGCCACCACAAATATCGGTTTGGGTGCCTGTTCATAAATTCTCCTGATGCGCGGTGCGACCTTTTTATTAAATACACCCGTGACGAGTAAAACGTCGGCGTGCCGTACCGAACCGACCAGCTTGATGCCAAAGCGTTCGACATCATAGCGCGGAGTCAGCAGATCCAAAATCTCGATGTCGCAATTATTGCAGGGTGAACCGCTGACGTGAAAAACCCACAAAGACTTCGCTAAACGGCGTTGATACCATCCCATACTCAAACTCCTAACACGGCTAAAATCATGGCGATCAGACCGAGGGGCGTCAGATATTTCCAGAAAAAGTTCAGCGCCGTATCAATGCGCACCCGCGGATTGGTATTCTTGATCAGCACCAGCACCACGACAATGCCCACGTACTTCAGCACCGCCCACAAGATTCCCCAACCCTGCAGATTGAAACCGCCACAGAACAGCACAATCAACAACAGCGGGAAAAAGACGTACATCATCAGCTGGTTCAATTTCCAGAAGCCCAACAGCGGCCCGGAATATTCCATCAGCGGGCCTTCCACGATTTCCGTTTCCGCTTCCGCAATATGAAACGGCGGCAAGGCCATTTTGGCCTGCAGGCACAGGATCCCAATAATAAAAGCGATTACACCGGAAACGGAACCTATGAACGCACCCGCCGACGCCTGCGCCGTCACGATGGCCGATAAGCGGAGCGTGTAGCCGGACTTGATGATCGGCACCAGGCAGACCAAAATAAAAGCCAGCTCGTCGGCTATCAGCAATTTGATTTCGCGGCCGGCGCCCAGACTGGAGTAAACGTTGCCCGTGGCACTGCCACCTAAAATCAGCATCACCGAAAAAATCATCAACAGGTACATGATCACGATCAAGTCACCGTCGAATCCACTGGCGATAGGCAAATTAAAACCACTCAGCCACTTTTCGAAAAGCGGCATCCCGATTAGCGTGGCGATCAGGACTGTCGTTCCGAAAGCGACCAGCGGCGCGAGGACAAACATCGAACGGACGCCTTCTTTGACAATCAATGTCTCTTTACCCAATAATTTGAAGAAGTCATTGAAGTTCTGGAGCAGAGGCGGACCCACGCGATACTGCACCCGCGCGCTGACTTTGCGGTCAATCCAGCCCACCAGCAGACCCAGCACCGCGGTAAACAGCAATCCCGGAAAAACCAACAGGTAGAAAAACGTCCAGCCGTTCATACTTTCTCCTCCTTCTGACGCCAGTGCTCGCTTTTAATAGCCAAGTGCTCACCATAAAAGAAAATCTTCTGGTCGGGTTGCTCCTGCGCGATTTCCTGCATCGTGAGGCAATTGGCAGGCGCGGTGCGGGCACAGAGCGGCACATAATCGGGATTGGTTTCCAATTGATTCAGACAGTAATCGCACTTGGAAGTCACATAGTTGATCACCTCGGTGAAAATCGTACCGAAGGGACAGGCCAGGGTGCAGGATTTACAGCCCACGCAACGCATGTTCCAGCGCTTGATCATCCCGGTCTCCGTCCGCTCCAGGGCTTCCTTGGGACAGACCGTTACGCAGAAAGCATCCGGGCATTGCCGGCAATAGACTGCAAATTCGGCGACCTCCAACAGGGCAAATTGCCCCTGATTGCGGCGATGATGGAAATATTCACATTTTATCTGGCTGACAGGTGTGCCGGAAGCCAGCAGAGCGGGTATATCAATCAGTAATTTCTTCATTCCCAGATATTCTCCTCATCTTTGACTGTCTCGTAAGTAAAGACCGGGCCGTCCTTGCAGGCGTAATATTTACCAAAGACACAATGCCGGCACTGACCGATGCCGCAGTACATTTTCTTCTCCATGGACAGATAGATGTCCTTCGGCGCATATCCGTATTTTAAAAGGTCAAACGTCCCGAATTTCATCATGATCGGCGGACCGCATACCACCACCGGATTGTCCTTTGGATTGATGCTGATCTTGTTCAGCAGTTTCGTGACCAGGCAGACTTCCTCCGCCCAGCTCTCGCCGTCCGGTACCCGGTCAACCGAGCGCAGAATCTGGACTTTGGGCAGCTTGCGCCAGCCTTCCACTAAATTCTTGTAGATCATATCCGCCGGCGTGCGGGCGCCCATCAGAAAGGTGACGCTTCGGTAATCATCGATATGATTTAACAACGAAAGAAATAACGAGCGGGTGGGTGCCAGACCTACCCCGCCTCCCATGATCAGGACATCTTTGCCCTGCCAGCTCTGAATCGGGTAGCAGGTGCCGTAAGGGCCACGCAGGCCGACCCGGTCACCCACTTTGGTCTTATGCACGTACTCCGTCACAAAACCGGCTTTCATGATCGTAATGTCCATGACCTCGCTGACGTTGTCCGCCGAAGATGGCGTGAACGGTCCCTCGCCGATGTTGGGAATGGTCAGCTCGATGAACTGCCCGGTCTTGAACGGCAGGGCTCGTTCCGGTTTGACCTTAATCGTGCGAATGGTCGGTGATTCTTCAATAATATCAAGAATCGTGGCCGGAATTACTTCGTAGGGATTCTTAGACATGCGCCGTCTCCTGCACTTGGCTCGCTTCCATTATCTTTTTCACCACCTCGCGGAATTCGATCTTGCCGGCACACACCTCACTGCAACGCCCGCAACCGGTGCAACCCAGGAGGTTGAAGTTGGCTGGCAGATTCAGAAATTTGCACAGGTAGCGGTTACGAAAACGCTCGAACATTTTCGGACGGGGCGTTCCGCCGCCCGCCACCCGGGCGTAACCCTGCACCTGACAAGTATCATAACTGCGGTCTTTGATAAAAGTGGCCGCTGTGGTTTCATCATTGAGCATAATGCAGTAGCAGGTGGGACAGACATTAGTGCATCCGCCGCATCCCACGCAGGCACTGGCTTCCTGCACCCATTTGATGATGTCGGTTTTTTTCAGCAGACGATAATCATCGGGACGCCGATATTCGGTATTGGCCAAACTGAGCTTTTTCTCCATCGAACGGCGGCGCTCCCGCACCGTGTTCTTGTCCTCTTCTCCGGCATGATTGATCTTGATCGTCTGCTTCATCAAATCCAGCAGTTCCTGACCTTTGCCCGAACCGACGCTGATATGAAAGTATTGAGCGTCAAGTGTGGTCAGGTTCAGGTCGAAACCTTCCTCCGCGTACGGCTTCCCACCGACTAAATTGCAATGGCAGGTGGACATGATCTCTGAACAGTCCACACTGATGAGCGTGGTCAGCTTGCGCCGGCTTTCATACAGCGGGTCAACGAAATCCTGATTAATCAGCGCCCGATCCAAAACCTGCAACGCTTTCAAGTCGCAGGCCTTAACGCCCACGATTAGACGTTTTTCGGCGACCGGATTGCCTGGCAGGACGCGTTCACGTGGAAAGTAAAACAAAACCCGCACCGGGTCAACCGTGCGATAGTCGTCCAGGACAATCTCAGCCGGTCCTGCCATCGGCGTAAAAAACAGCACCTTGTCATCCCGCATTGAACGGCGCGGGACAATGACTTTCCTGATACCACCCAAATTCTCTTCCTGACAGCGTCTGAGGAATTCCATCAGACTGGTTTTTTCGACAATCATGTTATACCTCCACCGGTAGCCCTGCGGGGTTTCCGGCAATGCTTCCTGATTTGATTCAGTAGGTTATTGTCCATGTCCGGCCAACTTCCGAATTAAGTCGAGCATTTTTTCCGATTCGGTTGATTTATCAAAGAAATAATCCGTGCCCTCTTCCGCACACTTGCGGCGGTACTGCGGAAACGGGTAATCCGTAAAAACCACCACCTCAGTTCGCGGACTATGCTGTTTGATGGTCTTTAGGACATGAATACCGCCCTCTCCCGGCATCCGAATATCCAGAATGACCAGATCCGGGTGCAATTTCAGAATAGCTTCGACCGCCAACACGGTATTGCCCGCCTCGCCGCAGATTTCTACTCCCGTTATCTCCGCCAGGGTCGTCTTCAGATGATTGCGCAGGATCTCCGAGTCGTCGGCGATGAATATCCGCATCCTACTAATACACCCAATCTCGATAATTCTGATTCACGCG
>Ga0209609_10000076_pt1 | contig 51247 bp, 48 predicted proteins | sample LakKivw325mmetaG_FD_184136 | JGI IMG/M metagenome (GOLD analysis project Ga0209609, IMG submission 184136) | Anoxic lake water microbial communities from Lake Kivu, Rwanda to study Microbial Dark Matter (Phase II) - Lake Kivu water 325m metaG... | ecosystem: Environmental > Aquatic > Freshwater... | reverse complement strand
GCAAAGATTTCCTTCTCAAGGTCCTCGAAGAACATGGCACGGCCCATCTCGCCTCTCAAGCGTCGTACTTCCCGAAGACCCATGGCACCCAGAATCTCAAGAAGCTGGTTGTACCAGCCAGCCATTAGGTTTCTTATACGGGACGAGCCCCACTCGGGGTCAACCATATCAAGTTCAACAGGACACGCAATCCCTTCTTTGCACCGGCGACACACACGACATTCCATGGCCACAAGGAGTGGTATATCCACAGTCACGGCATCAGCACCGCAGATAATCAGCTTTGCCATATGCTCGGCCATCGCAATACCACCACCGGCAATAAGGGTTATCTGATCCCTGATCCCTGCTTCTACGAGACTAAGATGAATCTCCTTCAACCGTTCTTTGATAAAGAGGGGCTTGTCTCCCTGTTCAAGACCATATTCGTCCGCCCATAGATGGATCACTTCAGCCCCATCGCCTGCAAGCTGAAGAACACGTTCAGATGCCTTTGGGTTTAAACATAGCCTGATGGCTATCACAAGTTCTGGTTTTCTTTCCTTTAATCGTTTCTGTTGAACAATCACATTCTCACCATCAGGAATTTCTACCATACGTAACCCTTTGAGTAATGTAGAATCGAGATGGTCTGGATTATTATTAAGATATAAAATTATCTCATTGAGATAGGGTTCCATCTCATAAGCCCACTCTGTCTCCGGGACAACAGCAAGGGTGCCTAACTTCTTTGCCCCCTCAAGGAGGACTTTGGTGATACGCTCCCGTGAAGGAGACCAGGGTAAGAGATCAAATATGACTGGCAAAGGTATCTCGATAAGGGGCGGCGTGGGAGAGATAATCTTTCCTTCAGCATCAAAGGCAAGGTTTATAACTTTGCGGCCAAGATCAACTGTAGTACTAATATATTCCCGGCCGTGAATGCCGTCCCGTGTAGGTCGCACAATCTCGGACATGTCAGTCCACATGGCATCAAACCCAGGTCCTGAGAACGATCCTCCATAACCTGCTCCTGACACAGGTATACGGCCTGTCTCCGCCTGGAACCATAGTCCGGAGATAATCTCCGGTGTCCAGTAATGATCTCCGAGGACTTTATAGGTGGGGTTAAGCCCCTTCTGGATAAGCCTGTTTGGACAATTTTGAACACAGCGGAAACAGTCTTTACACATACTATCGAGGGAGTCGAGCATCTGCCTTGGATCAAGACCCCGTTTTTCATATACCTTGTAAACACAATCTTTTTTAACACAGCGCGCACATTTCAGACAGCCTTCCTCCCAGGCGATCACACCGGACCGCGTAATAGGTTGGAATCGGTTAGGAACTGTTGTAGTATGAATATGGTACTTAACAGGCATTTCCTGACTCCTTTTAGACTTCAGGCCTTGGATAAAGCCAGGTCTTCTCGACCAATTCGGGGACTGCCTCTTCCCATTCTATGGCCATGATATGTACCCCATGGACACCCTCTATCTCTTTGAGTGTCTGAATCGTTTCAATGGCTATCTTAAGCCCCTCCTGACGCTGCTCCTTTGTTGGCACACCCTTAAGCCGGTTGATGACCTCTTCCGGTACATCCATACCAGCTACCTGCTTGCTCATATACTCGGCCATGCGGGTAGATTTCAAAGGGGTGATACCGCCAAGGATATAGACCTTTTTATCAAGGCCACTATCCCTCACCATCTTCATCCATTCCTTAAAGCGTTTGAGATTGTATATACATTGTGTTTGTATAAACTCTGCTCCTGCATTAACCTTCTTCTCAAGCCTTATTACCCTGTAAACAAATGGATCGGCAAAGGGATTGGCAACAGCTCCTATAAAAAGCTCCGGGGGCTCTGAAAGTTCCTCTCCTCCTAAAATTTTACCCTGATCCCTCATACCACGCACTACTTGCAATAGCTGGATAGAATCAAGGTCAAACACACCTTTTGCCTCTTTCTGGTTACCAAATGACTGGTGATCACCACTCAAACAGAGGATATTGCGGATTCCAAGGGCAGATGCACCTAACACATCTGACTGGAGCGCAATACGATTCCTATCCCGTGTAACCATCTGGAGTACCGGGTCAAGACCTTCCTTCTTGAGAAGCGCACAAGAAGCTAAACTACAAAGACGCACAATACCTGTCTGGTTATCCGTCACATTTACACTATCCACAAACCCTTTCAGGATATGCCCTTTCTTCCTTATCATCTCGGGACCTGCTCCCTTAGGGGGACCACACTCAGCGGTAACTGCAAAATGGCCTGACCTTAAGACCCTTTCAAGACGACTTTTTGCTTTCACGTTTTTTGATCCTCCCTTTCTATTTTTCTGGGTCCCTTCCCCTCTCTTTTTGACCAGTCTGCGGGAGGATGTATCGCTTGCAAAAGGTTTAATCGGCCAGACTCATCAAGCCTCGTAATGATAAGCTGCCAGGCACATGGGGTATCAGGGTTGACTTCACATTTGCCATCCTTTGAGCCACCACAAGGCCCGTTGAAAAGCCCCTTTGCACAACGGGTGATAGGGCAAATAGCGGCAAAGTAACCAAGTTTACAATCACCACAACCCCGGCAGTTTTCCACCCAGAGTCCGGCTTCTTTAGTTTCTCCGATAAAGGTGGTATTGAGAGCAGGGACGACATATGCTTCGGGAAATACTTCGGCAACAGCTTGGACACCAGCACCACACCCGAGAGAAAGGATAACATCATACTGGTTGACCAGACCGCTGAGCTGTTCAATAAATTCATAGACACACTGGCGGTCTAAAGTAATCTCTTTTGTTTCAATTTCACGCCCCTCCATCTTTGCATCCATACGGAGCGCTGAGGATAAAAGTCCAACCTCCTTCTCCCCACCAGATGCGCACTCTGCCACGCATGTCCCGCAGCCAACTACAAGAATTTTCCTGTATGGTGCTATCATTGCTTTGATCTCAGACAAAGGTTTCCTTTCTGCTGTTATCATTTTCTGACTCCTTTGTAGCTATCCATATATTTACCTTTATGTTTTTTTACTCTTACCGGGGAAGGATCCACTATAGCCTCACGTAAAATCAACCCTCTGGTTAACCCGTCAATTGTCAGGAGGTCTTTATCGGTAGTAACAACAAGCTCTATACGTTCCCGCTCGAGCCCTATCTCCTCTATCAGTTTCTGGGCATACATAAGGCGCTTCCTGGCACGGACATTACCCTCTTGATACCGGCAAACCCCCTCAGGACAGGTGACAAGATAAACCATATCTGCCCCTGATTCAAGGGCGCTAAGGAGGTGAAGAGGCTCTATACGGCCGCTGCATGGTAATGGGAAAAACCTAATCCTTGGACCGAGCTCCTTTTCCAGCACACGCCGGTTTATATCCTGATTCGCATCAAGCTGCTGACAGAAAAAAACGTGATATTAAGGCCTGCACTTTTCTGATCCATAGCATTAATTCCTCTTTGGTTTTAGGTTCCTCAATCGTTATCATCTACAAGCATTCAGGAGTCAGGAGCTGTTACTAACGCATGCTCTTTAATATTCCACCATAGCATGGCCTTCTTCTTTTTAGACTTCCTCCCCTCTTCTACAAATAATCTCATAACGTTCTTTATACGGAGTGAGGATATTATACGTCCCTCAAAATTGAGAAAAAGTTGATGAGCCTGTTTTTCAAAAACCTCTTTGAATTTCTTGGTAGCGTTAAGAATTTTCTTGATATTGACCTTCCCTTCCTCGCCTTTTATCCAGCACTCTACCATTTCCTCTGTTACCTCAATGTGGAATTGGAAACCATAGGCATTATTGCCTACTCTAAATGCCTGATTTTTACAAACTACAGACTCGGCTAAAAGTACGCCATTCTTGGGTATCTCGAAAGTATCCTCATGCCATTGAAAAACTGGAATTTTTTGGGGTAATCCTTGAAATAATGAGTCTCTTTTTCCATTTTCTGTGAATTTTATGTGGTACCAGCCTATCTCCTTCTGAGGTGATCCACTTATTATAGCACCGCAGGCCTTAGCAAGGAGCTGAGCGCCAAGATAGATACCCAGGAAAGGGATCTCTTCTATCAGTATCCTTGTTATGAAATTATCCTCATCCTTTAAGAAAGGATATGTACTTTCTTCATAAACATTCATAGAACCGCCAAGCATGATTACAGCAGCTATATTATCAAAATCATCGGGTAGTTTTTCTCCATGGGACAAATCAACCATCTGAAGTTCCCACCCATGATCTTTCAAAAAATTCTCGATCATGCCGGGACCTTCATTTTCAACGTGCTTAATTATCACAACCTTTTTTTTCATCTCTTTCAACCTCCTTTCACAACACCTACCCCACTCCCCGTTAATGAGTGGGGGAGAGGCGGGTTGTGGGGTAGGAGAGGGGTTTTTACATATCAAAATAGAGATAGAATTCATATGGATGCGGGCGTAAACGAACAGGATCTATCTCGCTCTCCCTCTTGTACTCGATCCAGACATCGATCACATCCTTTGTGAAAACACCACCTCTCAAGAGAAATTCATGGTCTTTTTCCAGCGCAGCGATAGATGCTTCAAGAGACCCTGGCACAGTTGGCACCTTTTTTGCCTCTTCCGGAGTCATGTCATAGGTATTCACATCAGTTGGCTTACCCGGGTCAATCTTATTGACGATTCCATCAATGCCTGCCATGAGCATTGCTGAAAGGGCTAAATAGGGGTTGGCCATATTATCCGGTGGTCTGAATTCGAGCCTCTTTGTTTTTGGATTATCAGAATAAACTGGAATCCTGACAGCAGCGGAGCGGTTTCTCGCTGAATAAACAAGGTTCACAGGCGCTTCATACCCGGGCACAAGCCTCTTGTATGAATTCGTTGTTGGAGCACAGAAGGCAAGTAGTGCAGGTGCATGCTTCAACCATCCCCCAATAGCATACTTTGCAATCTGACTAATTCCTGCGTAACCCTTTGTGTCGTAAAAGATATTTGTGCCTTTTTTCCAGAGCGACATGTGTGTATGCATGCCTGACCCATTATCTCCAAAAAGAGGCTTCGGCATAAATGTCGCTACCATATTATTTTTCTTTGCCATATTTTTGATGATATATTTGTATAGCAAACACTGGTCTGCCATCTGGACAAGGGGACCAAACTTCATATCAATTTCACACTGTCCTGCTGTTGCCACCTCATGGTGGTGAACCTCTATCTTTATTCCGGCATTAATCATCGTGAGGATTATCTTGCTCCTCAAATCCTGTAGTGAATCATGCGGCGGAACAGGGAAATATCCTTCCTTATAGCGTGGTTTGTATCCCAGGTTGGGTTTTTCATCTCTTCCCGAGTTCCACTCGCCTTCAATAGAGTCAATAAAGTAGTAACCGCAGTTTACCGTCTGGTCAAAACGTATATCGTCAAATATAAAAAACTCCATCTCCGGTCCCCAGTAACTCGCATCAGCAATCCCTGTGGTCTTCAAAAATGCTTCTGCCTTCTTTGCTACGTAGCGTGGGTCACGGGTATAGGGCTTCTTGGTAATCGGGTCATAGATATCGCAAAGGATGCTCAATGTAGGAACTTCACATACAGGGTCTACCATAGCGGTCTTCGGATCAGGAAGTAAAATCATGTCTGATTCCTGTATCTTCTGGAAACCCCTTATGGATGAGCCATCAAAACCAATACCTTCTTCCCAGATGCTTGTCATAGGGTCATCGATTTCTGACAGCTCCGAAGAAGGGATAGAAAAATGCTGCCATAATCCCGGCAGGTCATTAAACTTTAAATCGATAATCTGTACCTTATTCTCCTTGATTAGACGATTTACATTTTGTATATCCTTTGCAGTCGATGCGCCATTCCAACGAAACGAAACTTTACTTTCCTTTTTCATTATTTGAATCCTCCTCTATATTTTTTATATGTTTCCTTCATAATATTGTCTAATGTCCTGTGAGATATCGCACGATGTATCTATAAGTTTTAATCTTCTTGCTTTATCTGTGGTTCCCATATTTCACCTCACATAAAACATAATTTAGCTTTCTTACCATGAATATCGTCTTTGATTATTTTGAACTGCTGTGTTCGATTTTTTTGAAAACCCCTCGAGGACAATGAGGAATTAATTAGACCTGCACGTCTATGTGCAAATCTAACTTTACTCTATTACAAGTAAAAGACTATCTCTTCTGGTAACCATTTTAAAAAAAGGTAAGAAATCGAGGAGTCTATGATTCAAGTGTTTTAAAATCCCTTGAATCCTGTTTTTATTATCATCCAATCGCAATCCCTCCTCGCTCTTCGGTGTGGATACGCACACACTCAACTAAATCCAGCACAAAGATTTTTCCATCACCCACTTCCCCTGTCTGGGCGCCTTTGATGATCGCATTGATCGTTGGTTCCACGAAGTTTTCGTTGACTGCAATCTCCAGACGTATCTTTCTTAAGAGATTACCCATTTCTTTTACCCCACGGTATACCTCGGTCACTCCCATCTGGCGACCGTGGCCCAACACCTCATTCACAGTAATAAGGTTCACCTCTGCTTTATAAAGCTCTTGCTTCACTGCCTCAAGCCTGTCAGGTTTTATAATTGCAATGATAAGTTTCATGATCTGTCCTCCTATTCTAAGATCGTATAAGCATTCTCGTGATGCTGTGTGAGATCAAGACCCAGCTTTTCATCTTTTTCTTCCACCCGCACTTTAATCACCAGGTCGATTATTTTATAGATGATGAGACTTGCTAAAAAGCTATAGACCAAGGTTACCCCAACAGCGAGTAGCTGGATGAGAAACTGTTTTGGGTTTCCAAAAAATAACCCGTTGGCGCCAGCTGGGTTTACGGCTCTGGAGGCAAATAACCCTGTTGCAAGTGCACCCAGACACCGCCAATACAATGGACACCAAAGACATCGAGGGCATCGTCATAACCAAACTTCGGTTTAATCAGGGCTACCGCTATATAACAGAATACACTGACGAAAATACCAATGATTATTGCCGAAAGGGCACTTACAAACCCGGCAGCAGGCGTGATGGCAACAAGCCCTGCTACTGCCCCTGTAGCAGTTCCAAGCATTGTCGGTTTCCCATTAAAGAACCAGTCAATAAGTGCCCAGCTTAATCCTGCAGTGGCTGCAGCAGTATTTGTAACTATAAAGGCATTTACTGCCAGCTCGTTTGCACCGAGAGCGCTTCCTGCATTGAATCCAAACCATCCGAACCAGAGAAGTGCAGTTCCAAGAATCGTAAAGGGCAGGTTATGGGGCAGTATCGCCTTCCCTCCACCATCTCTCTTACCGATGAAGATTGCGGTCATAAGGGCAGCTATCCCTGCATTGATGTGGACTACCGTTCCACCTGCAAAATCGAGGGCACCCATATCTTTGAGCCAACCTCCAACTCCCCACACCCAGTGGCATATCGGGTCATAGACAAAGGTTGCCCAGAGAATCATGAATATCAAAAAGGCAGAAAACTTCATTCTCTCTGCAAAGGCACCGATAATCAGTGCAGGGGTAATAATTGCAAACATCGCCTGAAATATCATGAATAGCTGATGTGGAATCGTAGCGGCATAATCTTTATAAGGAGTAAACCCGACACCCTTTAACCCTATCCAGTCAAGGCCACCCCAGAATCCTTTACCTGGCGCAAAAGAAAGACTGTAACCATAGAGTATCCACTGCACACTAATTACAGAAAGAATCGTAAAGCATTGCATTAAGATTCCTAATACATTTTTACGTCCCACCATACCGCCGTAGAAAAATGCAAGTCCCGGTGTCATCAACATAACAAGGGCAGTTGATATGAGAACCCATGCGGTATCACCAGTATCTACTTTAGATAGGGATTCCGCTGCCGGTGCAGATTGAGCTGCTACCGGTGCCGGTGCGGTTTTTGGTTCTTCTGCAAAGACTGTAACCACCATTGCAATACAAAGAAGAAGCAATACAAGAACAGTTATCCTTTTCATACAGCACCTCCATGTAAAATAAAAAGGCGTCTTCAAACCATCGCTGGATTAAAGACGCCTGCGTCTTCCAATATTCTAAAATAAAATGGCGTTCTTTGTATCAGAACGCCAATGTCTTTACACACCTCAATGTGTTTGAACCTATCTTTACATATATTAAAGTAAAAATTATTCTCTTCTGGTAACATCCAACTTTATAATTTGTTTACTAAAAAAGACGGCTAAACTAAAATATATAAAGGGGTTTAGTTTTTTATGAAAGAAAAAACAAAAAAACAATCTCTAATCGAAAAAAACCATATGTATAAAGAGTTACAACCATTTAATTGTGGGTTCCCTTATTGAACCTCACATATTTATCTCTAATTTTGTTTCTTATTTTTAAAACCATCACATGGGAGATGCCAATTTTATGCCCTATTTCTCTCATTGACATGCCTTCAAGGAAAAAGGATAGAATCTCTTTTTCCCTGTTAGTTAGACATTTCTCTCCTGCCGCCTCTACCTGTAGCTTGCTCTCTAAAAAGTCAAAAGGAGTTGTGTCTTCCAAGGAGATAAGCTCTTCCAACCTCATTCTGTTTTCACCAACTGGACTATCCAGGCTTAAAAAAGTAGCATTCTCATGCACCTTGCGTAGATAATTTTTGAGATGGAAGTAACAACCCTGCAATATATAACTATCAGTTTTATTATCGAGAATCCCTTTCTTGTAATCGATCCAGAGGTGTGTCAGCGCCTCCTGGTATAGGTCTTCATCATTAAAAAAGGAATAATGCCCATTGAGCTTTCGTGTAATCCTCTTTAATATGGGTGATATCTTTCTTACCAACATTTCAAAAGACATTGGTCACCCCCTGTACTTATTGGTTATTGGCATCCTTCTGTCCCTGCCGAATGCCTTTGGAGTAATTTTGATACCCGGAGATGATTGCCGGCGCTTATACTCGCTCTTATCAACCATGCTCAAAACTTTATCAACAGTTTCCCTCTGTTTTGTGAAAGAAACTATCTCCTCCAAATTCCTGTCCTCCTCAATGTAGGCTTTCAAGATTGGGTCTAAGGCATCATAGGGAGGCAAGGTATCCTTATCTTTCTGGTCAGGTTTGAGTTCTGCCGTGGGTTCCTTAATCAATACACGTTCTGGTATAACAGGATTGGAAGTATTTCTATGGATTGCCAGTTTATACACCAATGTTTTTGGTACATCTTTAATAACAGCAAAACCGCCCGCCATATCCCCATAAAGGGTAGCGTACCCCACACTCATCTCAGATTTATTCCCTGTAGTTAAAACAAGCCAGCCGAATTTATTAGATAGGGCCATCAAGATATTACCGCGGATGCGGGCCTGGATATTCTCTTCGGTTATATCCTCCCTCAATCCTCCAAAAAACGGCTCGAAAGCTGAAAGATATGCTCTATAGATCCTGTCAACTGGTATGTCTAACATACTTATGCTTAGATTTTCTGCCAGCTTTATTGCATCTATTTCAGACTCCTTTGAAGTATAACGCGAAGGCATAAATACCCCGATAACATTCTCTTTACCCAATGCATCAACTGCCAGGGTTGCTACAATAGAAGAATCAATCCCCCCGCTCAATCCAATAACTACCTTCTGAAAACCATTTTTGCTCACATAGTCGCAAAGACCCAGCACCAATGCCTCATAAACCTCAGCAACAGGTTTAAGTGGTCTGGTTTCTCCTCGTGAAATTGGCACTTTCTTTTTATGTAATCTTTCACGTGCAATCGCAATCATATTGTTTGTCCGTTTGATACCGTCCTCAGATCTTTTTAAACCCGCCTGCATCAGTGCTTCATCAGGCAGGTCTACTACTAGTAAATCTTCTCTGAAAGCAAGGGCACGGGCAATAACCTCACCATTTGCATCAACCACCATGCTCTGCCCATCAAAAACGAGTTCATCCTGTCCACCCACCATGTTGGTATATAGAATAAACACTTTGTTGTCCCTTGCCTGACTCCTGACAATCTCTTCCCTCAATTTAATTTTACCTACATGGTAAGGAGAGGCATTAATATTAAGAATCAATTTTGCTCCTGACAGAGCCTGTATGCTTGTAGGTCCTTCACTGTGCCAGATATCTTCACAGATATTTACACCAAAGGTGAGTTGCCCGAATCTGAAAACCAATGCTTCATTACCCGGTTTGAAATACCGTTTCTCGTCAAAGACACCGTAGTTTGGCAAAAGCGCCTTGTGGTATATACCTTTGATTTTACCGTTATAAATTATTGACGCCCCATTGTAGATATCTCTATCAATCCTGTCCACAAAACCAACAATTGCCACAGTATCATGAACGGCTTTCGCTAATTCTCTTAATGCTTCAAGATTATCCTCAATAAATTTTGGTTTAAGCAAAAGATCCTCAGGTGGATAACCGGTAATTGCAAGTTCTGGAAAGGTTATTATGTCTACCCCAAGCTCGCTCGCCCTTTTTATAAATTCGATCATCCTTGTATAATTACCCTTTAAATCACCCACCGTACAATTAACCTGGGCAATAGCAACGCGCCAATTTTTTGCCATTTTCATTCACCTCAAAACAAAATAAAAAAAAGCGTCCGAACCACCATTGGTGATTTGGACGCCTAAGTCCATTTTCTCTCTTAATCTTTCAGCTCTCTTTGCTAAAAGATATCAACGTATATATTTTATATTAAACTCTTCAGTTTCTTTTGTCAAGTCTTTTTCTTTATATCAGAGGTCAGTATGATCGCCTCGGCAATCTCCTTCATATTCTTCCTCATATCCATACTTTTTTTGTGAATCTTCTTATATGCCTCATCTTCAGAAACGCCCAGCTCCCTCATCAATATACCTTTTGCCCTCTCCACAAGTTTTCTTGACTCCAATGCCTCTTTCGCAGCAAAAATCTCCTGGCTAAGATGTGTATTTTCTATTGCCACGGCAGCTTGATTAGCTACTGTCTGTAAGATATCTATCTCCTCTTTTTTGAATATGTGTTCGCTCTTGGTATAACTATTGATTACACCAATTACCCTATCTTTAATCATCATGGGGACAGAAAGGAGTGAAACAATCCCCTCTTTTTTTGCTATCTCAGGGTACATATATCCAGGCTCTTCTGTAACATCAAGAACAATAATGGGTGCTTTTTTAAGAACCACCTTCCCGCTAATCGACTGCCCCACTTTCAAGTTTGATTTATTGACATACTCCTGGCTTAAACTCTGGGTAGCTGCAATTACCAACTCTTCCCTCTTCTCATCCAACAACATGATCGAGCAAATCTTAGAGTCCATTACCTGTGCTGTCATCGTAACGATGAGTTGAAGGATCTCCTTTAGATAATAGTCAGAGACTATTGTGCGAGACACTTCAGTTAGAAGATCCAGCTGTTTTGCCTTTTTTACAACCTCCTCATATATTATGGCATTTTGAATAGCACTTCCTAAATACCTGTTGATAGTAAAAAGTATATCTATCTGGGTTTCAGGATAATGACGTTCCTGTCTGTTTCTTATATTCATTACACCAATAATCTCATCTTTTGAAAGGATTGGTATCGATAAAAAGGCCTCGTATTTATCTTCCTTAAGGGCCGTAAAGGCCTTGAACCTCTGGTCTTTATATGCCTCTCGCGATAAAGCAACAGGCCTTTTCTCTTTCGCAACCCATCCCGTAACCCCTTCCCCCATTTTTAGTTTTATCCTGCCTAACATTTTACGTTCTGGAATGTCAGATGCTGTAAGAATAAGCTCATCATTCACCCTGTCATAAAGATAGATCAAACAAGAATCGGCAGTAATAAAATTCATCACCATCTCTACAATGCGCTTTAAAAGCTCATTCAATTCCAGATTACTGCTGATGTCCTGTGCAACTTCATGTAAAATTCTCAGTTCCTGTTCTTTTTGTTCTAATTTTTCATTGAGCCCCATGGTATCTACGTTTCACCTTCAATGTGTATTAATGGTGTATCCCGTCACGTGGTGCCACACAACACGTTACATATCTAAAACGATGAATACACAGGGTGTAATAAGGTATATTGCCTTTTTCTCACATTCACCATGCCCTTCTGTACAAGACTCTTTAACATCCTTGACACGGTCTCTCTGGAACAGCCGCAAGAGCTCGCTATTTCAACCTGTGTAGGCCCTTTTTCTATAACTATGTAATCCTTTACCTTGACCCCTGACTTTTCACCGACATCTAAAAGGTATTTCAAGATCCTGTTTTCAACACTAAGAAAGGCAAGCCCTTTTATCCTTTCGTCTGCAGTCCTCAGTCTCCTTGATAAAGTCCTCAAAATGCTCACTGTAATTGGTGGATTTTCCATAAGCAGTTTAATAAAGTCATTCCTTTTTATTACCAGAAATTCAGAATCCTCAATCGTTACAACATTCGCAGACCTTGGTAACTCATCAATAAGAGAAAGCTCGCCAAAAAAGGCACCTTTTCCAATAATGTCTAAAATATACTCCTTGCCACTCTCATCATATAGGGAAACCTTCACATTTCCTTTCAAGACAACATATAAAGAATCTCCCCCCTCGCCTTCCTGAAAAACTACATGGCCCTTCTGGTAGTCCTTTATATACAATATTCTTGAAATTACTTCTAACTCGTCATCCTCTAATGTGGAAAAAAGATGAACGTTTTTTATATTTTCTATATATCTTTTCATAACCACTCACTTATAATTTTAATTATTTAATATATCCTTTATATCTTTCAGGGCATCCATTATTTTATCGCCAGGTATGCCGCCCTGTGCTATCTGCGCTCCTCCACCACCTTTCCCGGCATATCTCTCTGTTAGCCTCTTAATAATCTTACCTGCGTTATATATATTTTGCAAGTCCCGGCTAACCGCCACAACAAGCACACCTTTTGCGTCTTCCCTCGAACCCACCACAGCAATACAACTCTTCACTTTATTCCTTATAATATCTGTAACCTTTCTTAAATCTTCAGCATTTGCATTTGGCACATACATGGAGACAACCTTTGCCCCATTTTTCTCGTATGCACCTTTGATCGCCTCATCAACCTTGTAAAATGTTATCTCCTCTTTTAATCTTTCTATCTCTTTTTCTTTTGCCTCCAGTTCTCCAATGATTCCCTGTACCCTTTGCTGAACCCTGTCTACCTCTGTGTTGGATTCTCTTGAAATCGCATTTATAATACCCTCTATCTTTCTCTTATAAAGAACAGCTCCTTTCCCTGTAACAGCCTCAATCCTTCTAACCCCGTACGCAAGGGAGCCTTCACTCACTATATAGAAACTGCCTATCTCGCCGGTATTTCTCACATGGGTCCCCCCGCAGAGCTCTGTACTAAAATCACCTATTTTAAGGACCCTTACCCTGTCTCCATATTTTTCCTCAAACAGTGCTATTGCCCCTTCCTTCAGGGCATCCTTTCTGCTTTTTTCTTCAGTAACTACATCAAAACATTCGAGAATCTTTTCATTCACTATGTCTTCAACCTTTGCAATCTCTACATCATCCAGTCCCTGGAAATGGGTAAAATCAAACCTTAATCGATCCTTTTCTACAAGGGAACCAGACTGTTTTACGTGTTCTCCTAACACCTTTCCTAGGGCAAAATGAAGCAAATGTGTGGCGGTATGGTTTCTCGATACACCCTTTCTTCTATCCTTATCAACAATCAGATGGGCCTCCTCTCCCCTTTTTAAAATGCCTCCCTCAACCTTCACCATGTGGGAAAATAGGTCCTCCTTCACCTTCGTTACTTCTATAACTTTTGCCTTTCCCGAAGGAGAACTTATAAAACCTTCGTCGCCTACCTGACCACCGCTTTCTGCATAAAACGGTGTATTGTCAAAAAAAAGCTCACCTTCCTCTCCCTCCTTTATCACCTCCACAATACGTTCATTCCTTACCAGACTGAGTATCGTTGCGTCCGATTCAAACATCTGGTATCCAACAAAAACATTTTTTATACCACCCCTTACTACGGCTACATGGCCTTCACCCCATGCTTCACCCTTAATCTTTGAGGCAGTCCGTGACCTCACCTTCTGGTCTTTTAATGCATTTTCAAAACCGTTTATATCCACAAAAAGGCCATCCTCCTCTGCCATCTCCATGGTAATATCGAGAGGAAACCCATATGTATCATACAGCTTATACACAAGGTCACCTGGTATTTTGTTTTCCCCTTTTGATTTTATTTCTTTTTCTATCTCCTCATATAACCTCATCCCTATGTTCAAGGTCTCTACAAATCTCTCTTCCTCACCTTTTATCACACGGACTATGTATGGATGATTATTTTTAACATCAGGGTAAACATCCTCCATCACATCAACAATGGTTTTGGATAAATCATACAGAAATTCCTTTTCAATGCCTATTTTCTTGCCGTATCTCAAAGCCCTTCTTATTATCCTTCTTAAGACATAACCTCTCCCCTCTTTTGAAGGCAAAACACCGTCGTTTATTATAAAGGTCGCGCCCCTCACGTGATCTACTATTACCCTCATAGCAACATCTACCTTTTTGTCTCCCCCATATATGCATCGAGAAACATCCTCTAACCTCCTTAAGATCGGGCTAAAGAGGTCGGTTCCATAATTGCCTATCTTTCCCTGCGATAGAGAGGCAACCCTTTCAAGCCCCATGCCAGTATCTATGGAAGGACGCGGTAACTTCTTCATCTGTCCATCTTTTGTCCTCTCAAATTCCATAAATACAAGGTTCCACAACTCCAGGAATCTATCACAATCACAGCCTACTTTGCATGTGGGTAATCCACAACCTACGCCTTTCCCCAGATCGTAAATGATTTCAGAACATGGGCCACATGGTCCCTCATCTCCCATAGACCAAAAATTGTCTTTTTCGCCAAGTTTTACAATCCTATCCTCTTTGATACCCATGCTTCTCCATATGGCCTCTGCATCCACATCGTCTTTATAAACTGTTATCCACATTTTACTCTTATCCAGCATGAGGACATCCGTCAGAAATTCCCATGCATAGGCTATGGCCTCTTTTTTGAAATAATTCCCGAAAGAAAAGTTGCCAAGCATCTCAAAAAATGTATGATGCCTGAGGGTCTTTCCAATGTTTTCAAGATCATTATGCTTACCCCCTGCCCTCACACATTTCTGGCAGGATGCTGCCCTCACGTAATCCCTTTTTTCAATTCCAAGAAACACATTCTTGAACTGTACCATTCCTGCATTGACAAAAAGCAGTGTGGGGTCCTTTTCAGGCACCAGAGAAGAACTTGGTACTACTGTATGGTCGTAACTGGAAAAAAAATCTAAAAATTTCTTCCTTATCTCATGTGATGTCACTACTCTGCCTTCTTTGACCTGTAATCAGCAAGTATTTTAGCTTCAATCTCTTTTGCAATTTCCTCATGTTTTTTAAGAAAGTCTTTCGCATTCTCCCTTCCCTGGCCTATCCTCGTTTCACCATAGGAATACCATGTGCCCGTCTTTTCTATTATTCCCATATCTGCTCCTAAATCTACTAAGTCTCCCTCTTTTGAGATGCCTTCTCCAAATATTATATCAAACTCTGCCTCCTTAAAGGGCGGTGCAAGTTTATTCTTCACCACCTTAACCCTTATCCTGCTCCCTATTACCTCCTGTCCATCTTTAATCGATGCCACTCTTCTTATATCAAGCCTGACAGAAGCGTAGAACTTCAATGCATTTCCACCTGTTGTGGTCTCCGGATTTCCAAACATCACCCCTATCTTCTGCCTGATCTGATTGATAAATATTACCGTGGTCATTGACTTGCTAATTGCTGCGGTAAGTTTTCTCAGTGCCTGCGACATGAGCCGCGCCTGTAATCCCATGTGGGCATCACCCATGTCTCCCTCAATCTCAGCCCTTGGAACGAGCGCTGCCACAGAATCTATAACAACAATATCCACTGCACTGCTTCTCACGAGAATCTCGGTAATCTCAAGGGCCTGCTCGCCTGTATCAGGTTGAGAGATTAGTAAGTCATCTGTGTTAACACCAATTCTCCGTGCATAATTTACGTCCAGTGCATGCTCCGCATCGATAAAGGAAGCTGTCCCGCCCTGTTTCTGGATTTCACTGACAACCTCTAATGCCAGTGTTGTCTTGCCGGATGCCTCTGGACCAAAAATCTCCACCACCCTGCCCCTTGGTAAACCACCAATCACAAGGGCAAGGTCCAGGGCAAGAGAGCCTGTTGATACCACGGGAACTTCCTCCAACGGCTTCTCACCCAACTTCATAATTGAACCCTTCCCGAAGAGCCTTTCGATTTGAGTTACTGCCATGTCTATAGCCTTTGTCTTGCTATTATCCTCTTTCGCCATTTTTACCTCCAAGTTTAATCTCCCACATAGGGGTATATATTGCTCCTTCCTTTGTAAGCGTGCTTTTAAAAAGCACAAGCTTCTCTATAATGAATGTTTTCTCTTCCATTTCAATGATGTCTCTATCCAGCAAAGGCATTGGTATCTTTCTTCTTCCAAGGGTAATATGCGGTGAGAACTCCCTTCTTTCCTTTTCAATACCCAGCGTTGAAAGACCCCTTTCTATATCATTGAATATCATTTTTATATTGTCAACCCCCTTTTCTAATGTTATCACAATAACCCTTGCCCTCTTTTTGTCCGGAAAGGCACTGAGCCCTTTTGTTGTCGCAACAAAAGGGCTATATTTCTTTTCAAGCATTGAGACGGCTTCTTTTATCTTCCAGGCCCTTGCCTCTTCAATCTCACCAAAAAATTTGAGCGTGATGTGCTGCCCTGCCTCGTTGACCCATTTCATCCCGTCAACCTTCGTCGCCATAGATTTTATGATGGTTTTAAGATATTGCTTAATATCGTCGGAAATCTCAATCGCTAAAAATGCCCTCATTTTACCCTGCCCTCTAAGTAATCAAGGATGAATGTTAACGCTGCATCAGAGGTTTGCTTCTTTATCTCCTGTCTGTCACCTTTGAACAAAAAATACCGCACAAAAGTTCCAATGCTGCATGAGATACCAATATAAACCGTTCCGACAGGTTTTTCAATCGTGCCTCCAGTGGGACCTGCAATGCCTGTCACAGAGAGACCTATATCCACACCTGTTGCCTTTTTTGCCCCTTCTGCCATCAGCCGTACCGTATCTGGGCTCACAGCCCCTTTTTTAGCAATGATCTCTTCTGGAACATTGAGAAAGAGTGTCTTTGCACGGTTGCTGTATGTTATGAAGCCAGCTTCAAACCAATCCGATGCACCGCTTATATTCGTAATCCTGTTTGCTATAAGTCCGCCGGTACAGGATTCAGCAATGGCAATCTTCAGGCCTCTTTCTCTCAGTAGTTTGCCTATTTGTTCCTCTAATACCATAATAAGACTCCATTAAAGGATGGCCAAGTCGAGCCTTCAGGCTGTGGTAAATATTCGCAGCGCAAGGTATCCCAGCCATATAAAACAGTTTGCAAATAAACCGGCAAGGACATCATCAACAACGACGCCGTAACCTCCTTTTAAACGCTCAATGCGCCTTATCGGGTATGGCTTTATTATATCAAAAATCCTGAAGAGGATGAAGCCACTAATAATATTTAAGAGTGTTGGCTTATGCCCTGCCATTACAATAAACATCCCCGCAAGCTCATCAATAACTATATACGAAGGGTCTTCGCCGCCATATTTGAGCAAATTTATACAGATAATGGAGCTTACGACAAAGGCACAGACAAAAAGCAGATTGCTACTCATTGTAGAAAAAGGGAATAAATATATAATGATACATCCGAAGATTGATGCGTATGTCCCTGGTGCTCCGGGCAGATACCCTATAAAACCACAGGTAACGATAAAAAGGAGACACTTGTTTGCCAATCTGGATATGACCACTGATCTATTGTTCAATGTATATTTACTATAACACGCAATCCACGCCGGAAGCCATTTTTTCCATAAGCCGGTCCGAGGTCAACAACCTCTTGTCCAACAGATTATTTGCCAGAAAACTGTTTCCCTCGAGGCTCCGTGAAGCAGGGAAATAAACAGCGTTCCGGCGTAAAATCGGTTTGGGCAACAGGCCGTCAAGACCTGCCCCCAATCTTTCTATATAATTTCTTCCATTTTTATGGACACGCTGAAAGGCTCCATAAAAGAACCACAGGAGAGGTGCGCTCTGAAGACGATGAGTTTGAATTGGATGAAAAATGGATAAGGGAAAACAGGGTGTAAGTAACTAACATTACGAGAGAAAGCAGGATATGTTACGTATAGCAGGAAGAAGTCGATCCTCAGCTGTGGATTAAATAGCGGGGGGATCCTTACCCCCTCACGTTTCGGTGTTCCATGTAGAGAAAAGTATCTGCTCGACTCTTTCCGGCAAGCGCTTCCCCCCATCCCCCTACCGCTTCGCTCCAGGGTGCTCTCTACCTTGCCGGGAGCCTTGCAGACTTTTCTTAGCTACACTCCACAATAAACGTTCGAAGGCAAGGACCCCCTTTCTTAAAGGGTTTAATCTGGTTTCTATTCGTTACATCTACAAAGCGCTGAGGTCGGATAGTAGCAAGAGTCGATGATTTGCGATTGAAAGCGATAATGCTCCGAATGACCTAGGGGCGAGGGCCGTTTCCTGCCGATTCGATCTATTGAGCTGTTATAAGCAATTCATAAATTATAATAAATATCAGAAAAACTACCTTTTTTTAATAAGTTTTTCAAAATATCATCTAAACTCTTAGTTATATTTTTAACTTCAGGATTATTTTTCTGTAAGTTTGAATAGCTATCATAATAATTACGTGCTTTCTTGTCAGCAATTCTAATCCCTATCATTCTCTTGCTTCCTTCCTTTACTTTAATACCTGCTGGTGGGATTTTCCGGTTTATCATTGCACTAACTTGATTAACAAGTTCTTCTCGAAAATAGGACTCAACCTCTTGCCTCAAGTCTTTGTTTAGACTTTTAGGGTCATAAAAAACATCATAATTCAGAGGATTATGGTAAAAAGATTTGTATAGAACATGAAAACAAATACTAAGCACAGAACACCAGACAAAATTACTGGTGTTATATACCGATTTAGTCTTTCTACTTTCATAACTAACAAATTTATAATATAGAAATTCATTCATTACATTTGTCTTTTTAATACATACAGGAAAACATTTTAAGTTGGAATCATCCAAATATTTATTCAACTCATTGTCATCAGTCAACGTTAAGTTCTCATCAATTCCTTTGTGATATATGAGTACTCCAAAAAACACATTTTTATTATTATTAGGTTGAAAAAGATCACTTGGATACTCATCGTAAAAAAGAGACAATTTATTTTTCATTCTTTATTACCTTAGAACACCATAATAAGCCAGAGGCCGCTTTATGGCCGATTGGCTACATCCGGTCGTTATCTGATTTAAGGAGGTAGCATACGTTTTCATTTGTTTTGGTATTTAGTAAGGTCTACGGGCAAAATATCGGGAGTCTTAAGCGCGAGAATTTTCTTCTCAAGCTGAGCAATCTTTTGCTTAGACTCCGCCTTTTGTTGCTTAAGATTGAACTTAAGCTGTTTAATCTCAAGCTTCAGTTTCATGTTCTCTATTTTCAATTTCTCGTTTTCTTGCTTAAGATTCACAATTATCTTCTCTAGCGATTTCACTGTTCTACTCATGAGATGGACCTCCGATGAAGTTATTTTATTCTATAGATAACAATTAACATGCAACCACCGTACTTTTCCGTCTCTTTAATATGATACTCTCACTTACAAAAAAAGACAATGGCAAAACCCATGAAATATACTTAAAAAATTATCATAGTAATTTATAATTGTCCGTTAATATCAGGGGTTAAAAGACCATCGTTTTTCACGGGCATTTTGTCCACAATTACCAGTTGTATTATTGGTCAAGGTAAAAGGGCAACACGTTGCGTCTTACAGGAAGAAGTCCTTACCCACAGTGGCTCATATTTCTACTTTTTATATGACTTGTTCTGCCCTTAAACGCATCCTTGCTTGACCTATTTTTTATTTCCCCTCACCTAAAATACGCTCATTTTACCTCTTAACGGCCTTTTGCCCAAATCCTTCAAGAAGTGTTTTAGAAGGTGTTCCCGGGGTTGAGCATCGAAAAAGGGGTTGGGTCAAACCTTCAAAATTCGATTATACTGAAAAGCCGGGGAGGGTTACCGGTTTAGTTTCTGAGAAAGGGCATTCACCAATTCAGAGAGGCTGACAAACTTTATCTCAAAACTGCCATAATCCCGCACATAGCCCTTATCAACGTCAGAGGCGACCACAAACGAATCTCCTTTAGGATACCTTTGCCTGAATGATTTGAAGTTTTCCATTACCAAATCTGATGCTGACCATTTACACTCAATTGCGATAGGAGCCGAGCCTCTCGCCGAAATCACAAAATCAATTTCATGACCTCTCTTATCGCGCCAATAATACAAATTCCGCAACTGCAAACTCCCCTGAATTTCATTCAGTACAAAATGCTCCCATAAGTGTCCCATGTCTTCACGCCTCAACTCATGCCATCCACGAAAATAGCATACAAAGCCCGTATCAAAGCCGTACACTTTAGGGGCCGAGATAATTTCCGAGGACTTCCTGGTGCTGAAGGGACGCAGCACGTGCACAACAAAAGTTGCTTCGAGCACAGAGAGATAATTGGTGATTGTGGTGCGACTCACCTCACATGGACGTGAAAAGCGTGTTGCCTCAAATATCCCTCCACTCTGCGCCATGAGGAGTTCAAGGAACCTCTGGAACGAATGCCGGCGCTCCAACCTGAATAGCTCCTGAATATCTTTTGCCCAGTAGCTGTCGATCCATTCCTGAAACTCCCTCTCCGGCAGGGAATCGGCCATGATGAAGGGAGGAAGGCCTCCATGAAGAAACCTCAATTCCAGACTCTGAATATTAAAATCTTCAAGATCATGAGAAAGCATTGGTGTGAGCCATAGCTCTCGCTTCCGACCGGCCAGGGTATCCCTAAATTTCCGGGAAGCACCGAGCGTTGAGGAACCGGTAGCGATGATATTGATATCAGGAAAATGGTCAGCAGCAATTTTGAGGAGTTCAGAGGGGTTTCCCAGCCTGTGGATTTCATCAAGGACTATTCTTCTCCCCTTTAATTCCTTGAGAAAACCCTCGGTATCATCCATTAATCTTCTTGTTCGAGGAAGCTCACAGTCAAAATACTCAATATCCGGAAGACTCTTACAAAGATAGGTTTTGCCGACTCTCCTCACCCCTGAAAGCCAGAGGATAGAACGCTTTTTCCATGCATCTGTTATTCTTGAAATCCAGAATTTTCGTATCTTCATGCAATTACTATTGCATATAGCGCTACCAAATGCAAGTCTAATTTTATTTGGTCCCGAAAAAGCGATGACGTGTCTTAACCACCAGACACCCCATGAGGTGTTCTGTTAAGCCCTACGTGGTGCACTTTGAAGTGGAATTTACCCTTATTTGCTGCCTTTGCTGCCGTATACCTTCCTCTCATCAAATACCTTTTTACCAACAACCTTCCAGCCATCTTTCCAGACCCTGTAGAAACAACTCCAGAAGCCTGTATGACATGCTCCCACCCTCTGATCAACAACCAGAAGAAGCGTATCGTTATCGCAATCCAGATACACAGATTTAACCTTTTGTATATGGCCTGAAGTTTCTCCTTTCTGCCATATCTTATCTCTCGACCTTGAAAAGTAATGTGCCTTTTTAGTCGTCAGCGTGAGTTCAAAGGCTTCTCTATTCATATACGCAACCATAAGCACATCCCGGGTCTGAAAGTCCTGAACAACAACAGGTACAAGCCCTTTTCCATCCCACTTTATGTTTTCCATAGAGTCTCCTTTAACAAGGGTTCGAGGGGTCCAGGATTCAAGGGTTCGAGAGTTAAAATCATTTAGGCCCCTAAACCCTTGACCCCTTGAATCCTTGTTTTATTACAGCCTCACCGCCACCCCTCTATCTCTCAGGTACTGCTTTGCCTCAATAATTGTATGTTCTCTATAATGGAATATAGACGCGGCAAGTACTGCATCTGCCTTTCCATCTACAAGACCTTCATAGAGATGCTCAAGTGTGCCCACACCGCCTGACGCAATTACAGGTATATTCACTGCTTCCGAGACGGTCCGTGTAAGTTCTATATCATATCCCATCTTTGTCCCGTCCCTGTCCATGCTTGTCAAAAGTATTTCACCTGCACCAAGCCTTTCTACCGTTATTGCCCATTCAACAGCATTTACTCCTGTTGGCCTTCTTCCGCCATACGTATAGACCTCAAAGCCCTTGCCCCGTCTCTTCGCATCGATGGCAATACAGATACACTGACTGCCGAATATCTCACTTGCCTCCTTTATAAACTCAGACGATTCAATGGCAGTTGTATTAACCGTCACCTTATCTGCACCGGCAAGAAGTATATCCCTGATATCCTTTATACTCCTTATACCACCACCCACGGTAAGGGGCATAAAAACCTCATTTGCAACCTTCTCAACTACATCTATTATCGTCCTTCTCTTTTCATGAGAGGCAGTAATATCAAGGAAACACAGCTCATCAGCCATTTCATCCTCATATATTTTTGCATTATCGACAGGATCCCCTGCATCCCTGAGACCCACAAAATTTATACCTTTTACCACCCTGCCCTCCATTACATCAAGGCATGGGATTATTCTCTTAGTCAGCATACCTGGCTGCCTCTTCTATCATAATCAAACCTTCGTATATTGCTTTACCCAGAATTACACCCCAGGCACCCATATCTTTCAGCGCCTTCACATCCTCAATGCTTGTCACCCCGCCACTTGCAATTAAAGGAATTCTGGTCATCCCTGATAGCCTTTTCATACTTTCATAATCAGGTCCTGTAAGCATCCCATCCCTTGCAATGCTTGTGCAAAGGATAGCCATTATGCCAATATGCGCTGATGCCTCAAGAATTTCCCCTATATCCCTGTTGATAGCAGTTTTCCATCCCCTTACCATGGGGCGACCTTCATATAAATCAAGGCCAAGTATAATATTCTTAAACTTCGAGAGACTCTGAAAAAATCCATCATCTTCAAGGGCTTGAGTGCCAACAATTATTCCATCAATACTTAAATCACTGTAGAGCTTTATGTCCTCTTCACGCCTGATGCCCCCCCCTACTTCCATATAGCCAGTGATCTTTTTTTTTATACTCTCTATAATCTCCCTGTGTACAATTTGCCCTGTTCTTGCCCCATCTAAGTCTATTATATGAAAATCCCTTGCCCCCCTCTCCATTATCTCTTCAATCTTAGAGACCGGATCTTCACTGTATACTGTTACTCTGGAAAAATCTCCTCTTACCAACCTTACACACTTACCATCCATGATATCCATAGCAAAAAGTACTTTCATTGCATGTCTTTTAGTAGATATTCTCTAACAGGTAATCTAACCCTTTTTTAATCCCCTCTTCTGACAACTCGCCTGCTGTCAGCCATTTGCCCCCTCTCCTAAAAAATTTTCCTATATTCAAAACATTCTCACTTAATGCCTGCTGGGTCTCATCAAATACAAATATACGTATTATATTGTTATCTTCTATAAGATGCATATGAAAACCCACACCTGCCGGTTTATCAGCAGCAAAATTACCGCCTCTCCTTTCCTCAAATCTATAGATGAATACATTAATGTACCTTGTCCTTTCCTTGCCCTCCACGTACCCCACACCTTTTTCCATTAATCCTTCTTTTAGCCTGTTCATTATAATTCTCTCTGCATCCTTATGGATATTCCCGGCCTTTATGTGCCTTCCACAGTATCTGCATTTGTCAGTCTTTTCCGGGTCTTCTAACCTATCAACATACACACCCAAATCCTGGGTGGCAAAACCCACATTGGTAAAAATAAGAACCATTATCCATACAAATAATAGTGTATATTTTGACACAGACATTGTGGAAACTCCTTTCAAAAATAACATACATAATTCTATAAGAAAAGATAGATAAAGGAAAGGAGAAAAAAGCAGTCAAAAAAAATAGTTGATGGCGAAGGGTTAAAAAGAGGTGAAAGATATAAACAGGTTATCGCCCTTACTTAAAAACATCCACGCATGTATTGAAGAGGAGAACCACATTCAAAATGATCAGAATGATGGTACCTGCGTATGTCACAATATTCATCCATAGCGAGTTCGTAAACTTACCCATAATTTCCTTTCTGTTTATGAGTTTCAACATAAATATCAAAACTGCAGGAAGAAGCAGGCAGTTTACTATTTGAGTAAACCACATCACCTTGATAAGTGGTAGGTTTGGTATTAAGACAATTGAGGCACCCAAGATAAGTATGGTTGTGAACAATGACATGAATTGTGGGGCTTCCTTAAAACCTTTTCCTATGCCTGTCTCCCACCCCATTGCCTCGCAGATATAGTACGTGGTGGCAAGCGGGAGGATGCAGCCGGAAAAGAGGGATGCATTGGCGAGACCGATAGCAAAAAGTATATAGGCATATCTACCAGCCAACGGCTTCAATGAAAGGGCAGCATCCTCTGCTGAGTCTATTTGAATCCCTGCTGGAAATAATGTTGCCCCACAGGCAACGATTATGAAGAATGCAACAACACCCATCATGATAGAACCGAATATTACATCTATCTTTGAAGCCCACCAGTCCTCTTCTCTTAACCCTTTCTCGACAACACCCGATTGGAGATAGAACAGCTGCCAGGGCGTAATAGATGTACCAATGATACTGACAATCATAACGAGGTACCCCTTCCCCCACTCAAAATGGGGGGTTACTGTTTTTTTCATAACCTCACCCCAATCGGGCTTCGCAAGGAAAGCAGAAATGATATAGGTAATATATACGAAACATATACCCAAAAAGATCTTTTCAAATATACTATAATTCCATTTTGTAACGAGAAACCACACAAAAAAGACTCCCATTGGAATTGAAATGTACTTACTCACCTTGAATAGTTCCATGCTTGCAGCCCATCCAGAGAATTCTGCGGTAGTATTTCCCAAATTGGTAAAGAACAGACAAACCATGACCCAGAAGGCGGTTTTGATTCCATAATTTTCTCTTATAAGATCTGCAAGCCCCTTGCCTGTTACCATCCCCATCCTTGCAGACATTTCTTGTAATATTATGAGCAGGAAGACTGTGGGGATTAAGGTCCACAACAGATTATATCCGTATCGTGCTCCTGCAATAGAATAGATAGCGATACCACCTGCATCGTTGTCAATGTTGGAGGTTATTATTGCCGGGCCAATGAGCGCAAGCAATATAAATATTCTTCTAAAGCGAAACATGACCACTTATATCACACAAGTTTTTTGGTTTCAATTTAAAATAACAAAAAACCCTTGACAAAATATAATGTTACAAGTATATTTGGTTTAAGGTGGTAAAAGGTGTTATAAGGTGGGATAATGTTTGCTGGAAGATATGAATACGCTATAGACGATAAAAGCAGGGTGAGCATACCATCCAAGTTCAGGGAAGTGCTCTCAACAAACTATGATATGAGGCTCATACTGACAAATCTTGATAGCTGTATTGTGGGCTATCCATACCAGGAATGGGTGAATATACAGGAAAAGATATCAAACCTTGGAACATTGAAAAAAGAGGCAAGGGTATTTCTGAGATTTTTTTACTCAGGTGTTTCTGAGTGTCCCATAGACAGGCTTGGAAGGATTCTCATACCACAGTCCTTAAAGGCATACGCAAATATTAAAAAGAATGTAACAATCATCGGAATGAATCGAAAAATAGAGATATGGGCACAGGAAACATGGGAAGAATTGGTTAAAACGGCAACCTCTGACATCGAACAGATGGCAAATATCGTGTCTGATCTTGGTCTTTGATGGGCATTGCACATATACCTGTTCTTCTCAAAGAAGTAATGGACAATCTGGTTTGTGTTGAAAATGATCTGTTTGTGGATGCAACAATTAGTGGTGGGGGGCACTCATATTACATACTGGAGAGGTATAAAAATGTAAAGATAATCGGTATCGATGTAGACGAAGATGCTCTGAAGATTGCAGAAGAGAGGCTATACGTATTTAAAGACAGGGTTAAATTGATAAGAGGAAATTTCAGAGAGCTCAAGAAAATTTTGAACATGGCAGGGATTCCGTCTGTTGGTTGTGTGCTTTTTGATCTTGGCCTTTCGACTTACCAGATTATGGGGAAAAGAGGTTTCAGTTTTGATGATAACAGCTTTCTTGATATGAGGATGGATAACAGAGAAAAGATTACTGCCTATGATGTTGTCAATGGATATACCTACGAAAGGTTGATAAGGATACTTGAAGAATATGGAGAAGAAAGAAAAGGTATCAAGATAGCACGAGCAATCATAGAAGAGAGAAAGCAAAAACCAATATCTACCTCAAAGGAATTAAGTAATGTTGTATTAAAAGCAAAAAGACGAACGGGTAGACTACACCCTGCAACAAAAACCTTTCAGGCGGTAAGGATTGAGGTTAACGGGGAGCTTGAAAATGTAAAGGCAGGTATCGGGGATGCAATTGATCTACTTAGCCCGAAAGGCAGAATTGGTGTCATATCCTTCCATTCATTAGAGGACAGGATAGCAAAGAACATTTTAAAAAATTCTCCACTACTGAAGGTACTTACTAAAAAAACTATAAGACCTGACAGGGCTGAAATAAAAGAGAACCCAAGGGCAAGGAGTGCAAAACTTAGAATAGCAGAGAAAAGGTAATTGGAGTGTTCTATGGAAAGGATTTATGCTTCAGCAAAAAAAGAAGTAAGAAACAGAAGTTTCCCCTCTGTTTTACTGGTGATTCTCTGTTTCATTATCTTCATCCTTGTCTCTTTCTTCCTGAGGGGTTCGTATAATGAACTTAGAGAGGAATTAATTGAAAGATTAAAGAATGAGAAAGAAATCATAGATACCAATAACAGGTTAAAAATGGAGCTTTCTGGTATTACGCAGGGAAGGTATCTTGAGTTTGAAGCAAAAGAGAGGCTGGGGCTGAAAAAACCAAAAGAAGAAGAGGTCCTGGTATTAAGATGAATAAAAGGGCTAATAGAAGGGCCTTTCTCATCTGTACAGCGATATGCTTGATATATGTGTCCCTGGCTCTCCGACTTCCAGAGAAATTAAATGTTAAAAGGATCTCAGATGAGCAGAGAGTAACACCGAATAGCATGAATCTATCTATACCCAAATCCACACCACCTGTTAACCAGACCACACCTGATGCTACGAAAGATGAATCCTTCATTGAACCATCCTTCTTTATATCTATTCCTATAGTGTGCTCTGCAATAAAAGAGGGGCTGATAGAAAAGGAGGGTTTAATTTTCATAAAGAAAGATAGTAACAATGATATAAGCTGTAAAAAACCCATCGACATACTCAAGGACAAGGACGAAGAAGGCTTAAAAAGCATTTCAAAAATAATAGGAAAAAAATACTCGCTCGATTTCCTGAAAAAAGAAGGTATTACTCACAAAAAAGAATCAGACATGGATGAAACTATACTTGGTAAGGGTTTTGTCTTAGAAAAACAAAAATTACTATCCCTCTGCAATACTTATGTCCCTGAGGAATACAGCAGACTTTTTCCATTTATTGTGAGTGGGATTGCGATAGTCAGGGGCAAAAATGGCTTTGAATTCATAAATGCCAAAGATAATGCAAAAGGAAATCAGTGGAGAGAAGACTCAGAGTGGTTAATGCCCAACCTATTAAATCTTCCCATGAAGTCGGCAATCGAAAAACTTACAACCCATACATCAAAGGTAAAGGTATACGGAAGTGGTAATGTAACTGAACAACACCCTAAACCCTTTGAAAGAATAAAAGGCGAGACAGAATGCGTTATATACGGGAGAACATATAAACCATGAAGCTTGTTGATCTGATAAGCGGAATGAAAATTATTCATATAAAGGGCAATACAAACATTGAAATCAGGGGAATCACAAAAGATTCGAGAGAAGTAAAAGAAGGATTCATATTTTTCGCCACTCATAAGAGCGGTGCATATATTGAAGATGCAAAAAGAAGGGGGGCAAAGGTTATCGTTTCTGACAGGGAGTTAGATGATGTATTTCCTTGCTCAATCATCACCGAAAATGTGGGTGCATTCCTCGGTGAAATTGCTTCGAAATTTTATGGCTTTCCATCAAAAAACCTCTATGTCGTAGGTATTACAGGGACAAACGGCAAAACAACAACAAGCTATCTCATTGAGTCCATATTGAAAAATGCAGGCAGAAAGGTTGGGCTCATAGGCACCATATCATACAGGTATAGTGGTCATACATTAAAGGCGGAAAATACTACACCAGGGGCGGTAGAGATACACGGTTTGCTAAGGGATATGTACGCATCCCGTGTAGAATTTGCGGTAATGGAGGTATCATCACATGCACTTGACCAGCAAAGGGTAGAAGGTATCGAGTTTGACACAGGGATATTTACAAACCTCACCCATGACCACCTTGATTATCATGGGGATTTCGAGAGTTATAAGAAGGCAAAAAAACTTTTTTTTGACCATTACCTGAAAGAGAGTAAAAAGGAGAGAAAATACTCTATCTTAAACCTCGATGACCCGGTTACCAGAGAGTTCATTCCCAATGCACCGATAAAAACATTTTTCTATAGCCTCCGAGATAAAGCAGATGCCTATATATCTAATTGCAACGAAAACATAAATGGTTTGAAACTTGAGCTTTCAGTTATGGGTAAAAAGATTTCCATACAATCGCCACTTGTAGGTATTTTTAATGCATCTAATATCCTTGCATCCTGCCTTTTCGGTTCTACAGTAAATATATCATATGAAGGGATAAAAAAAGGTGTGGAAGGGTTAGAGGGTGTTCCCGGCAGGTTAGAGAGGATAGGGAATGAAAAAGGAATTTATATTTTTGTAGATTATGCCCATACACCCGACGCATTGAATAAGGTGCTGGAAATGCTGAACCGTTTAAAGCGGGGAAGGCTTATTCTGATATTCGGATGTGGCGGTAACAGGGATACTGCAAAGAGACCCATTATGGGGAATATTGCATCCCGCCTTGCAGATTTTGCCATAATAACATCCGACAATCCAAGAAACGAAGACCCAAAAAGGATTATAGAAGATATAAAGAAGGGGTTCAATGGCAATACTTTCAAAACCATAGAGAACAGAAAAGAGGCTATTGATGAGGGAATAAAGATGGCAAGAGAGAATGATGTGCTGCTCGTTGCTGGTAAGGGCCATGAGGATTATCAGATTATAGGGGATAAGATATGTCATTTTAGTGATAGAGAAGTAATTGAGGAGTCCTTAAATGTGGTACGTGGATGAGGTGATAAGGGCAGTAAAAGGTACACCATTCAGGGTTGAAAGGGATACATTTTTAGGCATCTCAACAGATTCACGGAGTATAGAAGAAGGAGAACTCTTTATACCGCTCATGGGTAAAACATATGACGGTCATATGTTTATAGAAGCATCGTACATAAAGTCGCACGGGGGCTCAATATGTGAGAAAAAAAGAGAAGATATATACAGAAATGCAAAGGGAACTATAATTCTTGTGGATGACACAACCAGGGCGCTTCTTGACCTCGCAAGATACAAAAGGGAACGGACGAAGGGAACATTCATAGCTATAACTGGAAGTAATGGAAAGACCACAACAAAAGAGATGCTTGTGAGTATGATAAAAAATGTTTTTCCAGTCGCATATAACGAAAAGAATTACAACAACACGATAGGCGTTTCAAAAAGTATTCTCTCTATTGACGGGGAGCCAGCATTTTGTGTATTTGAACTCGGAACAAATAGCAGGGGCGAAATAAGGATGCTCGCTGAAGTAACTGAACCTGATATATCATTGATTACAAATATAAATCCTTCCCATCTTGAAGGACTTTATGACATCGAAGGTGTTCTTGAAGAGAAGCTTGATTTATTTTACCTGACCAAAGAAGGAGGGGCGGTCTTTATCAATGCCGATGACCCCTATATATTGCCTCGATATAAAGATATAAACCATGTACTTTACACCTATGGAATCGTGAATGAGGCATCATTTCGTCTTTCAATCGATCAAGACCTTGGCTGGCAAGGTTTTAATATTACCCTTAAGTTCTCTGATGATGAACTTAAAACAAGGACGAGCCTTTTAGGAAGGCACAACCTTTATAACATCCTCTCTGCATCCTCCATTGCGTATGGCCTGAGCCTTGATAAAAGGCATATTAAGGAAACAATAGAGACCTTCAACCCTTATGCAATGAGATTCAAACCGGTCCAGTCCAAAAAGGGCTATATCGTTGTAGATGATTCATACAATGCAAACCCCTCTTCTATGGAGTGGGCAATTAATACCCTCCAGAGCCTTCCATGTAACGGGAAGAGAATTGTTATTATTGGAGACATGAAAGAATTGGGAGAAAAGACCTCATACTACCATAGAGAACTTGGAAGATTTTTAAGAGAGAGTAGCATACCTATGGTTGTAATGATTGGTGAAGATGTAAGGGAGACCTTTTATGAATTAGGAGAAGGGAGATCAAGGCTCTTTGAAAACAAAGAGGCGCTTATCGATTATGTAACAGAGAAGGTAAAAGAAGGGGATGTTATCCTTGTCAAAGGCTCAAGGGTGGCTAAAATGGAGGAAATAGTGGAGGCACTGGTTTAAATGCTCTATCACATCCTTTATCCACTCCATACAAAGTTTACCGTATTTAATGTATTCAGGTATATTACCTTCAGAACAGTTCTGGCTATCCTTTCCGCACTTATTATAAGTTTCTTTCTAACCCCTTATATAATAAAGAAGTTTAATGAATGGAAGATAAAAAGTGACAAAAGAGAGGATGTACCGGAGAGACATTTAGCGAAAAAAGGAACACCCACCATGGGTGGATTTGTAATTCTTATCTCCACAATTATACCTACCCTGCTGTGGGCTGATTTAAAAAACTATTACATCTGGATAGTTACATTTACCCTTCTCTCATTTGGTGGAATAGGGTTTATGGATGACATAGCAAAGTTACGGAGTGAAAATGGCAAGGGGATTTCCGGAAGAACCAAGTTTTTTCTTCAAATTTTATTCGCAGCAGTTATAAGTACACTCATATATTCGAGGTTCGGTTTCATAACAGAACTTACAATCCCTTTTTTCAAAAATATCACACCTGATCTTGGGATATTTTACATATTGCTCTGTATATTTATTATTGTTGGAACATCAAACAGCGTGAACCTTACAGATGGTCTTGATGGGCTTGCTATAGGGCCTGTACTCACTGTATGTTCAACGTTTATGCTTTTTTCCTACCTTGTTGGTAATGTAAAGTTTGCCCAGTATCTTCAGATTTTCTATGTAAAAGGTGCTGGCGAACTCACAATACTCTGCGGTGCTATATTAGGAGCAGGCATTGGTTTTCTCTGGTATAATGCGTACCCTGCAGAACTCTTTATGGGCGATACCGGCTCTCTTTCACTTGGTGCAACGCTCGCTACTATTGCAGTGATAATAAAACAGGAAGTTCTGCTTGTGATAGCAGGCGGGATATTCGTATTAGAAACCTTCTCAGTTATTATCCAGGTACTTTCATTTAAATGTAGAGGGAAAAGGATTTTCAGAATGGCGCCGATACATCACCATTTCGAATTGAAAGGGTGGAATGAGGAAAAGATCGTAGTAAGGTTCTGGATTGTCTCTGTAATACTTGCTCTTATAGCTTTGAGTACACTAAAACTGAGGTGACATTAGAAGATGAATAACCAATTACCAATTACCAATAACCAAACAAATTCCGATTCTGTAATTTGGAATTTGATTATTGGTCATTGTCTTTCATCTGGTGTTTGGAATTTGGTTATTTGTGTAAACGGGCGAGTATGAATATACCGGATAATGTACTTATAGTTGGGCTCGGGGCAACAGGTATAGGGGTAGCAAAATTTTTAAGCAAAATGGGGAGACATATCACCATTACCGACAAGAGCAGTGAAGATGTCTTAATGCCTTCTATAAAAGCATTAAGTGGTATAGAGTTTGTGGGTCATTTTGGGGCTCATAGTAAAGACGATTTTATTAAACACCCATTAATAGTTGTAAGCCCAGGGGTTGATAGTGAGTTGCCATACCTCAAAGAAGCAAGAGAAAAGGGCGTTAAGGTGATCGGGGAAATAGAACTCGCATATACATTCATAAAAGAACCCATCATCGCAGTCACGGGGACCAACGGAAAGACAACAACAACTACACTTATCGGTGAAATATTCAAGAGGGCTTATAAAGATGTTTTTGTAGGAGGTAATATTGGTAACCCACTTATCAATTACTTGCTGGAAGGTAAGAAGGCACAATATATCGTTGCAGAAATTAGCAGTTTCCAGCTGGAAACCATAGAGACCTTCAAACCCAATATGGCAATCCTCTTGAACATCACAGAAGACCATCTGGATAGATACAGTAGTTATGATGAATACAGGGAGGCAAAATACAGGATCTTTAAAAATCAGGAAGAAAAAGACTATGCGGCTATAAATAGAGACCTTGTTATCAGAAGAAAATTCAGGGCAAATAAAATCTACTTCTCAACCCATGAGACATTAGAGAACGGTGCCTTTTATAAAAATGGCAATATACATGTCAGATTAAAAGGAAAGGAATTTATCTATAAGAGGTCTATCTCTCCTCTTGTGGGCATCCATAATACCGAGAACATCCTTGCAGCACTCCTCACATCACATATATACGGTGTAAAGAAAGACCATATCGAAGAGGTTCTAAGAAGCTTTAAGGGGTTGCCGCACAGGGTTGAGCCTGTCAGGAAGATTAAGGGAATACAGTTTTACAATGATTCAAAGGCTACAAATGTAGATGCGGCAAGGAGGGCCCTGGAGAGTATGGAGGCAAATGTGATTCTCATCGCCGGGGGAAGAGACAAAGGTGGGAGCTACAAGGGCATTATAGGCCTTATGGACAGAATAAAGGCCCTTGTGGTTATAGGTGAAGCGAAAGAGAAGATATTGAATGAGTTGGGCAGGTATGTGGATACATACATTGAAGAAGATTTGAATGGCGCTGTGAAAAGGGCATGGGGTCTTGCTAAAAAGGGGGATGTGGTACTTTTTTCTCCAATGTGCAGCAGTTTTGACATGTTTAAAGATTACAAGGACAGAGGAAATACCTTTAAGAAGATAGTGGAGTCATTATGAAGAAGATTGCGATATACATGCTGGCATCCATTTTACTCTATAGTCTTTTCCGTGAGTTGAATATCATCAAGGTTCTCTACATATGCCTTGGTCTTGTATCTATCTACGCTATCTACCGCGTTCCATCAAGGTACATTATTGCCATGAAGTATCCTATCATACTACTTTCTTTTGCTGGAACTGCCGGTTTTTTCCTATACCCAGAGTTAAGCAGCAAATATCCAATCGAGGCAGTTATTGTATTTCTTTCTTTCTACAGCATAACATTTTACCTGATTACGATAGAAGAAAAGGGGAAGGATTTCTTTAAAGATGTGATAGCCCTTTCACTGCTTTTTCTCTCTTCCTCCTTCAATCTTTTTATGATAGGGAAACCACTCCTAATATTGCCCATCTCCTTGAGTATAATGCTTTTTCTTTTTATAGTTGGCAAAAACCGTATCATTCCCATTATTGCAGGATATACGTTATTCATTATGGTTTTTCTTTACCATAAGGGGATTAACATTCTTGGTGCCGGGATAAGGGTCAATGATATTGACAGATACCTTTTGCTTATCTCATCTTTTGCCCTTCTTTTACTTGGCTTTATTGACTTTATGAAAAAGGATAACCTCACAAAAGTGCTATACTTTTTCGGCTTTCTATATGTTGCCATAGATATTTTAATGGTTCTTGGCATTAAACTTTCTGGAGGATTATTGTATCAACCTGTCATTTTACTCTTTATAATAATCCCGCTTATAGGTGTAATGCTCAAAGCTGAAGGAGAACACGTATGAAACTCCTTATTTCTGCTGGCGGTACAGGCGGTCATATATTTCCCGGTATAGCTGTAGCAGAAACACTTACAGCGAAAGACAAAAATAATCAGGTTACATTCATTGGTACAGCATATGGGCTTGAAAGCAAAATAATCCCTCAACATGGATTTAAACTTTTATACATAGAGGCACACCAATTTTTGGGCAAAACATTTATCCATAAGTTAGCTACGCTCGTGCGTCTTTTACAGGGTATCTATATGTCCATAAGTATAATAAGAAAGGAAAAACCTGATGGAATCCTCGGTATGGGTGGTTTTACATCCGTGCCGATTATACTTGCCGGTACTATCCTTGGTGTACCGAGCTTCATACATGAACAGAATGTCCAGCCCGGGCTGGCAAACAAACTACTTTCCAGATTTGCTGCCTCAACATTTGTAAGCTTTGATGCAACAAGGGATTATCTCAAAAAAGGTAAGGTGTACCATACAGGCAATCCCTTGAGAAAAACATTAAAGGTATCACAAGACAAGAAGCCGGAAGGAAGCTTTGTGATATTCATATTTGGAGGTAGCAGGGGAGCAAAAAGTATCAATGAATCGATACTGACCTTACTCCCATATATGGAAAGCTACAAGAACACGATTATGTATCACCAAACAGGCACGGAGGACTACAATCACATAAAAGAGGCATACGGAAAGACTAATATAAAATACGAGGTGTTTCCTTTCACAAACGAGATGGAAAAATACTACACCCTTTCTGATATTGTGATATCAAGGGCTGGTGCTACTACAATCTTCGAGCTTGCATACTTCAAAAAAGCCGCAATACTTATCCCTTATCCCTTTTCAGCGGGCGGGCATCAATGGAAAAATGCGAGCCTGATAGAAACTATAGGCGGTGGCTATGTTATCGGAAACGATGAAGCAACAGGCGAAAGGCTTTATAGCGTCTTAAAACATCTCATTAATGAGCCTCAACTATTAAAGGAGATGGGTGAAAATATAGGGAAACTTTATATTGATGACGCAGCAGAACGGATTATAGGACATATATATGAACAGGCAGAAAAAAAATATTAGGATTCGTGAGGTGTTAGTTGGTCTTTCATAAGATAGACAGGGTTCATTTTGTCGGTATTGGCGGGATCGGGATGAGCGGTATTGCAGAGGTTCTTTTAAACCTTGGCTTCAAGGTTACAGGTTCAGATTTAAGAAAGACAGAGACCACCGAGAGGCTTGAGCAATTAGGGGTACAGATATTCTACGGCCATCGAGAAGAAAACGTACACGATGTTGATGTAGTGGTAATTTCATCGGCTGTAAAATCTGACAATCCTGAGGTACAAAAAGCCAGAGAACTTTTTATCCCCGTTATACAGAGGGCAGAGATGCTTGCTGAGCTGATGAGGATAAAATACAGTGTTGCTGTAGCGGGTGCCCACGGGAAAACAACAACCACATCGCTAATCTCGTCAGTTCTTGGGCACGCGGGTATTGATCCAACCTGTGTTATAGGAGGGAAATTAAACAGCCTCGGGAGTAATGCAAAGCTCGGGAGTAGTAAGTTTCTTGTAGCAGAAGCGGATGAAAGTGATGGAACATTCCTGCTCCTTTTCCCCACCATTGCCGTTGTGACAAACATAGACCTTGAACACCTTGATTTTTACAAGGATATACACGAAATAAAAAATGCCTTTTTAACATTCCTCAACAAGGTTCCTTTTTATGGGCTTGATATTATATGCATTGATAATTCGAATATTCAGAGCCTCATCCCTCAATTAAAGAGAAGATACATGACCTATGGCCTTTCAAAGCAGGCAGATTTAAGGGCAGAAAACATCGTTTACAAAGGGGTTAAAACATCGTTTAGGGTTGTATACAAGGGTGAGGATTTAGGCGATATAGATTTATCCCTTCCCGGTATTCACAATGTGGTAAACGCCCTTGCGGCATGCGGTGTTGGAATAGAACTCGACATACCTTTTGAGACAATTAAAGAAGCCCTTAAGGGTTTTTCAGGCATACAGAGAAGACTGGAGATAAAATGGGATGGCAGTATCAAGCTGATAGATGATTATGGTCATCACCCAACAGAGATAAGGGCAACCCTATCGGCCATAAGAAAGATGTGGAAGGGAAGAATAGTAGTAGTTTTTCAGCCCCATAGATACACAAGGACAAAGGCGCTGATGCACGAGTTTGTAACCTCTTTTAATGAGGCTGATGTACTTATTGTGACAGAGATATACCCTGCCTCTGAGGAAAAAATAGAAGGGGTTACAGGAAAGGTACTTTCAGAAAAGATTCGGGCAAGTGGACATAAAAATGTGATATTTGCCCTGACAAAACAAGATGCGGCAGATAAGGTGCTTAAACTCGCTAAAAGCGGTGATGTGGTTATTACACTGGGCGCAGGCGATATATACAAGATCGGTGAAAGGCTAAAATCTATATGGAGTGGAAAGGCATAAGAGGAGCAGTATTGAAGGATGTTCCTATGAGAAGATACACCTCGATGAAGGTCGGCGGTCCTGTAAAATATCTTGTATACCCTCTGGATGAAGGGGATTTAATAAACGTATTACGGCTTCTCAAAGAACGGGGTATCAAATATAGATTCGTTGGGAATGGGACCAATATCATTGTGAACGATAAGGGCATCAATGAGGCACTCATCAGGATTACAAGGATAAAATATATACGCCATAAGAAGACTAAAAACGGGACACTGGTTGAGACTTCTGGAGGGACATCATTAAAAGGATTTATAAAGGATATTGCACAACGTGGGCTTTCTGGTCTTGAAAAGCTATTCTGGATACCGGGTACAATCGGTGGCGCTTTGAAAATGAATGCCGGAAGCTTTGGTTCATCCATAACAGATGTATTGGAGAACATACGCATTGTGGACGCTGATGGAAAAATAACATCGATAGCTAAAAAAGACATGGCCTTTGGGTATAGAACCTCACCTATAAAGGTATCAGAGTGTGTGTTAGGCGCCCAGTTTCATTTAAAAGATAGAGATAAGAGGGAAATATATGAGGACATGGAGTACGCGTATGCCGAGAGGAAGAAAAGGCATCCCATGGAGTTTCCCTCTTCCGGCTCTATATTTAGAGGCGTTGAGGGGAAGCCAGCATGGAAGTTTATTGAAAAGGCAGGACTAAAAGGTTTCAGGTACGGCGATGCATGTGTATCCGAGAAACATGCAAATTTTATCATAAACCTCGGGTCCGCAACGGCAAAAGATATCAAGATGCTGATAGATAAGATTAAAAAGGAGGTTTACGAAAAGGAAAGGATTTTATTAAAAGAAGAGGTAGAGCTCTGGGGGTTTAATGGATAAAGGAAGGATGAAAAAAAGGAAGATAGGGGTATTCCTGGGAGGAAAATCATCCGAGAGGGAAATCTCTATAAAAAGTGGAAACGCTATTCTCCAGAGTTTATCAAGAAGCGGTTATCATGCGATTGGCATAGATGTGAATAATGATCTAACAGAAAGATTGAAAAGCAAGGGTATAGAGGTTGCATTCATCGCTTTGCATGGAAAATTGGGAGAGGACGGGACAGTCCAAGGACTTCTCGAGATTATGGGTATTCCTTATACAGGCTCAGGTGTCCTCGGTTCTTCTCTCTCTATGGACAAGGCTATTATGAAACTACTCTTTACAGGTATGGGTATTCCAACCCCGGCTTATACCATTCTTGCCGATGAAAGGGAGCTCACATTCCCCATACCTTTCGTTGTCAAACCAGTAAGTGGAGGTTCTACCATTGGCATATCAATTGTGAGAAAGGAAAAAGAGAAAGATGATGCAATCAAAACTGCCCTCAAATATGACAAAAAACTTTTAATCGAACGATATATCAAAGGCAGGGAAATCACTGTTGGTATAGTGAACAATATTGTGCTTCCTATAATCGAGGTCAGGCCTTCAAAGGGATTCTACGACTTTGAAGCAAAATACACAAAAGGGATGACAGAGTATATCGTTCCGGCAAAAATAAACAAAAAAATAGAAAGAAGGGCAAAAGACATAGCCTTAGGGATATATAAAACCTTTGAGCTTTCGGGGTGTGTGAGGATTGATATGCTTATGGAGAAAGATATGCCACAGGTAATAGATATCAACACATCTCCCGGGATGACGGAAACATCCCTTGTGCCAAAGGCATGGGGACGTATGGGAAAAACCTTTGATGAACTTATTGAAGAAATTCTTAAGGGGGCTTCGTTAAAAACATGAAAAAGACTCTGTATGTGCTCTTTATAGTGCCTGTCTGTATATTATCAATGCTAACAATTATCTATATACTTTCAAGGGATGAACCGCTCTTTTTCTTAAAAAACATTAAGATAAATGGTGCGAATCAGTTGAAGGACGTTGATATAATGGGCAGGATATCTCCCTTTCTGAAGGAAAGCATGTTTAAGATAGATACCTCCAGGATGAAGGAGGCCATTATATCCCATCCCTTTGTGAAAGAAGTAAGGATAAAAAGGGTGTATCCCTTTTCAATAGTTATAGATGTAAAAGAAAAAAGACCATCTGCCTTATGGGTAAATAATACGGGGGATGTTTTTGTCCTTGACGAATATGGTGAACCATACAGGGGGATCATAAAAGGGGATACAAAAGGGATGTTTATTATCAATGCAAAGGAAAAAGGGGATGTAAAAAGTATTTATAGAGAGATCAGCGGCTGGTGTATGGAAGGGATTATAAAAAAGAATGTCCTGTCAGAGGTAGCATACAGCGAGGGCAATATCACAATATTCGATAGTGATGATGGAGTGGAAATAATACTCGGGAAGGAAGATCAAAAGAAAAGATTGAAAAGGGCTATTGCTGTTCTGGAAGACGCAAAGAAGAGAGGGTTTTTGATAAAGTGCATAGATGCAAGGTTTGAAAAAGGGGCCATTATCCAGGAAAGGAAGGGTTAATATGCTGAGAGAAGATGAGCTTCTTATCGGTCTTGATGTAGGAACTACAAAGATATGTGTTGTTGTGGCGAGATTTACAGAGGGTAAGGTGAATATAGTTGGAATAGGTTCTCATCCTTCTACAGGACTCCGGAAAGGTGTTGTGGTAAATATGGACAGCACCGTGAATTCAATAAAAAAGGCCGTTGAAGAGGCAGAGTTAATGGCTGGCATAAAGATTGACTCCTGTTTGGCGGGTATTGGAGGGGCCCATATCAAGAGTTTTAACAGTAACGGTGTTGTGGCCATTAAAGATAAAGAAGTAAGAACGGACGACATCACGAGGGCAATAGATGCAGCGAAGGCAGTGGCAATACCAGCAGATAGAGAACTCATTCATGCTATCCCCCAAGAATTCATCGTAGATGACCAGGATGGGATAAAAGATCCGATAGGGATTACGGGTGTCAGGCTTGAAGTAAAGGTCCACATTGTTACAGGGAGTGTCTCCTCTGCACAGAATATCATAAAGTGCTGCAGGCTCGCAGGTCTATCGGTAGATGATATCATACTCGGGCAGCTTGCATCCTCTGAAGCAACATTAACACCTGAAGAAAAAGAGATCGGGGTTGCCCTTGTTGATATAGGCGGTGGTACAAGCGATATTGCTGTGTTCTCAAACGGAAGCATAAAATATACATCAGTTCTACCCTTTGGAGGAAACAACATTACAAATGATATTGGAATAGGCTTAAGGACTCCCCTTGATGATGCGGAAAAGATAAAGAAAAAATATGGTTGTGCCTTTTCAAATATGGTAGGCGCAAATGAAACCATTGAAGTGCCAAGCGTTGGGGGAAGGAAACCAAGGACATTGATGCGCAAAACCCTCGCAGATATCATAGAACCGAGGGTCGAAGAAATATCATCATTAATTTATGAAGAGATTAAAAAATCTGGATCTGAAAAATTACTTGCCTCAGGGGTAGTTATCACCGGGGGGTGTGCAAATCTTGAAGGCATCCCGGAGCTTGCTGAAAACATCTTTAATCTTCCTGCAAGGAGGGGTTACCCGATAGGCGTGGGCGGCCTTGTCGATGTGGTGAACAATCCTATATATGCAACCGGGGTTGGGCTTATCCTCTACGGTTTTAAAAACACTAACGTGAAGCGGCGGAGGTTTGGAAAAGGAGGCACATTTAAGACATTACTCAACAGGACAAAATTACTCAACAGGATGAGGGAATGGTTTAAAGAAATCTTTTAAGGAGGTGCGAGGTGAACAAAGTGTTTTATATGGATGAGACTAACGGTTTTTCAGCAAAATTAAAGGTTATAGGTGTCGGAGGGGGTGGATGTAACGCACTAAACAATATGGTAGAGGCAAACGTTCAGGGAGTTGAGTTCATTGCAGTAAATACGGACGTCAAGTCCCTGAATATGTGCAGGGCCCCTATTAAGATACAGATAGGTTCAAAACTCACCCGTGGTTTAGGGGCTGGCGCTGACCCTGAGGTTGGAAAAAAGGCAGCCCTTGAGGATGTGGATAAAATCAGAGACCATCTGCAAGGTGCAGATATGGTCTTTATCACCTGTGGCCTTGGAGGAGGAACCGGTACAGGCGCCTCCCCGGTTATAGCAGAGATATCAAAGGAATTGGGGGCATTAACCGTAGCAATTGCGACAAAACCCTTTGCTTTTGAGGCAAAGAACAGGATGCTGGTGGCTGAAAATGGGGTTTCACAACTCAAAACACGTGTAGATTCTCTCATAACAATTCCCAACCAGAGGCTTTTGTCTATTAGTGGTAAACATATGACTATCCTGGAAGCCTTTCTCAAGGCAGACGAAGTGCTCCTTAATGCGGTGAGGAGCATATCTGACCTGATAGTGGGCTCTGGCCATGTAGTCGTGGACTTTGCAGATGTAAAATCTATTATGAGTGAAAGGGGCATGGCTATCATGGGTGTTGGCGTCTCTTCAGGAGAAAACAGGGCAAGGGATGCAGCTCAAAAGGCTATATCCAGCCCACTGCTTGAGGATATATCGATACACGGGGCAAGGGGGGTATTGATAAATGTAACAGGAAATTCAGATATGAAACTCCATGAAGTACATGAAGCTTCAACCCTGATTCAGGAACAGGCACATGAAGACGCAAGGGTTATATGGGGACTTGTTTTTGATGATAATATGCAGGATTCCATCAGGATAACGGTAATCGCTACAGGGTTTGAAGAAAAGGTTCAATTAGAGGAAGGACAACATATTGGGCCTGATATAAAGGACAGGCTTTTTGAAGAGGGCGATATGCCTCCATTTATGAGAAAAAAGATTACAATCGATTATAAAGAGATAAAATCAAAAAGTGATAATATTGATATTGATGATGATAGATATGACATTCCAACCTTTTTGCGAAAACAGGCGGACTAAAGGCAGTGAATAGTTGATAGTATATAGTATATAGCAATAAATGAAGAGCAACTTGTGATTCAGAAAAGACAACAAAAGGGCTTGGGAGGGAAGGAAACACTTTCCTTTGAGAAAGGTACAATAGTTAAAAAATGGCGTGGTAAGGTCCCTGTAGGCATTGTCTATCCAAATACATACCATATAGGGATGTCCAATCTTGCAACCCACATCCTTTACAAAACATTAAACAGCATACCTGAGGTCGTGTGTGAGAGGTTTTTTCTTGAAGGGGATGGTGAGTGCCTTTCTGTTGAGAGTAAAAGACCGCTTTCGTCATTTGAGATTATCTTTTTTACGATATCTTTTGAGCTTGATTATATAAATATTCCATGGCTTTTACGTCTTTCTCACATAAAAATTTTTCCAGAAGAGCGAAAAGAAGGTGGGCCGATTATTGTTGCCGGCGGTATATGCGTTATGGCAAATCCAGAACCCATATTCAGCTTCTTTGACCTTTTTCTAATGGGGGATATTGAGGCAACAGTTCCCCATTTCATGGAAAGATATTTAGAGATTAGAGAAAAAGGAAGAGACGAGATTATAGATGGATTAAGCTCCTTTGACTGGGTTTATAATCCTGATAGATTAAAGGTTGAGTACAGTGAGGATGGGGTTTTAGATACCTTTACACCCCGTAATTTCAAGGTAAAGATAAACAGCTACAGAGGAAAAGGCCTTGGCATATCCTCTATTATCACAGAGAAGACTGAGTTTTCTAATATGTTTCTTATTGAAGGGACAAGGGGCTGCCCGTCGAGATGTCCCTTTTGCCTTCTGGGAAATACTTATCGTTTTACCTATGACAGGATATCCATATCAGGGATAGACACAAAAGACATCGGTATTATTGGTGGAGGTGTTTCGTACCACCCCCATATAGTTGAAATATTAAAGGAACTCAAAGAGCAAAAAAAGAACATCCATCTCCCATCCTTAAGGATAGATAAGGTTCCCTTTCAAGTTATAGAGCTTATCAAGGATGAGGTAAAGACGCTGACCTTTGGCATTGAGGCAGGCACCGAAAGGCTGAGAAGGTTTATTGGCAAGCCCTTAAAAGATGTAGAGATTTATGAAAAAATAGAGGCCATACTCGATATAAAAGCCTTTAATCTAAAACTCTACTTCATGATCGGCCTATATGGAGAGCAATTGGAAGATGTAGACAGCATAGTAGAACTTGTAAAGCATATAAAACACATAATGGTAAAAAGAGGGGCAAAAAGAGGTGTTGTCGGCAGCATCACAGTCCATGCAAGTCCATTTGTTCCAAAACCCTCAACCCCATTCCAGTGGCTTCCCATGGATGATATGGCTTCGCTGAAAGACAAGATTGGGAGGTTAAAGAAGGCCTTTGCAAGGGTCGATAATACATATTTTACCCACGAGTCCGTCAAGTACAGTTTTATACAGGGTATATTTGCCCGTGGTGATAGGCGTATAAGCGACAGCATCATGCGATTTACCTCTGGAGAAAGCTTTACAAAGGTTCTAAGGGAAAGCCCGGTGAATCTTAATTTTTACACATTACGGGAACGGCCAAGGGATGAGCTCTTTCCATGGGATTTCATTGAGGGAACAACAAGTAAAACAAAACTCTACAACAGACTCACCGTAATCTCCTCCGCCAATAAACACATATAGTCATAATAGCATAATAAGAATACCACAAAATCATTACCCACTGGGTCAGACACCTTTGAATCGGGTATTATACCAATAATTCTTATAATATTTTTACTTGTAAAACAATTATAATCTTGTGTAAAATCAATTAAGAGAGGGGTATGGGGTAATAAACAAAACAACATGCGTATTAAAAAAAACCGAGACGCCGGTGACTTGCTGACATATGTTTAGTTATAGTTTGTTAGAAAAGGAGGGGTGTACCATGAAACACCCATATGTTCTGGGGATTATAAACGCGATAGCTGTGGTTGTAATATCAATATTTGCATTTGTAATGCCTGCTGTTGGTCAAGAAAAGAAACCAAATATCGTCTTGATGCTTGCTGACAATCTTGGCTATGGCGACCTCGGATCATACGGTGGCGGCGAGATACGCGGCGCACCGACTCCACGTCTTGATGAACTTGCAAGCGGAGGGATGCGCTTTACCCATTTTCTGGTAGAACCAGCTTGTACGCCTTCACGAGCGGCACTCATGACTGGACGATACTCAATCCGTGCTGGACTATCACTGGTTGCCGTAGCGGGCACGCCAAACACACTGTCTTCCAAAGAAGTGACCATGGCGAGAATGTTCAAAGAAGCTGGTTACAACACAGCGATGTTGGGAAAGTGGCACCTCGGTACTGAGGAGCAGAGTCTTCCACAGAACCAGGGGTTTGACGAGTTTTGGGGTTTCCTGGATAGTACCGATGACACCCTGATCTGGCCCGGAATGAAGATGACGCATAACGTTATCATGCCTGAGTCGGCGCAGCCGCAAATCCTGCAAGCCAACGCCGGGGAAAAACTGAAAAAGATTAAACCATATACTCTTGAGGAGCGCCGCACCATCGACCTGGAGATGGCTGACAGGGCAGTAAATTACATCAAAGCCCATGCAGGCCCTGATAAACCGTTTTTCCTCTATATTGCATGGTCACGGGTCCACTACCCGAATCTTCCTTCGAAAGGGTTTGAAGGCAAGTCACGGGTTGGGAATTACGGCGACAGCCTGATGGAGTTAGATTATAATGTGGGAAGGGTGCTGGATGCTGTTAAAGAAAAAGGCATTGAGAATAATACGATCGTGGTGTTCTGCAGCGACAATGGTCCGGAAAGGGAAGTTGTCTGGACGCTCGGCGGAATGATGGGTGACGGTGGCTTATCCGGTCCCTTCCGCGGAGAGCTCGGCGACCCCTGGGAAGGTTCCGTCAGAACAGTGGGAATGATCAAGTGGCCCGGTAAAATTAAGCCACGCGCTTCAAACGAGATGTTTTCTATTATGGATTTCTTCCCGACCTTGGCTACATTTGCCGGTGCAAAGGTACCGACCGACCGCCCCATCGATGGCATTGATCAATCCGCTTATCTTCTTGGTAAACAGGAGAAAGGCAACAGAAATAGCCTCATCACCTTTATCGGTGACCAGATTGTTGCGGTGCGCTGGAGACAGTTCAGTGTGTATATGGTCGATACAATTTCAACTGGATCCGGTCCGGGCCGTCTGGGCGGTGTGGGTGGAGCTGCCACCCCCATGAACGGCTATCCTGCGATTTACAATATAGAACTTGATCCACGGGAAGAGCACAACCTCAGTGCGATGTTCGGATGGCTGGGAATTCCTGTAGCGAAGGTTATCATGGATTACAAAGCAACTCTGCAGAAATATCCCAATCCACCTGCACCGAACCTGACGAAATGGTAATGGTGGTGTCTGACACAATGAAGTTATATAGTGCATCAATAATAAGAATATTTTACAGGATAATAGAAATTTCACATTAATGAGGAGGTACGAAGATGAGCGATATACGTAGATTGGCAGTGGTAGGGGTGACAGTAGTGCTGGTGTTTCTTCTCTTCAGTATCCCGGCACATGCCACGAATGGGACTGGTAGTGACTGGGAATTCGATGTTATTCCCTATATGTGGTTTATGGCCATGGATGGCAACGTGAATGTGAGGGGACAACGAGCATCGGTGCATGAGAGTATGAGCGATGTTATTAAGGAAACCGATTTCGCTGCCATGGTTCACCTTGAGGCCAGAAAGGGCAGGTGGGGATTCTTTATTGACCCGATGTACTCCTATTTCACATCTGATGGAAGCGTAGGTCCTGTTGATGTCAAGGTAAAAACCGACTGGTGGCTCGTAGGTCTTGGGGGCTTCTACCGGCTTACCGAGTGGCAGGGCAGGGAAGAGGCTAATCAGCAAGGCTTCGTTGATGTAATTTTAGGCGGGAGATACTGGTCTGTGGATAACAAAATTGATGTAGACGTACCCATGATGGGCGTGGTTAGTGTCAAGAAAAGTACGGATTGGGTAGACCCGTTCGTTGGTTTACGTCTCAGGGCATATCTTACTAAGAATTTTTTTATTGATGCGAGAGGTGATATCGGAGGAGCTAATATTTTTGGCAATTCGTCCTACTTTACGTGGAATGCACATGCTGGAGTTGGATACCACCTATCGAAAAACACGGCCCTGTGGGCTGGATATCGCGCCTTATATGTTAACCGGGCTAACGGGCATGGTGATAATCGGTTTAGCTGGAATGCCACCCTATATGGACCGCTCTTTGCATTGTGTTTCAGGTTCTAAGACGAAATCCGTTACAATGGAGCATGTTCGGCTCGAAAAACTGCTGTAATAAGTATAAATTGAGGATGTTGGTTCGGCTATCAATAGTTTGACAAGATTTAGATAAGCACATAATAATAAGGGGGTTTATACAATGAATCGGTCAATAGAAGGCATATTTATTCTATGGGGTGCCGTGCTGTTCATAGCTCTTGTTGCAGGGACTGCACTTGCCGAAAAGACATTACCCAATATCCTCGTCATCTTCGGCGATGATATCGGCTACTGGAACATCAGCGCATACAACCATGGGACAATGGGGTACTGGACGCCTAACATAGACCGCATTGCCAAGGAAGGTATGATGTTCACTGACCACTATGCTCACCCAAGCTGCACACCCGGTCGCGCGGCTTTCATTACCGGTCAGCTTCCAATAAGAACCGGGCTTACTACTGTGGGGCTTCCCGGTAGCCCTCAGGGACTCAAGAAAGAAGATCCGACTTTAGCCGAAGTGCTCAAGCCTCTGGGTTACATGAGTGGACAGTTTGGTAAGAACCACTTAGGTGACCGGAACGAACACCTGCCGACCGTACACGGTTTTGATGAGTTCTTCGGGAACCTTTATCACCTCAATGTGGAGGAGGAGCCGGAACAAATTGACTACCCTAAGGATCCTGCGTTCCGTCAACATTTTGGTCCTCGCGGGGTACTTCACTCGTGGGCGACGAATGTAGATGACCCTACAGAAGACCCGAGATTTGGCCGTGTAGGAAAACAGAAAATCATCTCTACCGGCCCGCTCACCCGCAAGCGTATGGAAACGATCGATGAAGAATTTTTAAAGGCAGCTATCGACTTCATGGGCCGGTCACTTAAAGCCGGAAGACCGTTCTTTGTATGGCTCAACACAACTCGCATGCATGTGTATACACACTTGAAGCCGGAACATCGTTACCTTGCTGCCTCCTTTACTACTGAAGAGGATATCCACGGCAGTGGGATGATCGAACATGATGGTCATATAGGCCAGCTATTGAAAGCTCTCGACGAATTAGGGCTTATCAATAATACCATCGTCATATATACGACTGATAATGGTCCGGAACACAACATGTGGCCCTTCGGGGGTACCACCCCATTCCGCGGTGAAAAGCTGACCACGTACGAGGGCGGTGTACGGGTACCCTTCCTTATTTTCTGGCACGGGAAAATACCGGCGGGCTCTATCTCAAATGGCATTCAGACCCACGAGGACGTATTCACAACACTCGCCGCTGCAGTAGGAATACCCGATGTTCGTGAGAAGCTGAAGAAAGAGGCCAAGGTCTACATCGATGGTGAGAATAATCTCGACTACTGGCTCGGAAAATCAAAACAATCAGCAAGAAACCATGTCTTTTACTACTATGAGTCAAAGTTGACCGCCATTCGTATTGGCCCCTGGAAAGCCCACTTTTTGGCTAAGGAATCCTACTGGGGTGATGAAACAATTCACGCGTTTCCTGTATTCTTCAACATCCGTATGGATCCTTTTGAATCTTTTTCCTCATTGGATGCACGTGGACATCTCGCTATGAGAAAGAACTGGCTCTTCCAACCCGCGTTAATTTTACTAAATGAGCACTTAAAATCTTTGCAAGAGTATCCACCCAGGCAAGTACCGGCATCATTCAATATTGAGGAGATTATCCAGAATATTATAAAGAACCGACAGAGACAATGAAAAAATCAGGCCTTACCCTTTCTCTAGTTGTCCGCAGGCCAGGGAGGAGAAAACAAACTATAAACAGAATGTGGAGGAAATAATGTATAGAATTGTTAGTATTTTATTGATACCATTACTATCTTTTGGCATTTGTTTCGTGGACAAATCCGAAGCCTGTTCAGTATTCCAGGTCACTGCAAAGGACGGAACAATCATAAGCGGCCGCACAATGGAGTTTGGGCAAGATCTAAATTACAGTATAATTGTTGTTCCCCGGGGTAAACAATTTACAAGTCCGGCACCAAACAGCCAGACAGGTCTGAGCTGGAAGACAAGATACGGATATGTCGGCGTAAATGCATTCGGAGACGAAAATGGCATAACCGATGGTCTTAACGAGACAGGCCTCGCATTCAGTGCGCTCTGGTACGAAAAGGATACGAAATGGCAGGACGTTGGTCCAGGTGAAAACAATATTGCCCTCGCCCATGCTATGCTTGGGACATGGATACTCAGCAATTTTTCCACTGTTGATGAAGTTAAAAAAGAGATTGGAAATGTCAAAGTTTTTGGCTTTTTCGTGCCGCAGATGGACATGGTAATGCCTTTACATATCATTGTCTATGACGCCAGGGGCGACTGCATTGTCATTGAGTATGACCACGGACAACCCCACATATATGACAACCCGCTCGGAATCATGACCAATGCGCCGAATTTCCCTTGGATGGTTACAAATTTAAGAAATTATATCGGCATGACCACCAATATGCTTGAGCCAAAGGAATTCTCCGGTATAAAGCTTCCGCCAACCGGACACGGCTCTGGAATGTTCGGACTTCCGGGGGACATTACCCCGCCGAGCCGTTTTGTACGCCTTGCAGTAATGACGCATTTTGCCGACCAGCAGGAAAATGCGGAAAAAACACTGAATCTTGCCCAGCATATCGTCAGCGCACTCCACATTGTGAAGGGGATGGTTGTGGACAGGGCACCGGACGGAAAGATAGTTGCAAGCGAGACGACCCAGTGGTCAACCTTCCGGGACCTCACAAACAGGGTCTACTATTTTCGGACCTATGAAAATTTCACTCTTCGAAAGATCGACCTAAAACGACTCGATTTCAATGCCAGTAAAGTGAAAACCATAACAATGACGGGTGATACTGAATTAATGGTGGACATAACCGATCGTGTAAAATAGTACGGGACTGATTTAGAAAAACAGCATATGTGAATAGTAATGGGCAGAATCAAATTAGTGTTAATAATTGTTTTAAATGCTTGTCTGACCATGGGTTTTGTTTGGTTTGTAAAGCTGGGGCATGTGTGCGCACGTCAGGAAAATGTCCGGGTGGAGAGATTCGCCGGATCAGAGAGTTGTCGGGAGTGTCATGAGAAGTTCTATAAATTATGGTCAACTTCACACCACGGTCTTGCGATGCAGCCATTTACATCCGAATTCGCCCGAACCATGATCGTGCCTCAAAAGGACGGGATCAAGATTGGCAATTATCTGTATCGTACCGATATTCAAAACGGGAAGGGTTGGGTTCTGGAAACAGGGCCTCAGGGAGAGAAGCGATATTCGATTGAACATGCTATGGGTGGAAAAAACGTCTATTATTTCCTGACCCTACTGGAAAAAGGTCGCCTGCAGGTTCTGCCTGTTGCATTTGATGTCCGAAAAAAAGAGTGGTTTAACACCACTGCCAGTATGATCCGTCACTTTATTGATAGACAAGACCAAGCACTCAATTGGAAGGAGCAACCACTTACCTTCAATACTGCATGTTATAGTTGTCATGTAAGCCAACTCTCGACTAACTATGACCTTAAAAACGATACATACCGCACAGTCTGGGCTGAACCTGGAATCAACTGCGAGACCTGCCATGGTCCTGGCGAAGAACACAACCGGGTATGCAGGGAAGCCCCCAGGGGACAGACTCCAAAGGATTTAAAGATTATTAGCGCCAAAAAATTCACCCCAGAACAGCACAATTCAACCTGTGCACCGTGCCATGCAAAGATGATTCCCCTTACATCAACGTTTCAGCCTGGTGACCGTTTCTTTGACCATTTTGACCTCACTACTCTTGAAGACCCTGATTTCTACCCCGATGGCCGTGATCTGGGAGAAAATTATACCTACACGCTCTGGAGGATGAGTCCCTGTGTGAAATCAGGTCAACTCTCCTGTATACACTGCCACACTTCAAGCGGAAGATACAGGTTTAAAGCTGAAGAAAAAGCCAATCAGGCATGTATGCCCTGCCATAAAAAACACGTAGAAAATTCCCCCGAACATACTCACCACCGGACAGATAGCCCAGGAAACAAATGCATTTCCTGTCATATGCCAATCACTGAATTTGCACGGATGCGGCGCAGTGACCACTCTATCTTACCACCCGTGCCTGCAGCAACCATTGCATTCAAATCTCCCAGCGCCTGTAATGGCTGCCATAAGGACCTTGATGCTACTTGGGCTGACAAAAAAGTCCGTGAATGGCGTAAGCGTGACTATCAAGCGCCTTTGCTCCACCGTGCCAGTCTTATTGAAGCTGCCCGTAAAAGGGACTGGTCGGAACTGCCTGAGATATTGAAGTATCTGACAAGCAAAGAACGTGATGAGATATATGCTACTTCCCTTATCCGTCTACTTGCTTTCTGTAATGATAACAAAAAATGGCCTGTGTTGCGCAAGCTCTTGAAAGAGGACCCTTCACCACTCGTCCGTTCGGCTGCAGCTACTGCACTGACCACAAACCTTAACCGCGAGACAATTAATGTCCTGCTTGCGGCAACAACTGATGACTATAGGCTCGTTCGTATAAGGGCTGCAGCTTCTCTTTCTGTCTATCCCGTAAAACTGCTCAGCCCTAAGGACAAGAAAAATCTGGAAGCTGCATCAAGTGAACTCTTAACATCTTTCCTCAACCGCCCTGATGACTGGGCTTCTCACTACAATATGGGGAACTACTTACTTGAACGCGGTGAACTCAATAAGGCATTAAACACCTATAACACAGCCTTGAGACTCCAGCCTGACAATATCCTAACCCTGGTGAATACGTCCCTTGTATATTCCCGTCTCGGGCAGGTAGATATGGCTGAAAAATCATTGAAGCAGGCGTTAAAGCTCGACCCAACTAACGCTGCTGCAAATTTCAATTTGGGGTTGCTCATGGCAGAGCGGGGTGAAATAATTCAGGCAGAGAAATACCTTAGGACAGCTTTGAAAACCGATCCTGACTTTGCTGAAGCAGCCTTCAATTTAAGTGTTTTGATAAGCCGTGACAGACTCGGGGAAGCCATCAAATGGTCCCGCAAGGCAAGCAAGCTCCGTCCTGATCAGCCAAAATACACATACACCTATGCCTTTTATTTGAATCAAAACGGAAATACTGATGGGTCTTCTCAGGAATTGCAGAAGTTGATCAGGAAGCATCCGGCGTATATCGACGCCTACATGCTGCTGGGCATGATCTATGAAAAACAGGGGAAACTGAATGACGCAAGGGCGCTCTACCTGAAGGCGCTTAAGAACAAGGGATTATCAAAGGTCGATCAATACCGTTTCAATGAAAAACTCCGCGCCCTCAACTCTCTGAAGTAGTTGAAGTTTTAAACGTGCAATCATATCCATATTGTTCTCAAGGAAACCATCTCTTCCATTCGCCAACTCAAAATTCTTATCCCCGAAGGGGTTTCCTTCCTATCTGTTGCTGGAAGATTGCAAAATGGTATAAGAACTGACATTCAACGCTATAAACACTCCTTCCTGAAAGAGAGCAGTTGGTCTTTTTCCTTGAGGTTACAACATTTCAACCTGATCTTTACCCGAAAAAGTGGACACGCTCCTAAGTTTCACACACTTTCCTCTCAAACTCAACAGGAGAACAATAATTCAATGCCGAGTGCCTTCTCAC
>Ga0209609_10000073_pt1 | contig 51967 bp, 47 predicted proteins | sample LakKivw325mmetaG_FD_184136 | JGI IMG/M metagenome (GOLD analysis project Ga0209609, IMG submission 184136) | Anoxic lake water microbial communities from Lake Kivu, Rwanda to study Microbial Dark Matter (Phase II) - Lake Kivu water 325m metaG... | ecosystem: Environmental > Aquatic > Freshwater... | reverse complement strand
GCGTACACGTCGACGATGTCGTCTTGGGCGTTGTAGAGAATGGCGATGTCGGTTGTGTTGTTCCACACCGGCGCGGCGGCGTTCCAGTAGAGGATGGCTTCCGTGTTCGTGCCCGCGCCGCTGTGGATTGTGACGATCGCGCCTGGGGCGAGCGTGAACCCATCGGGGAACTCGAACGCGTCGCCGTGCTCGTTCGACACAGACCACCCGGTGAGGTCAACGGGCCGCGTTCCGGTGTTCTCGAGCGTGAAGTACTCATCGTTCAGGGCTGCGGCGTCCTCGCCGGAGGCGTCGTAGTGGAACGGCCAGACGAACTCGATGGTCTCCGCCGGCGACCCCGGGGCCGGCGGAGAGACAGTCACCTCGCCGGTCGCCTCCACCTGTCGTCCCTCGTCGTCGGTCACGGTGAGGACAACCGTGTACGTCCGCTCGTCGTCGGTCGTGTAGGTGTGCGAGGGAGTCATGCCCGTTCCGTCGCTTCCGTCGCCGAAGTCCCAGTCGTAGGCCACGATCGCTCCGCCCTCGGCGTACGACCCGGAGGCGTCGAATCGGACGAGGAGGGGCGAGGGTCCCTCGTTCGGATCGACGGCGAACGAGGCCTCGAGAACGGGACCTGGCTTCAGGCATCCTCCCATCGTGGCCGCGGCGGCCAGCAAGAGGGCGATGCGAAGCCCACGGCAGATCGCACGGCAGTTCATGGCGCAAGCCTACGTGTCGCCCAGTCCCCCCGCATCGGCTGCAGGCCCGTGTTCAGGGTGCGAATGGCCTGCTCCGGGCGCTGTCGGGTGTCCGTTTCGCTCCGCGGCGGAAGCATTGACGGCGGCTGTCGGTCGGTCCTACAATGACGGCCTCTTCCGGGTGAGGCGGCGAACGAGCGGCCGGGCCGCAGAACGCCGACGGGGGATGTGACCCACGACGCACGAAGACGGAAGTTCGCACGGAGATCGATTCCCCTTCCATCGTATTGAGGCGGGGCTTCCCGCCTTTTCCAACGTACGACCGTGGACGGCATCGCGCGCGGCGCTCCTGCGTCGTCGCGGACGTCCGCGTTCGGAGGTGATCTAGCGCTTCATGTACACGCGCGCCAAGTACCCTGTCGTGATCGTCGATCCGACGTGGGACGAGGACTCGTTCGCCAGCCAACGCATCCGCGCGATCGCGGACGAGCTTCAGCAGCTCGGGTACCCGACCCACGCCACGCACGACGTCGAAGACGGGAAGGCGCTGATCGAAGCGAACCCGAACCTCGGATGCCTGTTGGTTGCCTGGGATCCGAACGGGCCGGAAGAGGTCCGCCAGCTGATCCGCGCCGCGCGGAGCCACGGCGAGTACTTGCCGGTGTTCCTCCTCGCTGACCGCACCGAAGTTCGCGACATCGACCTGCTCGTCGTCGAACAGATCGACGAGTACATCTGGAAGCTGGAGGACCCCGCGGCGTTCGTCGCCGGCCGCGTCACGAGCGCGATCGAGAAGTACGCCAACATCCTCCTACCCCCGTTCTTCGGGGCGATGGTCCGCTTCGCGGAGGAGTACGAGTACTCGTGGCACACGCCCGGCCACTGCGGCGGAACCGCCTACCTGAAGTCGGCCGTCGGCCAGGAGTTCGTGCGTTTCTTCGGCGAGCAGCTGTTCCGATCCGACCTCTCCGTCTCGGTAAGCGACATGGGATCGCTTCTCAAGCACTCGGGCCCGGTCGGCAAGGCCGAGCGAAACGCGGCGGTGGTGTTCGGGTCGGACATGACATACTTCGTCACGAGCGGCTCGTCGGCATCGAACCGGATCGTGTTCCAGGCGTCGGTGATCGGCGGCGACAGCGTCGTGGTCGACCGCAACTGCCACAAGTCGGTGGAGCAGGCCATCCTGCTGACGGGATGCCTGCCGACGTACCTCCTCGCGGACTCCAACAACTACGGGATCATCGGCCCGATCCCGCCGCACCGCCTCGGGTGGCCGGAGGTCATCGAGCGGATCCAGACCAACCCGCACCTCGGGGCGAACCACAAGCCGAATGAGGCCGAGCTCCTTGTGATCACGAACTCGACGTACGACGGGCTCTGCTACGACGTGCGCCAGATCCTTGCCCAGATCGACGGCGGCGCTCGCCGCATCCACTTCGACGAGGCGTGGTACGCGTACGCGCGGTTCAACCCGATGTACGAGGACCGGTACGCCATGGCGATCCGCGTCGATGACGAGTCCTCGCCGACGATCTTCTCGACGCAGTCGACCCACAAGCTCCTGGCGGCCCTGTCGCAGGCGTCGATGATCCACGTGAAGTCGAGCCGCCGGGCGCCGGTGGAGCACGACCGGTTCAACGAGGCGTACATGATGCACAGCTCGACCTCGCCGCAGTACGCGATCATCGCCTCGAACGACATCGCTGCCGCGATGATGTCGGGGGGGATGGGCAAGGTCCTGACCCAGGAGTCGATCGACGAGGCGGTGGCGTTCCGTCAGGTCATGGCGCGTCTCGAGCGTGACCGTCGGGAGAAGCGGGACTGGTGGTTCCGCGTCTGGCAGCCGGACAAGGTGCGAACCCCACGCGGCGTGGTTCGCTTCGAGGACGCCGACTCGGAGACGCTGGCGACTCACCCGGAGTGCTGGACCCTCGAGCCGGGCGCGACGTGGCACGGATTCAAGGGTCTGACGCCCGGCTACTGCCTGCTCGACCCGATCAAGGTCACCCTCATCACCCCGGGGATCGCCCCGAACGGCTCGCTCCTCGACCCGTCCATTCCGCCGATTGCCCCCGACCTGCCGGCGCAGGCGTTCATCCCCGGCCCGGTCGTCAGCGCGTTCCTCGACTCCGAGGGGATCGTGGCGGAGAAGACCGGGCACTACACCGTGCTCTTCCTGTTCTCGCTCGGAATCACGAAAGGGAAGTGGGGCACGTTGGTTAGCGCGCTGTTCGAGTTCAAGCACCTCTACGACACGAACGCACCGCTCGGAGAGGCGATCCCTTCCCTGGTCGAGTACTACCCCGACCGATACAGCGCAACCATGACCCTGCGCGGCCTGTGTCAGGAGATGCACGCGTGCCTGCGGGAGCTCGAGCTGTGCCAGAAAGAGCGCGCGCTACGCGCGGTAGACCATCAGCCGATCCAGCGAACGACGCCGCGCGACGCGTACCGAGCGCTCGTGAAGAACCAGGTCCAGCGCGTCCCGATCGACCGCCTGGAGGGACGCGTCGTCGCCGTGGGACTCGTCCCCTATCCGCCGGGAATCCCCGTTCTGATGCCCGGCGAGGAAGCCAACGCGGCCGTCTGCGACTACCTGCAGGGGCTGGAGGAGTTCGACGACCGATTCCCGGGGTTCGAGCACGAGATCCACGGGATCGGCGCGCCGAGCGAGGCGGGAGGCGAAGGACGTCCGGGCGGGAACCGGTACTGGGTCTACTGCCTGCCCGAGAAGCGCGCGAAGCGCAGGCGTCCTCGGCGGCCGCGAACTCAGCCTCCATCCCGCCGCTAGGTCAGTCCCAGCGCGTCTCGACGACGTCCGGTAGCGCCAACAGGGCGCGGCAGGCGGCCACGGCGGCCGGCGACGTGCGGGTTCGGACGCGGAACGTGAGCTGGACGGTCGCGGGCTCCTTCGAGATGCGACTCGCCGTAGCGAGGACGCGTAGATCGTTCTCCGCCAAGACCTCGCGACAGCGGGCCTCCACGATGCCGGCGTCGACCGTTCCACCGCGGACTCGAATCGTGTGGTAGTTGACGGTCGGGATCCTGTGGGCGAACCGCGCAAGCAACGTGAGGATGACGAGGGCGACGGCCGTGCTTCCAACGCCGAGGACGTAAAGCCCTTGTCCGACGACCACGCCCAACGCAGCGACGAACCACACGCAGGCGGCCGTGGTGAGGCCGCGCACGATCTCCTTCGACTTCACGATCGCGCCGGCGCCGAGGAAACCGATTCCGGTCATGATTCCAGCCAGCGCGCGTCCCGGATCGACGGAGGGGCCGAACGACTGGGTGACGATCATGGCCAGGGTCGCCCCCAGGCAGACGAGCATGTGCGTACGCAGCCCGGCCGGCCTGCCGTGCGTCTCCCGTTCCAACCCGACGAGGCCCCCGAGCACCACGGCGATTAGCATTTTGGCCAAGGACATCCACTCGAAGCTCATCATTGCGACTCACCCCGCAGGCGCTCGTAGTGGCGTCTATCCTACATCGAGCGACGGGGCATCGATGGGTCCCGTGTCCCGCACAGGGAGGGCAAGCGACACACGGGTGCCGGGGCCGTTCCGTCCGCGGTAGAATCGGCGCTCCGATGCCGACGGCAAGATGGAGCAGGGACCTGGGTTCCATGGGCGCGCTGTCGATCGCGGCGGCGATCTGGGGATTCGCGTTCGTCGCTCAGCGCGCCGCGATGGCCCACGTCGGCCCGTTCCTGTTCAACGGGATGCGGTTCCTTCTCGGGGCGGTGACGCTCCTCCCCGTGCTGTGGGGTCTTCGCTCGCGCCGCTCCCCCACGATCGCGGGAACGAGGGGCGGCCGCGGCGCCCTCTTCGTCGGAGCCGCGGCGACCGGTGCGGTTCTCTTCGTCGCGGCGACGCTGCAGCAGGTCGGCCTCGTGACTACGGGGGCCGGCAAGGCGGGATTCATCACCGGGCTCTACGTCGTCCTCGTGCCGCTCCTCGGGATCGTTCGCCGGCACCGCGTCCGCCCGGCTGTCTGGATCTCCACGATCCTCGCCGCCGGAGGCCTGTACCTCTTGAGCAGCGCCGGCGAGGGTCCCATGGCGTGGGGCGACGTTCTGCTCCTTCTCGGGGCGCTCTCTTGGGCGGTCCACGTTCACCTGATCGGGTGGATGGCCGAGCGGGCCGACCCGATTGCGATCGCTGTGGCTCAATCAACGGCGTGCGGCGTGCTCAGCCTCGCCGTGTCGTTCAGCGTTGAGACGACGTCGCTCGCCGCGGTTCGCGCCGCGGCGCCGTCGACCGCCTTTGCCGGTTTTCTGTCCGTGGGCGTCGCCTACACCCTCCAGATCGTGGGCCAGCGACGCCTCGACCCATCGCGGGCCGGGGTTCTGTTGAGCCTCGAGGCTGCGTTCGCCGTCCTCGGTGGGTGGGCCGTTCTGGGAGAAGCCGTGACGTCGCGGCTGCTCGTCGGATGTGCGCTCATGCTCTCCGCGATGATCCTGTCGAGCCTCCGGCGCGCCGCCAGCGGCTCGGTCCTAGAGGTCCAGAGGGGTGGGCCGACGTGATCCCACCAAGGCCGCTGTGCGACGTCTAGGTCCGGCGAACTAGGGCTGCGCCGGCGGCGTGGGCAGCTGCACGAACTCCTCTTCTTCCTTCGGCGCGCGCCTGCGCGGGCGAGGGATAAGGAGTCCGATCACGACGCCTGCGGCGCACAGAATCGCGAGCAAGACAGCGTTGGAGATCCAAAAGCGCCACCCGAGGAACTGGCCGCCCACGGGCGCGGTGTTCTGCGCGACGAACGCGACCACCAGGGCGACAAGGACGGCCAAGACCACCCACCGCACTGTCTTCATTCTTGTCCTCCTTTCCGTCGGGGCGTACGGGGCATCAACCCCACGCCGACGGCTGTCCCGTGGACTCGAGAACCGCCAACCACAGGTCGCCCTGCGGGTCGATCGTGTTGCGGCGGCCGACCACCTCGCGCATCGGGACATGGGTGAATTGGTTGTTCCACAGCCCGACGAGCATCCCCGTTCGTCCGCTCATGCCGGCGTGCACGGCGTTGCGCGCCAGCACCGAACAGAAGATCGAGTCGTTCGGGTTCGGCGGCGCGCTGCGGATCATGTAGCTCGGGTCGATGTACTTCAGCGAGTGCGCGATGTCTTTCCCCGCCAGGTGCTCCGAGATGCGGCGCCGCAGGAACTGCCCGATGTCGCGCAGCCGGACGTTGCCCGAAGCGTCCGTCTCGATCGCCTCCGTGTCCTCGTGGAGCATGTCCTGGCCCGCCCCCTCGGCGACGACGATGACGGCGTGGCGCCGCGCCGCAAGCCGGCCTTCGACCCAGGCGAGGAGTCCGCCCGCTCCGTCCAGGGTGAACGGGACCTCCGGCACGAGGACGAGGTTGACGTCCGGCTCGGCCACCGCCGCGCTCGCCGCGATGTACCCCGACTGGCGGCCCATCAGCCGGACGAGCCCCACGCCGTTCGGGTATCCCTTGGCCTCGGTGTGAGCGGAGCGGATCGCCTCGATGGCGATGGAGAACGCGGTCTCAAACCCGAAGGTCTTCTCGACCAGGTAGATGTCGTTGTCGATCGTCTTCGGCACGCCGATGACGGAGATCGGCAGGCCACGGCGCGTGATCTTCTCGTAGATCTCCTGTGCGCCGCGCATGGTCCCGTCGCCGCCAAGTACCAGGAAGAGGCCAATCTCCATCCGTTCCAGCGTGTCGACCATCGCGTCCACGTCCTGGGGGCCGCGGGACGAGCCGAGGATCGACCCACCGCGGTGGTGAATATCGTCCACCATCGCGGGCGACAGCTCCATCGGCTCGTGCTCGGATCCGGGAACGAGTCCCGCGAACCCGTAGCGGAACCCGACGATCGTCGGCACATGGTAGTGGTAGACGAGTTCCATGACCGCCGCGCGGATGACGTTGTTCGTCCCGGGGCAGAGACCGCCGCAGGTCACCATGCCGACCCGCAGGTCGTTGGGGTCGAAGTAGATGCGCTCGCGAGGTCCGGCCAGCTCGAACGTCGCGTCGATCGGTGCGCCCCCGGTGACGACCCGGTAGAGGACTCGTTCGTCGTCCGAGGTGAAGTGGTAGAGGCGATCGGCGTGCGCCATCGACCGCGAGAGCGGCGAGGGACGCCCCGGGCTGCCGAGACGAGCGATCTCCAGATCCATGCGGACTCACCTCTGGGGTCCAGAGTACGGAAAGCCGCGACGCGATCCAACCGACCGAGCCCGGCGTCAAGCGACGTTGTCCCGCGCTCCGAGGTCGGCGAACTGCACCTCGTATAACGCCGCGTACAGGCCGCCCGCGGCAAGAAGGCGCTCGTGCGTTCCCTCCTCGACTACGCTGCCTCGGTGCAGGACGAGGATCTTGTCCGCCTCGCGGATCGTCGACAGCCGATGGGCGATGACGATGGAGGTGCGCCCCTCCATGATCTTGTGCAGCGACGACTGGATCAGGTGCTCGGTGTGAGAGTCGATCGATGCCGTCGCCTCGTCGAGGACGAGAATCCGCGGGTCGAACGCCACGGCCCGCGCGAACGACAGGAGTTGGCGCTCGCCGACCGAAAGGGTCGCGCCGCGCTCCTTGACCTCGGTCGAGTAGCCGTCGGGGAGATCCTCGACGAAATCGGCGCTTACGAAGCGGGCCGCCTCGATCGCCCTCTCCTCCGGGATGTCGGAGCGGAGACGGATGTTGTCCATCACGTCGCCGGCGAATAGGAACACATCCTGTAGGACGACGGCCATCTGCGACCGCAGCAAAGCGAGGTCGTAGCTGTCGATCGGACGACCGTCGATGAGAACCTCGCCTCGCTGGATCGGGTACATGCGGAGCAGGATCCGGATGATCGTCGTCTTGCCGGCCCCCGTCGGCCCGACGATCGCCACCCGCTCGCCCGGTGCGGCCGTGAACGAGACATCCTTCAAGATCCAGTCGCCCTCGGAGTAGGCGAACCAGACGTTTCGGAACTCGATCCGTCCCCGGAACTCCTCGACGCGCCCGCCACCGCCGCGGTCCTCCTCCGGCTCGTCGAGCAGGCGGAAGATACGCTCCGACGACGCCATCGCCGCCTGGAGCACGTTGTACCCCTCGGACAGGTTGAGGACCGGCTCAAACAACATCCGTACGTACTGGATGAACGCCGTCAGGGCGCCGAGCGACATCGCGCCGCGGACCACGCCGGGTCCGCCGTACCACAGAACGAGCGCGATGGCGAACGAGCTGAGGAAGCTCATCAGCGGCCGGAACACGGCAAACGTCAGGATCTGGCGCATGTCCGCGTTGAACTTGGCCGTGTTGATGCCGAGGAAGCTCCGGTTCGCCTGGGCCTCCTGCACGAACACCTGGATGATGCGCATCCCGGAGATCGACTCCTGGAGGTACGCGTTCAGCCGCGCGAGCTGCTTGCGGACCTCGCGGTACGCGGAGCGGGCGCGGTTTCGGAACTGCCATGCGGCGAGGACGATGAACGGGAAGAGGGCCGTCACCACGAGGGCTAGCCGCCACTCGAGCCGAAAGACGACGACGAGAATGCCGACGACGAGGAAGGCGTCGCGGAATAGGTTCACGAGCATCGAGGTGAACAGCTCGTTGATCGCTGCGACGTCATTCGTCGCGCGGGTCACGAGCCGGCCCACCGGGGTACGGTCGAAGAACGAGACGGGGAGGCGGAGGACGTGGCGGAAGATCTCGCGCCGCATGTCGTACATCACCCGCTGCCCGGTGTACTCAAGGAGGTAGACCTGGAGGACGGCGAAGGCGAACCGAACAAAGAGAGCGAACGCGTAGAGGACGGCGAGGCGAGCCACGGCGGCCAGGGCCCCGCCGCGCAGGGTCTCGAGGTCGCGGGCCGGGAGCGAAGCCAGGTCGTCTTGCGTCGCGATGGCCCCGCCGGGCACTGCGGTGAAGGCGTCAGGGTTGCGCGCGACGACGTCGGCCGCGCGGACGTCGCTCTCGGGCTCGAAGGCATAGCGCTCGCTGGCGAGAGCCCCCGCCGCCTCCCACTCCGCCCGCACCTCGGCCGCGACAGCGTCCGGTCGGATGAGGTAGCGTCCCTCGCCGAGCGCGATCGGGTCGCCGACCGCGGGCGAGGTCTCGAGGGTCACGATCGCGTACGGGAGGGTCATGTCGCGGTCGATGGCCGTCTTGGTCAGGTAGGGGATCGAGAGCTCGATCCCGGCGAGAACCACGGTGAGCGCGACGCAGACGGCGAACAGCGCGCGGTACGGCGTGAGGAAGCGCAGCATCCGACGCATCAGGTGCGCGTCGAACGCCTTCCCTGCGATCTCGTCGTCGAAGAGCGGCGTGCTCATTCTGTCACCGCCCTCCGCTCCGCCTGCTGCAGCGTCCAGATTCGACGGTAGACCCCTTCGCGCGCCGCCAGCTCCTCGTGCTGGCCGGAGTCGACGATGCGTCCCTCGTCAAGAACAATGATCCGGTCTGCGTTGCGTACCGCCGAGATGCGGTGCGCAATCAGGATGCTCGTGCGTCCGCGGAAGAACTCGCGCAGATTGGCGAGGATGAACTCCTCCCGTTCGGCGTCCACGGCGGAGAGAGGATCGTCGAAGATCACGATGCGCGGCTCGAGGAGAAGGGCGCGTGCGATGGCGACGCGCTGCTTCTGCCCTCCGGAGAGGGAGAGGCCGCGCTCGCCGACGCGCGTCTCGTAGCCGTCCGGGAACGCCGCGATCTCATCGTGGATCCCGGCGAGCTGAGCCGCACGCTCGATCTCGCCCCGCGACGCCTCGGGGAGGCCGAACGCGATGTTCTCGCCGACCGTGGCCGAGAAGAGGAACGCGTCCTGCGGCACGAACCCGATGCTCCTCCGCAAGCTGGCGAGCGACAGGTTGCGAACGTCGACCCCGCCGATCCGCACGGCCCCGGGCGGCGGGTCGAAGACGCGCGGAATCAGATGGGCCAGGGTGCTTTTCCCGGATCCCGTCATCCCGACGATCCCGAGGGTCGTCCCCTCTTCGAGGTCGAGGTTGATGTTGCGGAGGGCGGGCGCCGCCCCGTCGGTCGACGAGTAGGTAAAGGTTAGGTCGCGGATCTCGATCCTCGTTCCGCGCATCGCACAGGGCGCCTCCGGCTCCACGATGTCGGGCCGCTCTGCGAGGAGGACGCCGATCCGCCCGAGCGACGCCCGTCCGCGCTGGAAGATGTTGACGGCGTCGCCGAGGGCGATCATCGGCCACATCAGCATGGAGAGGTACTGCGCGAAGGCCACGAAGTTGCCGAGGGACACCGCACCGCGGATCACGCGGCCGCCTCCGATCCACAGAGCCAGGGCAAGCGTCGCGCCGGAGAGAAGCTCGATCAGCGGATGGAACAGGCCGTGAACGCGCACGAGGGCCATGTTCTCGTTCGCGAGCGTCTGGTTGGTGCGGGCGAAATCCCGTTCCGTTCCCTCTTCCTGAACAAACGCCTTGAGCACGCGGATCCCCGACACGTTCTCCCGCACCTTCTCCATGGCGGCGGAAAACGCGGCCTGGACCGATTCGAACCGCTCGTGGATCACGCGCCCGAATCCCAGCATGACGAAGGTCAAGATGGGGAGAGGAAGCACGGCGTAGGCGGTCATCCGCACGTCGATCGACAGCATGACGCCAATCGAGATCGGGATCATGACGAGCGGGTCCAGGACGGTGATCAGACCGAACCCGCACGCGCGCGTCACCGCGTCGATGTCGTTTGTGGCGTGTGCCATCAGATCTCCCGTCTTGGTCTCGTTGTAGAACGACGCAGGGAGCGTGAGGAGGTGGTCGTACAGCCTGGCGCGCAGGTCGCGCTCGATCCGGCGGGACGTGCCGATGAGGAAGAATCGCCACAGGAAGCGGAACACGAGCGCGATCACTGCGATGGCGAGGATGAGAAGGCCGCTTCGGAGCAGGTTCCCCTCTCCGGCGCCGAGGCGGTCGATGGCGTCGGAGAGCACGAGGGGGACAAACAAGGTGGCGACGTCGACGATCGTCAGGCAGAGGAATCCCGCCGCGACGCGCCCCCTGTAGCGCCAAAGCCAGTGTGTGATCCGGTTCATGAGAGCGGTGATGGTATCCGATCGTCCGCGGCGCAGGAACGCGGGCGGGGCCGGCGAGCACAGGCGATTGGTGAGACCGGAACCGGCCGCTATAATCGCCGGGAGATTGCGACGGAAACGAGGGGGGACCCGATGGTTCGGATGCGACGAGTTGTCCTGTGCGCAGTTCTCTGTGCCCTCGCGGGCGCGGGAACCGCGATGTCCGCTACCCTCCGCCTGAGCTTGCCCCCGGTGTTCGAGGCGCTTCCCGTCGCGTTCGCGGAGGCATGGGGGTTGTTCGATGCGGAAGGGATCTCCGTCGAGCTCGTCGGCATCACCGACAACCAGGAGCGGAGCACGGCGCTTCTGACGGGGAACCTGGACGCCGTCATGGGGGACGTCTCTCGATCGCTCCTCGACTGCTCGGCCGGCCGCGACCTCGTGATTACCGGCACCGCGATCTCCACTCCGCAGACCGACAGCGTTCCGCTCGGGCTTCTGTCGCACATCGGGTTCGGCGCCGAGACCCTCGCCGCGCTGCTCACGACGAACCAGAAGATCGGCGTCTCTTACCGGACCGACGACGAGTACATGCTCGACCAGCTCCTCATCGCGAACGGGGTCACCCAGGGCTGGTCGATGCGGTACATGTACTTCAACGACGCGCTCCAGCTTGCAGTTTGGTTCGCGGCAGAGACCGTGCCGGTGGCCGTGCTCCGCGAGCCGTACATCAGCTACATCGCGACGTACCACCCCCCGAACGCGGCGCCGCCCGACCTCGCCTGGCTGTCGACCTTCACGGGGGTCCGTTCGCTTCCGAGTGCGGTGGTGTTCCGCAAGGCGTTCGTGCGAGACCACGCGAGCGTCGTCGAAGCGTTCTACCGCGCCTGCGCGGCGGCCGTCGAGCGGATCAACGCGACGCCCCGCGAAGAACTGGTCGAGGTCGGCCTCGACGTCGTCCTCGGGCTCTTCTTCCAAGGCGCCAACGTCGCGGGGGTGCCGCAGGATGCCCTTGACGCCATCTCCATCCCGCACTTCGAGGCCCCCGCTCCGCTGTCGGAGGAAACGTTCGCCGAGGTCGTGTCCTGGATGCAGAAGAAGGGGTATCTCTACGACCGGCTGGAGTACGCAGCCGTCGTCGACAATCGATTCCTTCCATGATCGCGCTGCGTGACGTTGTGGTGGACTACGGGCGGGGGACCCGAGCGGTGCGGGCCGTGGATCGAGTCACGCTCGACGTCTCGCAGGGGCAGAGCCTCGCGTTGATCGGACCGTCGGGGTGCGGCAAGTCGACGCTCCTGTTCGCCGTCGCCGGGTTGATCCGGCCGACGGAGGGGGAGATCCGGGTCGGCGATGAGGCCGTCGAGGGGCCGCGGCGGGACACCGCCCTCATCCTGCAGAATGCTGGACTGCTCCCGTGGAAGACGGTCTGGCAGAACGCGAACCTGAGCCTCGTTCTTGGCAAGGAGTACCCCAAGGCGACGGCGGAGTCGGTCCTGAAGGAGCTCGGCTTGGCGGACGTGAAGAACCGCTACCCGTCGGAGCTGTCGGAGGGCATGAAGCGGCGGGTCGGAATCGCTCGCGCGTTGTCGACGTCCCCGTCGGTGATGCTGATGGACGAGCCGCTCGCCTCGCTCGACACCCTGACCAAGGAGCGGATCCAGGACCTGTTCCTGAACCTGTGGGCCCGGCACGCCTTCTCGTACATCCTCGTGACGCACGACATCGAGGAGGCGGCGTTCCTCGGACAGCGAATCGTGGTCCTCTCGGCACGCCCGGCGTCGGTGAAGGCCGTCGTCGACAACCCGGAGATGGGGGGGCTCGACTATCGGGAGTGCGCTGGGTTCCGCGACGTCGTGCTCCGCTTGCGGGCGGAACTGGAGCGTGAGACGTGAACCGCGCCAAACGCGCCGGACGGTGGCTCGTCGAGCGGGCCGAGGACCGAGGCGTGTGGCAGCATGTGGCGGTCTACGCAGCGAGCATCCTCCTCCTCCTCCTGTTCTGGGAGATCGCGAGCGTCGTCATCCGCGCGCTCAAGGAGGGGCGGGAGTACCTACCGAACCCCGTGGTCGCGATCCGCGAGATGGTCCGGCTGGGCCCCTTCCTGTTCCGCAACTTCTGGATCAGCGCATGGCGCCTCGTCCTCGCGATCCTGATCGCCTTCTTCACCGGGTACCCGCTCGGGCTTCTCGTCGGGCACGAGCGGCGGCTCGACCTGTTCATCTCGCCAGTGATCTACATCGTCTACCCGATCCCCCAGGTAGCCTTCATCCTGCTTCTCTTCCTCATCTTCGGGATCGGGCACCCGGTGAAAGTGGCCATCGTGGCGATCGCCATCTTCTTCCAACTCCTCGTCAGCGCGCGCGGCGCGGCGAAGCAGATCTCGCTCGAGCACATCACGAGCGTGCTCTCCGCAGGCGCCACGCGCTGGCAGGTGTACCGCCACGTCATCGTTCCTGCGACGCTTCCGTCGATCCTGACGAGCCTCCGGGTCAGCGTCGGCCTGGGGATGGCCTTCCTGTACATCGCCGAGACGACCGGGTCGTTCGACCCGGTGCGGGGCGGGCTGGGGTCGTTCATCAAGAACAACATGTACAGCACGGGCCAAGCGTTCGCCGGAATCATCGCCATGGCCGTGCTTGGGCTCTGCCTGTACATCGTCATCGACATCGTCGAGCGGATCGTGTGCCGGTGGACGTACGCCGCACGACGACCTTCCTAGAACCTTGTGCGGCGCCGATGCTGCTGCGGCCGCCGCCCTTCTTGATGCGACCCGTGGCCAGTCTCCCAGTTGCCGCGGAGGTCGGCTTCCTAGCTGGCGCCGCGGCGCCAGCCGTTGTCTTGATGCCGTCGGGGTTCGCCGATAGGATCGATCCATGAGGCTCGAGCGGATCTACTTTGTCGTCAACGCCGCGAAGCCGGTGGCGAGCGCCGCGTTGGGGCGCCTCGAGGCGTGGTGCCGCGGGCACAGCGTCGAGGCGATCGAAGCGCCGGGGCGGGTTCCGCGGGGCGAGGGAACGATCGTCGTTGCGCTCGGAGGGGACGGCACAATCCTCCGCGCTGCCGCGCGGACCGCCGGCGCCGGGGTGCCGATTCTCGGCGTGAACGTGGGGAGTCTCGGGTTCCTCTCGCAGGCTTCGCTCGATCGGCTCGTGGAGGCCGTCGAGCAGGTCGCCGCGGGGGACTTCACGATCGAGGAGCGAATGCGCCTTCGCTACGAAGCCGGGGCGGCCTCTGGCACGGCGCTGAACGAGATCGTGGTCACGGGCGCCGGCGCGAACCGCTTCTGTGAGCTCGAGCTTGCGTGGGGAGAGAGTGTCGTCGCAAGCTTGCCCGGCGACGGGCTCATCGTCTCTACGGCGACGGGCTCGACGGCGTACAGCCTGTCGGCGGGGGGACCGATCGTCGTTCCGTCCGTCGCGTGCCTCCTTGTCACGCCACTCGCCACCCATCGGCTGGGGCTGCGTCCGGTGCTTTTCCCGGCCGACGGCGGGTTGCGGATCCGCGCCCTGGAGCGCGTCCAACTGGCTGCCGACGGGGATCCCGTCGGGTCCTGCGAGGCGGGTTCGGAGGTCCTCATCCGCCGGGCGGATGAGACGACGCTCCTCATCCGGCTCGCCGGCGCACTGTCGTTCTTCTATGCCCTTGCTGGGAAGTTGAACTGGCCCGCCTCCCCTGACCGGCGCCGGGACGGGTAGCGCCGCGTTCGGATGAGCTTTGGGCGTCGCTTGGACCAACGTATAATCGTGCCGCACGTTGCTTTCTAGGGGTGAGAGCGATGGTCGAAAAGGGTACGTACCGAGTGAAGAGCGGTCTCGCTGAGATGTTGAAGGGCGGCGTGATCATGGACGTGACGACGGCCGAGCAGGCGTGCATCGCCGAGGCGGCCGGCGCCGTGGCGGTCATGGCTCTCGAACGCGTTCCGGCCGACATCCGCGCGCAGGGCGGCGTGGCGCGGATGGCCGATCCGAGAAGGGTTCGCGAGATCATGGACGCGGTGTCGATTCCGGTCATGGCGAAGGCTCGCATCGGTCACTTCGTCGAGGCGCAGGTCCTTGAGGCGCTCGAGGTGGACTACATCGATGAGTCGGAGGTCCTGACCCCCGCCGACCCTCACTTCCACATCAACAAGTGGGCGTTCACCGTGCCGTTCGTCTGCGGCGCCCGCGACCTCGGCGAGGCGTGCCGGCGGATCGCCGAGGGGGCCGCGATGATCCGCACCAAGGGGGAGCCGGGAACGGGCAACGTGATCGAGGCGGTCCGCCACATGCGACTGATGAACGAGCAGATGCGCGCCGTGCTCGACGCCCCCGAGGAAGAGCTGATGACCATCGGCAAGAACCTCGGCGCGCCGTATCAGATTCTGCTTGCGATCCGCGACGCAGGCCGCCTGCCCGTGGTGAACTTCGCCGCGGGGGGAATCGCCACGCCGGCCGATGCGGCGATGATGATGCAGCTTGGTTGCGACGGGATCTTCGTCGGAAGCGGGGTCTTCAAGTCCGCCGACCCGGCCCGACGGGCGCGAGCGATCGTCGAGGCGACGACGCACTACGACGACGCGAAAGTCATCGCTGAGGTATCGAAGGGACTGGGCGAGGCGATGCACGGGATCGAGATCGAGACCATCCCCGAGCACGAGATGATGCAGACGCGCGGGAAATGACGATCGGCGTTCTCGGCCTCCAGGGGGCCGTCCGCGAGCACGTCCGGAGCCTCGACAGGCTCGGAGTCGCAACCCGCGTTGTGAAGTCGAGCGCCGGCCTCGACGGCCTCCGCGGCCTCGTCCTCCCCGGCGGGGAGTCGACGGCGATGGCTCTTCTCGGGGAAAACGGCGTCTTCGATCGGCTGCGGGGCCTTGCCGCGAGCGGGCTCCCGATGTTCGGGACCTGCGCGGGGATGATCCTTCTCGCCCGTGATGTCGAGGGGCGCCCTGCCGCGCACCTTGGGGCCATCGACATCGCTGTGGCCCGCAACGCCACGGGGCGTCAGGTCCACAGCTTCGAGGCGACGCTTCGGATCGAGGGGGTTGGCGACGACGTTCCCGCCGTGTTCATCCGCGCTCCGTACATCACGAGGTTTGGCGCCGGGGTGCGAATCCTCGCCCGGCACGACGGCGTGCCGGTGATGGCCCGCGAGGGTAGAATCCTCGTCGCGAGCTTCCATCCGGAACTGACGGAGGATCTTCGCGTTCACCGCTACTTCGTCGAGACAGTCTGTGGAGCGCAAAGGGAAGGAGAGCGAGGATGAAGAAGAGGATAGCCATCAACGGGTTCGGACGCATTGGGCGCGCGTTCTTCCGCATCGCGTTCGGCCATCCGGAGATCGAGATCGTGGCGATCAACGACCCGTTCATCCAGCCGGACATGGCTCGCTACCTCCTGGTGCACGACTCCGTGTACGGACGGTACGCGAAGCGCGTGGCCGCGAAGGAGGGCGCGCTCGACGTGGAGGGTCGATCGATTCCGATCCTGGCCGAGAAGGAACCGGACAAGCTCCCGTGGGGAACGATGAAGATCGACACGGTTGTCGAGGCCACCGGGATCTTCCGCGCCTACGACGGCCCGAAGGGGGCCAAACGCCACGTGGCGGCGGGCGCGAAGCGCGTTCTTCAGACGGTCCCGAGCAAGGGCGACGGCGCCGACAAGATCCCGCAGGTCGTGTATGGGATCAACCACACGTCCCTCGGGGCGGCTCAGGATGTCGTCTCCGCCGCGTCCTGCACGACCAACTCGCTCATCCCCGTGCTGTACGTGCTGGAGAAGGAGTTCGGCATCGTGCACGCGTCGATCACGACGGTCCACGCGTACACCGCGGATCAGCGCCTCGTCGATTCGGCGCACACGTCGGTGACCCGCAGCCGCGCCGCGGCGATCAACATCGTACCGACCTCGACGGGCGCCGCGTCGGCGACCGCCAAGGTGCTCCCGGCGCTCACGGGGAAGATCGATGGGATGGCGATCCGGGTTCCTGTCGCGACGGGCTCGTGCAGCGACGTGACGCTGGAGATGAAGAAGCCGGTGTCCGTCGAGGAGGCGAACGCCGCGTTCCGCAGGTACGCCGAGCATGAGCTTGCGGGGATCCTCGGCGTCAGCGACGACCCGATGGTGTCGTCGGACATCATCGCCGACCCGCGTCCGAGCGTCGTCGACCCAACGCTGACGACCGTCGTTGACGGGCGCCTGCTCAAGGTCGTCGCCTTCTATGACAACGAGTGGGGCTACACGAACCAGCTCCTTCGTCTCGCGCTGGTTCTGTAGGGCCCTGCGCGGCGCTCGAGAGAGCGCCGTGGGGGTCGCCGCGCTGTTCTATCCGCCGCAGTGCGCGAGGTGCGGCGGGCCGGCGGCGTGGGGCGAGGTCCTCTGCGCGGCGTGTGCGGAGGGACTGCCGCGGCGCGAGGGACCCGCGTGTCGGAGCTGCGGCGACCTTCTCGACGACGAACGGGTGGACCTGTGCCTTCGTTGCGGCACGCACGCGCGCGGCTTCGACCGCGCGGTTTCCCTGGGCCCGTACGACGGCGGGTGGCGGGATCTCGTCGCCCTGTTCAAGTTCGGCCGCGAGAAGGCCGTCGGCCGCTGGCTCGGACGCCGGCTTGGCGAGGCTGCGGCGCGATCGTTCGGGCGAATCACCTGCGTCACCCACGTTCCGATGACGCGGGGAGAGCGGCGGGCGCGCGGCGGAAACCCGTCCCGCGAGTTGGCGCGCTTCGTCGCGCGGCGCCTCCGTGTGCCAGAGCGCGAGTTGCTCGTGAAAACCCGACCCACGCGGCCGCAGCGGACCTTGCCCGCGCGGGAGCGGGCCGTGAACTTGAGGGACGCGTTTCGCGGGGTACGATCGGGGACCGGGACCGTGCTCCTCGTCGACGACCTGTTGACCACGGGGGCGACGGCCGACGAGTGTGGACGGGTTCTCAGGCGCGAAGGGTACGACGAGGTCGACGTTCTGACGGTGGCTCGAGCGTAGGGGGAGGTCTGGGATGCAAGTGACGTCGGCGGTTCTCGGTCCCCTCGGCACGAACGCCTATCTCATCGAGATCGGGGAACGCACGGTGCTCGTCGACCCGGCGGACGACTCCGCCGCCCTCCACGCCCTTGTCGGGCACCGGACGATCGATTGGATCGTGAATACCCACGGGCACTACGACCACGTCGGAGGGGATTGGGCCATCCCGTCCGGCGGCATCTGCATTCACGAGCGCGATGTTCCGTTCGTCACCCGCTTCTTCCCGAACCATCCTCCGTTCGACCGGTACCTGCGGGACGGCGACGAGGTCGTCCCTGGGCTACGGGTGATGCACACCCCTGGGCACTCCCCCGGGAGCGTCGCCCTCGTGGCGGGCGGCGCGCTGTTCGCCGGCGATCTCCTGTTCGCCGGGTCGATCGGACGGACCGATCTGCCGGGCGGGTCGGACGAGGACATGGAGCGCTCCTTGCGCAGGGTGCTCGCTCTGGCCGGAACGGTCACGGTCTACCCCGGGCACGGCCCGAAGACGACCCTTGAGCGGGAGAAGAACAGCAATCCGTTTCTCGAAGGGCTGGCGTGAGATGGCGACGCGACAGGACATCCAGGCGATCAAGGAACGGATCGACATGGTGTCCCTCGTTTCCCGCTACGTCTCGCTCACGAAGTCCGGCTCAGGCTACAAGGGACGGTGTCCGTTCCACAAGGACGACACGCCGTCGTTCGTGGTCTCCCCGGAGAAGGGGCTGTGGCACTGCTTCGGCTGCGGCGAAGGCGGGGACGTCGTCGGTTTCTTGATGAAGATCGAGCGGCTGTCGTTCGTGGAGGCAGCGAAGCGGCTCGCCGAGGAGGCGGGCGTGGCGTTCGAGTCCTCGGACGACGGAGAGCGGGAGGCGATGCGGCGCATCGTCGCCGCCGTCGCCGAGGCCTACGCGGCGAACCTGACGGACGCTCGCGAGGGGAAGAAGGCGCGCGCCTACTTCGAGAGCCGAGGCTTCGACGAGGCGTCGTGGAAGCGGTTCGGCCTCGGGTACGCGCTCGCGGGCTGGGACCACGTGAAGCGGAGGTTCGGCGCCCGGTACGGGATCGACAAGCTCGTCGAGCTGGGGCTTCTCGTCGAGGGAGAGAAGGGTACGTATGACCGGTTCCGCGACCGCACGATCTTCCCGATCTTCGACCTCTCCGGACGTCCGATCGCGTTCGGCGGGCGGGCGTTCGAGGGCGAGCCGAAGTACTTGAACTCGCCGACCACGCCGCTGTTCGACAAGGGACGGCAGCTGTACGGCCTGTCGTGGGCTCGCGAGGCGGTTCGCGAGGCGAAGACGGCGATTCTCGTCGAGGGATACACCGACGTGCTCACCCTCCACCAGGCGGGGATCGAGAACGCAGTTGGCAGCATGGGCACGGCGCTGACGCAGGGACAGGCCGACCTGCTCGGTCGGTTCGTCGAGGAGGTCGTCATCGCCTACGACCGCGACGCGGCCGGAAGCGCGGCGTCGGTGCGCGGAATGCAGATCCTGCGGAACAGCGGCCTCTCGGTTCGGGTGGCGACGCTCGCTGAGGAGGAAGACCCGGACACCTTGGTGCGCGAGTTTGGGGCAGACGCGATGCGTCAGGCCGTCGCCGACGCGGCGCCGTTCCACCGCTTCTACCTCGAGACGCTGGCCGCCGTGCACGATCCGACCACAGTGACCGGCAAGGAGCGGATCCTCGCCGAAGCGAGGGACTTCTACCGAGGGGTGCAGAGCCTTCCCCTGCAGCAGGAGATCGCGAAGGGAATCGCGGAGCTGGTGGACCTGCCGTTCGAAGGAGTCGCGCGACAACTGGCGAGCCGGCACGGGCGACCCGCGGATGATGCCTCCGCCGACGAGGCGTCGGCGCGACGCTTCGCCGCGGAGGAGATCCTCCTGTCGCTTCTCTTGCGCGGTGACATCCGCTGGGGCACGATCGCGGCGGTCGCGGGGCCCAACGACTTCTCGCCCCCGTACCGACCGATCGCCGAGGCACTGGCGAATGCAGTCGAATCGCCTATGATTTCGGAACTGATCGACGGGCTGGAGGAAGACGCGGCGCGCCGGGCGCGCGAGCTCTGCCTCGCCGAGAACGTCTTCGACCAGGACACCGACCGAGCCGTGCAGGATGCGCTCGATCGGCTCGTCCGGCTTCCGGCGCTCGATCGAAAGCTCGCGGAGCTCGATCGCGAGATCCGTTCGAGCGCGGAGGCAGAGGATTGGATGCGCTGGGAAGCGCTGACGCGCGAGCAGCACGCGCGCATGCTGGAGAAGCGATCCCTCGTTTCCGAGACGATCGCGCGAAGGGGGATGCATGGCCGAGACCAAAGGGAAGCGCGCACCGAAGCCGAAGAAGGCCAGGCCGGTTGACGTCGACGTCCCTCGCGACGAAGAGAAGGATGTGATCCTCGCCGACGAAGTGGAGGAGGAGCCTTCGCTCGACGAAGAGACGGGGGGCGAGGACGAGGACCCCGCGTCCGACGACGCGCTCGACGAAGAGATGGCCGACCCCGAGGACCTGCTCGGCGACGACGACCCGGGCGACGAGGAGGCCGCTGAGTCGGAGGCACCGGCCCGCAAGCACGCCCGGCCCACCGGCTGGGAGGGGGCCGACAGCTCGAACCGCCGCGAGGACCCGGTCAAGACGTACCTGCGCGAGATCGGCAAGGTCCCCCTGCTGACGAAGGAGGGGGAGGTCGCCCTCGCCAAGGCGATGGAGATCGGCGCGTACGCCGAGCTGTCGATCGCCAAGATGACGGGCGCCGACGCGGAGAAGCGGCTGAGAAAGGGGAAGACCCTCCCGGACGAAGAGCGCGCCGAGCTCGAGATCCTGAAGCAGAAGGGGAAGGAAGCCGCCGAGCTTCGTGAGACCGCGTCGTTCGAGGAGAAGCTCGGCGACGAGCTTCCGACCAAGGCGACGCGGGAGGAGCTCGAGGTCCTCGTCCGCGAAGGACGCGCGGCTCGGGATCGGCTCACCATCTCCAACCTGCGCCTCGTCGTGTCGATCGCCAAGCGCTACATGAACCGCGGGCTCTCGCTTCTCGACCTGATCCAGGAGGGGAACATGGGGCTCATGAAGGCGGTCGAGAAGTTCGACTTCTCGCGCGGGTACAAGTTCTCGACCTACGCCACCTGGTGGATCCGCCAGGCGATCACGCGTGCGATCGCCGACCAGTCGAGGACGATCCGCGTCCCTGTCCACATGATCGAGACCGTGCGCGAGCTGAACCGCGTCAAGCGCGAGTACATCCAGTCGCACGGCACGGCGCCCACGCTTGAGGACCTGTCGCTTCTGACGGGGATGTCGATCGACAAGATCAAGAAGGTCGAGAGCGTCTCCCAGTACACCGCGTCGCTCGAGCGGCCGATCGGCGAGGAGGACGAGGACACCCTCGGCGACTTCATCGAGGACCCCTCGTCGCCGTCGCCGACGAAGGAGACGTTCCGCATGTTCCTGCGCGAGCAGCTCTCGCGGGCCCTCGATCAGCTCGACGAGCGGGAGCGCGAGATTCTCAAGCTTCGCTACGGCCTCGAGGACGGCCACCCCCGCACGCTCAAGGACGTGTCGCTCAAGTTCAACATCACCCGCGAGCGGGTTCGCCAGATCGAGATCAAGGCGATCGAGAAGCTGAAGCACCCGTCGCGGCGGGCCGAGCTGCGGAAGTTCCGCGAGCTGCTAATGGCGGAAGACTGAGGGCGGCGTGACGGGCCGAGCGGGCGACGGAACGTCGGTTCTCGTCCTCCTCGGCCCCACGGCGTGCGGCAAGACGGCGATCGCCCTCGAGGTCGCGGGGCGTCTCGACGGCGAGATCGTCTCGGCTGACTCGCGGGCGTTCTTCGTCGGTCTCGACGTGGTCACCGCCAAGCCGTCGCCCGCCGAGCGAAGCCTTGTTCCCCATCACCTGGTCGACTGCGTCCCGCTCCGCGGAACCTACGACGCGATGGCGTTCCGAGCCGACGTGGCCCGGCTTGTCCCCGAGATTGCGGCGCGGGGAAGAGTGCCGATGGTCGTCGGGGGCGGGACCCTCTACCTCGGCGCGATCCTTCGCGGCGTGTTTGACGGCCCCGGGACGAACGCGGCGTTTCGGCAGTCGCTGCGCGGCATCCCCGTCGCGGAGCTCCACCGGCGCCTGGCTGGGGTCGATCCGGCTGCAGCAGCGAAGATCCACGAGAACGATCGACTTCGGATCGAGCGCGCCCTCGAGGTTCACGCCGCGACCGGTGTGCCGATCAGCACCTGGCAGGGCCAAGCGTCTCCCCTCCCCTTTCACTTCGTCGGCGTCGGTCTCTGCCGCGAACGCGACGACCATCGGCGGGCGATCCGCGAGCGCGTCGAGGGAATGATCGCCGCGGGGCTGGTTGAAGAGGCGGCGCGATTGAGACAGGATGGTCTTCTACCCGGGGACCAGGCGGCGCGTACGATCGGGATCCCCGAGGCGTGGGGCGTTCTGGACGGAACGCTGGCGCGCGACGAGTTGGCGGCGACGTTGGCGGCGACGACGTGGAAGCTTGTGCGGCGCCAGATGTCGTGGTTCCGCCGCGATGTGGTGACACGATGGATCGACGTCTCTGCGAGAAGCGTGGCGGACGTCGCGAAGGAGATCGAAGCGCAATGGACCGAGGGGAAGGACCAGACCTCCGGCGATCGATCGTCGACGAACGTTTCGTCTTGACCGCAGCAGAGCAGCGGCGGGCCGACGAGGCCACCCACCGCGGCGGTGCGGCGGAAGACGCGCTCGTCGAAAGCGCGGGTCGGAGTGCGGCGGAGTGGATCCTGACCCACGCGGCGACGCGCCGAGTCGTCGTCGCTGCGGGGCCCGGAGGAAACGGCGCGGACGCGCTCGTCGTCGCCCGCCACCTCTTGGCGGCCGGGTCCGAGGTGAAGACGTTCCTCCTCTCGCCCTCCGGGCAGCTGTCGGCTCCCGCGCAGCGGATGCTCGAGCGGCTCGCCACGGCGGGCGGAAGCGCGACGTGTCTCGAGACGAGCGGCGTCGAGGGGTTGGCCGACGCCCTCGCGTGGGGAACCCTGGCCGTCGACGGGCTGTTCGGCACCGGGCTGGCGCGGCCGCTCGCCGGACTCGCCGCGGCGACGATCCGCGCCTGGAACGCCGCGTCGATCCGCACCGTCAGCCTGGACATTCCGAGCGGAGCCGTCTCCGACTCCGGCGACCTCGTCGGTCCCGTCATCTCGGCCGACATCACGCTCGCGATGGAGTTCCTGAAGCCGGTCCATCTCCTGTTCCCCGCCGCGAGCCGCTGCGGCAGCGTGGCCGTCATCCCCGTCGACTACCCCGACGACGTCCTCGCGCGAGTCTCACCGCTGGCGCGAGTCCTCGAGCGGTCCGGAGTCGCGCGCCGGCTGCCGCCGCGCCCGCCCGACGGGCACAAGGGCACGTTCGGCCGCGTCCTCGTCGTGGCGGGATCGGTCGGGATGACCGGAGCGGCGATCCTCGCCTGTCGCGGCGCGCTGCGCGTCGGCGCCGGCCTTGTGGTTCTCGCCGTGCCCGCGTCGCTCGACCCGATCCTCGAGGTCGCCCTTCCCGAAGTAATCACGATTCCGGTTCCCGACACCGGAGGGTGCCTTGGCACCGCCGCCGTCGGGGCGTTGCGTGACGAGCTTGCCCGCGCTGACGTCCTCGCCATCGGTCCCGGCCTGTCGCGAGCCGGCGAAACGGTGAAGGCAACCCTTGCGGTCCTCCGGGGGTTCCCCGGCCCATGCGTCGTCGACGCCGACGCTCTCTACGCCCTGTCGAAAGATCCGGAGCTTCTTTCCTCGATGACTGCGCGCGGCCTTCTGACTCCCCACCCCGGCGAGCTTGCACTCCTCACCGGCGAGTCGGCCGGCGACCTGGATCACGATCGAATGGATGCGACGCGCTCGTTCGTCGAGAGCCGCGGTGCGACGACGATCCTCAAGGGGCGGCCGACGGTCGTCGGTCTGCGGGGCGGAGACCTCTACCTGAACCCGACAGGGAACACCGGGCTTGCCACCGGCGGGAGCGGCGACGTTCTGACCGGAATCCTCGCCGGTCTCATCGCCGGGGGTGCGTCGATCGTCGACGCGGCCGTCGTCGGCCCGTACCTGCACGGCATGGCCGCTGAGGCCTTCGCGTCGGACCACTCCGAGCGGTCGCTGCTTCCTTCGGACCTGGTCGAGCTCCTGCCGCGGGTCCTCCGCGAGGTCGAGCAGTGCGGCTGATCGACAGCCACGCTCACCTGGACGACCGTGCGTTCGACAAGGACCGCGCCGCGCTGGTCGCAAAGCTCCACGCGGAGGAAATCGGCGTCGTCACTGTCGGCGCCGATCTCGCCTCGAGCCGCGAAGCCGTGCGCCTCGCGGGCCGTCACCGAGAGGTGTGGGCCACGGTCGGCGTCCACCCGCACGACGCGAAGACCGTCACCCCCGCCGTGCTCCGCGAGCTGGAGGAGCTGGCGCAGCAGCCGAAGGTCGTCGCCATCGGCGAGATCGGCCTCGACTACTACCGTGACCTCTCTCCTCGCGACGTCCAGCGGAAGACCTTCGGCGAGCAGCTCGACCTCGCGAAACGGCTCGGGCTCCCGATCGTCGTCCACAACCGCGAGTCGACCGACGACCTGCTCGCGATCCTCCGCAAGGCGGGTTCGAGCCATCGCGGCGTCGTCCACTCCTTCCTCGGGGACTCCGAGCTGGCTCAGACGTTCCTCGACCTCGGCTTTTGCCTCGGGGTCGGCGGGCCGGTCACCTACCCGGCGAACAGCGCGTTGCGCGACGCCGTCCGCCGCCTGCCGCTCGAGCGGATCCTGCTCGAGACCGACTGCCCCTACCTCACTCCCGTGCCCCATCGCGGAACGCGCAACGAGCCCGGCTACGTCGAGCTCGTCGCAGCGGCGATCGCCGCGCTTCGCGGCGGCACTCCGGGTTCGATCGCCGACGCGGCGGCGCGGAACACGATCGACCTCTTTGGCCTTCGCGCGGAGGGTGCGTAGTTTCCCTGCGGAGGCCATGCCACCGCCAACGGAGAGAGGTGACTGCGCAGCACGCCGGGAAGGCCTGCGGTGTGCAAGACAAGTCGCTCCTTCTCGCACAGCGGGTGGGTCCGAGAGGGCGCGAGTGGCCGAACGTGGGGCGCCGACTTCTGTAGGGCGGAGCGTTCTGCCCTGCCCCGCCGCTCGTGGCGACCTCTCGGCTGGGGGCGTCTGCTCTCAGCCCCGCGCGGCGACGAGGCGCCTTGCTTTCTCGGTCAACACGGACAACTCGCCGCGCGCAATGGCCGCGGCGTCGACGAGCCATCCGCCTGCGCCCACGACGTCGGCGCCGCACTGCAAGAACTCAACGATCGTCCTGTCGTCGATCCCTCCGGTTGGCATGAGGCGCAAGAACGGCATCGGCGCCTTGAGATCCGACAGGTACTTGGGGCCGAGCCGAGCCGCTGGGAAGACCTTGACGATGGGCGCCCTCATCGTCCACGCCTGGTAGACCTCCGTCGGCGAGTAGGCGCCGGGCGAGAAGAGGAGACCCTCCTTCTGAGCGGCGCGTACGACTTTCGGGTCAAGGATCGGTGCCACGGCGAACGCCGGTTCGGCGGCTCGTAGAGACCGAACGTCCTCGACCGTCATGACGGTTCCCGCGCCGACCACGGCTTCAGGCACGGACTCCTTCACGCTCTTCATCACACGTACAGCGTCGGGCGTCGTGAGGGCAATCTCGATGAAGTGGACGCCCCCGGCGATGAGGGCTCGCGCGACGTCCACCCCCTGGCTTGCGTCGTTGAGACGCACGACGGCGACAATCTTCTCCGCCAGCATCCGCGCGAGCGTCTGTGCGTTGTCTCTTCCTTCTCTCACGTCTTCGACTCCTCTCTCAGCGCTCCGTGGATCTTGAGGCCGCCTTTGTGTTCGTCCCTCTGAAGCGGTCGCGTACGCTCCGCTCCATCAGTTCTGCCAGCTCCACCACACTCTCCGCCACGTACGTCGGCTCGACGCCGCTTTCCGAGAGCTCTGACCGCGACGTAACACCGGACAACACCAGTGCCGACTCCCCACAGAGGCGGTCGGCGGCCTCGATGTCGGAGTGCAGGTTGTCGCCCACGAATAGGTACCGTCCGCGCGGCGGCAAACCCCACGCGGCGAGGGCGCTGCGCACCGCCTCGACGTCGGGCTTGCCGCACCGCCACGTCGGCTCGAACCCCATCCCGCGGAAGAATCCGACGTACGCCCCGGCGGCTGGGCGGATTCCGCCTGCGCCCGGGTAGGTGGGGTCTTCGTTCGTCGCCACGAGGGCGGCGCCCCCGAGCATCGCTTCGAGCCCAAGGACGAGGCGATGTCGCGTCAGCTCACGATCCACTCCCACGGCAACGACGTCGACGCGCGAGTCCTCGACGACCTGGAAACCGTGGGCTTTGAGCGTGCGGCTCAGCTCCGCCGAGACGAGCCCCAACACGCGGGCGCCGGGCCTCTCCTCTTGGAGTCGTCGCAACAGGAGGTCCGCCGAGGTCGTGACTTCGTCCTCCTCCACGGCGAAGCCCAGCTTCGCAAGTCGTCGCGCGATCGTCGGCGACGTGCACTCCCCGTTGTTGGAGAGGAAGAGGCACCGACCGAACTGCCGCAGCGTCGCTACGGCGTCCGCCGCGCCCGGAATCGCGCCCTCTCCGCGGTAGAGCGTGCCGTCGAGATCGAACAGGATGGCGTCGTACGCAACCCTAGCGAGCATCGATCTCCACCTCGACGCCCTCCTCGCGGCCCGCCTCGCGCAGGTGATCGAGCGATGCCTTGTCGACTTGCTCGAGGCCGGCGACGGAGCACGTCCGGCCGAGGGCCTCGTACTTCGCGAGACCGAGACGGTGATAGGGCATGAATTCCACGCGACGCAGTCCGGGCACGCCGCGCGCAATCCTGAGCATTTTCCGCAGCACGTCCGGGGAAGTGTTGTACCCGGGGACGTAGGGCACCCGCACGATGAGGTCTCCCGAATACGCCTCTCGCAGCCGGGCGAGGTTGCGGAGGATGGGCGTGTTCGATTGCCCGGTACCCGCTCGGTGCTCTGCATCCTCTGGGTGCTTGAGGTCGTAGTACAGGAGATCCACGTGTCGCGTCACGGACCCGAAGGTCTCCTCGTCGGCGAAGCCGCAGGTCTCCATCGCTGTGTGAAGACCGTGACTCCTGCACTCCGCGAGCAGGTTCTCGGCGAACGCCGGCTGGAACAGCGGTTCTCCGCCTGTCACCGTCACGCCCCCGCCCGAGTTCTCATAGAAGCGGCGGTCTCGGTCCAGGAGGCTGAGAATGGACTTCACGGTCCGATCTTCCCCCACGATTTCTCGCGCCCCGGGAAGACAGGCCGCGACGCACCGACCGCAGGCAGTACATTTCGCTCGATCCGTCGCCACGCCGCCCGCGGGATCCATCGCAATGGCGCCGAGCGGGCAGGCGGGAACGCATCGTCCACAGGCGATGCAGCGGTTGCGGTAGTAGAAAAGCTCCGCTTCCCGACGTTGGGACTCGGGGTTCGCGCACCACGTGCACGAGAGGGGGCACCCCTTGAGGAAGACGAGCGCGCGAATGCCGGGACCGTCGCCGGTCGCGTACCGCTTGATGTCGAACACCCTGCCCGTCGTCATCCTCTGCTCCGTGCGCGCTCCGAACAGACAGGGCGCGACGTCTCATCGAGCCCCCCGCGCCCCGTCGTGACCTGCACCCGCAGCCTAGGCCTTCGACATGTCGAACTCGGTTCTGCGGATGATGTCCTCTTGCAGCTCGCGGTTCAGCGGCGAGAAGAACGCGCTGTACCCGGCCACGCGGACTAGCAGGTCACGATACTCCTCGGGGTCAGCCTGAGCGGCACGCAGCGTGGCGGTACCCACGACGTTGAACTGGATGTGGTACTGGTTCTTCTCGAACAACGTTCGGATAAGCGCCGTCACGCGGTCGCGACCTGCCTGCGTCAGCAGGGTCTCCGGACTCAGCCGGAGGTTGAAGATCGCGCCGCGCGAGAACCAGATGCTTGGCAGCTTGCCCACCGAGTTGATCGTTGCCGTAGGGCCGTTCTTCTCCGCGCCCGTAGCTGGGGATACGCCGTTGTTCAGCGGTTCTCCGGCCCTCCGCCCATCCGGAAGGGCTCCCACCACCTGTCCCATCGCGACGTTGGCGGTTACGGAGCTCTGGCAGTACGCGAAGCACGCCGGAATCGGCCCTTTCCCGTAGCGCGAGTTCTTGAACTCGTTCTGGTAGGTAGACCCGATGTAGTCAGTGACGGCCACCGTCCACTTGTCGGCGCGGTCGTCGTCGTTGCCGAACTTGGGCGCCCGGTTCTGAAGCATCAGCCGGATCTCTTCCCCCGTCGGGGTGGTGGACGCGTCTTCGAAGTTCGTATCGATCGCGTGCAGGAGCTGCTCGCCGGTCATCCATTTCTGCTCGAACACAGCCGCCTCGATCCCCGCCAGCGCATCGCCGGCCGTCATCGCGCCCACGGTGGGCCCGCCATCGGTCGAGTAGATCGACCCGCCCTCCAGGAGGTCCTTTCCACGACCGATGCAATCGGAGATGAGCGAAGCGCGGAACGGGTTCAGGTCGTGCATGATGTGCACTTCGTCGTTGACCTGCTCGATCATGACCTGAAGTTCCATCATGCGGTGGAGCTGGCGTTTGTACTCGTCCATCGCGTCCTGTGGGCTGGTGTAGCTCGCGAGATCCCGCCCGGGAAGGATCGTGACGCCCGTCGCGGGGTCTTTTCCGCCGTGGAGGCTCATCTCGAGCACCTTCGCCTTGTTGAGGCGCGGGCCCTTGCAGGCGAAGTCCCACTTGCCCGGGATCGACGCTTCGATGCACCCTACGGGAGCCCAGTTCCACAGGTCCTCCTGGGCGACGCCGAGGTTCTTCATCATCCGCATGACGCCGGGATCGTTGTAGAAAGCCGGTTGTCCTCCCGAGTGCTTCTGCACGACCTCGAGAGCGCGGCCCATCAGCTCGCGCGGCGTCCGCTCGAACCACTTCAGCGATACCGACGGCTTCGGCATAGCCATGTTCTCCGTGGCGTCCAGAACGATGTACGTCAGCTCGTTCGACGCGTCCTTGCCGTCCTTCGTCTGCCCACCGATGGCGAGGTTGAACGCCATGTGGTAGCCGGGGAAGAACTTGGCCCCAGCCCACGACCGCAAGATGTTCAGCTCGTTCACCTTGATGAAAAAGCTCTCGACCAGCTCAAGCGCCTTCTCCCGCGTCAGCTTGCCACTGGCCATGTCGCGCTCGTAGTAGGGCCAGAGGTACTGGTCAAAGCGCCCGAACGAGATGGCGATTCCGTTCGTCTCGAGCAGGATACCTAGATGGATGAACCAAACCGCCTGCAGCGCCTCCCAGAACGACGTCGGCGGGTTCTCCGGAACGTTGCGGCAGTTCCGCGCCATCGTTTCCAACTCGGCGCGGCGAGCCCTGTCCGGCTCCTTCTTCGCCAGCGCCTCGAGACGCTCCGCATACCGATGGGCGAATCCAATGACCGTCTCATTCGCCGCAACGACGGAGCTGAGGAACCACGCTTTCTTTGCTTCACCCGGCTGTTTCAGATTGAGCTCGGCAAGGCGCACCTTTGCTCGGGCGATCACGCCGCGCAGACCTTGCGGCAGAAGGACTCCGTAGTCGGGTAGCACATTCCCGAACCCGTTCTGCGTCACCCAATCGTCGTCGATCGCCCCGATGTCCCAGGCCTGTCGCGCCTCCTCGGGGATGAGCCCGCGCACGATCTCGTGGACAGTTCGCCCCTTCCACTCTGCGAGGATCATCAGGATCTCGGCCCTCGTCGCCTCATCGTAGTCGTAGGTGTCATTCGGGCGCTCGTAGAAGTGGTAGGGATCGCCGCGGAACTCGCGCTCGATCCACTCGACGGAGTACTCGGGGAAGACTGGCGCACCGCGGGGCGTGCTGGCCAGATTGCCAACAAGGAGCTCGCCGTCCCGGACGTAGAGGCTCATGGAACGCAAGACGTCCGTGTAGGCGCGGACGCGCCTGATGACGATCGGCTGGCCCTCTGTCTTCCGCATCGACTCCGTGAAGACCCGCGCCCGCTCGGGGCAGATCCTCGGCCTGGTATCAAGAAGCTCGTTTCGCAGCCTGTCCGTCCGCAGAGTCATCCCTCAAGCCTCCTCCGCTCATGCCAGGTTCGTTGGTCGGCCTTTCGCCACTGTACTGGAGCCACGGCACCGCTTCCACGCCCCTCATGCCTCTTCGGCCGCCCGCTGCACCTCACGGACACTCCGATTCTCCGTCAGCATCGCTCCTCTGCGGGCTTCGCGACGGCAATCCGCTCTTCCCACAGAATCGCGCCGGCGCGACGCGCAGCCTCGGCACAGACGTGCGCGCAGGCTGTCGGACCGCCAGCATCCTGCCAGGCTCTCATCTTGCTCGGATCGTCGCACGCCCAGCCCATCACCGCCTTCTGAATGTCGAAACACCGGGTACTTCCGTAGAAGGCGCGAATCTCGTCGAGGAAGCTCTTCGCCCTCCTGTTCGCTTCCTTGTACGCGTCAAGATTCGCGAAATCCTCGGAGGCGGTTGCCTCTCCAATCGCGACCAGGCCACCCAGCACGGCCCCGCACGTCTCGCCCGTCCCGCAGAGCCCGCCGGCGAGCACGGCGGCGGCGCGGAGCGTTGCGGGTTCCTGCTTTCTGCGATGCGTTTGGATGGCCCAGAGCGTGGACCGACAGCAGTTGCCATACCCCGCCAGGCTCGCGAAGGCGGACCACGCGATGGCATCCAGCACCTTGTCGCGGCTAGCGGGGTCCGTCTGGGGATCGTAGGAAGCCCTTCGGTCGGGCATCCACACCTGCTCTACGTTCGCCTTTCGTGACTCCATGATCCCTCCTCCAGCCTCCGCCGGACTCACGGGGTCCAACGATCGAGAACCTCTGGATTCACGACGTGCTCTGACCGTCCGCCCGAGAAGAGAGCTACGACGGTCTCCGCGCACGTTCGGTCCATGGCCTCCATCGCTTCCAGCGTATACGCGCCGATGTGGGGCGTCGCCAAGGCGTTCGGAACCTTGAGCAGAGGGCTGCTCTGCGGAGGTTCGGTGGCAAACACATCCACTCCCGCGCCTGCGATGCCTCCCGACGCCAGACACTCGGCCAGGGCCCCCTCGTCAATCAGCTCGCCGCGAGCGATGTTGATGAGGTACGCGCTCTTCTTCATTCGTGCAAGCTCATCGCGCCCGAGAAGATTGCGAGTCCCCTCCATCAACGGAATGTGGAGCGTCACGATGTCCGACGCCGCGAGGAGCGCGTCGAGGCTGACGTACCGGACTCCCGAGGTCGCGACGAGCTCGCCATCTTGAACGATGTCGTAGGCGAGAACCGACGTGCCGAATCCACGGAGACGGCGAATGACTGCCTTCCCGATTCTTCCGGTTCCGACCACGCCGACCGTGAGCCGACCGAGTTCCCTGCCCATGTACCGTTCCCACTTGCCCCGCCGAGTCGACTCTCCGGCAGGCACGATCTGACGCAAGAGAGCCAGCATGAAGGCCAATGCGAGGTCGGCCACCGCTTCCGTGTTCGTTCCCGGAGCGTTGGTTACGAGGATCCCGGCCGCCGTCGCCGCAGGGACGTCAATGTTGTCGACCCCCACGCCGTGCTTCTGGACAAGCTTGAGCGTGGGGCTGGCGCGCAAGACGTCCGCCGAGATGGGCTCGGCTCCCGCGATGAGCGCCACGGGCCGCTCGCGGGCGACGAGGCGCGCCAGTTTGGGAGCATCCAGCGGGCGCTCCGAATCGGGCACGCGCCGGACGTCAAATCCCCCCTGTCTCAGCAACTCCTCGCCGCTGCGGACGACCTGTCCGAACGACCGCGAGCCGACCAGAGCAATGCGCATGCGGTCTCCTACAGTTTCACGCCGAGGGCCCTGAACTCGGCCTTCGCCTTCTCGACCAGCGTCTTGTCCGGAAGCACGAACGGCAGCCGCGGGTAGCCCGCGTTGACGCCTCGCTCGCGCAGGATGGCCTGGATCATGGGCAACGTCGGGGCGAGGTGCATCACGTCACGCATCTTTGCCACCGTGTCCTGCAGCGCGCCCGCCTTCTTGAGATCCCCCTTCTGGGACGCCTCGAACAGCTCGATCACGGGCTCCGGGATCGCGTTCGCTAGACCGCACACCGCCGCATGCGCGCCCGCCGCGACGGCCGGGAGGATGAGGGCTTCCGTGCCGATCACCGAGACGAAGTCAGGCCTCTTGACCGCCCACATGAGGCGCCAGAACGTGATGATGTCGAAGCTCGAGTCCTTCAAGCCCTGGACGCCCAGGTCGACGAGTCGGGCCAGGAGCTTCGGCGTCAGCGCCACGCCGGTGGTCTTCGGGTTGTTGTAGATGTACACCGGGATCGACACAGCCTTCACCAGGGCGGCGAAGTGCCGCTCCACGCAGTCGTCGTTGAATCCGTAGTAGGTTGGAGGAACCGCGGCCACCGACGGCGCTCCGACGGACTCCGCGTGTTTCGCCAGTTCGATCACCGACCGTGTCGAGCAGCCGCCGACGTGGACGACGACCGGGATCTTGCCTGCAACCTGCCTCAGCACGTCCTCCGCGACCTGCTTGCGTTCCTCCCCCGTCATGAGCGGCCCCGAGCCGTACGTGCCGCAGATGTAGAAGCCCTGCACGCGATCTACGAGAAACGCGACGATCTCCTTCTGGGCCGCGGGATCGTAGTCCCCGTTCTCCCTAAACGCCGTCAGCAACGGGGGAATGATCCCTGTCAGCTTGCACTTCATGCTTTCCTCCCTGTTTCGTTCGCTTCGTTGGTTTCTTTTCCTCGATCAGATCTGCGAGCCCGAGACGCGCGAGCGTTTCGCGCGAGGGAATTCCTTGTTCCTGCGTCCACCCCCGTTCATCGTAGTAGTCGTCGAGCATCCGCTCCACGTCGTCCCGCGTGAGGGTCCTCGTCTGGAAGTAGTCCTCCATCTCCACGGTCCCCTCAGGCGTCACCATCGGACGGAACCATACGTCCGGGGCGCGGTCGTCGGCTCGCGTGAACCCCTCTCGAGCGTTCACAACTTTGGCAACGTTGCTGACCCGCTCGCCGCGCTCTAGCAGCTCGCCCGGCCCGATCTCCTGGCCCACGGCAGCGCCGTACAGCCGCGCCATGTCGTCGCCGAAGACGAGAGCCTGATAGGTGTAGATCGTGCAGATCCCTAGCCCGTTCTTCACACGCATCATGTCTTCCATGTGACTCGTGTAGCGGCCCACGCTGAACTTCCCCGCGTAGTCCGTCGGCGCGAAGACGCGGTGCATCGTCTCCTCGGAGAGGCCCCAATGCGCGACCTGCTCACGGAACTCCTCGACCGTCTTGTTGCGCGAGTTCGTCCGGGTGTGCGAGCCTCCGTGGTGCGGCCGTTCGCGCGTGAGGAACGTCATCATCAACGGATGGAATCGCGAAGGCCTCGCATCGTAGATGAAGTCGACCCCCTTGCAGATGCCCGCGTACCAGTACTCCTGCGGGTCGAGCCCGAGCTCTTCCTGCACCCGGTACCACCCGTCTGCGAGGACGTCGCCGATTCCTTCGCGGTCCGCGGTCATGCGGAACAGCTTCTCGATCGTCGGGTAGTCGCGGGACAACTGAATGCCGTCCTGCTCGTGCGGGATCCGGCCGGCGTCGGCCATCCGCGTCACGAAGTCGATCAGTCGCGTCGTCGTGTAGAAGTCGATGCCAGTGAACGAGTTCGCCTGCGTCACGAGATGGATCATCTTCCGGTCGTCTTCGACACCGAGGAGCTGGCCGGAGGTCGCGCTCTTGCTGTACGGGGATCCCAGGCCCGCTTCGCCTTCGAACTCGCCACTCGGGATCTCCCAGCGCAGTCGGCAGGACAGCGGGCAACTCACGCACCCGATCACAGCCTTCAGCGATTCCTTCCGCTTCTCTTCGCCATATAGCTCATCCCAGCGGTCCTTGGGCCACATTCCGGGGTTCTGCGTGTGCTTGAACGTGTCCCATCCCGCAGCGAGCCCGAGCTTGATCCAGTGGGCACGACGCGGCCACGCCGTCACGCGCGATACGAGTTCGCTCGCGACCGACTCGTATCGTTCGGGATCCGCAACGCGCACGCTCCCCGTGCCTCGGGCAACGATCGCCTTGACGTTCTTCGAACCGAGCACCGCGCCGAGACCTCCGCGGCCGAGCGAGTTCGTGCGATCGACAATGGCGAGCGAACTCCGCACCAATCGCTCGCCTCCTGTGCCGATCGCGAGGACGCCGGCGTCGTGTCCCTCGCGTTCCACGAGGCAGCGGGAGACCTCATCGATCCCCTTGCCCCAGAGGCTTCCGGCCTCCTCGATCGTCGGCCCTTCGTCGCGCACGACGAGCACGACCGGCCGCGCCGCCCTGCCCAGTAGCATGAGCCGATCGCAGCCTGCCCGCCGCAAGCCGAGCGCGAAGTACCTGCCCCCGCTCGTGCAGGACCCGACGTAGAAGCGATGGTCGGCCGACGCTTCGGTCGGGAACTTCGTAATGGCCGTGATCTTCGACGCCCCGACAGCTCTCGTCCCCACGAGGACTCCGGGATTGAGCACCACGATATTGTCCGGGGAGTACGGATCGACACGCGGGGGAAGACGATCCGCCATCTGACGCCAGCCGTACCCGGAACCTCCGAGGTAGGGGGAGGCCTCGTCGAGCGAAACCTCCTCGACCCAGGACCGCTCCGTGGTAAGATCGACGACCCAGGTCCTATCTGTCCACGCGCTCAAGGCGTTCCCCCTAGAACCGGACCTCAACCTTCGAGGACGCCACCTCGTAGGTCAGCGCTCCGTACGTGCAGGCTTCGACACACGCGGGCCGTCCGTCGCAGAGGTCGCAGGAAAGGGCGCGCACCATTGGCGCTGTCTTCTCCGTGATCAGATCTCGTTCGAGCTCAATGCAGCTCAGAGCAGGGTTGTACTCCCGGGTGCGCCGGAACGAGCATGCCAGCTGACAACTCCGACAACCTCGACATCGGTCAGGCCAGATCACCAGCCGCCCATTCCCCGTCGGCATCGCACCCCTTTTACCTCTGGATCAGTTCGAGCGCGTTTCCCTCCGGGTCGCAGAAGTAGGCGATCGTCCAGCCGTTGCTCGTCGTGCGGAGGCCCCACACTTCGACGCCGCGACTCTCCAAGCGCCGTTTCTCCGCATCCAGGTCGGCCACCGGAAGGCCCAGATGCGTGAACCCGGGTCGGTTGACTTTTCGATCGCCGCCCGCCGCCTCGGTCGGCAGGATCTCGACGACGGCTCCGCTCGCTCCTTGGAGGAACACGACGGGCGGGCGTCCCGCCTTCTCAATGCGGTTCACTACCTGCAGTTGGAGTACGTCCTCGTACCACTTCGCGAGCGCGGCGGAGTCCGCAGCGTACAGCCCAACGTGCTCAACGTTCATGTTCCTCCTAGGCGGTCTCCGCGAAGGCCGTCACCATCATTGCTTCCGCCTCTGGGAAGAGAAGCGGGATCACGAAGGCCCTCTTGAGCTCTTTCCCGAGCAGTGGAGCGAGGTTCGGGTCCTCGAGAACGAGGAAGCGCTTGCCGGACAAGAGAAACGCCGCGTGCACCGGGAACGGCGGCGAGGCGGCCCGGCCGCATGGGATGTTCTCGATTCCCATCGTGTCTGCCCCAGCGCAGCGGAGGTTGGGAAACGAGGCGAGGTATTGTGCCGCGTCTACAGAGAACCCGGGCTGTTTCGTCATGTACCGCTCCGGATCGCTTCTCCGGAACCGCGAGAACCCCGTGTGGACCAGCAGCAGATCCGCCTGCTTCAGACGGCTCTCGTAGGGCTTGAGGTCCTCCACAAGGATTTCCTCCTCATCCCGCTTTGTCAGCTCGATCAGCACAGGATGGCCGAAGATGAAGTCGGCCAGAGCGAAATCTCCAAGCCGCGGCCCCGCCTTTGATACGTGGAATGCCGTGTCGACGTGCGTTCCTGTATGGACAAAGGCGTCGACGAAGCTCGTGTTGTTGTAGGAGTTCCAACGGACGTCCCCCGAGGCGACGCCGGCTGGAGGTGGAGTCATCCGTGATCGAGGCTTCAAGTCAGGTCCGCGAATCCCACTTGGCATAACGACATTCGCGTTGTCGAGAGGGTACGAGAACTGGACAAACATCTACTTACTCCTTTCGCCCGCGTCGTTCGGGGACCTGTGGCGCGCCCTTCATGCCGCTCACGTCAGACCATACCACGCCCGCAGGCTCCTGTCAAGCTGTGTACATCGCATTACATCTTGACAGGACATCAAGATCACGCTATAGTGATAGAACAGGTGCGGGAATGCGGGTCATCCGCATTTGCCTACGATAGAAACGTCAGCTGCGGAGCATGTATGGCGAAGCTCGACATAGAAGGCGCGCTGGAGCAGTACGCAGGAAGCGAGCTCTCTTTGCCTGCCACGGAGTCTTCCATTCCTCTGTACTACCAGATCTATCGGTTTCTCAAGCGATTCATCGAGGAGGGCCCTCTTCAACAGGGCGAGCGGTTCCCTTCCGAAGAGGCAATCGCCGCGACGTTCGGTGTCAGCCGACCGACGGCGAATCGCGCCGTGGAGGAACTCGTGACCCGAGGGTGGCTGGTCCGTGAGCGCGGCCGAGGCACGTTCGTCCAGGACCAGCAACTCGGTTCGCTCTCCCTCATGAGCGAGAACTTGAGTCTGACACAGCAATTCCCGCCTGGAACGGTCCTTCAGACGACGCTCGTCAAGCGCGAGGTCCTTGCGGAAGACCCCGCCGGCTGCGAGCTCCTGGGGCTGTCGGATGGGACCCCCATTCTGAAGCTGCGCCGCCTCCGCGCCGTCAATGGGGAGCCTGTGATGGTGTGCGACTCGTACCTCGAGGCTGCCCGGTTTGGCGACCTGACCGAGAAGGCGTTCGTGCGCGGGAGCCTCTACGCGACGTTGGAGGAGAAGTACGGCTTCGTCATCGAGCGGTCGGAGCGTAGGCTCACTGCGCAGGAACTCGTTGACCAGGATATCGCGCTCCTTCTCGACTCGCCTTTGTTCAGCCCCGTCCTTCTCCTCACGGGGCTGACGTTCGTTGAGGGTGAGAAGCGCCCGTTAGAGCACATGGTCGCAACCGTGCGGGAGTGCATCTCGTTCGCCAATACGGTGTACCGAAAGAGCGGAACTGCGTCTGGAGTTCGAACCAAGAAGAGCGAAAGGCCTCAAGGGTAGCTCTATGGGACATGCATCCAGCGACACCGTGGCCGTCAACACCCTGTCTCAAGATCACGTTGCCCCGGCTCACGATGAACTCCTCATCGAGATGACGGGGATCTCCAAGCGCTTCCCCGGCGTGCAGGCGGTGAAGGATGTCGCTTTCGACCTCCGCCCCCGGGAGATCCACGCGCTTGTTGGTGCGAATGGTGCGGGGAAGTCGACGCTGATCAAGATCCTTGCGGGGGTGTACACAAGAGATGCTGGCGTCATTCGGCTGCGTGGCCACGAGACCGAGATTCGCAGTCCTCGTCATGCCCAAGAGCTTGGCATCGCCACGATCTACCAGGAGTACAACCTCGTCCCCGATCTCTCCGTCGCGGAGAACATCTGCCTGGGGCACCTTCCGAAGGGTTCAGGGCGCCTCACGCGCTTCACCGTGAGCCGGCGGAAGATGAACCGCCACGCCGAGCAGATCCTCAGAGACCTCCAAGTGGACATCCCGCCGACGACCCCGTTGCGCCGTCTCGGAGTCGCCAAGCAGCAGATGGTGGAGATCGCCAAGGCGCTCTCGCTCGAGTCGGAGATCTACATCATGGACGAGCCGACCGCGGCCCTCAGCTCCAAGGAAATCGAGGAGCTGTTCCGAGTCGCGAGAAGCATGCGCGATCGGGGCTGCGGCATCGTCTACATCTCGCACCGGCTGGAGGAAGTGGGGATGATCGCCGATCGCGTGACCGTCATGCGAGACGGGCAGCGCGTCGACACGTTGGCAGCGAAAGATGCACCGACCTCGCGGTTGGTCGAACTCATGGTCGGTCACAGCGTCGAGAGAGCCGCCCGCCGTCCTGCGTGCGCTGCCGGAGGCAAGCTCCTGAGCGTCGACCACCTGAGCCGCAAGGGGGTCTTCGAGGATGTCTCTCTTAGCATCTGCGCGGGGGAAATTGTCGGACTCGCTGGCGTGATGGGGTCGGGAAGAACGGAAGTCGCCCGCGCGATCTTCGGCGCGGATCACATCGATTCAGGAGAGATCTCCGTACGAGGTAGGCCGGTCCGGGTGAAGTCCCCGAACCAAGCCGTCCGCGAGGGTCTCTGCTATCTCCCAGAGGACCGAAAGGGATTGGGGTTGGTGCTTTGCTCGTCGGTGCGGGACAACGTCGTGCTGGCCTCTCTCACTAGATTCTGTCGGTTCCGCATTGCCGGGAAAGGTGTCCTCTTGGACCAACGTCGCATTCGGAAGGAGGTGATGGAGCGGGTGAAGTCGCTCGACATCAAGACGCCTGGAATCGGGCAGCTTGTGCAGTTCCTGAGTGGCGGCAACCAGCAGAAGGTCGTGGTCGCCCGCTGGCTGTGCTCGAGCGCGCGGGTCTTCCTGTTCGACGAACCCACGCGGGGCATTGATGTCGGAGCGAAATCCGAGATCTACAGCTTGGTCAGAACGCTGGCGGAAGAAGGCGCCGGCATCTTGCTCATCTCCTCGGAGGTTGAGGAACTCGTCAGCGCGTGTGACCGCGTCTACGTTCTGCGCCAGGGTCGTATCGTCGAAGAGCTGCCCCGTGATGAGATCTCAAAGGAGGCCATTCTTGCAGCAGCCCTCACCGGCACAGCAGGCGGGAATGGCGGCCGTCACCAGACCCACAAGGAAGGTCCGTAACGTTGTTAGGTGCACCAAGGAGGCAAGTACTATGAAGCGCGCGTTGCTGATTCTGCTGGTCGTCGGTTTGATCGCCGTGCCCGTGTTCAATGCCGCTGCTGCCAAGTACAAGGTGGGCTTCGCATGCATGACGCTCGCCTACACGTGGATGACCTATTCCTACCAGGCCATCGTCGATGAGGCGGCGAAGTACCCCGAGATCGAACTCATCGTAGAGAACGCTCAAGGGGACGCGGCTCGGCAAGTCGAGATCATGGAGAACTTCATTGCTCAGGGTGTTGACGCAATTCTGGTCAACCCTCTGAACGTGGACGTGCTCGTGCCCGTGATTGAGCAGGCAAAGGCTGCAGGCATCGTTGTTGCAACATTCGACCGCCGTGCCTTCAACCAGGATGCCACCCTGTTCCACGTCGGTGCGGATGACATTTTCGGCGGGCGGTTGGCGCTTGAATACGTCGCCAGCAGGCTGGGCGGCGTAGGGAAGATCGTCCACATCCTTGGTGAGCTCGGCTCCTCGCCCGCAATCAACCGAGAGATCGGCGTGAAGGAGCAGTTGGCTCACTATCCTGGGCTCGAAATCGTCTACGAGCAGAGCGGCCGCTTCTCGCCCGACGAGGGGCTACGCGTGATGGAAGACGCGATCACGGCCACTCGCCGTGACTTCGATGCGGTCATCTGCGCGAACGACGACTCCGCGCTCGGCGCCATTCGGGCACTGATCGATGCTGGCATCGATCTCGACACCGTCATCGTCGTTGGATACGACGGCGTTCCTGGCGGGCTCCGAGCCGTCATGGCGGGAGAGCTGGATGCAACGATCCAGTATCCGGTCGAGATGGCGCGACTCGCCATGGAGCAGTTGGCGAAGTACCTCATCTCCGGTACGCTCCCGAAGATTCTCGACTACGACATCCTTCCTTGGATGCTCGTGACCTCGAACATCTGGAGCGAGGCCGAGATGAACTACGACCTCTAGACCGAACTGCGGGCAGGCGGGGGAGCCTCCGCGGCTCCCCCGCCCTTGTCAAACCACGACGCAGCAAGACCACCGTGGAGCCGAAGGCTCAGGGTGAAGCAGAAGGGATATCGGGATGGGACAGACGAGTGAGACACTGACTCGGCGACTCGGCAGATTCGCAAGACACTCGGCGCAGACGCTCTTCAGGGAATACATCATCCTCTTCGTCTTTCTTCTCGTGTGCATCCTCATCGCGAGCGTTCGTCCCGTGTTTCTCAGCGTGGACAACATCTTCAACGTCATTCGCCAGGTGTCGATGATTGGCATTATGTCCGTGGGGATGACGTTTGTGATTCTCTCCGCGGACATCGACCTCTCCGTGGGCTCCGTCGCCGGCTTCTGTGGCGCCCTGACCGCCGGCCTCATGGTCCGCCAGGGACTGTCACCGCTCGTATCCATCCTCCTGCCTCTCCCACTGGCTGCGTTGATGGGATGGATGATGGGAATCGTCATCACGAAGGCGAAGGTTCACTCCTTTGTCGTCTCTCTCGGCATGATGTCCATCGCGCGCGGTCTCGCTCTTGTCTACACCAAGGGACTCTCGATCGGGAACGTCCCGAAGAGCTTCGGCGCTCTGGGCGGGGGAATGGTGGGGCCGATTCCCGTTCCCGTCATCGTGTTTGCTGCCTTCATGGTCATCGGATACCTGGTGCTGACGCGAACCCCCTATGGTCGGGCCATCTACGCTATCGGGGGGAACCAAGAGGCCGCACGACTCTCTGGAATCAAGGTCGACCGCTACCGGATCGTCAACTTCATGATCTGCAGCACACTGGCCGGTTTCGCCGGAATCATCCTTGCATCGCGCACACGTTCCGCCTGGCCGGCAGCGGCCACCGGATGGGAACTGGACGTCATCTCGGCGGTCGTCATTGGGGGGACGAGTTTCTTCGGTGGCCGCGGGGGCATGATCGGCACGCTCATTGGAGCCCTGTTCCTCGGGGTGCTTCGCAACGGCGCCAACCTGATTGGCGTGTCGCCGTTCTACCAGCAAATCCTCATCGGCGCCCTCGTCGTGGGTGCCGTTGTCATCGACCGACTAAGACAGAGGAAGACCGCATAGGAAGGGACACAATCCCAGTCGACGGCAGAGGGAGGGACCGTGACGAAGCTCAAGATTGGACTCGCAGGGGTGTGGTACGACTGCTTCAACGAAGCCTTGTCGAAGAAGCTCTACCGCGAGTCGGTGTCATCCCTGCGCACGCTGGGAAGCGAATGGGGCTTCGACCTCGTCGCAGCACCCGACGCGACGAATGACGTCGGGCTCTGTGCCTCGTTCTGCGGCGAACTGAAGCACGCGGACGTGGACATGGTGCTCATCCAATCCTGCTCTTTCGGAGCGGGCGAGATCGTGGCAGCCTTTGCCGCGCTGAACGTTCCCCTAGGCCTTTGGGCAATCCCTGAGCCGCACACGGAAGGTCCGCTGCTCCTCAACTCCCTCTGTGGCGTCAATCTCTACGCCGGAATCCTCGGCACGTACCTCGCGGAGCGCGGCACCAAGTACAAGTGGCTCTACGGCCTTGCCGACGACCGCGTATTCCGGGATCGGTTCGCCCCGACGGTGAAGGCACTGCACGCCATCAAGGCGCTCGACGGCGCCAGGTTCGCGAACATCGGCGGCACGCCCGAAGGCTACTACGACGTCTACTGGAATGACGGACGCCTGAGGTCGAAGTTCAACATTACCGTCGACCGGCACGAGCTGACCGAGATCCTAGCCCAGGCCGAATCGCTGCCCAAGGCGGACGTCCAGCGATTGGCGACACAGCTCCGCAAGGAGGTGCCCAGCGACGGGATCACCGACAGCGAGTTCGTGAAGCTCGCCCGCGTGTATGCTGTCTTCGAGCGATTGGTCGAGCGGCATGGATACACGGGAATCGGCATCGCGTGTTGGCCGCATTTTCAGGCCGCCTACGGGTTGACCGCTTGCACAACGCTCGGCCGCCTCAACGAGCACGGCCATGTAGCAGCGTGCGAGGGCGACGTCCCAAGTGCGGTGTCAATGGCCATCCTCAAGGCGATGGGAGGAGACCGGCCTGTTCTCATGGACCTCTCCGCCCTCGACCTATCGGACGACTCGATCCTTCTCTGGCACTGCGGCGTCGGCCACCCATGCTGGACCGAGAACTGCGTGCAGTGCCGGCATACGCTGATCCAGGCTGCGGACGATGCTGGGATGGTAGGCCCCGCGCCAGCGGCTTTCGATGCCGTTCTGAAAGCCACTCCGTTTACCCTCATGCGGCTGACCGACGGCGGCAACCGGCTCCTGCTCGCCACGGGAGAGACGCTAGGAGGCCGCAAGGTGAGTCCGCGCGGCACGCGCGGCTGGGCGAGCCACTTCAAGCTCAATGGCCAGGACCCGGCGTCCGCGATGGACCTGGTGAACACGGTCATGGTGAGCGGGTTCGAGCACCATTTTCCGCTCGCCGTGGGGGATCTGAGCGAATCCGTGCTCGAGTTCGCCGCGTGGATGGGCATCACACCGCTCGAGAAGATCCCGTATCGGAACTATCTTCAGACACGGTCCTGGTAGAGACACCTTGCGCGTCGAATCGGGCCGTCGGTCGTCTGGCTCAAAGAGGGGAGAAAAGGGGGATCCAGGATGAAGGGCGTAGTCGTCTATCGAGACGGTTCGTTGAAGGTGGAGCAGCTCCCCAAGCCGAAGTTCGGCGAATACCAAGCGCTTGTCGAGAATCTGAGCTGCGGGATCTGCAATGGGACTGACCTCAAGCTCATCCACGGGCAGTTCAAGGGGTTCGACACGTATCCTGCCGTCCTCGGGCACGAGAGCGTCGGTCGGGTCGTGGAGGTCGGCAAGAAGGTCACGTCCTACAAGCCGGGGGACCTCGTCCTTCGCTCGATCCTCGAGAAGGTCGAAGACGAGCGCTACGCCTCCGGCTGGGGCAGCTTCGCCGAGTACGGGGTGGTCGGCGACATCGAGGCGATGAAGCGGGACGGCCGTACGGATTTCTACGACATCTACCTCGCTCAGCAGATCGTGCCGAAGCACTTCAACGTCCATCACGCCGTCATGCTCATCACGCTGAAGGAGGTCTTGTCCGGCATCGAGAGGTTCGGCGTGGCCCGCAACCAGTCGGTGTTGATCCACGGGACAGGACCGGTGGGCCTGTCGATGGTGCGCTTTGCCAAGCTGAAGGGGGCGGCTCCTATCGTCGTCAGCGAACCCAACGCCGATCGGCGCGAACGCGCCTTGCGCTTGGGTGCCGACATCGCCATCGATCCGAAGGCCGAGAACCTCGCGGCTCGCGCCAAGGCCGTTCGCCCGGATGGATTCGATTACGTCATTGACGCCGTCGGCATCAACCGGCTGATGTCGGACAGCCTCAAGCAGGTCAAGTTCAACGGCAAGGTCGGCGTCTACGGCATTGCCGCCGAAACCCATGCCGAGATCGACTGGAAGGACGCTCCCTACAACTGGGCCATCCACTTCGTGCAGTGGCCCACGTTCCAGGACGAAGCCGCCGTTCACCATGAAGTGATCGCGCTCGTCGACGCCGGAGCGATCGACCTTGAGCAGTTCGTGACGCACGTCATCCCGCGCATGGAGGACTTCCAGAAAGGCATCGACCTCATCACATCGCAGAAGGCGATCAAGGTGACGGTCGACCTCAAGGGCTGAGGATCGGAGGGAGCGCGATGGGCAACGCGTTCTTGCTGGCACACGATCTCGGGACGACGGGGAACAAGGCGACGCTGTTCGACGAAGCAGGGAAGCTTGTCGCTTCCGCCTTCGAAAGCTACCCGACGTTCTACGACCAACCCGGCTGGGTCGAGCAGGATCCCGAGTCCTGGTGGACGGCCGTGTGCCGTGCTTCAGCCGGCGTTATGGCTTCGGCAGGAATCACGAAGGCCTCGCTCGCAGGGATCAGCTTCAGCGGGCACATGATGGGCTGCGTCCCGGTCGACGCAAGGGGCCAAGCCCTTCGACGCGCCATCATCTGGGCCGACCAACGCGCCTCGGAGCAGACGAAGGTCCTTCTCGCTCGAATGTCCCGAGAGGCCGTCTACGAAGTTACCGGGACTCGGCCGAATCCCAACTACACGCTCGAAAAGCTCATGTGGCTGCGCGATCGCGAGCCGTCCATCTACGCACGGACCCACGTCGCCCTTCAATCCAAGGACTACATCGTCGCGCGGCTGACGGGGGAACTGGTCACGGACTACTCGGATGCCTCGGCGACGAATGCGTTCGACCTCCAAGCCAAGGTGTGGAGCGAGGAGATCCTCGCGGCCGCAGAGATCCCTCGGCGGTTGTTCCCGCGGGCCGTCGCCTCCACGCAGGTCGTCGGACGCGTCCGTCATGCTGACGGCGTTGATCTCTCGGGCGTGCCGGTCGTCATCGGGGGCGGCGACGGCGCCTGCGCAACGGTCGGCGCCGGCGTGATCGAAGCGGGCGAGGGCTACAACTACTTTGGCTCGTCGTCGTGGATCGCCATGGCCACGGCCCGTCCTGTCATCGATCCCGGCATGCGCATCTTCAACCTCTGCCACCTCGTCCCTGACCTCTACATGCCCGTCGGCACCATGCAGAGCGCAGGCGGTTCGTACGACTGGATCCGAGACATCCTCTTCCCCGCCGATTCGAGCGTTCCCGCCGACGAGGCCTACGCGCGGCTCAACCGCTGGGCGGCGGCCAGCCCGGCGGGTGCGCACGGCGTGCTCTTCCTGCCGTACCTCATCGGAGAGCGTAGCCCTTACTGGAACGAGAACGCCCGCGGGGCATTCGTCGGTCTCGCTCGCAGCCACACCGTCGAAGACGTTGTGAGGGCGGTCCTCGAAGGCGTCGCGTTCAACCTGAACCTCATTCTCCACGCGCTGACCGAACAGGGGACCTCCCTACGCGCCTTGCGCATGATCGGCGGCGGAATTCGGAACCCCGTTTTGCGCCAGGTCCTCGCTGGCGTCCTCGGACTTCCCATCCAGTGTCTCGAAAGCGGGGAGTTCGCAACGTCGCTCGGTGCGGCAGTCTGCGCCGGCGTGGGAACGGGAGTGTTCGACAGCTTCCGCGTTGTCGAGCGGCTTTGCCCGATCGCTCTCACGGAAGATCCGCGCCCTTCCGACGTCGCGGCGTATCGAGCGCTCTTCCCCACTTTCGAGCGAACGTATCGCGCGCTCGAACCGGTTTTCGAGGAGTTGGCGTCGCTTCAGGGGGGTGGCGTGACCTCGTGAACGAATGCCATGAGGAGGATCGTGTTGCCACAGGCTAAGAGCGCCACGGTGCCCGAGACTCTGGCCGCATTCGCCAGCCGGATGATGACTGCGACGTTCTCTTCCGCGGCCACGCAGGAGGAAGCCGAGTCGTTTCTCCGCGGATTCGCAGCCTATCCTCCGGTGGACGCGGTCTTCGTCGACCAGCCCTGGGTCGAGTTCGCCCGCGAGATCCTCGCTCCGCAGGGTATCCGACTCGGAGTCGAGGCGGCCTACCCTGTGGGCAACGCGTCCACAGAGGCGAAGGTCGCTGCGATTCGCGAGGGCATTCGCCGCGGCGCGCAAGAGATCGACATCGGATCCTCGTTCTCTGCCATCAAATCCGGGCACTTCGACGACGTCGAGGTGGATGCCCGTGCCATGGTCGAAGCGGCCGAAGGCAAGATCTGGATGATGGTCGTTCCGGAGACGGCCATCCTGACGAGCGACGAACTCCTCCGCACGCTCGAGGCGTTCGCTCGCGCCGGCGTTCGCGGCATCAAAACCTCGTCAGGCTACGGCTGGAACACCCAGATCGAGCACGTCCTGCTCATTCGGCGGCGGTTCGGGTCTACGTTCCAAGTCGACGTCTCGGGAGGCGTTCGCACCCTTGAGGATGCGCTCGGCTACTTCGCGGTGGGGACGGACAAGATCCACGCAAGCCCCATCTTCCGGATCCTCGACGAAGCGAAGGGGCACTGGTCATGACTGCCTTCCCTCTCCAACCACTCGCCAAGCCACTGGCCGAGGTCGTCGACTACACCGATCTGCGCAAAGAGATCACGTACGCCGACGTCGAAGCTCTGTGCCTCGAAGCGGCGGTCTACGGGGTGCGCACGGTCGTCGTGCCGTCCGCCCTCGTCTCGCGAGCGGTGCGCCGCCTCGCCGGCGCGGCGCGTGTCTCTTGCCCTATCGCGTACCCTTTCGGCACGCAAGCCGCCGTCGTGAAGGCGCGCGAGGCGGAGGTCGCCGTCGCATCGGGAGCCGCAGAGCTGGAGGTCGTCCCCCACTTCGGTGCCCTTCGCGCACGACGATGGGAGGCCGCCGCAGCAGAGCTGGAAACCGTAGCCCGCGCGGCAGGAGGAGCGACGCTGAAGCTCGTCCTCGAGACGGGCATCCTCGAAGCCGATGTCCTCAAGCGTGCGTGCGCGCTCGCTCGTGACACGGGATTCGCCTTTGTGTCCAACACGGTCGGCTTTCGTCTGGTGTCGACCGAGCCCGGAACCGTGGGGTCTGCGTCGGAAGAGGCGATCGGCCGCCTCGTCCGATGGGCCGGCGGGTCGATCGGTGTGAAGGTCGTTGGAGGGGTCGCCTCGATCGCGGACGTGGAGCGTTGGCGGGTCGCCGGAGCGACGCGAGTTGCCGTCTCGGCCCAACGAGGGCTCCTCGCATCATGGGCGGAAGGAGGGGCACGGTGACGCACGTTCAGGAGATGCGCGAAGCGACGGACGAGTTGGCCGCGACGCTCGAGGTCTTGTCGAAGTCGAGCGCGGGTCCCATCCTTTCCGCTTGGCGCCGCTTCACGGCCGCTGCGCACACGGACGGAGCGTTGTCCCGCAGGCATAAAGAACTGATCGCAGTCGCCCTCTCGATCGTGAAGGGCTGCGAACGCTGCATCTCGTACCACGTGAAGGCGGCCCTCGCTCAAGGCGCCTCGAAAGAGGAGATCGTCGAGGCTGCATTCGTCGCGGTCATCATGGATGGCGGTCCGGCTTTGGCGCATCTCGGGCTGGTCCTGGACGCCATCGAGGCGCACAAGGGGGGCGAGAAGTGAAGCTGATTCTGATCTCGGCTGACATGGCGGACATCGAGCGCTCGTACGCGCTCGGCGTTTTCTGCGGCGTTGCCAGCAACCCGTCCCTTGTGGCGGAGGCCGGTGTGCCGTCGCCCCAAATGGTGAAAGCGATCCTCCGACTCGTGCCGGATCCTGTCTTTGTGCAGGTTTCGGGCCTAACGGCAGACGACATGGTCGCGGAGGGAACGTCCCTGGCGGAACTGAACCCCAATCGAGTGGTCGTCAAGGTTCCCGTCACGGCGCACGGAATCGAAGCCATCCATCGGCTGTCGCAGCAGGGCGCCGCGGTCACAGCCACGGCGATCTGCTCCTCCAATGAGGCGCTCCTTGCGATCCTCGCGGGCGCCAAGTACCTTGCGCCCTACATGGCCCGGATCTCGGACATCGGCGGAGATGGCTGCCGCGTAGTGGGCGACATCGTGAACCTCATTCGCGAGCGGGAGCTCTCGGCTGAGGTGATCGCGGCGAGCGTCCGTACCCCCGAGGAGTTCTCCCTGGCCTGGAAAGTGGGGGCCCACTTCGCGGCAGTGCAATCCTCGGTTGTATGGAAGATCTGCGCGAACCCCGCCGTGGAGGCCGCCGCGCAAGCGTTCTCCGAGGAGTACGCGGCGCGCTTCGGTAGTAAAACGCGCTAGAGAACGGAGAAAGGAGAGTCCATGATCACGGTGAAGTCGCACGGTGTCAGGGTTCCGGCCCTCGGGTTCGGCACCTTCCGCATGAAGGGCGAGGAGTGCACTCGAGCCGTCGAGAACGCCCTCGAGATCGGGTTTCGCCATCTTGACACGGCGGAGATCTACGAGAACGAGGTCGCAGTCGGCCAGGCCATCGCCGCGTCGAGCGTGGCGCGCCGGGACCTATTCATCACGACGAAGGCATGGATGGAAGACATGTCGCCGACGGGTCTGCGCAAGAGCCTTGACGGCAGCCTCAAAGGCCTGCGCACGGACTACGTCGATCTGTGGCTGATCCACTGGCCGAACCCGAAGTTCAAGGTGGAGGATACTCTCGCCACGATGCAGAGAGAAGTCGACGCGGGACGCGTGCGGTCCCTTGGAGTCAGCAACTTCCCGGTCGCGCTGTTCGAGCGGGCCGCCAAGGCGGCTCCGATCCTGTGCAACCAGGTCGAGTACCACCCGTACCTTGCCCAGGACAAGGTCATCGCCGCCGCGCGCAAGCACGACGCATTCGTCATGGCCTTTGCCCCTCTGGGGATCGGCAAGGTGCACGATGATCCCGTGTTGAAGCCCATCGGCGCGAAGCATGGCAAGACCGCCGCGCAGGTTGCCCTCCGTTGGTTCCTCCAGCAGCCGGGTGTTGGCGCCATTCCGAAAGCTTCGGGTCGTGAGCACTGCGCGCTGAACTTCGACGTCTTCGATTTCACACTCACGGACGCCGAAATGAAAGCCATCCATGGGCTCGCCCGCGGCGAACGGATGATCCAGCCAGACTTCGGGCCTATGTGGGACACCTAGAGCAGCCGATAGGAGAGGCCGCGCCGATGGCTCCTCTTCCGCGACCGCAACGGTCTCCCACGATCTATTTCATTGGAGTGACAACCTCACGGTCGTCGATCATGCGGGTCTTCCCTCGCTGGGCAGACGATCTGGGCCTCGAGGCTCAGATCGTCGGTGTGGACTTCGCGCTGCACGACGAACGCCAGGCGTACCGCGACATCGTTGACCACATCCGGCAGGATCCCCTCTCGATGGGCGCACTCGTCACCACCCACAAGCTCGACCTCCTTCGTGCAAGCCGCGACCTCTTCGATGAGCTGGGCCGCTACGCCACGCAACTTCACGAGGTAAGCTGCATCTCGAAGCGAAGCGGTCGTCTCATCGGGGAGGCCCTTGATCCACTCACGAGCGGCCTCGCTTTGGATGCGTTTCTCCCTGACGCTGCCTGGGGCAGCGGCTCGGGAGAGGCTCTCCTCCTTGGAGCGGGCGGATCCTCCCTTGCCCTCACGGTGAACCTGCTCGAACGCGCCGCCTGCGGCCGTCCTTTACCGGCGCGCATTGTTGTATCGAATCGGAGCCAAGGTCGCCTCGACGAGATGCGCGTGATCCACGCGTCCATGCCGACCGCGACTCAGTTCGAATACGCGCTCGCCCCTCTCCCCGAAGACAATGACCGCCTTCTCGCGCGTATGGCTCCACGTTCGCTGGTGGTGAACGCGACAGGGCTAGGGAAAGACCGCCCGGGATCGCCGCTCACCGACAAGGCGGTGTTTCCGCCAGACGCGTTCGTCTGGGACTTCAACTACCGGGGCGATCTCCTCTTCCTCGATCAAGCGCGACGCCAACAAGCGGCTCGCCGCCTCACGCTCGAGGACGGGTGGAACTACTTCCTTCACGGCTGGACGCGGGTCATCAGCGAAGTCTTCCACATCGACATCCCTACGGCGGGTGCTCGGTTCGACGCGCTGTCCGAGCTGGCACGCGAGGCGCGCACGTGACGCGAAAGGACTCCTCTATGGTGATGATGCCGTTCGGAACCCAGCTCGACCTGATCGAAGGAACCATGGAGGCTCCGGATCGGGTGGTCGTCCGCCGTGCCTCCGACATGCGAGGCCACTACAAGGAGAGCGATGCACTGGAACAGCTCATCGCTGGCGGTAACCCCGTTCACTACCGTGTCTACGAGAAGGCTATCCCTGAGGTTGCCGGTCAATTGCTCTTCTGCGTCAGTGTCCTGGAGCCCGGAACTGTGGGCGAGGAGTACTTCATGACCAAGGGGCACTACCACAGGGTCCTCGACACCGCAGAGACGTACCTCGCATTGAGGGGACGGGGGTACATGCTGATGAAGACGGCCCAACGGGATTGCGCATGGGAGTTCATGATGCGCGGCCGCATCATCTACGTTCCCCCGCGCTGGGCCCATCGATCCATCAACGTGGGCCGAGAGCCGCTTGTCTCGTTGTGCGTCTATCCCGCCCACGCGGGCCACAACTATGGAGACATCGAGACCGAGGGCTTCCCCAAGCGCGTCGTGGATCGCGAGGGATGTCCGACCTTCGTCTAGCGGCGAGATCGGGGCCACCCGTTGGCCGTCTGCGCGCCTAACGACGAGACGCTGTCACGCCGTCACGCGGTCATTCCGTCACGTCCCGCAAAGGTTCCCCTCGCGGATGCAGCCGGCGTGTGCCCCGCAGGGCGCTTGTCTTGATGAGACGCCGCCCCGGGCATGGGAAGGATCGGGCGAACGAGGGGGGATTCCGGGGGCGTGCCAGTCTGACATCGAGCACTCCGGCGACCTCGATTTCCCCGCCAGCTAGGCGTGCGGGGCGACCGAACGAAGTTGCCGGAATCTCGGAGAGGATCTGGTCGACGGGTCCGGCACCAGCTTGGGAATCGAAGCGAGGACGACGGCGCGTCGCAGACCATGATGGCGTGCTCTGCGACTGCGGGCCGGCGCCGAGCACGCGCGACGTCGGCCCCACCCCGACGCCCAGCGTGGCGGCACCCTCTCCTGTCTCCTTGGGAAGCCCACACAGGGGACCGTGTTCTGCGGTTCTCCACGCGGTGCTGATCTCCTCCGAGCAGCGTAGATGGCCAATTCCGTGGGCCCAGCTCTACGATCTCTGCCTCTCGAGCGCAACGAAGCTCCGTCTTCCAACGAGCCACGATCGGTATCGGAAGCGGAGATGAAGCGCATTCGCAGATTCACTCCCGACGAACGGAGGATTCAGCTAGACTCCGGGTGCGAGCGGGGGGAGTAACCTGAACCTGGCCGTCCCAGCTTCCCGTTCCTCGGCGAAGTCAGCACGCCGCCGCAGCGGGAGGGCGGACACGGCGGCTCGCGTCGGCCCGGCGCTCCGGGGCTTTTCTTGGCGTCGCGCCGACGATGGTTCGGAAGGCCGTTCCCTCTTTGACGTACGCGGTCATCAGCTCGACGCACTCGCGTGCCTTGTCAAAGGCCTTGCCGGACATCAGGAGAACCGGGGCGAACTGCGGCACTTGAAGGAGCGAGGCGACATCCTGGTCCAACACCTGTGCTGCCTCGACGCATCGCTCGGCGTGCCGGATCGGGCAGTGGAAGGCGCACTCCAAGGTCTTGAATAGGCTTCCGTCGACAAACGGGATGGTCTCCAGCTTGGGGAATCTGGTGGCCGGGAGCTTCGAGTCGCAAACCATCACGACACGATCGCCGACGGAGTGAAGTCTCCGCAGGAACACCAAGCGGTCTCCGGATGGGATACGCAGTGCCTCTGCGTCCTCCGTGGTTGCTGCAATCGTCGTCCGCCGGATGAACCGCGTACGATGGTTCTCCTGAGCGCCAATCTCGTCCGAGAAGCTCAGGCGGTCGTTCAGAAGGGAGAGTTGGGGCAGTCGCGTCTCGTCGACGAACGTTCCACGGCCGCGCTTGCGCTGGAGCCAACCGTGGTTGATGAGTTCCTGGACGGCGCGGTTCGCGGTGGGTCGGCTCACCGCGAAGTGCGACGCGATGGCGTCCTCGGCCGGGAAGCGCGCACCGACTTCGAGTCTGCCGTCGCGTATGGCGCGCTGCAGGATGAGGTAGAGCTGGTAGTAGAGAGGGATGGACGAAGAGGTTGACGTGACGAACCCGCGGTCCGAGAGGTCCTGCAGGAACGCCGCCGGTCCAGCCGGCTCTACGGGGATTGCCTGGGCTCGGATGTGAACCACCTTCTCAGTAAACCATCGTACCGCTCTCCCCAGGGGTACACAAGCGGGGACGACGAAGCGCGGGATCGGGGTCCTGTCGGCCGACGTCACCGCGCAGAGGCAATCCGACTCGAGCGGCGAGCAACGGGTCCCGCCCCGTCGCGGCCGAAGGGACGCCTGAGCGAAGCGGTCACGCCGTCGCTGCGTAGCGACGGGTTGGCCAACCTCCGACTCCTGCTCCGAGGGACCGGGTTCGAACTGGTGGGCGTCTTCCCGGGCGGCTGCGTCGATCAAGCGACGGGCGAGTACCGGAGCCCGGTTCCGTGAGACGAGGCGATGAGCTACCTGGCCGCGCTGCGGCCCACACGGAGTCCCGCTGCATGGGAATCGGAGCCTTTAGAAGTCAGGAGCAGTTGGCTATGATCCCGGCATCCGCGGTCGCGGAGATCCGTCGACCGATACACGGGTGAGGTGACGATGGACTTCGATCGCAGTCTGCAGGAACTCCTCGGGCGACCCAACGTGGCGAAGAACCCTCCGCGCGCTCAGCTCATTCGGGACGTCATGACCCACAAGGAGGCCATGGTCTGCTCCTCGGGAGCGCTCGCGACGTGGACGCCGCGAGAGTCCACGGGCCGCAGCCCGCAGGATACGGTGTTCGTCCGCCGAGCGGCGAGCGAGGCGGAGATCGACTGGGATTCGCCGAACAACAACCCGATCGCGGAGGAGACATTCGATCGAATCCTCGACGACGCCTTCGCGACGCTGCGCGGGAAGCGAAGGCTGTACGAGATCGACCGCGTGGTCGGCGCCGACTCCGCCTACACGCTCCCGATCAAGGTGGTGACCGATCGAGCGCTGACGTCCCTGTTCGCCGACAACATGTTCCGCGCCGTGCCGGCCGACGTCGGCAAGAGC
>Ga0209609_10000062_pt1 | contig 55593 bp, 40 predicted proteins | sample LakKivw325mmetaG_FD_184136 | JGI IMG/M metagenome (GOLD analysis project Ga0209609, IMG submission 184136) | Anoxic lake water microbial communities from Lake Kivu, Rwanda to study Microbial Dark Matter (Phase II) - Lake Kivu water 325m metaG... | ecosystem: Environmental > Aquatic > Freshwater... | reverse complement strand
GCCTGAGCTTTACTTTCCTGCATTATATACGTGCTGCAACACCTATAGCAAGACCCGCCGCCAACACGGGCTGAGCCCTGTGCTATAATCACGGCATGCGCGTAGCTGAAGCAGGCGAATTCGGCCTCATCTCAAGCATATCCGAATTAATAAAGCGAAAGTGCCGCAGGCAGTCCGCGGCCTGGAAAGATCTCATTATCGGCATCGGCGACGACGCAGCAGCCTGGAAAAGAGCGGCGGGCGTCGAGCTGATGACGACCGACGTCATGGTCGAAGGGGTGCACTTCGACTTCTCGTATACGGGCTGGAGGGACCTCGGCTGGAAGGCCCTGGCAGCCAATGTAAGCGACATAAACTCGATGGGCGGCCGGCCCCTGTATGCACTGGTCTCCCTTTCCCTGCCGGGATCGCACAGAGTGGACGATGTGCTCGAGATGTACGAAGGCATGATAGAGCTGTGCAACAGGTGCCGCATAGCCATAGCGGGCGGCAATGTCTCGGCAGCGGACAGGGTCGTGGTCAATATCAGCCTCACCGGCTCGGCCGGAGATCGACTGATGACCCGCTCTTCGGCGCGCCCGGGCGACAAAATTGCTCTGTTCGGCTATCCAGGCCTCTCAGCGGCCGGCCTGGAAGTCCTGGCGAACAGGATTGAAGTCGACAGAAAAACAGCGCTGCTCCTTAAAGCAGCGCACCTTCGCCCTGTGCCCGATTACACCGCAGGGCCCAAACTGGCCAGGCTGGGCGTGAGGGCGGCCATCGACACCAGCGACGGCCTGCTGGCAGACCTGGGCCATATATGCGGGTCCAGCCGCACAGGCGCTGCCCTCCGAACTGAGAAAATACCGCTGCACCCCGCGCTCAGCAGATATTTCGGCCGCAGAGGTCTCGAAATGGCCCTCGGCGGAGGTGAGGACTACGGCCTCCTGATAACGGCCGGCAGGGACACTATGAAAAAAGTCCTCGCCGCTTTCGAACCGCCTCCCACGATCATCGGAGAGATTACGCAGGGCCCGGCAGGCGATATCTCCCTTCTCAACGCCCGGGGCAAAAGGGTACCACACCGCCCGGGCGGCTGGGACCACTTTAAATCGAAGCTATGAAAACGGACAACGGCAAGCTCAGCATTGTAACCGGCAGCCCCGACCAGACGCGCAGGCTGGGAATGCACATCGGCCGACTGGCGGAGGGCAACCAGGTCTATCTGCTGACCGGCAACCTGGGCACAGGTAAAACACATCTGGTGCAGGGTATCGCCTTCGGCCTGGGTATAGACGAGTATGCCTGCAGCCCGTCTTTCATGATAGCCCGCGAATACCATGGCCGGCTTCCCCTCTACCATCTCGACCTTTACCGGCTCGACCATCTTGAGGAGATCGCAGGCCTCGGCCTGGACGAATATTTCCGCGACGACTCCGTCTGCGCCATAGAATGGGCAGATAAAGGGGCCTACGTTTTGCCCGGTGACAACCTGACCATCAGGCTCACGCACCTGCCGGGCGAGAAGCGCAGCATCTCCTTCATCCCCCACGGCAAGAGATACGATGAACTGGTCAACCGTTTAAAGGCCTCACTGCAAAACGACGGGGAGGATAAATGGAACTTGCAATAGATACTTCGACATCCTGGGGCGGCCTGGCGGTCTCCCTGGAGGGCAGTTCTGTCGCGGAGCTGACCTGGAAGCCGGGCCAGAACCATACTTCCGAGCTTTTCCCCAATATCGAGAGGCTGCTGCAAACCGCGAGATCGGACTTCAGGTCTCTGTCCGCAGTATTCGTTGCCATCGGTCCCGGCAGCTTCAACGGGCTCCGTGCCGGCATCAGTGCGGCCAAGGGACTGGCCTTCTCCCTCAACCTGCCGCTGGTGGGCGTCAGCACGCTCGAAGCGGAAGCTTTTATGTTTGCTTTCAGCGACCTGCCGCTCTGCCCGCTGCACGATGCCGGCAGGGGAGAAATCGCCGCCGCACTCTATCATTATGAGCACGAATGGCGACAGCTGAAAGAGGAGCATCTCACCACCGTTGAGGCACTGTGCGAAAATACCCGCCGCAAGACTCTGTTTTGCGGTGAGATACCTGCCGCTGCCGCTCAGCATATCCGTGAGGCGCTGGGGAAGAACGCCGTTATCCCGCAATGGGAGCAGCGCCTGAGGCGGCCGGGCTATATATCGTCCCTCGGATGGCAGAGACTGAAATCCGGGCAACCGGACAACCCGGTTACGCTTCAGCCTATTTACCTGAGACAGCCTCCCATTACACAGCGCAAAAAGAAATACTGACCGCTGCCGCCGATCAATATATTCCGGTCATATGCATCAGATACAACACGGTGGGACCGGATACCGATACCAGCCAGTCTAAAACGCTCGAGGCCGCCAGCAGATCGTTAAGCCAGCCGAGCACGGGGTAGATTCCCAGCAGCAGCACCATCAGCACCATCCCCAGCGCCGAGTTGATCAGTCCGAAGATGCCGCCCAGAGCGCTCCAGAAAAATCCCCCACTCCATATCTTGTCCAGCAGGTGGCGTGGTATCAGCAGGACAATATGCATTATTATCATAATTATGGCCATGGTGATCACGAAGGTCAGCAGCGACCGCCATAAATGGTCCGAGGTAAAACTCATCCACGCAAAGACATAAATCGAAAAGGCGCCCGTGATGGAAAGGGCGACGATAAATGCCAGCAGCCCGCACATCTCTTTGGGCGCTCCCTGCCTCAAGCCTCCTAGAAAGCTGAAAACCAGCACCAGGACTACCATGATATCAACGGCCACTGCCACGTAAGTTGGAACTTCCATACCTGATTATCCCTGATAATTTTGCGTAATAGTCTATCTGATTGGGCCGCCGACAACAATCTGAGAATGGCAAAACAGCGGCATTGCGGATAAAATAAGTATCCGCTCGCGGGCAATAAATATGGCTTGGAGAAGAAATGGAAAAGACACTTGTTTTAGTCAAACCTGACGGCGTACAGCGGTGCCTGGCCGGAGAGATACTCTCCCGGCTGGAAAGGCGCGGCCTGAAAATAGTGGCCCTCAAGATGCTGCGCATGGACAGAGCGCTGGCCGAGAGGCACTATGCCGTTCACAAAGAGAAACCGTTTTTCCGGGACCTGGTTAATTTCATCACATCCGGACCGATCATAGCGGCCGTGCTGGAAGGCGAGAAGGCGATCGAGTCCGCCAGGCAGACCATGGGTTCCACCGATCCCAAGAAAGCGGCGCCCGGCACCATCAGGGCGGACCTGGGCATAAACATGGAGCACAACCTGATCCACGGCTCCGACTCTCCCGAGAACGCGGAAAAAGAAATGGCCATCTTCTTCAAGCCCGATGAGATATTGATCTATGCCCGGGACGTGGACCGGTGGCTTACTGGATAGTCAGCAGGCGCACGGCTTTGCCGTAGACGTTTTCCAGATCGTAGAAATGGCGCATCTCTTTCGAGAAGATATGTATGACCGCGCCCAGATAATCCAGCAGTACCCATCCCGACTCGGAATCCCCCTCGCTGCGGTAGGGCACAGCCGATTCCTTTTTGAGTGAGTTTAGAATCTCCCGGTGGATGGCATCCACCTGGCGGTCGCTGTCGCCGCTGCAGATAACGATATAGTCCGTAAAGGAGCAGGCCTTCCTCATATCCAGCAACACCACATCCTCGGCCTGCTTATCCGAGGCCAACTCGACTGCCCTTCGGGCTATTTCCAGTGGCTCCAGATTTATCTCCTCTCTAGTACTATAGTACCGGTTGTATATTCCCGATACCTGATTATAGCATAGATAAGGCGCCCCTGGCAGCGCAAAAACAAATACGGCGGAAGCAAGTCAAAGCGATGACCACATACGTTTGGGAATGCAGGAAGGTCGGGTTTGACTTTTCCCCAATTATTGTCATAATTATTTCAGGCGTATTGCCTTGATCAATCAGATGCTGTGCCAATATTAATGCCTGCGCAATATATGTTGGCTCTCGATATTCCAAATTAATTAAAAATATCAACGGAGGTTGATTTATTAAATGGTACAGCAGATTAAAGCGGACAAGGATTATACCCTTGTCACTCAGATTATGCAGATAGCCGACATATTCGTGAAGGTGCGGGAGCGGGAACTGCTTCCTCAGAACCTGTCGGCAACCTCGGCCGCCATCCTTTTCCTTGTGGACGCCATGGGCAAGGACGTCACCCCCGCCAGGATTTCCCGTATGCTGCTGCGCGAGCCGCACTCCATATCAGGCATCCTGATGCGCATGGAAAAACAGGGACTGATCAAGCGGACCAAGAACATGGAGCGCAAAAACCTCATCCGCATCACCCTGACGGCAAAGGGAGAAAACGCCCTCAAGCAGTCCATGAAGAAAGAAGGAACCAGGCGTGTCCTGTCCAAACTGAGCGCAGAGCAGCAGAGACAGCTCAAGACGGCCCTGACCATGCTGAAAGAGGCCGGCATGAAGGAGTTGCACCTCAGCCCCAAGGCGCTGCCCTGGCCTTAAACTTAGAGTGTATGCTAAAGCAAAACACCCGGCTGTATTTGAATACAGCCGGGTGTTTTGCCCTGATCACAGATTCGCCAGAGCTCAAATTTACCATCGTTCTTATACGAACTTTTCTTTATCATCGCCGGGTCATTTGCTATAATTAGCTGACTGTTGAACTAAGGTAATATATGAAAGCAAGATGGTGGCAAGGTAGCCTTCTCTACCTACTCATACTGGTGGCCCTGCTCGCGCTCGCATTCAGCTTCTTTCCCATCAACAAAGGACCCAAGGAAGTAGATTTCTACTCGTTCATCGACAATGCCAGGAACGGGCAGATCAACACCATACAGCAGGACGGCAACTCCATTATCGGGCTCAAGGATGACAAGGCCGTAGTCAAGGCTGCGTACGTGGGCAGCACCAAGGAGCTGATGGACAGCCTCAAGGAGGCGGGCGTCAACCTGGGTGAGGGCGGGATCAAGTTCGATGTGAAGACCGGCGGCTTTGACTGGGGCAGCATTATGCTGAGCTTCTTGCCCCTGGTCCTCTTCGGCGCTCTTCTTTTCTTCCTCTTCCGCTCTGCGCGCGGCGCCAACACTCAGGCCTTCAATTTCGGTAAGAGCCGGGCGCGACTGGCATCGGGCGACAAGCCCACCGTCACATTTGCCGACGTGGCCGGCATAGACGAGTCCAAGGGCGAGCTCCAGGAAGTGGTGGAGTTCCTCAAGTCGCCGCAGAAATTCCTGGCACTGGGCGCCCGCATACCGCGGGGCCTGCTGCTGGTCGGCCCTCCCGGCTGCGGTAAAACACTGGTCGCCAAGGCCACTGCGGGCGAGGCGGGCGTGCCCTTCTTCTCCATCAGCGGCAGCGAATTCGTCGAAATGTTCGTCGGCGTGGGCGCATCGCGCGTGCGCGACCTTTTCGATCAGGCCAAACGTAATTCACCCTGTATCGTCTTTGTGGACGAGATAGACGCCGTGGGCCGGCACAGGGGAGCGGGCCTGGGCGGCGGGCATGACGAACGAGAACAGACGCTGAACCAGATACTGGTGGAGATGGACGGCTTCGACAGCAATACCGGCGTTATTGTGCTGGCCGCCACCAACCGGCCGGACATACTCGACCCCGCCCTGCTTAGACCGGGCAGGTTCGACCGCCATATCGTTATCGACCAGCCGGATATAAACGGACGCAGCGCCATACTGGCCGTCCACGCCAAGGGCAAGCCGCTGGCCAAGGAAGCCAAACTTGATGTGATCGCACGGCAAACGCCGGGATTCAGCGGCGCCGACCTGGCCAACCTGATCAACGAGGCCGCCATACTGGCTGCCAGGCGGAACCGCACGGACATCGGGCAGAAGGAGCTGGAGGATTCCATCGACCGCGTCATCGCCGGCCCCGAGAAGAAGGGACGTGTGATTACCAAGAGGGAGCGCGAATTAATTGCCTATCATGAGACCGGCCACGCGCTGGCGGCCAAGATGCTGCCCAACGCCGACCCCGTACATAAAATATCCATTGTGGCCAGGGGCATGATGGGAGGATGGACCAGGTTCCTGCCCAGCGAGGAGCGGCATCTCGAAACCTACGAAAGGTTCAAGGACATGATGATCATCAGCCTGGCGGGCAGGGCGGCCGAGCAGGTTTCACTGGGTGAATTGACCACCGGCGCACAGAACGACCTGGAGAAGGTCACACTTATCGCCCGCCGCATGATCACCGAGTTCGGCATGAGCCAGAAACTGGGGCCGCGCACCTTCGGCAAGAGAGAGGAGATGATCTTCCTGGGCAAGGAGATCCACGAGCAGCAGAACTACAGCGATAAGGTGGCGCAGGAGATCGACGAGGAAGTGGAGTCACTGGTAAAGGATGCGTATACTAAAGCCCTGGAAATTATGACGGAACAGAAGCCGCGGCTGAAATACATCGCCGAGTATCTGATAGATAAAGAGACCATAGACGACAGCACTTTCGACAGGCTGATCAACGATCCCATCCCTGCAGCCGGCCTCGAGGCCGCACCGGCCTCCTGACCGCGCCTACCTGTTCCTCTCGATAACGAAGGCTACCAGCGCCTTGAGCGACCTGCGTGCATCGCAGTCCGGCAGCTTGTCCAGTGAAAGGCTGGCCTTCTGAGCAAATCCATCCGCGATTGACCTGCATTCGTCTATGGTGCCGGACACCCGCACCTTCTCCACTGCGGCCGGCACAAGGTCCTTGCGACGGTCCCTGATAATGGCCTGTATCGTGCCGTCCTTCGGATTTTTCTCAGCGTAAAGTATGGACGGCAACGTTGCAGCGCCCTCGTTCAGGTCTGAGCCGATAGGTTTCCCCAGCGTGGACGGGTCACCTACGAAATCGAGTATGTCGTCGATAATCTGAAAGGCCAGCCCGAAATTGAGCGCGTAGTCCTTGAGGGCCCGCACCTGATCCTCGGGACAGCCGCTCAGTACCGATCCGCACTCGGAAGCCATCACAAACAGGCAGGCCGTTTTATCGCTGATCCACTTGTAGTAGTTGTCCCTGGCGACGGCCATATCGAATATATGGCTGCCCTCACGGAGCTCGCCGCCGGAGATCGTCATCAGCGTCTCGCTGAAACGCCTGATAACCCGCAGGTTCTCCGTAGTGGAGGCCAGGCTGCCCGCCTTTGAGAACAAATAGTCCCCCAGCAACAAGGCGCTGTTCTGTCCCCAGGTACGATAAACAGCCGGCTTGCCGTGGCGCATATCGGCATTATCGATGATATCATCGTGTACCAGCGTGCCTATATGAAGCACCTCCGCGGCTGCGGCCATGGGGATGAGTGTCTCGAGGTCGTAATTGTAAAACTTGCCGCTGAGCAGCGTAAGAGCGGGTCTGACCCTTTTGCCGACTTTCAGAAGGGCATACTGGAGCAATTGCGCCAGCAGGGGTATCTCATTACCGGAGATCTCCTCCAGCTTCAATTCCACCAGATCGAGGCCGGGCCTGACCGGGGCGTATATCTGATCGAGGTTCATGCTGTTTCGCCGCTCCCCAACCTGGCCATCTCCTCCTCAACCAGGCTATCCTCCAATTTGGTGAACAGCGCCTGGGGTTGGGGCAGTGCGCGGCCGGGTTGAGGAATCTGAAAGTCCCACCCTGCATCGCGTATATCTCCCTCGAAGCCCAAATAGGAGTGCAGCTTCTGCGATGTGAAAGGCAGGAAGGGATAAAGCATGGTTTTCAACGCCGATATGGCGGCTATGGCTGTATATACCGATCTCCCGGCAGCCTGGCGGTCCTGCTTGATCATCTTCCAGGGCGCCGTGTCGTCGAGGAAGCGGTTGACATCCTGCGCCAGGGCCATGGCGATTTTGAGCCCCTCCTTGAAATGGCAGCGTTCAAGCTGGCTGCCCACCTGTTCCAGCGCGTTGCGCGCCTTCTGCAGCAGCGCGTCACCGGCCTCGTCCGTTTCGCCCGGCTCAGGCACCGAGGCATTGAAATTGCGGTGGTTGAAAGAAAGCACGCGGTGCACCAGGTTGCCGTAGGTCGCCACCAGCTCGTCATTGTTTTTGCGCAGGAACTCGTGCCATGAGAAGTCCATATCGCCCGTCTCGGGCATATTGATCGAGAGGTAATAACGCAGTGGGTCGGGATCATAGCGCTGCAGGAAATCGGGCACCCACACGGCCCAGTTGCGGCTGGTGGACAGCTTCTTGCCCTCGATTGTGAGGAACTCGTTGGCGGGGACATCATAGGGAAGGCTGAGGCCTCCGTAGCCCATCAGCATGGCGGGCCAGATAATGGTATGGAAGGGGATATTGTCCTTGCCGATGAAGTAATATGCCCTGCTCCGGTCCGTCCAGAAATCCTTCCAGGCATCGCTATCCTTCTGCGATGAAGCCCACTCACGGCTGGCCGACAGGTATCCGATGACCGCCTCAAACCAGACGTAAATGCGTTTCTTCTCAAAGCCGGGCTGGGGCACGCTGACGCCCCATTCGATATCGCGTGTAATGGCCCTGTCCTTGAGGCCTCCCTCCAGGAATCCCAGAGTGAATTTCTGCACGTTCTGCCGCCAGAAGTCCTTGTCCCCCACCCATTTCCTGAGCTGTTCCTCGAAGGCGCTCAGCTTGAGGAAGAAATGCTCCGAGTTTTCAAACCTGGGAGTCGAAGAGCAGGTGCGGCAGCGTACGTCTATCAGGTCGCTGGGATTGAGCGTGTGGCCGCAGTTGTCGCACTGGTCGCCCCTGGCTGCATTGAAATTGCAGTGGGGGCAGGTGCCCTCCACGTAACGGTCGGGGAGATATCGTTTGCAGTTGGGGCAATATGCCTGCGGCATTGAGCCTTTATAGATATATCCTTTCTCCAGCAGTTTAAGGAAGATGTCATGCGTCACCGCCGCATGGTTGGCGGTATCCGTGGTGGTGAACAGGTCAAACGAGATGCCAAGCTTCCCCCAGCTTTCAAGAAAATCGTTGTGATACCTGGTGGCCAGCTCCGCCGGGGAAATGCCCTCTTGCTCGGCGCGCAGAGTTATGGGTGTGCCGTGCTCATCGCTGCCGGATACCATCAACACGCTGTTGCCGCGCAGGCGGTGATAGCGGGCGAAGATGTCGGCGGGCAAATAGGCCCCGGCAATGTGGCCCAGGTGGAGCGGGCCGTTGGCATATGGCCAGGCTACAGCAACAAGTATGTTATCAGGCAACTGTGCATCTCCCTTTTTGCAACGTATTATTTAAGGGTCTTGGACGGGAAAAAGGTGAAAACCTTGTCCCCCTTCTCCTTCTTTTCTATTCCGGCCTTGCGCTTCTCGCAGCAGGACTTGCAGAACCGCAGTTCTCTCGACTGGTGGGCCGATTTCCTGTATATAATTTCACAGCCGTTGTTCTTCTTCCTGAATGCTTCACCGCCCTTTTTCTTATAGCAGGCCGGGCAATAACACTTCTCGCTGTCCCCATCGATTATGAAAAGGTATTCATCGCCGTTCTCAATCCTTTTACCGCACTCCGAACAATCCAGCTCGTCTATAAAAATGATCTCTTCCTTCAGCTTGTCCGAAGTCTTCTCGTCGATAGACAGGTATACATCGCCGTGATGTATGGTGCTGTCGCATCCGTCGCACCTGGCCGGTCCTATTGAGATTGCACCCCTGCGAAAACGTTCTTGCATGACTTAACTCCCATTTTAGATTTGCCCCGTGCCTTGCGCAGGGACTTTTTTACACTGCCGGTGCCCTGTATAACAATCGTGAACTCACCGCGCGGCCTGCTGAAATGCCTGATTGCCGCGCTCAGCAGCCCGCGGTATATCTCCTCATGCAGTTTGCTCATCTCCCTGCATACTGCAACCTGGCGGTCTCCCAGTGTCTCAAGCATGGCCGACAGGGAATCAACTACCCTGTAGGGCGACTCGAAACAGATTATGCTCCGCGGCTCCGAACTGACCGATTGCAGCAGCCGCCTTTTCTCACCCTTCTTGCGCGGTAAAAATCCCAGGTAAAGGAACTGGTCCGCGGCCAGGCCCGAGACAGCCAGGGCGGCGGTCACCGCCGAAGGCCCCGGCAATACCTCGACCTTGAACCCTTTCTCTATCGCACCCCTGATGAGCTCATAGCCCGGATCGCTGATGCCCGGCGTGCCGGCCTCCGAGATAAGGGCGATGTCCTGTTCCTCCAGCATTTTCAGCAGGACCGGCATCTTGCTCTTCTTATTGTGCTCGTAGTAACTGGTCAATCCTGTCTTGATATCGTATCTGCTCAGCAGCTTGCGCGAGGTGCGGGTGTCCTCAGCCGCTATCAATTGAACCTCGCCCAGCACCCTCAGGGCTCTCAGCGTGATATCCTCAAGGTTACCGATGGGCGTGGCAACAACATACAGAACAGGCACGATAACGCAGTAATTATATCCCAGTTTACGCTCGGCGGTAAACTTTATGTCGCCGGTAGAACTTTCGTTAAAATCAGATTGACCAGACTATTTCGTATCCATTTTTAATGGGCCATTGTGGACAGTTCCCGAACTCCAGTTTGAGGGCAAAAAGCTTATTCCGGCGCACCAACAATTACTCACAAGATAATAGAACTGCAGGCAGCGCCTGCCGGGTATCCGATCTATTGATGCCGATTTAGCCCTGCAGGCTGATCCTGAGAATCACACGTCTTTAAACTCGAACCTGCCGCTCTTAAAGAGCTCCAGGCAGGTATCCACCACGTCTGGATCATACAGCTTGCCTTTGTTCCTGGATATTTCTTCAAGTGCCTTATCAATACCGAGCGATGGCCTGTAAGGACGGTGTGAAGACATTGCTTCGACTACATCCGCCACAGCTAATATTCTGGATTCAGTAAGTAGCTCTGCGCCTTTCAACCCGTTGGGGTACCCTGAGCCGTCAAGCCTTTCATGATGCTGCAGGGCCATCAGTGCAACAGGCTGAGAAAATTCGATGTCCCTGATAATATTGTAACTACCCTGGGTATGTGTCCTGATCAAGCTAAACTCAAGATCATTCAGTTTGCCGGGCTTGCTCAGAATATCGGATGGCACATACATTTTTCCGATGTCATGTATCTTGGCTGCCATTATCAGATGTTCAATTCTGGCATCATCCAGATTCATCTCACGGGCTATAGCGCTTGCCAGCCCGGCCACACGCCGCTGGTGCCCGGCGGTATATGGGTCGCGCATTTCCACCACTCTGGCCAGGGTATCTATAACAGCCTGAAATGTCCGCTTAAGTACGTTAAAGGCGGCTTCTCTCTCGCCTTCCGCCTTGTGACGGGCCGTGATATCGCGGCTGTATACCAAGGCGGCGTATATATTCCCCGCCTGGTCGGCCAGCGGTATTTTGTATGAATTGTAGATATGTGGTGAGCCATCGGCCCAGGTAATTATTTTGCCAGGATCGTGCACTATCTGCCCCTGAAAAACCAGACGGTCTTCCGTATGATATCCCGTAATGCCTTTTTCCGGATTGCCGAGGCAGAGTTCCTCCGGGAAGAAGTCGGTATCCGGCCTGCCGATCATATCCTGCGGCGCCAGCTTCTGCGCCTCAGCCAAGCATTTGTTGACCATTATGTATCTGTGCTCAGAGTCCTTGACATATATCCAGTCCGGTGAGGAATCAACGATAATTTGCAACAATGTTTTTGAGCGCAGTACGGCCTCCTCCGCCCGCTTGCGCTCGGTGATGTCCTGTGCAAGAATAGCAATATCTTCACCCATCGATACAACCACCAGACGAAGCCATGTCGGCCTTGAAACGATCTCTCCAACATATACTTCTTCTATTATCTGTGGCCTTCCAGAAGTGGCCACATTGATATATGATTCAAATACAGATGTGCCTTTATGAGTTGGAAATAGGTCAAGCAGCCGCTTGCCTTTTACTTCTTCCGGATCTGTTCCGTTAATACGTGCGATTGCCTGGTTTTCGTAAACCCACGTAAAGTCAATGACCTCACCTTTTTCGTTTCGCAAAGGATGAAGAATGGTGAATCCATCGGGGGACATTTCCTGCGCAACACGAAACCGCTCCTCGCTCTCGCGCAGTTTGTCCTTGGCCTGCTTGCGCTCGCTGATGTCCCTGGCCTCGCCAAGGATAAATGAGGGCTTGCCATTCTCATCTCTTATCACACTGAATGTATCTTCCGTCCACTTGGTTGTGCCGTCCTTGCAGTAATACTCGAGTTCCAATGTGCGAATGGGATTGTAGTCCGGGTCGGCCTGCACCTTTGGTAGTTCTTTTAAAAACAGGTCTGCTGCCAATTTCAGCGACTCCGGCGTGAGACTCTGCTCCATTGTCAGTTCCATCCTTTCCTGCAACGTAAAGCCGCTGACTTTTTCGGTTAAGGGACTAAGGTAAACGGTGTTAAGGTTCATATCCATGAGCCACACCATATCTTTTGTGTGTTCGGCCAGCAGGCGGTACCGCTCCTCGCTCGCCCGCAGCGCCTTCTCTGCCTTCTTGCGCTCGGTAATGTCCTGAACAACAGCCATAATGAAATTCCCATGTCTGAAGCGAACCACGCCTGTGGAGATAACGACCGGATAGCCTGTACCGTCCTTGCGTTGGTGTTCTCCCTCATAATTAAACCTCTGTCCCGGCTGCCACTGATTCCATAAGCGAAGTGTTTCGGCCCGAGGCATGTTCCTGGTATCTTTTGTATCTGGATGCAAATCGAACACGCTCATCCGTGTCAGTTCTTCCCTGGAATATCCGGACTGCGAACAAGCCGTCTCATTGACGTCGATTATGCGGCCGTCCAGTTCATGCAAATAGATACCTTGCGCTGACTGGTTGAAAAGAGAACGATATTTCTCTTCGCTTTCCTGAATAGCCCCCTCCGCCTCCTGGCGTTCCTTTTCTGTCTGGATGGAATCCAGAGCAAACGAGATATCATCTCCTATCTCCTGGAACAGCTTATTTTCCTCGTCGGTAAAGAACCAGGGCTTATCGGCATATATGGTCAGATTCCCCAGGAATTTTCCTTTGAGCCTCAAAGGCACAATTGCCAGCGAGCGGTAGCCCCGCTTCAGCGCTTCATCGCGCCAGCGCAGCATCCCGGCATCTGTTTCGATATCGCCAATAACGGTTACTTCTTTTCTTCGTATTGCCTGTACATCGGGCACTGGACCGGCATCTTTCGCCTTAATATTCGGTAAAACTTTTTTCAAGTAGCCGTCCTCATGGCCATAATGCGCTACAGGTTTAACTGCGCCGCTCTTCTGATCGATCATTCCCACCCAAGCCATTCTGAATTTCCCGGTCTCCACAGCGATTTTACAGATAGTCTGACACAGCTCATCGCGCTCTTTAATTCTGACGATAGCCTGGTTGGTATCGCTGAGCAGCGCGTATAACCGGTTGGCTGCTATTAGTTTAACCTCTGTCTCTTTCAGCCGCAGCAGCGCATTGACATGCGCAATAAGCTCATCCGGTTCCACAGGCTGAACCAGATAGCCATCAGCACCATGGTCCAGACCTGTTACCCTGTCCTTTATTGCAGTATAGGCTGCCGAGAGGTGGAGCACAGGTATGGAACTGGTGGAAGGGTCAGACTTTATACGTTCACAGACCTCGAGTCCACTGATGTCCGGCAAATTAACATCAAGAATCACCATGTCCGGCATATCTTTTATCTTTGCCAGGGCTTCATTACCTGAGGCAGCTTCCCAAACCTCGAAACCGGCCTTCTTCAGTATCCTGGTGGTAGTGTAGCGCCCGGCATCTACATCGTCCACGTTTAGAATTACCTTGTTTCTTTTCTTTGTCATTGCGCACTCCCCGATATGTTGCGTTCAGCGGCGGCTTTGACCAGAGCCTCGCGCACAGCTATCATCATTGCATCACCGGCAGTCTGGCCTTTGGCGACTACAGCTCTGGCTTTTTTATTCAAGTAATCTAATTCATCTTTTTCCAGTACCTTGGACGTCACGACTATCACCGGAATCCGGCTGGTGGCCTTATCCTCTTTGAGCTTTGCCAGCACCTCAAAGCCGTTCATACCCGGCATCATCAGATCCAACAAGATTAAATCCGGTTTCAGTTGCCTCGCTTTTTCCAGGCCTTCAATGCCGCCATCGGCTTCTATGATCTTGTATTTGGTATCTGCCAGAATTCCCTTTATGATGTACCTGGCTACTTCCTCATCATCAATGATGAGCACGTTTTCCACCGGGGTTTTTGCCGATATTTTCCTCAGGTTCTCCAGTAGCCATTTACGCTCTACCGGCTTGGTGCAGAAATCTTCCGCGCCCAGCATCATTCCCCGCCGGCCGTCTTCAAGCACGGTGGCAACTATGACGGGGATATTTTTTGTAGCATTCCCCGTTTTAAGCTCCGAGAGAAATGCCCAACCGTCTTCGCCCGGAAGAAGAATATCCAGGACGATAGCCAGCGGCTTGATTTTTTCCAGCATGGCGCGGGCTTCTCTCAGGGAAAATGCCTTCAGCACCTGAAATCCTGTGCCCCTGAGATATTTTTCATAGAGCGTTTGAGTGGTCTGGTCGTCTTCTATTACCAGCACGGGATAGCGCGTGGTATCCTCTGCCGTGATTTGTTGATCCGCGCCAGGCAGCGCCGGTCCCGGGTAGTGCAGCGGTATAGTCAGATAAAAAACCGAGCCTTTACCTGGTTTGTTTTCCACCGCGATATCCCCACCCAGTATCTGCGCCAGCTTTCGTGATAGTGACAACCCCAGCCCGGTGCCTTTGGTCTTGCGCTGGAGAGCGCTATCTATCTGCGTATACTCGTTAAAAATACGTTTCTGATCTTCCGCAGCTATTCCAATACCCGTGTCGGCTACGGAAAAAGTCACCGTTTCGCCTGCGGTGTCCAATCGCGCAATCACCCGTATCTCGCCTTTTTCGGTGAACTTGATGGCATTGGAGACGAGGTTTCTCAGTATCTGGGAGACCTTGCCTTCATCAGTGTGAAGAGCAGGGATACCCGCTACCTCCTCAATAGTAAAAGCCACTCGGGGGTTGACCAGCAGCGGGCGCAACATGCCGCGCAGCGCGCTTAATATCGTGCTCACCTCAAAATCAGTAACGTTAATCGTTGTTTTACCCGCTTCTATCTTGGATATGTCCAGCAGGTCGTTTACCAGGTTGGATAGAGCGGAGGCGGATCCCTGAATGTAGGTTACCTGCTTATCCTGATCCTCAGTAAGGTCTCCGTCAACACGGTCAAGCAATAAGCGGGATAAAGAAAGTATAGAATTAAGCGGAGTGCGGAACTCGTGGCTCATGTTGGACAGGAAGCGTGCCTTGAGCTCATTAGCACTGGCAAGGTGTGTTGCCTTCTCGTCGAGCTCGGCGTACAGGGCAACCACTCCGCGGTTGATGTCCTCCAACTCGCGGTTCACGTTTTCCAGCCTGTTTTTTTCCAATTGCAGTTCATTGCGGCTTATGTTAAGTTCTCGGAATAAAAGAGCGTAAGGCTCTTTTAGTCCGGTGACGATGACAGCCCTGTAAATCAGGTAGAAGGAGATGATGGTTAAGAGATGACCGAACAGGTTCAATATGCCGTATACATCTGCATAGAGAGTGAATGCCATCTCGGCGCAGATAGTGACGGCGATGGAAGCAATTAGAAGCCTGAGTACCCTGGGGTCAAATTGCTTGCGGTTTCGCAGTAGCAGATAAATGGCTCCTGCCAGGATGATGGAGATGATATATTCGCTGGCAACCTTGAAAGGCGTCAACCCGCTGCCCTGGACGAAACAGTCAGGAAAGTTCTTCCAATAGAAGATGGACACCACTAGAAGAGCCGTGACCACCATGTAACCCAAGAGGGTTGGCCAGATTCTGAGCTTGCGGTTGATGATCAGGGGCGCTACCAACAGGGAAAGGCTTTCCATGTAGCGGGCGGCAATCCACAGTTGCGTTGGCAGGTTTGCATCATAACCCTGGAAAACTCCCAGACCTTTGTATGCCATGGTGTGAAGAAGCTCAATCATGGCGACGAAGAGATAGGCGATACCGATAAAAGTGAAGTAGCTGCTCTGGGAGAAATTGCGGGAGTTCCAGGCGACCATGAAGACGCCGCAGGCGATGACAATGATAAAGGCCTCGGCCAGGGTATGGAAAAGGACGTAGCTATAGAGGCTGGTCAGGGCAACGCCGATGAGAGCAAGTATGCCAAAGATGGAGGTTATGTAGTTACCTGACGCCGCTGCCTTCATTGCCTGCCTCCACAGTCGTGGGGATGTCTTTCAAAGAGAAGTTCTGACCTGGTCTAGCGTATGATGACTTTATAGCGCTTAAAGTTTGATATGTCAAGCGATATTACCAAAGTGCCGGATAATTCGTTAGATGAGCAAGCTATTTCTGACGGCAATCTCGAGCAGGCTCCATGTTCGGCACAGTATGGGGTCGGTTTTTATAGCTGGTGGAGCATTGACCCTACCTCGATAAACCAGGCCGGTTGCTCCTAAAATTGCCCTTGCGCTGGGCCTCATCCCGGCTTGATGCTGAATGAAGTGTCATGGCAAAGCTTGACTTCAAACTGCCTGTTTTGATATAGTTTCCGCTAATCACCCCCCGAGGCCTGCAATGCCGGTACCTAAATTCAAAGAGCTCGAACGAGCATATGGTTTCGACGAAGTGGCAATCGTGCCAGGGGACGTCACGGTCAATCCGGACCAGACCAATATCGAGTTCAAAATCCGCGATATCACATTCGCCATACCAGTTGTAGCAGCCGCCATGGATGCGGTGGTTGACCCCGATTTCGCCATTGCCTTCAACAAGGCCGGCGGGCTGCCCATACTCAATATCGACGGTGTGCAGGTTCGATACGATAATCCACGCGCTATACTGGACGAGATAATCAACGCGCCTCAGGCGGAGGTCACCGCCCTGATGCAGAAGATCTACAGCCAGCCCATCAAAGACTCGCTTATCGCACAGCGCATCCAGAAGATAAAGAAGGCCGGCGCCGCCTGCGCCGTGTCCATGATACCAGCCACAACCAAGAAGCTGGCTCCCGTCGCTGAGGAAGCCGGCGCAGACATAATCGTGGTGCAGACCACTGTAACCACTGCACGGCATATATCCAAGAGCTACCGCGGCCTGAGCTTCTCCGACCTGTGCAAGCAGCTCCGTATCCCGGTGATGGTGGGCAACGCAGTGACCTACAGCGCGGCGCTGGAGTTGATGCGGACAGGCATCGACGGCCTGCTGGTAGGCATCGGGCCGGGCGCGGCTTGCACAACGCGCGAGGTGCTGGGCGTGGGTGTGCCGCAGGTGACGGCCACCATCGACTGCGCGGCCGCACGCGACGTTTATTTCAAAGAGAGCGGCCGCTATGTCTCGATCATCACCGACGGCGGCATCCGCATCGGCAGCGATATGTGCAAGGCCTTTGTGGCCGGGGCCGACGCCGTGGTCTTCGGTTCCATACTCACACGCGCCGCCGAAGCGCCCGGCAAAGGATACCACTGGGGCATGTCCCAGCCGTCAGCCACGCTCCCGCGCGGCACGCGCATCAAGACCGGCGTCAAAGGTTCACTCGATAAACTCCTCTTCGGTCCCAGCCACGTGACTGACGGTACGGAAAACTATGTTGGCGCGCTGCGCAACGCCATGGGAGTCTGCGGGGCGCTCAATATCAAAGAGTTCCAGAAAGTTAAACTGGTGATCGCCCCCTCCATCAAGACGGAGGGGAAATACTTCCAGGCCATTCAGCAGAGCTGCTGAAAACGGCCCCCTGCCAATAATTCTCAGTAATTACCGGCTGATCCTATATTTTGCGAGCAAGGAAGATTGTGACGATGGATGTGGCCAGGCTGATGAGGCCGACGATGAGGAAGACGTTTGAGATTCCGGCCATGTCCATAAACACTCCGTAAACGGGCTGGAGCAGGCTCTGGCCCTGCTGCCCGATGCCGAAATAGATGCCGACCATCAAGCCGTGCATGTGCGACGGCGTCTTGGTAATCAAATATGTCTGCACCACAGTCTCCCTCAGCATCCACAGTATCCCTATGACGATCATCATCACGGCCAGCGCAGGGAAATAACCGACTGTCGTGAAGAGCAGTATGGCCGGGCCGATGGCAATCAACGCCAGCAGCACTGCATTCCTGTTTCCCCACCTGTCGGAAAGCCATCCCCCGAACAGGCCTCCCAGAATTCCCGATGCCCTCAATATGCTGGTCCAGACCGCGGCCATTGTTGCGCTGAGGTTGTAATGGTCGACCAGGTAAAGCGGTATGAAAGGCAGCAGAGAGCCGGAGGTGAAGGTAACCACGATTACCAGTATGAAGACCACGGAAACCTTCTTCAGCACCTGCCAGAGCGACGGCGCATCGGTATCGGCCTTTTTCCCTTTTACTTCAGCAAATGTATGGCGCGGTATATCGGGCTCCATTTTGCGCAGCCAGACCGCCACGCTCACCCCTGCGACCAGCGCCGGTATGGAAAGCAGGATAAAGGCCATGTGCCAGCTGATGGTTGCAGCGATGGCCGTGCCGATAAAGGGACCCAGGCCGAAGCCTATGGCGCCGCCGATCATATGCAGCCCTATGGCCTTGCCGCGCCGGTCCTCGAACATACTGCTGATGGCGGGCACAGCCGCAGGATGGTAAGCGCCAGCAAAGATACCCATGGCCACCATGGCTACCAGCAATGATTCATAGGTCGGCATCAGGCCTGCGGCGATGCCGCTGATGCCTACTCCGATCAAACCCATCGTTATCGATATCCACCTGTGCTTGATGCGGTCGCCGACCCATCCGCCCAGTATCTGCGATAGTCCCGAGGTAACGCTGAATGCGGAGACCAGCAATCCGGACTGGAAGTAGTTCAGCATCATATCCTGCCGGATAAACGGCAGCAGCGTGATGAGCAGGCTGGTCATCAGGTCCTGGCTGAAATGAGTGAAGCAGAAGAAGAGGCTTATGCCCCCTCCCCATTGACTTAAATGTTTTTTAAGCGTATCGAACAATTCAGGAATCCGAGGGATTATCTCTCAGTTCAGGTCCTGTCAATAATCTTGCATAGATTAAATCGATAGTGCAGCTATCAGCTCAAAGGAAGACTGACACGGCATACCAGATACCAAATCCTATCAGAACTGCCGCACAAATGCTAAAGACGATTTTTTGCGCCCGGGGCGTCCACAGGTGCCTGGTGCGGAAGACCGTCATGGACACGATCTGGTCCCAGGTGATATCACAGGCTAGATGGACGATCGTGAAAAGCACCAGTCCCAGCATGCCGAAGGTTACGGCGCCCGATATCAACGCCACGCCTATGGTCGCCCACCAGAGAAAAACATAGGGATTGCCGCCTGTCATTACTATGCCGGTAACCAGTGGGTTATAGGGAATGACGGATGCGCCCTCCACCGGTCTTTTAAAGGCAAAAAAAATCAGCAGCCCCATCACTATCAGCAGGGCGCCGCCCGCCAGGCCGGCAACCATCTTGACCGTAGGGGTCTCCAGGTAGGAGGCAAATCCGAAGTAAATCAGCGCAATGATGGGGATCTCCACTATCCCGTGCCCTATGCCGATCACAGCCCCTGCATTCCTGTCGTCATACCCTTTGGCGATAGTGGCGGCGGTCAGCGGTCCTGGAAGCATCACACCGGACAGCGATATGCCGGCCGCGGAAAGCAGGAACAGCCATAAATTCTGGGTCATATCAGTAGGACCTGAAGGAATCAGGACAGGAAATATTTATCAGTCATCGTTATCGCCGTCGTCGTCTCCGCCGTCATCTGCGTCCTTTTTGGGCGCCGGCGTAAGCCCGATCCTGGGCACGATAGCAATGCCTTTTTTATCCCTCTTCTTTTCCGGTTTGGGCAGGGCGCGTATATCATCGATGAGCGAACTTATGTCGGCTGCGCCTGTACCCGCAGGCAGGACCAGGCATTTGACTCCGGCCTCACGTAAAGCGGTCAACTCGGCGGTCGTAAGCGCGGCGATTGTCAAAGCTATGACGGGCTGGCCCGAGAAATCTGCCGCCCGGCGGCACTGCATCAGGGTTTCCATTGTGAGCGCAGGGACCCTGAGGTCCACCATCACAGCCTCGATCTCAGGATGAAGGCTGTTGACGGCCCGCATCAGCCCGGCCTCGATCGACATATCCAGCCGCAGCACCCTGCCTACCGATCCCGGCTCATTTCCCGCCAGCGACTTGACCGGCAGGTTGGCATCGAACACGATGAAGTCGATATCGCTCCCTTCCGGTTTGGCGCCGGTGCCCGTTTTACCGCCGGTCAAAACAAGGCCGACCGGCATATCCACCTTCGTCTTGAGGTATTTTACAAGGGCGGCGCCGGACAGCCCGGCGGGGTCAAGTATGCCTGCGCAGGCGCTCGTGCTGGCAACCTCCTTTAACTCGTCTTCGGGTTTCCCGGATAGCTCAACGGCAACCAGCATTGGCAGGGGCTTGTCCCCGCTGCCTGCAGTATGGAAGCCCATGGCAGGGGCTGTAACCTTATTCAGACCATCCAGCTTATCGATGAATTTACTCATGCATCACCGCTCCCTTGGATATAAGATAAACATATTATCGCATGGAAAGGCATAAATAATCTTTACGGCCGGGTCGATCCGGTTACCAGTAGGCAGGTATATCTATTGAAATAACCGTGCCCATGCTGGGCCAGACCTGCATCTGGCCCGGCTGCGGGAAAATAGCCACCGGCTGGTATTGCTGGCCGACCTCCACCTTAACCTGTTTATCGGCATAATAGCCCTGCGAGGATGAAGTCGTATCTATATACACCAGTCCCTTGTCCGTCGTCTGAAAGGCGTTCAAAGAGTGGTTGGTGTAGCCTTCAGCCATGCCGACCGGCAGCAATTTGACGGCGACGATGGCCGCCCGGATGCCTGATGCCTCGGCGTTGTTATGCAGCATCTCGGAGAAGTCTCCGCAGGTGAATGAGCCGGTCACATAGGCATGGCGGTCGGTCTGATCGGCTTGCAGGAACGCTATTAATTCAGCCCAACTCGGATTGCCAGCGGCGGGATTATTGCACAGCACGATGTAATGATTATCAGCCCCCACCATGATAGCCCCCTTGAAAAATACATAGGACTCGTTTTCCTTTAAGGAAGGTAGCATGTCGGCGCGAATATTCTCTGGGATGCCGTTGGGATCAATAGCCGGGCTGGTGGGGAGGCTGGCCGTTTTTATCATGGGCACGACATTGATAATAACGGAACTCACAACGGTGCCGCCCTTGCTGACAGCGGTCAGATTGTAGGCAGTTATCTCGGTCGGCATGACCTGAATCTGGCCGCTGGCCTCCACCTGTCCGATGCCATGGTCGATAACGATCTCGTCGGCGCCGTCTATATTCCAGCGCAACGTAGCAGCCGTGCCGCTCTCAATCCTCGAGTTGTCCGCTCTGAAAAAGAATACCTCGGGGAGTCTAGCCGGCGCCGGAGCAGGCATGAACGGAAGCGATGAAGCTGAGCACGCGCACAGACTGAGTATAATGGCGGCGGCCAAGCCGGCCGCAAGCTTGATTCTCATTTTACCTGAGGCCACCTGCCTCATATTAAAGTATAGCTTCAGCCGGTTTTGCAGGCAATTTGTTTCGATTATAATTACCTTTGTCGGCTATTTAGATTATGATTGTGTCAGGAGGACCATCGATATGTCCGGAGGATTGAAAATCGTGATTATCGGCGGCGGCGCCTGCGGGCCCAAGACGGCTGCCCGCGCGCGCAGGCTGGATGCGGAAGCTCAAATTACCATGGTTCAGGATGAAGAGCTGATCTCTTACGCCGGATGCGGGCTGCCTTATTACATCTCGAATGTCGTCAAGTCCCGCAACTCGCTCCTGGTGCGCGACGCGGCCGCCTTTAAGAAAATCAGCAATGTGGACGTGCTGACGGCTACACGCGTGGACCGCATCGACCGCCCGGCGCACAGGATAGATGTGACCGCTCTGACTGAAGGCCGGCAGTATTCCATCGAATACGACAGGCTGGTCATCGCCACAGGCGCAAATCCCGTAGTCCCCCCCATCCAAGGCATCAACCTCAAAGGAGTGCACATTCTGAAACGCGTCCCCGATGCGGACGATATAAGGGCTCTTATACACGAGTCGGTCTCAAAAAAAGCTGTCGTGGTGGGCGCCGGCCTGATCGGAGTCGAGATGATCGAGGCGCTGTCCGCACGAGGATTGAACGTCACCGTCGTTGAGGCGCTGGATAAAATTCTGCCGGGCATACTTGATGCGGAGATATCCGACCTGCTGGCCGACCACGTGAAAAGCAAGGGGGTAATCCTCAAGCTGGGGCAAAAGGTGGCGGAGTTCAAAGGCGAGGGGGATAAAGTGAGCCACACCGTTACGGATAAGGAGACGATCGAGGGAGATGTGGTCATCTTCGCCATAGGCGTGCGCCCCAATTCGAAGCTGGCAAAGGAAGCGGGGTTGGAGATAGGCCCGTCGGGTGACATCCTTGTTAACGAGTATCTGCAGACCAGCGATCCCGATATATACGCCGGCGGCGACTGCGTGGCCAACCTGAGCATCGTCACCGGTAAGAAGACATTCGTGCCGCTGGGCTCCACCGCCAACAAGCACGGACATGTGATAGCGGCCAATATAACCGGCGGCAGTGAAAAATTCGGCGGCATCGTCAGCACCGCCTGCGTAAAGGTATTCGATTTCAATACCGGACGCGTGGGGCTGGGAGAGAAACAGGCGCTTGAAGCAGGTTTCGAAACCGTGACCGCACTTATTCCAGGCCCGGATAAGCCGATGTATTACCCGGGCTACAAGGAGATAATAATCAAGCTCATCGTGGACAGGAAGAGCCGGCGCATACTGGGCGGCCAGGGCACCGGGCCCGGCGAAGTCATCAAGCGCATCGATGTGCTGGCCACTGCAATTACGATGGGAATGACGGTGGACACGCTGGCAGACCTGGACCTGGCCTACGCCCCTCCCTACAACACCGCCCTGGATGTCCTTCACCATGCAGCCAACCTTGTGCGCAATAAACTGGAGGGAAGGACGGAGGGCATCAGCCCCGACGCTGCAAAAAAAAAGATAGACTCAGGTGATGATTTCACTCTCCTTGACGTAAGAAGTAAATATGAGGCCGACCAGTCCTGGATCGAGGCGCCGCAGGCCCATCTAATGCCACAACACAGGTTATACGAGGGTATGGACAAGCTGGATAAGGAAAAGGAGACCGTTGTCATGTGCCGGCGTGGAGGGCGCGCATACCAGGCCTGCTGCACTCTCAAAGGCGCGGGCTTCAAAGATGTAAAGTTTGTGGAAGGAAGCCTGACCTGCTGGTGCTCCGAAGATATTTGCGGCGAAAAGATGCTCTAACTGTGTATAATAGCTGTTAAACCGGTACATTCAGATATCTTAATGACAGCTGATGTTTCCTATTCAAGGCGCCAGTCGGCACACAGCGGGTTAACCCTGTGCCAGGCTATACTGCGCTCGTTCTCCCGGCTGTCGGCCAAAGAGGGTGCGCCCTGGCGCACGCTGCTGGCCGTTTCGGCCAACTCCCTTTCGGTGGTTGAGGCGGCCCTGCTTGCTGCCAGGCAGGCGGACTGCCCCATATTTTTCGCCGCTACGCTCAATCAGGTCGACCTTGACGGAGGCTACACGGGATGGAGCCATGCCAACTTCGTCGCTCTGGTCAGGCGCACCGCCCGGAAAGTCGGTTTTAAAGGCCCTATTCTACTGGGGATAGACCATGCCGGTCCCTGGCTGCGGGACAGGCATACCACCGAAAAATGGCCCTATGGCCGCACAATGAGAGCGCTCCGGACATCGCTGGAGTCGGCTATTGCAGCAGGTTTCGACCTGCTTCACATCGATCCAACGGTGGACCGCGACCTGCCGCCCGGCGGGAAACTCGAGCTCAATACGATCATAGACAGGACAGTCCAACTTATCGGGCAGTGCGAGTCATTCCGCATCAAGCACGGGCTGCCCCCGGTCGCATACGAGGTGGGCACCGAGGAGGTCAAGGGCGGCCTGGCCGACGAAGACATGTTCAGCGGTTTCCTGGCGGGATTGCGCAAACGTATGACACGGGAAGGTTTAAGCCGGGCATGGCCGTGCTTCATCGTGGGAAAGGTTGGAACGGACCTGGATACCACCCTGTTCGATCCGCAGGTGGCGAAGGAGCTCTACGCTATCGCCGGCGCCTACGGCATGGTGCTGAAAGGACACTACACAGATAACGTGGATAATCCCTCCGACTACCCGGCCAGCAAAATGGGGGGCGCCAATGTCGGCCCCGAATTTACCGAGGTGGAATGCGACGCCCTCTTCGAACTTGAATCGAGGGAGAAGTCCTCAATCGGCGGCAGCGCCGCAGTCCCTTCAGACTTCAAAGAATCGCTCAAACAGGCGGTTATCCGCTCCGGCCGGTGGCGTAAATGGCTGCACCCTGACGAGTCCGGCATACCTTTCGAGAGACTATTTGATAAAAGGCAGACCTGGTTGCTCAAGACCGGAGCACGCTACATATGGACGGACAGGGAAGTGGTGAAAGCGCGCAGACGCCTTTATGCCAACCTCAGTAAAGACGGCTTCGATCCACACCGGTACGTGGTTGAGAGCATCTCGCAACAGATATTGAAGTACTGCCGTGCTTTCAATTTGCAGGACTCAATCCCTGTGCTTGAAAAAGAATTCCGGCGCCGCAGCAGGCTGCCTTTCTGGGATGAGGGCCAGGTGCTGACGGCGGGCGAATTGATCGTGGAGATAATGCGCCCGTCGGTCGATATGCCCCTGGACACAATCGGCCGCTTCATGGGTCCGTTCCCCAGCGGCGCACCCGCCATCTTCGCGGACGCCTCTGCTCGTATCGGGAAACGCACGGGCTTCGTGGGCTCGCTGGGGCAGGATGGCTTCGGCCGTCTGTTGAGGAAAAGATTCTCGGATGACGGCATTGATGGGAAACTCATCTCTTCAATCAGGGGAAGGTCCACCGGTTGCGCCTTCGTGGCCTATGACAGGGATGGCGGGCGCAACTTTATCTTTCACATCGCAGGCACGGCATCGGACCGCCTGCCTCCCATCTCCCGGGCGGTCGAATATACGCGATCCTTCCGCCATTTACACCTTATGGGCTGCTCGCTATCCATAAGCCGCTCTATCAGGGACGCCTGCATGGCGATGGCCGAGGCGGTCAAAGAATCCGGCGGCAGCGTCAGCCTCGATCCCAATTTAAGGCCCGAACTGCTCTCCGCCGAGGAGTGCAGAAATATATTGCTTCCCATCGTCCGCCTGGCCGACATCGTGCTTCCCAGCGGCAATGAGGCCGGCCTGCTGATGCACGAGCAGGATGCCGACATGGCCTGCCGGCGGTTGATCGAGTCGGGTGTGAAAATTGTGGCGCTTAAACAAGGTGACAGCGGCTGCCGTGTATACACCCGAGAGTCCTCCTTCGATGTGCCTGGATTCAGGGTGAATGCCGTCGACCCCACCGGCGCGGGCGATTGCTTCGATGCCGGTTTCATTAGCGGATACCTCGATAACCTGCCACTATACGAGGCCGCCAGGCTGGCTAATGCCATGGGCGCCCTGGCGGCATCCAGGCTGGGACCGATGGAGGGAACCTTTGGCCTGAAAGAGGTCGTGCACTTCATTAAAAGCCGGGAGCAAGGCCTCCCCAACGGGACTCGACCCGGCTAAGTGCTGCAATTTCTTACAATAAAAAAAGCGGCGGGAGTGTGCTCCCGCCGCTTTCTGTCAGAATTTACTTGCCCTTGGCTCTATCTTCCTCCTGCAATATACGGCGCAGTACCTTGCCCACCATGGTCTTGGGCAACGCATCACGGAACTCCACGTGCTTGGGCACCTTGTATGCGGTCAGTTTATCGCGGCAGAAAACCTGTATCTCCTCGACAGTACAGGATTGTTCATCCCTCAAAACTATCCACGCTTTCACAGCTTCGCCCTGGGCAGGATCGGGCACACCGGCCACACCCACCTCGAGCACGGCGGGATGCTGGGCTATGATCTCCTCGATCTCGACGGGGAAGACCTGATGGCCGCTGGGCTTGATCAGGTCCTTCTTGCGGGAAGTTATAAAAAGGTAGCCGTCCTCATCCATGTAACCGATGTCTCCCGTGTAAAGCCAGCCGTCGCGCAGCATCTCCGCTGTTGCTTCAGGACGGTTCCAGTAGCCCTGCATGATGTGCGGCCCACTGGCTATTATCTCACCCGCCTCTCCTGGCTTGAGCTCTGTCTTGCCAGTGTCGATATCGACGATCTTGATGACCGTATCGGGCGTAGGCATGCCGACCGCCCCCTCCTTCCATTTGCCCAGGAAGGGACCCATGGCCAGCACGCCCGATTCCGTGAGGCCGTAGGCTTCCACGATCTTGCCTCCCGTCATGGCCTCCCATTGCCTCTTGGTCTCCGGCAGAAGCGGCGCAGCCGCCGCCACCGACGACTTCATTGTCTTGAAATCGATCTTGCCCGATTTTACCTCAGGCCTGTTCATAAGCCCGATGAAGATGGCCGAAATGGCCGGGAAGAAGGCCGGCTTGACCTTCTTGATCGTAGCCAGAACGTCCTTGACCTCGCGGGGATTGGGGATTAGTGCCGTGGGATAACGGCCTGCTATGGCCGTCGATAGCAGGATTACATTGCCGTAAACATGGAAGAAGGGCATCAGCAGGACAAGCGCATCCGTCCAGTCCGTAGCCAGTGGCTTGGACCACGAATGTATCTGCCGACCGTTCATGAAGATGGCTTCATGGCTCAGCATCACGGCTTTGGGTGTGCCGGTCGTGCCGCCGCTGAACAGCAGCAGTCCGGTATCCTTTCCGCTCACCTTTATATCGGGTTTCTTATCGCCGGCATGCTTTTTCATCAGGTCCTGCAGCCAGATATCGTTACCCTGCACTTTTTCCAGGTACTGCCCCTGCTTTTTCTCCATAAACAGGGTGAAGATCGTCTTTACGAAGGGAGACAGGTACTCTTTTACGCTGGTAACGATTAGCAGCCGCAGATTGGTGCGCCCCTGGATCTTCTTCACAGGGTCGTAAAACGCCGTCAGGACGATAGCGACTTCCGCGCCGCATTCCTTGAGCGCAAACTCGAGCTCGCCCTCGCTGTAAAGCGGATTGACGGGCACAGAGATGGCGCCCGCCTTCCAGATGGCAAGCTGGCTGATGACGATATTCGGTGAGTTGGGCATCAGCATGGCAACGCGGTCGCCCTTCTTAACCCCCTGGGCTACCAGGCCCGCAGCCAGTACGTCGCTCAGATGGTCAACCTCCTTGTAGGTCATCCACCTGCCCTTGAACCAGATAAACTTCTGCCCGGGCCTCTCTCTGGCTACGTCGGCAACATCCTCGTAAAGCCTCTTGTCAGGATACGGTTGAAGCGTTTTAGGCACACCCTCATCATAATGCTTGAACCATGGATACTCGGCCATTCATGTCCTCCTGTAAGAAATTATTATTTTATGTGTGAAGTTATTTAGATGACTTGGTCTTTTCTTCCTCCTGCAGCACCCTTCTCAGTATTTTACCGACCAGTGTCTTGGGCAATGCGTCGCGGAATTCAATGAACTTGGGTACCTTGTAGGCGGTCAGCTTGTCCCTGCAATAGGCCTGAAGCTCCTCTTCAGTTGCTTTCTGCCCGGGCAGCAGTATCACCCAGGCCTTTACCGCCTCGACCTGTTTGGCGTCCGGTATCCCCGCCACGCATGCCTCGGCCACGGCGGGATGGGTTGCCAGGACCTCTTCCACTTCCTTGGGCCATACCTGGTGGCCGCTGGGCTTGATCAGGTCCTTCTTGCGCGATGTCAGGTAAAGGTATCCGTCCTTGTCCATATAACCGATATCGCCGGTGTACAACCAGCCGTCCTTGACCATCTCACTGGTTCCCTTAGGATTATTCCAGTATCCCTGCATGATCTGAGGACCCTTGCCCACTACCTCGCCTTCCTCGCCGTAAGGCAGCTCTCTGTCGGGATCCGCGACGTCCATAAATTTAATTATGACGTCGGGCAGGGGTAGTCCAACCGCTCCTTCCTTCCACTGTCCCTTGAGCGGGCCCACGGTGAATACAACCGTGGATTCCGTCAGGCCATAGGCCTCGAGAATAGGGGCGCCGGTCATGGCCTCCCACCTTTGCTTGGTCTCAACCATCAGCGGGATGGCGCCGGAGAGACAGTACTTCAAACATGAGAAATCCACCTTGCCCGCCTTGACCTCCGGATGCTCCATCAGACCGATGAAGAGCGTCGGCACACCGGGCATCGATCCGGGACGGACCTTCTTGATTGTCGCAATCACGTCATCAAGGTCTCTCGGATTGGCTACGATCGCCAGAGGGTTGCGGTTGCCGATCGAACTGCCGATAACACCGTTGAAGCCGTAGGCATGGAACATGGGCATCAGCGCCATGGTATAGTCGTCGGGGGTGACCATGCCCGATTTGTTCCAGGCATTGGTCTGCAGTCCGACGGCCAGCATGTTCTTGAAAGAAAGCATGGCGCCCTTGGGGGCCCCGGTCGTCCCTCCGCTGAACAGTATCAGGGCTGTGTCATTTACACCCGGTTTAACATTGGGAGCAGGATCATTGGCATGCTGCTCCATCAGCTCATCCATCCACATATCGCCCTTTTCCAGCTGCATGGTATGCGGCTTCTTCGCCTCGGGCAGCATGTAGTCTTCCAGCGAGGTGGCGATGACCAGCTTGAGCTTGGTGCGGGGCTGCACCTTCTTGATGTTTGCGTACAGCAGATCCCAGACAATGATAATCTCGGCTTCCACGGTGGTCAGCGCATGTATCAGCTCATCTTCGTTGTACAGTGGATTAAGCGGTACGAAAATGGCGCCGGCCTTCATGGTGCCGAATGCGGCTGTCAGCTGCTGCGGCGTATTCAGCAGCATGCTGGCCACGCGGTCCCCCGGCTTTACCCCTTTGGCGATCAGCGCCGAAGCCATAACCTCGAACAGCCTGGTCGCCTCCTTGTATGAGAAATACCTGTCCTTGAAATACATGAACGTGTGCTCGGGCATTTCGCGCGTGGTCTCTGCGATGATATCCAGCAGGGTAATCTCGGGATAGGGCTGGATGGAATGAGGTACTCCTTGGTCGTATGATTTGTACCAGGGATAATCCGCCACTTTAAACCTCCTCAAACAATAATTACTGCCTATTTTAAAACGCCCGGCTAACCGAATTCAATTAACCGGGCGCCTCTCATTCTCAGCCGCTACTTGTTTTTCTCCTCATCCTGTAATACACGGCGCAGTACCTTGCCCACAAACGTCTTGGGCAAATCCTTGCGAAACTCGAAATGCTTCGGCACTTTGTAGCCTGTGAGCTTCTCACGGCAATATTTTTGCAGCTCCTCCGCCGTGACGCTTTTTCCCTCTTTCAGCACTATCCAGGCCTTGACTGCCTCCATCTGCCTGGGATCGGGTATACCTCCCACGCAGACTTCAGCCACGGCCGGGTGCTCCTGCAGTATCTCTTCAACCTCGCGCGGCCAGACCTGGAACCCTCCGCATTTTATCAGGTCCTTCTTGCGTGAGGTCAGAAAGATATATCCATCCTCGTCCATGTAACCGATATCGCCCGTATAGAGCCAGCCGTCCCGCAGGATCTCTCTGGTCTCTTCCGGACGTTTCCAGTAGCCCTGCATCAACTGCGGCGCCTTGATGATGATCTCTCCCGGCTGGCCGACCGGCATGTCTGAATTCCCGCTTTCTATATCCACGATGCGTACAATGGTATCGGGCAGGGGCAGGCCGATCGAACCCTCCTTCCACTTGCCTTTGGCAGGCGTGGTGAGCATGGCCATGCCGCTCTCGGTCAGCGCATATCCCTCCGTCAAACGGCCGCTGATATGCTTTTCAAACTGGTCCTTGGTCTCACGCATCAGCGGCGCCGCGCCGGACGTAGCCATGCGTATGGTCTTGAGGTCGCCCATTTTTAGCTCGGGATATTCCAGCATCGAGATGAACATGGTGGGAGCGGCGCCCATATTGGTTATGCCCTGGTTCCTGATGGTATCGATCATGCCCTTGATGTCGCGCGGGTTGGCGATGAGCACCGATATATTGTGCTGGACCAGCGCCATGCCGAAGCTGGCATAGATGCCGAAGGCGTGGAAAAGAGGAAGCGGCACCAGGAATTTCTCGTCCCACCAGAGTGAAATCTCGCGGAACCAGGCTTCTACCTGCATGCCTGTGATGACCAGGGACTTGTGGCTCTCCATAACGCCCTTGGGCGTGCCGGTGGTACCTCCAGAGAACAGGATCAGGGCCGTATCGTCCGGCCCGACTTCCACCCTGGGGACCGGTTTCCCCGCGTATTTCCTGGTGAGATCGAGCCACCAGTTGTCGCCGGGCTCAATAGCGGTCGCCGCCTTCTCCTTATTCTGCGCCGTGTAATCGTCGAACTCGGCCAGCATGACATTGCGAACACTGGTTTTTTTCTGCAATCTTTTGACCATAGGATACCAGAGATTGAGCACCACGGCTGTTTGGGCATCGATATCATTCAACCTCGCTTCCAGCTCGAACTCGGTATACAGCGGGTTTAGAGGAACTACGATAGCGCCCAGCTTCCACGCCGCGAAGAAGATAATGTACTCCTGCGGACAGTTCAGGAAAAGTACAGCTATGCGGTCACCCTTTTTCACACCCATGGAAGCCAGCGCCGCTGCCATCGCATCGCTTTCATTGACTATTTCTCTGTAGCTGAGCTTCCTGTCCTGAAAGATGATCATGGGATAATCAGGACGCTCGTTTCTGGCTTCCAGCAGGACATCCATAATGGTCTTGCGGGGGTATGGCTCAAGAGAGCGGGGGACACCCGCATCATAGCTTTTGTACCACAGATATTCAGTCAATTCGCATCCTTCTGACCGGTCCCGGCACGTGCCGGGACCGGTCTCTATTATTTTGAGTAAGAATGATCCTCTATTTGGCTTTGGCTTTCTCCTCCTCCACCAGAACCCTTCTCAGCACCTTGCCCACCATTGTCTTGGGCAATTCGGTTCGGAACTCAACAAATTTGGGGATCTTATAGGCTACCAGCTTGTCCCTGCACCAGGCCTGTATCTCCTCCGCTGTAGCGGTCTTGCCGGTCTGCAACACCACCCAGGCTTTAACCGCCTCCCCCTGCTTGGCATCCGGCACACCGGCCACGCAGACCTCCGCCACATTTGGATTGGTGCTAATAACTTCCTCTACCTCGCGTGGCCACACCTGGAAGCCGCTGGGTTTGATCAGGTCCTTCTTGCGCGAGGTGATGAACAGGTATCCGTCATCATCCACATACCCGATATCGCCGGTGTACAGCCAGCCGTCCCGCAGCATCTCTTTGGTCTCTTCCGGCCTGTTCCAGTATCCCACCATGAGCTGCGGCGCTTTGATAACGATTTCGCCTTCTGTGCCGGCGGGCAGATCGCCCTCACCGGTCTCCAGATCGCCGATCCTGACGATCACATCGGGCAATGGCATACCGGTGGACCCCTCCTTCCACTTGCCCAGATAGGGGGTAACGCAGGACGCCATGGTGGCCTCGGTCATAGCGTAGCCTTCGACTATGCGACCGCCGGTCAGTCCCTCAAACTGCTTCTTGGTTTCGGACAGCAGCGGAGCGGCGCCCGAAACGCAGAACTTCATCGATTTGAAATCCACTTTACCGGCTATGACCTTGGGATGCGCCAGCAATGAGATGTACAGTGCCGGAACTGCAGGGAAGAAAGTCGGCCTATCGTGTTGAATAGTGGCAATCAGGTCTTCCCGGTCGCGCGGATTGGGCACCAGTGACATCGCTACGTGGCATACTACTGCAGTGCTCATGACACCATAGGTGCTGTACACATGAAAAAGCGGCAGGCTGGCCATGATGATATCTTTATAGCTTTCGATCTGGCCGCCGAACCATGCTAAATACTGCAGGGCGGTTATCACCATCGAATGATGATTGCCTATCACGCCCTTGGGCGTGCCGGTTGTGCCGCCACTGAATAGTATGAGGGCGTAATCCTGAGGCGTCACTTTTACATCCGGCCTCTTGGCGCCGGCGTACTGCTTGATCAGGTCAACCAGCCACACATCTCCCTTCTCCAGTTCAACATAGTGCCCCTCTTTCTTCTCCTTAAGAAGGGTGAAGAGCACGTTGAGCACGGGCGGAAGGTAGTCCTTGATGCTGGTGGCGATTACCAGTTTCACGTTTGTGCGCGGCTGTATCTTCTTAAAATTCTTGTAGAACATGGTCAGCACTACTGCAGTCTCAGCCCCACAATCCTTGAGAGCATGTTCCAGCTCGCTTTCGGTGTACATCGGATTTAAATGTACCAGTATGGCGCCGACCTTCCATGCCCCCCAGCGGCAGATGATGGCCTGCGGACAGTTAGGCATGATCAGTGCCACGCGGTCTCCCTTTTTAACACCGTTAGCCGCCAGGGCCGCGGCAAACTCGTCGCTCAGTTTCTGGATCTCAGCATAAGACATTTTCCTCTTCTTAAACAGCACCATGGGATAGTCGGGGTGCTCTTTGACAGCCTCATCCGTATAGTCAAGGAGCGTCTTCTGAGGATAGGGTTCAAGTGTTTTCGGGACACCGGGATCGTAATTCTTTAACCAGCGATACTCTGCCATGCAACAACCTCCAAATTTTATATTTTATGCCGTGACTGTATTTTCAAGCTGTCCCCGGCCCTCAGGCCGGGGACAGCCTTACTCACGTAATTACTTCTTGCTTTTGGCCGCTTCTTCCTCCTGAAGGACCCTTCGCAGCACCTTGCCCACCATTGTCTTGGGCAGGTCGCTGCGGAACTCCACGAACTTGGGTATCTTGTAGGCGACCAGCTTCTCCTTGCACCAGGCCTTTATCTCCTCCACCGTAGCCGTCTTGCCGGCTTCCAGCACCACCCAGGCTTTTACAGCTTCGCCCTGCTTGGCATCGGGAATGCCGGCGACGCTGACCTCGGCCACCGCCGGATGGCTGCTGATGACCTCTTCAACTTCCCTCGGCCATACTTGGAATCCGCTGGGCTTAATCAGGTCCTTTTTGCGCGACGTGATGAAAACGTAACCGTCATCATCCATATAACCGACATCGCCCGTATACAGCCAGCCATTACGCAGCATCTCCTTGGTCTCCTCGGGCCTGTTCCAGTACCCGACCATCAACTGCGGAGCGTTGAAGACGATCTCCCCCTCCTTGCCGGCAGGCATGTCGCCCTCGCCGGTCTCGATATCGCCGATCCTGATTATAACGTCCGGGAGCGGCATGCCCACGGAGCCCTGCTTCCATGTTCCGCGGAAAGGAGTGCAGCAGCAGGCCATGGTAGACTCGGTCAGGCCGTATCCTTCCACGATGCGCCCACCGGTCAGGTCTTCAAAGCGTTTCTTTGTCTCATACAGCAGCGGGGCCGCGCCCGAGTTGCAGCATTTCATCGAGCTGAAGTCCACCTTGCCCGCCTTGACCGCCGGATGCTCCAGCAGTCCGATGAACATGGCGGGTACGGCGGGGAAGAACGACGGCTTATCGTGGTTGATGGTGGCAACCACGTCGTCGCGGTCGCGCGGGTTGGGCACCAGCGACATCGCGGCATGCCCGACGATTGCCGTGCTCATTACGGCATATGTGGCGAATGAGTGGAAAAGCGGCAGCACCAGCATCATCACGTCCTTGTAAGGCTCGACTATCTCACCGAACCAGGAGCTGAACTGCAGTCCCGTGATAACCTGGGAATGATGCGTTCCCACCACGCCCTTGGGCGTGCCGGTCGTGCCGCCGGAGAAAAGTATCAGGGCATCGTCACTGGGGAGCACTTTCACATCAGGCCGTTTCGCTCCGGCCTGGGACTTAATCAGCTCGGCCAGCCAGAAATCGCCGGATTGCAGGGCGATGCGATGTCCTTCCTTCTTCTCCTTGGCCAGGGTGAAAAGCACCTTGAGCACCGGGGGAAGGTAGTCCTTAATGCTTGTAGCTATGACCAGCTTCAATTTGGTCCTCGGCTGCAGCTTCTTGACCGTATTGTAGAACAATGTCAGCACTACCACAGTCTCAGCGCCGCAGTCCTTGAGGGCATGCTCGAGCTCGGACTCGGTGTACATGGGATTCATGTGTACCAGGATGGCGCCGGCTTTCCATGCGCCCCAGCGGCAGATGATGGCCTGGGGGCAATTGGGCATGATCAGGGCAACGCGGTCTCCCTTTTTAACGCCTTTGGCCACCAGGACAGCCGCGAACTCGTCGCTAAGCTTCTGGATCTCGGCATATGACATCTTCCTCTTCTTAAACAGCACCATGGGGTAATCGGGATGCTCTTTAACCGCATCATCCACATAGTCGACAAGCGTCTTCTGCGGATAGGGTTCCAGCGAAGCGGGAACCCCTTTGTCATAGTTTTTTAACCATCTTTTGTCGGACAAGATAAGCCTCCTTTGATTTGTTATTATGATTAAGCGCCAAACGCCTAATTACCTTTTCGGATCATCACTTCGCCGCTTTTTGTCTGGCTATCTCCTCCTCAACGAGTACACGTTTCAGTATCTTGCCCACCATTGTCTTGGGCAATTCGGTCCTGAATTCGATATGCTTGGGCACCTTGTAGGCTATCAGTTTCTCACGGCAGTGTGCTTGAATCTCCTCCACCGTAGCAGTTTCTCCCTCGCGCAACACCACCCAAGCTTTGACGGCCTCGACCTGGTACGCATCGGGAATCCCCGCCACTCCCACCTCCGCCACCTTGGGATAGGTGCTTATACACTCTTCAACCTCGCGCGGCCAGACCTGGAAGCCGCCCGGCTTGATCAATTCCTTTTTGCGCGACGTGATGAAGAGGCAACCTTCATCGTTGAGATAGCCGATATCTCCTGTATACAGCCAACCGTTGCGGATCATCTCCGCCGTGGCCTCCGGCCTGTTCCAGTAGCCCACCATCACCTGAGGACACCTGGCGATGATCTCACCCTCCGTCCCCAGCGGCATGTCTTTCTCCCCCGTTTCAACGTCCACGATACGTAGAATAACATCAGGCAGAGGAATGCCGGCCGATCCGGGCGTCCATTTTCCCTCAACCGGGCCAAGTGTGATGGCTGCGGTCACCTCCGTCATACCATAACCCTCAATCAGCTTGCCGCCGGTCAAATCCTCAAAGCGTCGCTTGGTCTCAGGCAGCAAAGGCGCCGCCGATGCTACGCATAGCTTCATGGATTTGAAATCTACCTTCCCTGCCTTCACCAGCTTGTGCTCCAACAACGCAATGAACATCGTGGGGACTGCCGGAAAATATGCCGGTTTCACTTTATTAATGGTCTTTACCACATCATCTCGATCGCGCGGATTGGGAACAACGGCCAGCGGATTGTGTCCCATGATGGACGTGCCCATCACACCCGCAAAGCCGTAGACGTGGAAGAGCGGCATAATCATCATAACCACATCGTCCCATTCCGTCAGGACGCTGTCATTCCAGACCTTGAGCTGCCAGGCCTCTGCGACCAGGCATTTATGCGTTATAATGACGCCCTTGGGAACGCCCGTCGTGCCTCCGCTGAAAAGCAGCAGCGCAACATCTTCTGAGCCGGGCTTGTTATCGGGCGCCGGGTCGGCGGCATGCTTGCTCATGAGCTCTGCCATCCGCAGGTCGCCCGCCTGGATAGCAATTCTGTGCCCTTCCTTCTTCTCCTTGAGCAGCGTGAACATGGTGGCCAGGAAAGGCGGGAGGTATTCCTTGATATTGGTAGCTATGATCAATCTTAGCTTGGTCTGGGGCTGGATCTTCTTAACGGTGGCGTAAAAAGGCGTCAGCACGATGGCAACCTCGGCGCCGCACTCCTTGAGGCAGTGCTGCAATTCGTGCTCGGTGTACATGGGATTGAGCGGTACAGGTATTGCTCCGGCCTTCCAGGCTGCAAACGAGCTGATAAAGCCCTGCGGGCAGTTGGGCAGCAATATGGCAACTCGGTCGCCCTTTTTCACACCGTTGGCCTTGAGGGCCGCGGCAAACACCGAGTAGAGCCGGACCAGTTCGCTGTAGCTGATAGTCCTGTCCTTGAAAATAAGGAACCTGTGATCGGGCCCTTTTTTTGCCGCGTCTTCCACCACGTCCAGAAAAGTCACCTGCGGATAAGGTTCCAGTGTGTGCGGCACCCCCGCATCATAACTTTTAAACCAGGGATATGATTCTGTCATCGATACAACCTCCCTTCATAATTTTTACAGTGGCAGCTATGTGTTATCGGTCTCCCCTCCCTGTTTGCCTTTCTCTTCCTCGATCAAAACCCTCCTCAGAATCTTGCCAATCTGGGTTTTAGGCAGATTATCTTTAAATTCTATGTACCGGGGCACCTTGTAAGCCGATAGTTTGGAGCGGCAATGCTCCCTGAGCTCATCGGCCGAACATTTCATCCCGCTATTCAAAACTACCCATGCCTTAACCGCTTCGCCCTGGTATTGATCGGGCACGCCGGCTACGCTGGCCTCCATAACCGCCGGGTGCTCATGCAACACCTCCTCTACCTCGCGCGGCCAGACTTGAAAACCGCTGGTCTTGATTATATCCTTCTTGCGGCTGTGCAGGAAGAGGTGCCCGTCATTATCGAGATAACCGATGTCGCCGGTATACAGCCAGCCGTCCCTCAGCATATCCGCTGTTTCCTGTGGCCTGTTCCAGTAGCCGGTCATCAGGTTCGGGGCCTTAAAACATATCTCGCCAAGGTCGCCGGCTTTCATGCTGTCCCGGCCGGTCTCGGCATCCACGATCTTAATAATCACGTCGGGCAGAGGCATGCCCACCGAGCCTTCTTTATTAACACCCATCACAGGATTGAGCGTCGCCGCCTGCATGGTCTCCGTCATGGCATAGCCTTCCAGCAGCCTTCCGCCCGTCATGCTTTCAAACTGTTTCTTGGTATCGGCCATCAGAGGGGCGGCGCCCACGATGCAAATTTTCATGCCCGACAACTTAATCCTGCCCGATTTCACCAGGGGATGGTTCATAATGCCGATGTAAAACGTGGGTACGCCGGGCATGAAGGCCGGCTTGTACTGCCTGATGCTTTTGACCACGTCGGTGATATCTCGCGGGTTGGGAATAAGGATGCAGGACGAACGGTTTATCATGGCGGTCCCCAGAGCACCCGCACATCCAAAAACGTGGAATAGCGGCATGGTCAGTGCCACTTTGTCCTCCCATTTCTCAAGCACAGGGCCGAGCCAGGCATTGATCTGCATGGCGGTCATAATGAGGGCGCCGTGTGTGCCGACGGCGCCCTTGGGAGTGCCGGTGGTACCTCCGCTGAAAAGTATCACGGCTGCATCCTCCGGCCCGACATGAATATCAGGTCTGGGATCGTTTCTGTGCCGCCGCAGCAGTTCCTGAAACCAGACGTCACCCTTCTGAAGAGATATGCGGTAGCCCTCCTTCTTCTCCCTGGCCAGTGTGAAAAGCAGGCCCAGGTGCGCCGGCAGGTATTCCTTGATGCTGGTGGCAATAACGGTCCTGATCACGGTGCCGGACTGTATATTCTTGATGGCTGCGTAGAAGGGATTCAGCACTATCACCGCCGAGGCGCCCACCTCCATTAGTGCATGCTTGAGCTCGTGTTCGGTGTAGAGTGGGTTGATAGGGACGGCTATTGCGCCTGCCTTCCAGATGCCCTGAAAAGCCAGCACCATCTGCGGCGAATTGGGAAGGAGCAGGGCCACGCGGTCCCCCTTCTTTATGCCCTGGGCAACCAGGCCCGCGGCCAGTGCATCGCTTTGCCTTACAAAGTCGTAATAGAGTAGCCTATGCCCCTTGAAATAGAACATGGCCCTGTAGGGTTTGGTTCGGGCCGATTCATCGACCACCTCGATCATAGTCGTTGGGGGATAGGGCTCAAGTGTGCGAGGCACACCTTCATCATAATTCTTAAACCAGGGGTATTTATCCATTTCGACTCCGACCCGCATCGCCAACGGCGCGATGTGTTCCCGTCTTGTGGTCAATCGTTAATTGACCGGTCAATTGTAACATAGTTACTCGTAAAGTCAAGTTTGATGGGAGCATGACGGGGACTTTGACAATCCGTATATCTACTTATTTAGATAAGGATTGCCGGCCTAACTGCCCGCAGGCCGCCTGTATGCCCGCTCCCTTCTGCTCCCGCTGCGTTACGGTTATGCTCGATCTCTCGAGCACCTGTCTGAAGAAAGCGATTGCCGGGGCTTCGGGATGCCTGTAATTGCCGTGCGGCACCTCGTTAAAGGGGATGAGGTTCACGTGGCAGTTTAATCCTTTTAGCAGCGAGGCCAGGGCGGCCGCTTCCGCCGCACTATTGTTTATCCCTTTCAGCAGGCAGTACTCGAACGTAACCCGCCGGCCCGTCTGGTTGACGTAATGCTGGCAGGCTGCAACTATATCCTTCAACAGGTAGCGTGACATGCCAGGCACCAGCTTTCTGCGCAATGCGTCCGAGGCGGCATGCAGCGAGACCGCCAGCGTGAACTGCATATTTTCAGCCGCCAGCCGGTATATACCGGGAACATAACCGATCGTGCTAACCGTTATATTGCGCATCCCTATCTTCAGCTCTTCATTGATCAGACGCAGCGCGGTCAGGGTGGCATCGTAATTAAGCAACGGTTCACCCATTCCCATAAATACAACATGGCTGACCCTTCCCTCATCAGCGAGTATCTTTCTACGGACTGCGATATCTCCCACGGTCAGGACCTGGTCGACTATCTCGCCCGCAGCCAGGTTGCGTTTGAAACCGTCGGCGCCTGTAGCGCAAAAGGCACAGGCCACCGGGCATCCCACCTGGGTGGACACACAGCAGGAGAAACGGTCATCATACGGCATGCCCACGGTCTCCACCAGGTCGCCGTAAAAAGGCACCAGCAGCAGTTTGAATGTGCCGTCCCTGCCCGTGCTGACATTCCTGACTGATGACCTTCCCACCGTCCACGACTCGTCCAGCACGGCCCTGAAGGGGGCCGGGAGATCGGTCATATCGTCGACCTGCCGGCAGCCGCGCCTGTATATCCAGTCGGACACCTGTTTGCCACGAAACTTCTTCTGCCCGAGATCGGCCGTCAGGTTTTTCAACTCGTCGGTGCCCAGGCCCAGCAACATCTTTTTCGCCATCATTTGTTCCCTTTCAACCACAACATTATGTAGCACCCAGGGACGGTCTGCAAGGCGCTCTCCATTCAGTTTGACCGCTCCGGTCGTTAGTAGTAGCATGAAATTGAGGGGCATTGAGACCGATAAGCCCCCCGGGAGGCAGGAAATGGTCAAGAAACAGGCCATGTTTGTAGAATGGCTCTTTCCTCGAGGAAGCTCTCCCCTGCAGGAGGAGCAGAGATAGTCTGCGGGCGTGCAGAAGGGGAGAGCAGGTAAAACTCCCGAGCTCTCCGTTAAGCAGTAAAGAAGCTGCAAAAATGAAGGATAAAGCAAAGTATTGAGGCTTTCCTCTGGGGGAGAGTAGGGAGGAGCAAGGATCTGAAAGATCAAGGGGCTTCGCTTCGGCGAAGCCCCTATATTTTGTCTAATCCTGCGCCGGCTGCGAGCCGCCAGGCCCAGCTGTCAATACCCTGCGGTGGCGTCCAGGCCGGCCGACTTGAATATATCCACGATCTCGTTGAGGCGGATACTGCCCAGCGGCTTGCGGCCGCTGAGCTGGTAGGCCTTCCCCAGCGACTGGTATTTGGGACGGCCGAACTCGTGATAACCGAGCACAGACACTTTCTCGGCCTTCATACCGCGCAACCTGGCGGCCAGCTTATCAATATACTCGCTGGAGTCGTTGTATCCCGGTATCACGGGAATCCTGATCCAGATCCGCGACTTGCCGGAACTCACAGCTTTCTCAAGGTTGGACAGAATCAGCTTGTTGTCCGCGCCTGTGCCGTCCCGGTGCTCATCGGCATCCAGATGCTTGATATCGAATAGTATGAGGTCGGCAGAATCGAGCGCCCTGTCCAGAACGCCCCATGCTACCTGCCCGCAGGTATCCAGCGCTGTGTTATAGCCCAGCGCTCTGCACCTGTTGAGAAGCGCCAGGGCGAAGTCCGCCTGCAACAGCGGCTCGCCTCCCGAAAGCGTTACGCCGCCGCCGGAGTTGCGGTAGAAGGGCTCGTCCCTCCGGCACTCTTCCACCACCTCATCGAGCGTCATATAACGCCCGGCCACCTCTATCGCGTCTTCCCAGCAAGCGTCAATGCATTTCAGACAGAGGTCGCATTTAGCCCTGTCCAGCCACAGGCCGGTGGAGGCCAGTGATAAAGCTCCCGCCGAACAAACGTCTAAACAGCGCCGGCAGCCGTTGCACCCGGCCTCCCTCACCAGTATCTCGGGCTTGGGACTGATAGATTCCGGATTGGAGCACCACCTGCAGTGCAGCGGGCAACCTTTGAAAAAGACCGTCGTCCTTATGCCCGGTCCGTCGTGAATGCTGTAGCGCTGGATATTAAATACCAGCCCTTTCAGGTCTTTTTCAGACTTAACGTCGCCCGTCTCGCCGGCCTCCTGTGAGTTTAAAAGCACTGCGGAGTCCTGGCTATGATGGAATCCTGGATGCTGCGGTCGAGATCGACGAAGTACGCGGCGAATCCAGCCACCCTGACCATCAGTGTGGGATATTTCTCAGGATGGTCCTGCGCATCCTCCAGTGTCTCCCTGTTGACCGTGGAGAACTGGATATGGTGTATCCCCATGTCGGCAAAAGTCTTCAGGTATTGAGCGAAGACCTCGGCATTGTGTCCCACCAGGAACTGCGGCATGAAGCTCTGGTTGAAGAGGTGGTTCCAGCTCTCCAGCGGGTCTACCTTCGCTACGGATTTGAGCACCGCGGTAGGGCCTTTCTTATCACGTCCCGCCATGGGGGAGATGGTCCCGTCGTTGAAGGGATCTCCGCTCATCCTCCCATCCGGGGTCGGGCCGCAAACGCGGCCGAAGCTCCACCAGGCGGTGGCGGCGGTCCCGTCCACATGCACCGATGTGCCCCAGTTGGTCTTGCATTTGCTGGTCTCCTCTTCTATTCTGCGTGCAACCTCGCTCGAGATCAGATCGGCATAATCATCGTCATTGCCGAACTTGGGGGCGCGCAGGCATAGCTGGCGAATCTCTTCGTAACCTTTCCAGTTGTTCTTCAAAGCTTCCACAAGCTGCTTCATGCTGATCTTTTTGTCGTCGAAAACCACCTTTTTCACGGCTGTCAGCGAATCTGCCACCGTGTTCAGGCCGAAAAGCGTTACATCGCGGTAATCGGGCATATAGTTCCAATCGCGCACATCCTGCGCCCTCTCGATGCAGTCATCGATAACGGAAGACAGGAAGGGGCGCGGCGCCCACGCTTTGTAAAGGGCGTCTGCGATATTGGCGATGCGCACCAGACGGTGAATCACCAGCCGGTAGTTCTCTATGAACGCATCGAAAACTTCCTGCATGGACTTTACTTTCTCGGGATCGAGCACCTTGTTGCCCGCTTTCTTATAGATAGCCAGCGGGTCTATGCCCAGCGCCTGGTTGAGGCAGAGGGGCGCCGGCACACCGCTGGCCCAGGCCGAGATGTGGCTGAAGTTTTTGCCGGGTATGGTGGGCACCATGCAGTTGTTGATGGAGTAGTTGCGTGCATCCTCAAGCGGCGTGCCCATGTTGACCAGTCTCAGCACACACACCTTGTCGTTGAAGATAGCCGGCTGCGGCATCCCGGATGCCAGGCACTCGATAGCCTTGTCCACCAGCTTGCGCGGTATGCCGTCATGCCAGCGCAGCGCCAGCGGCGGCACGATGGCGCGGACGGTCTTGGTGGCATCGAGGATGATAAGGCTCATCTCATTTGTGACATCTCGGCCCTTGGAGTCCACACCGCCGATTGTGACGGTCTGGAACCCCAGCGCCCCACCGCCGAAGCCGGACCAGATAGGCGCATGCAGGAAGCCCGTCTCCTGGAATTTAACGAAAAGGAACTCCACCAGCTCCTGCGCCGATTCACGTGTTATCTTGCCCGCGGCCAGGTCCTTCTCATAGAACGGGTTGAATACCACGTCGAAGCGTACGCCGGAACCCACCTGGGGCATCTCGAGGAAGTTGACTACCAGGTGGATGAACCAGTATGACTGTATTGCCTCGAGCAGCGTGCGCGCCGGGTGCTCCGGCACCTGTTCGCAGGCCTCGGCAATGTTGCCGAGCTCAACTTTCCTGAGCACGTCCTTCTCTGATTTCGCCAGGCTGCGCGCCAGCTCAGCATACCTCTTCGACCACCTGCACACCGCCTCCATGCTGATGATGGTGCTCTCCAGAAATTCCTTTTTGCTGACGAAATCAATGCCGTTGATCGTCTCGTCCATGTATTCTCGATCGAGCTTCTTCAACCTCTCTCTGGCTTCCCCCAGGATGCCTTTCAAACCTATGGAGAGTATCTTGTCATAGTTGGGTGTGGCTGATTCCCAGTTGAAGATCCAGAACTGCTCCTTCAGCTCGGGGGTAAGGTATTTCTTGCTCATGTGGTGGATGGAGCGGTCTCCCCAGTACTCGCCGATCTCCTTCAATTCCTTTCTGCCCTCATCGTTGAGCATGCTCTGGTAGACCTGCCCCGGAGCGGTCTCCCTGGCTATCCACTTCCAGGCCAGCTCAGGGTAAAAAGGCACCGAGTCGCTGTTGGAGGCATAATTACCCACGATCATTTCATCGGGCCTGATGTAAAGGGTCATATTATCCAGTATATGCGCCAGCGCTTTGGCACGCCGGGTGATTATCGGCTGGCCTTCGGTCATTTTGTAAGACTGCGTCACCAGCCTCGCGCGTTCCAGATCGAGCGACCAGATGAAACCGGGCCGCGTCGCCCTGGCATCGGCGCTCAGATAATCCAGCGCCACCTGCTGCGCCTTGATGGGAGTTTTAACCATTAAGTTCACTGTTCTTGTAGTCATAATTAGCCTCCTTAGCTACATACTCATAATTTACTTTTACACTTTGATCCGCAGATCGTCAAGAGGATAGCTCATACAGGGATGAATATATCCCGACTTCCTGTCCGCCTGGCGGTGATGCACCCTGGAGGGTGTGAAGACCTTGCCTGAGATCAGCTTGGTGCGGCAGGCCGTGCACTCACCGGAGCGGCAGATGGCCGGTACCACGATGCCCGCCCGTTCCAGCGAGTTCATCAGCGGCTCACCGGCCTTGGCTTTGGCTTTCTTGCCGCTCCGCATTTCAATGACCTCAAATTCCTTGGACGCGGCTGTTCCTGGCCAGGCAGGCTCTTTGGTCACATCCTGCGGCGGCCCGTATGCTTCGCGCTTGGTCCGCCTGGCGGGCACACCCAGCTTGGCCAGCGCCGGTCCGCAGAGCTCATACATCAGCGCCGGTCCGCACACAAACACCGTCTTTCCCTTCAGATCGCCCGCAAGCTTCGAGATCACCTTGTCATCCAGGAAGCCCGAGGCGCCCTTCCAGCCCGCCGGGGGTTCGCTCATCACGTAATCGACCTTGATGTTCTTGTTTTTGGCAACGATCTCTTTAAGCTCTTTTTCGAAGATTATGTCATCCGGTTTGCGGCTGCCGTAGATCAGATGTATCTTCAGCGGCTGCTTCTTTTCAATAGTCTCGCGAATGATGGAGATGAAAGGCGCTGCGCCGCTGCCGCCCGCCAGGAGAACGAGGTCCGACGAGTCCATCAGCGGCTCATAGTAGAAATATCCGTTGGGACCGGTTGATTCAAAGCTGTCACCGACCTTGACGCTGTCCAGCAGGTAGTGCGAAACGAAGCCGCCGTCAACACGGCGTACCGTGATGTCATAGTACGGCTTGCCCGGCGTCGACGATATGCTGTAGGGTCGCGAGGTCTTGACACCCTTGATATCCACGAAGAGGTTGATATACTGGCCGGCGCGGAAGTGCGGTAGCCGGCCGTTCTTGGATTCCAACCTAAAAGTCTTGGCGCTGGCCGTCTCTTTGACTATCTCCTTGACCTTGAGCTGCAGCCTGCGGGGATGGATGCTCTTCACGAATTTATCCTCGGGTGTGATGGTGTCCTTCAGCTCATGAGCCTGCACCTTTTGCTTTTCCAGCGATTCCTTCATCTTGGTTATCTCGCCCGCATCCCAGGGACCCTTCTCCATGTCGCGCAGCACTTCTCGCGATGCCATTGCGCCCGAGGCGATGCACGATTCGAATCCACCTCCGATATTGACCCAGGCATTGGCGAAATACAGCCCCTCCAGCGGCCCGCGCATGGGTATGCGCAGGAACCCGGTACCGGTGAAGTTCTCGTCGAATCCGATGATGCTGCCGCGCGGATTTCCCGTGTAGCGGATATTGGTCAGCGGCGTGGCAACCTCGATCACCTCGATATGCTCCCTCAGATTCGGCGCCGCCACTTCCGCCAGCTTGAGCACCTTTTCAGCCATCCTGTTCTTGGCCACTACATATTCGGATGGGGACAGCTTCAGCCAGGGGTCGGCATAGGCTATCTGCGTGATCACGCACGATGCCGTGCCCCTGGGCGAAACGGTCGGATCAACCACGTTGTAAGCCACGATGGCATTGCCGTCCGGCTCATAATCAAGCGAATTGCGCATATTTTCGTACTGTGCGTCCAGGTCATAAGTCTTATTGACGAAATTCTCGTGTACGTTAAGCCCGACATCCTGGCAGGGGCAGTCCAGGCCCACGTAGATGTTAAATGTGCTGGCGCCGCCGCTCCATCCGCCCAGCCGGTTGAGGTACCAGCCCGGCATGTTGTCGCGCCCGACCAGCTCCAGGCTGGTGGTCACCGGGTTGGCGCTGCACACGACGTGCTGCGTGGCGATCTCGGTGCCGTCCTCCGTCAGCACTCCCCGCACCTTGCCGTCCTTTACAATAATCTTCCTGGCGCCGTTGTTGAACCAGACCTCGCCGCCGTAGGATTCCATCGTATCGATAAAAGCCTGTGAGAGATTTTGCGACGTCCCCCTGACATGGGCCGGGCCAAACCTGATGTAGCTGACCAGTCCCAGGGCATAGATGAGGAACGCCATCTTGGAGGGCGGCTGGCAGAAGTAGCCCCACAGCTGCCCGATCACTGCCCGCGCCTTCTCATCGGATACCAGAGGATTGAGCACCTCGGACAGCGTTTTGCCGAAATTGCCGACCAGCTCGGGGTACTCGGATGGATTCTCCATCACCGCCTTCATGCCCACCCGCATGGATCGCATGGCCTGCCTGGCGAATTCGAACATGATATTGGAGAATTTCTTGATGCCCTCGGCCTCCCGCGGGAACTGGCTGCACAGGGCGTCCTCATAGTTTTGCCTGCCCTTGGGAAGCTCGATGGTGAAATCGGGGAAAATGCTGCGGTACAGGTCCGGGATGTGCAGTATGTCCACACGGTCCGAGACACCGCTGTCATGCAGGATTTTCCAGATGGGCCCCTTATCCTCCTCCGTCCCGTAACCGGAGAGCTGGTGCAGGGCGATCTCAAATTCAAAGCGCCCTCTCAGAAACGAAGTCGCATAACCGCCCGGCACATTATGTTTCTCCAGCAGCACAACCTTCTTGCCCGCCTTGGCCAGGTAGGTCGCAGCGGAGATTCCGCCCAGGCCCGCCCCCACCACTACGGCATCGAAATCTTTCATCAGGTGTTCCTCCTATTCCTGTATAAGCTGTTTATTTATTACTATTTATCAGCGTCCCTTAAACTCGGGCATCCGCTTCTCCCTGAAGCAGTTGAGCCCCTCACGGAAATCCTCGCTTCCCATCAGGTTCTTCTGCGCGTATGTCTCGATAAAGAGCTGCTGTTCCAGGGTGTTGTGCAGGCCGCTCTGCACCGCGCGCTTGATCTGCTTATAGGCCAGCGGGGGGCCCTGCACGATCCTGGCCGCCAGTGCTTCCGCCTCTTCCATCAGCTTCTCATGTGGTACGACCCTGTTTACCAGCCCGATGCGCTCCGCTTCGCGCGCGTCGATAGTCGCCCCGGTATACATGTATTCGTAGCTGCGCCCCGTGCCCAGCAGGCGCGGCATAAGGTAGGTGCAGCCGCAATCGGGTATCAGTCCCCGCATGACGAAAGCCATATTGAACAAAGCCTTCTCTGAAGCGATCCTGATGTCGGCCAGCAGCGCCAGCGACACGCCGCCGCCTGCGGCCACCCCGTTGACGGCGGCAATGACCGGCTTCTGCAGATTATACAGGCCCATCACGAATGCGCCGCCGATGGTCTGGGCATGTGGCTCCAGCAGCTCCTGCAGCCTTCCTTCCTCGGCCGCCTGGTTGAAAATAATGACGTCGGCGCCCGTGCAGAAACCTTTGCCCGCGCCGGTTATGATAAGCGCACGGACGTCATCATCCTCCTGCAGGTCCCTGAATATCCTGGGCAAATACTCGTTGCTGATCTCACCCGTCAGCGCGTTCAATCTGTGCGGTCTGTTCATGGTCAATGTCGCCACGTAATCCTTCTTCTCAAGTATCAGACCTTCATACTCCATCTCGATATCCTTTTTGCGGCCGTCTCGTCCTTTTTCCGATGCTCAGGCCTTAATGGTCACCTCCGACGGGAATTGTTTTTGCATGATTTTCACAGCCCCGCCGATGATATCGTCCATAACTTCCTGTGCGCTTCTGATCTCCTTGATCAGTCCCGTGATCTGCCCGGCGAACATGGGATAATATTCGGCTTCGCCTTTCTCCATCATGCCCTGCAGCAGGTCGGAGACCAGCATGCTCTGCAGAGGCATGGGCAGGGTTTTCAGGCCTGACTTGTCCCAGGCCTCGCTAAGCTTGTTTTTAAAAGATCTGGTGGTCTTGCCGCTGTAAATGCGGGTGATCTGCTCGGCCTCTTCGTCAGACTCGATGAGCTTGCGATAATAGGCTTCGATAGTAGGCTTGTTGAGCATGCCGAAGTCAACGAAATCCCAGAAACATTCACGGGTGGCTAAAAAGGCGGTACCGCACCAGGCGCCGATGGCGCCCAATGCCAGCGCAGCCACAAGGCCGCGGCCGTCGGCTATGCCGCCGGCGGCTACCACGGGCGTGGGCGCCACGGCATCCACTACCTGAGGAACAAGGGCCATGGTACCTACCCTGCCGGTATGTCCGCCTGCATCATGTCCCTGGGCAATGATAATATCGGCCCCCATCTTTTTAATGCGGACGGCGTTGCGTACATTGCCTACCAGCGACACAATCTTGATGCCGGCTTCATGCGCCTCCGGTATCAGCCAGTCGGGCGTGCCCAGTCCCAGGGCAAAGAAGGGAACCTTCTCCTCTTTCACCACCTGGAACTGGCTCCATCCGAACTCCTCGGAGATGGGCCACTCCTTCATTTTAGCGCCTTCGACACCGAAATCTTTGGCCATCTTGCGGACAAATTCCGTGTGCTCGGGAGGGATGTAGTCCTTGAGCTTATCCAGGTCGAAATCCTTGGGTATGGCTGCCGGCAGCAATATGTCGACGCCGAAAGGCTTATCGGTGAGGGAGCGTATTTTCCTGATCCATTCCCTGAGCTCATCAGGCCATAAAAACGTGGCGCCGAGCATGCCCAGGCCGCCGGCGTTGGAAACCGCGGCGGTCAAAGTGTAGCCGCCTGCAGTCCCCATCCCCGCCAGCATCACCGGATATTCGGTGCCAAGCATGTCGCAAAGTTCGGTGCGGAATACGGGACGCTTTTTCATTTCTTCTCCTCAGTAAGTTACTTGGGCTTCTCGGTCATCATGGTGCGCAGTTCCCTCTTCAAGATCTTGCCCACGGCGCTGGTAGGAAGCTGGTCGTAGAACTCTATGCGCTTGGGGACCTTGTAGGGAGCTACTTTGCCCTTGAGGTACTCGATGATCTTGGCCTTCTCCGCCTCGCTCTTCTCTATACCAGGCTTGAGGATGATGGCCGATGCCACGATTTCAGAACCTGGCCTGTTGGGATCCTGTATGCCGATTGTTGCGCCCATGTCGACATCGGGGTGCTCGCAGATAATGTCATCCAGCTCACGGGTGAAAACCTTGAAGCCGGAGACATTGACCATGTCCTTGAGCCTGTCAACTATGGTAAGGTATCCCTCCTCGTCCATCCTTCCGATATCGCCGGTATGGAACCAGCCGTTTCGCAGTACATTGGCTGTCTCCTGCGGCTTCTTGAAATAACCCTTGGTGAAGACCTGCGGCCCCTTCACCGCTACCTCGCCCGGCTCATTGAAGGGAAGGTCCTCGCCCGTCGCCGGATCGACAATCCTGATCAGGACGTCGGGGAAAGGGATGCCGACCGCGCCGGGTTTCTTCTTCCCATAGCGCGGATTGGCCGTGATGATGGGGCTGGTCTCAGTCAGCCCGTATACCTCCACCAGCTTGTTCTCGCCCACAATTTTTTCGAAGTCCTTGATATATTCGGGAGGGAACGGGGCGGCGCCGCTGGCGAAATACTGCACATCGGAGAAATCATATCCGCGGAACCCGGGCTGCTTCATCAGCTCCAGGTATACCGTAGGCACATTGCCGATAACGTTCGGACGGTATTTCTTCATGTTCTTTATTATGAACTGCTGGTCGCGCGGATTGGGCACGGCGATCAGGGTGATGGCCTTGGACATCATAGCCATGCAGACCAGCAGGCCCGCGATATGGAACAGCGGGAAGGCCGTCATGCCTACCACGCTTCCCATCTGAGTATCCAGCCAGGTGGTGACCTGGAACATCTGGCTCACCATGTTGCGGTGGGTCAATTCCGCGCCCTTGGGCAGGCCAGTGGTGCCTCCCGTATACTGCATTACGCAGGTATCATCCATGCTGACCTTCTCGGCCACGGGAGTGGCCGGCATGTTCTTCATCACATCCTTGAAATGGTATATCTCGATGCCGGGTATGGGCAGAACTTTGCCGGTGGGTATCTTCTTAAGCATTTTCGCCAAGGTCGCCATCACCGGGGGGATGTAATCGGCTATGCCGGTGAAAACAATGGCCTTGAGATCGGTGCCGCCGATGCCCTTGATCACCCGCGGGTAGAGGGCGTCGAGCGTAACCAGCACCTTGGCGCCGGAATCCTTGAGCTGATGGTTAAGCTCCTCGGCCGTCAGCAGCGGGCTCACGCCGGTCAGCACGCAGCCGGCCTTCTGTATACCCAGCAACCCAATATAATACGCGGGCAGGTTGGGAAGGTTTATGCCCACCGTATCGCCCTTCTTCAGGCCGATCTTCTTGAGCAGATTGGCAAAGCGGTTGGACATCTCGTCCATCTGCTTGAAAGTGAACGGGGTACCCATATAGTGCAGGCTTACGCGCTTGGGATCATGTTTGAACGCCGGCTCCACCGTTTCCCAGAAACTCGTCTCCGGATACTGCAACGTTGCAGGCACTTGCTTGTCGTAAAATGCCAGCCAGGGCTTTTTGCTATAAATGTCCGCCATGTAACAACCTCCTACCTTTTTTTATATAAACGTGACCGCTTATATTCCGTCCCAACAATACGTTAACAGCTTACCACAGCAAAAAAAATATTACAACAATATTATAGCAGAATTGAGACTAATATATGTTAGCTGACGAGTCAATCAATTTCATGAGGGAGCGGGCTTCCTGCGCTGTGATCCGGCCCTGCTTTGATTCGACTGATCCATTCTGCTCAATAGGGATTCAGCCACAGCCATATATAGAGAAGGCCGATCAAAATGAAGATCAGCGCCATGGCTACCCTTATATATTTCTCCACCCTGCTAATGGCATTTATCCATTTTGCCGCGCCCACCACGCCCAGCGACAGGAGTGTACCGAATAACATCACGGGAAGGCCTGTGCCCAGGGCAAATAAAGCCGGCAACCCCACGCCACCCCTGGTCTTGAATGCCAGCGGTATGAGTACACCGAAGAAAAGCACCGCGCTATAGGGGCAGAATGCCAGAGCCAGCACAATGCCCAGCGGCAGAGCGCCCAGCATGCCCATATCCGCCAGCCTGCCGGCGGCGTTTGCCACTGTGCTCCCGTGCTCGCCCAGAGATATCCTGTCCAGAAAAAGCATGATCAGACCTACCGCTATCAGCAAAGGCCCCATCACCTTCTCACCGAAATCCTGCAGAAAGTTGGCGATCGCGGGAATGCTCAGCCCGGCATAGATAATCAGCATCCCCAGCACGGTGTAGGTAATCATCCTGCCCAGTGTATACAGGGCCCCGGTGGTAACCGCGAACCTGCGGTCAGAAAGTCTGCGGCTGATATACGCCAGCGCCGCCAGGTTGGCGGCAAGTGTGCAAGGCCCGATCGCCGCCATCACACCGAGCAGGAAGGCGGAGATGCCCGGCAGGCTGATATCGGCTAACAGCCCCTGTATGTCCATTTGCTCCATTTTGAGCAATCCCGCAACCTGTGTCAATCCGTTTTTCCACGCCGCTCCGGACCGGCAACCAAGATCGCCTAACCCCAACCCATCCACCCAATCACACCTGCCCTTGACAAAAGCGCATACAATTATTATATTGTATGCAAATATTCTGTGTAAAAAGTATCAGGTTATGACAAACGAGCTGGACGATTATATCTGCTTTAATATCGGGCGATTGATGCGGCGTGTCTACGAGCACTACGATTCCCGCCTGTCGCCTTTCAATCTGACCACGCCGCAGTACATGGTTTTCAGCGCCCTCTGGGTTGGAGACGGCATAACGATCGGCGAGCTGGGGCAGCGTGTGGCGCTGGATGGCTCAACCATCACCGGCATACTCGACCGCATGGAAAAAAACGGCTACGTGGAGCGCCGGCCGAATGTCGAGGACCGCAGGTCCGCTCTGGTATACCTGACGCAAAAGGCAAGGGAGGTTGGGCCGCGCATCATCGGCTTCGCGGACGAATTGAACGCCGCCATTCGAAAAAATATCCCCGGGCAGGATATGGCGGTCTTTGAACGTGTGCTGCGGGAGCTGGGCCGTTCGCAAATAGGTTAATTCCAACGGGCCGGCTTCAACAGTCAAATTAAACGGGCCAGGAGTATTTTATGAACCAGCCGGAGATCGTTCTATCGGACTCGGAAAAGCAGATCTACCTGCAGTTCATCGAATGGCAGAGGAAAAGCTGGTACGGCGTTCCGGGCGGGGAGAAACTGCTGGAAGTCATAGTCGCAAAATACACACCCGCCGAGGCTGAGTTCCTGACCGGCATGCCGTACTCGCCCAAAAGCCTCGAGGTGTGGGCCGGGCTGAAGGGTATGGACCCAGCCGACCTGGCAGGTCGGCTGGATGAGCTGACAGGCAAGGGATTCCTCTATAAATTCGACCGCGACGGTGTCCCTCACTATATGCTCAACGATATTTTCATGCTCATGCGCGCCACGGGATGGCCGGGCAGGAAGGATGAGGTCAGCAGACAGTTTGCAGTGCTGTCCGATAACCATTTCCCGACCTTCATGCAGCCCTGGGAGACCGTCAAAGAAAAAGGCCTGCGCGTGCTGCCTGTAAACACTGTAATCGAGGACAAGCAGGCCATACTGCCCTACGAGGAAGTTAAAAAGCATCTTGATTCCTACACGTTTTTCAGCGTCAGCTTCTGCCCCTGCCGTGTGAAGAAAGAGCTGGTAACGGGCAAGCCCGACAAATACCCCAACGAAGTATGCCTGCACTTCGACAGGCTGGGACGCTACGCCGTGGAAAACGGCATGGGCCGCGAGATCACACGTGAGGAGACCGAGCGTATCCTCAAGCAGTGCGCCGAGGCCGGCCTGGTGCACGCTATGTCGAACCAGCAGGAAAAGCCCGACACCATCTGCAACTGCTGCAATTGCTGCTGCATGTGGTTTGAAGCCGTCAAGCGCATGAAGCACGAGGGGCTGGTGCCCTCCAACTACCATATTAAAGTTGAGCAGCAGACCTGCACCGGCTGCGGGCTGTGCGTCAAGCGCTGCCCCATGGAAGCACTCAAGCTCAGGGAATCTCCTCAGGCCAGGGGACGTAAAACCACTCTGCGTGATGGGGAAGGGCGCGTCCGCGAGCTAACCAACAAAACCGGCAAGGTATCCGAGCCCGACGAGGCCCTCTGCATAGGATGCGGAGTCTGCGCCTACAAATGCCAGTCCGGCTCCCTGACCCTGGTGCGCAATGCCGAGGAGCACACTCCTCCCCGTACCATGCGCGATTGGGCGGTCGAGTTTATGACGACGCGCAAGACCGCCTGACCGGCGCGTCCGGGTCAGCCGGCGGCCATTTGCCAATATCCGAATCTGCCATTATACTTTCCACAGCAAGGTAATACACACTCGAGGAGAAATCACCATGCCCAACTTCAAGCCCTGTAAATTAATGTGTCTTATCGGCCTGCTGGCATTATCGGCGACATCGTTATTCGCCTGCGCCTCCCCGGCCGCCACCTATCAGCCCTCGGGCCTTCCGGGGCTGGTCGCTTTCAGTTCCGACCGGGATGGCATAGTTCACATATATACAGTTGATATCGGTGGGACAGACCTGAAGCCCCTGTCAACGGACAACCGCACAGTCGACGGCACACCCGACTGGTCGCCTGACGGAAAAAGGATCGCTTTCACCTCAAATGAATCATTTAATTATCAGATCTGGAGCATGAATGCCGACGGCAGCGACCGCAGGATGATCAGTGACGTAAAGGGACGCAGCGCATTGCCCAGGTGGTCGCCTGACGGCAAGCAAATCGTCTTTGTTTCCCAGGTCATCACTGAAGAGGGCATATTTAACCTTGAGATATTTGCAATGAACTCCGATGGCACAGGCGTTCGGCAGCTGACCGACACCATTGCCAGCGAAAAACATGAAGAGCCGGCTTCCGAAGCGGAGGCCCAGGGCCACGGTCACAGGTCGGGCTGGAACAGTGCGCCCATCTGGTCACCGGACGGCTCCAGAATCCTCTTCGCCTCCAACCGGGATGAAAACGCTATCAGCCCCATGCTTTATACCATGAATCCCGACGGCAGCGACCAGAAAAAGTTCGGCCTGATTGTCGCCGTGGACGGCTCCGAGCCGGACTGGTCGCCGGTCACCAATAAGATCGTCTGGGTCAGGGGCACTGCCGCCAAGGGAGATCTCTGGGTCGCGGACGCATCATCCCCTTTCCCGCTGCTGACGGCCAGGAAGCTCACGGATAATATCAACGACAACCGCAACCCGGTATGGTCACCCGACGGCAAGCAAATCGCCTTTGTCTCCGATGCCAACGGCAACAAGGATATATATCTTATGAACGCCGACGGCAGCAATATCCGCCGCCTGACCTACGGCAAGTCCAACAACATCTGCCCGACCTGGAGATAGCCGCTAACCATATCGCCGGCTGCAGTATCAAACAGGCCACAACAGCCGATGCCGCTCGAATGGCATCGGCTGTTTTTATGCCATCCCGGTTTGACACCAGAACATTTGTTCTACTATAATTCTTGCACACCTGTAAAGGGGATGGAGCGTGGTGTCCAGACAGATCGATGAACCTATCACCGTCCACATCAGCCGGGAGTCCGTTCCGACTGCCTTCATCTGGCGCCGGCGTCTCTACCGGGTGGTGGAGATACTGTCCTGGTGGAGGGAGGCTGCGGAGTGGTGGAACGGGGAGCAGGTGCGCGTTCTCATCCGTGTCACCGCCGAGCGGCGGGGCGCCGGCACTTACGAGCTGTGCAGGAGCGACTCGGCCTGGTTCCTGCACCGCGTGCTCGACTGAGTCGGAGAGTAACACCGCCATGTCCTTCGTACATCTGCATGTGCATTCCTACTACAGCTTCCTGGACGGCGCCGCCGCACCGGACCGGCTGGCGGATAAGGCCGCCCATTTCGGAATGCCTGCGCTGGCACTGACAGACCATAACCGCCTGACGGGCGCCGTCAGGTTCTACCAGAGCGCTAAAAAGTCCGGCGTTAAGCCCATCATCGGCACCGAGATAGACATGGAAGGCGACTACCATCTTATCCTGCTTTGCAGGGACAGTACGGGTTATTCCAATCTCTGCCGGCTGCTCACCGCCATGCATTGCGACAGGCGCGGGGAGAAGCCGGTCGCCACACGCGAAATGCTCAACAGGCACCGCGCGGGGCTTATCGCCCTCTCCGGCTGCCGTCTGGGCGAGGTGCCCTCGCTGCTGGCTGCCGGGCAGAAGCACGGCGCAGCTCTGGCGGCAGGCTTCTACCGCGAGGTCTTCGGCCGCGGTTTCTTCATCGAGCTGACCCGCTATCCCTCCAGGCAAGATTCGTCCCTGTGCCGGCTGCTCTGCGACCTGGCGCGCGAGCATGGCATATCTGTGGTGGCCACCAACAATGTCCACTACCTCAGCATGCGTGACTACCGCATACATGAACTGCTCAACTCCATCGGGCATATCGTGCCGGCCTCGCAGCTTCCCGGGCCGCGTACGGTGGAGCAATACTTCAAATCGCCTGCCGAGATGGCGCGGCTCTTCAAAAGCTTCCCGGGCGCCGTTGAGGCGTCCCTCGAGATCGCCTCGCTCTGCAACCTCGACCTCGATCTGGGCAGGCCCCGTTTCCCACAGTTTGATCTACCCGAGGGTGAGACCGCCCCCGCAGTCCTGCGCCGGCTGGCTCATGAAGGCACTGAGCGTAAATACGGCAAGCTGACCCCGGAGCTGTCCGCCCGCCTGGAGATGGAGCTCGCGACCATCGAAAAGCTGGGGTTCTGCGGCTACTTCCTGATAGTATGGGATATAGTGCGCTGGGCCCGGCAGCGCGGCATACGCTGCCAGGCCCGCGGCAGTGCAGTGGACAGCCTCGTGGTCTACGCCCTGGATATCAGCATCGCCGATCCCGTCCACTACGACCTGCTCTTCGAACGCTTTATGCACCCGCTGCGAAATGAGCCGCCCGATATAGACCTGGATATAGACCGCAGGCGGCGCGGCGAGGTGCGCGATTATATCATCGGCAAATACGGGAAGGATAACGTCTCCTGCGTTGCCACCATCAACACCTACCTGGCGCGTGGCGCCATCCGCGATGTCGGCAAGGCGCTGCAGGTGCCGCAGCCCGTTATCGAGGAGGCCTGCAGGGGCATACACTGGCTCTCCGCATCCGGGCTTATGGAGAAGGCCGACACCCTGCCCGAGCTGAAGGGCAGCACCGTTTACAAAAGGCCTGAGCTCAGGGAGTTCTTCGATCTGTGCGCCGCCGTCGACGGCTTCCCCAGGCACCTGTCGGTGCACCTGGGCGGCCTGCTCATCGGCGAAGGACGCCTCTCCGATCTCGTACCGCTGGAGCCTTCCAGCGGAGGGGACATCATCAGCCAGTATGACAAGGACGATGTCGAGAGGCTGGGTCTGGTCAAGATGGATTTGCTGTCCCTGCCCACCATAACAGTGATCGAGCAGGCTGTGAACAGCATCAGGGAGAACCGGGGACTGAAGATCGACATCGATAAAATACCGCGAGACGACCCTGAGGTTTTCGCCATGCTGCGCGCGGGCAAGACCATCGGGGTCTTCCAGCTCGAATCGCCGGCGCAGAGGGAAATGGCCGGGCGACTGATGCCGCGCACCTTCGATGACATCATCGTCTCGCTCTCGCTGGTGCGCCCGGGCCCGCTCAAATGCAGCATGGATAAAGTCTATCTGGCCCGCCGCCACGGCCAGGAGCCGGTGAGCTACCCGCACCCCTGCCTGGAAAGGGCCCTGGGCGAGACGCTGGGCGTGATACTTTACCAGGAGCAGGTTCTGCGCGTGGCGCATGACCTGGCGGGGCTCAGCTACGCCGAAGCCGACGGTTTCCGCCGGGCTATGACCCACGACCGTACACACCAGGAAATGGAAAAGATGCGGCTTTCC